>Ga0272444_10000501_pt1 | contig 41345 bp, 34 predicted proteins | sample SSMForm13_FD_201033 | JGI IMG/M metagenome (GOLD analysis project Ga0272444, IMG submission 201033) | Marine sediment archaeal communities from Little Sippewissett salt marsh, Falmouth, MA, United States - SSM-Form-13 | ecosystem: Environmental > Aquatic > Marine > Wetlands > Sediment ... | reverse complement strand
GAGGGGGGGAAAGGGAAACGCCCGGTTCAAAACCGCTACGAATCAGGCCCCTCGCTACGCCCAGGAAGGCCTTCCGGGAGAGGAGAAAACGATCAGCCTGGAGCTCAAGCTGATCGCCGATGTGGGGACCATCGGGTTCCCGAACGTGGGAAAATCAACCCTGATAGCGCACGTGTCGGCGGCACGCCCCAAGATAGCGGACTACCCTTTCACCACCCTGAAACCCAACCTGGGGGTGGTTCGCCTTGGAAATGACAGGACCTTTGTCATCGCGGACATACCGGGTCTGATAGAGGGCGCTCACCTGGGCGCGGGGCTGGGTACGAAATTCTTGCGCCACATAGAAAGAACTTCTATACTACTCCATATCATCGATATATCGAAGGATCCTTTCACCGGCGCATGGGATGATTTCGAGACGATCAACAACGAGCTTGCCTCTTTTAGTTCCGCCGTGCGGGCGAAACCTCAGATCGTGGCCATCAACAAGATCGACCTGACGGCCACGCGGGAGAGACTGCATGAACAGTTGGACATTTTTCACGAAAAGGGTCTTACCGTTTTCCCCTTCTCGGCCGTCACCGGGGAAGGGGTCGGGGAACTGATGCGGGAGATCGGGAAGAGGCTCGATGACTATTCCGATCTGCAGCGACAAGGCTGAATACAGGAGAGGGGTTTGGAGGCACGATGTCGGAAGAGAGGATCAGGATACTCAAAGGTGCGAAGCGGATACTCGTCAAGGTGGGAAGCGGCGTCCTGACGGGGACCAACGGCCTCGATCTCGATATCATCGGGCAACTGGTCGACGAGATCGCCGCCCATTCCAAAAGGGGATTACACTTCGTCATCGTTTCGTCGGGGGCCATCGCGTCCGGCACCAACCGGATGGGATTCACGGAACGGCTCAAGAGCCTGCCCCAGAAGCAGGCGGCAGCGGCCGTCGGACAGGGCAGATTGATGCGGGTCTATTCGCAGGCCTTCGGCAGGCACGGGCTGATCACCGCGCAGATCCTCCTGACCATGAGCGACCTGATCGACCGGCAACGATTTCTCAATGTCCGCAACACCCTCTCGACCCTCATGGAATGGGGGGTTGTTCCCATCATCAACGAAAATGACACGGTCTCCGTGGATGAGATCAAGTTCGGGGACAACGACAACCTCGCTGCGATGATGGCGAACATCACGGGGGCCAACCTCCTGATCAACCTGACCAACACGGAGGGGCTGTACGACCGGGATCCGCGAGGACCGCAGACATCCAGGCTGATCCCCCTCGTCAGGGAAATTACCGCCCAGATAGAGGAAGCCGCCTCATCCGAGGCCGACACCGTCGGTATGGGCGGGATGAGGAGCAAGGTGATCGCCGCAAAAAAGGTGACGGCGTTCGGGATCCCCTATATCATCGCCCACGGCAAGAAGGCCGGCATCGTGGGGGAGATCCTCTCGGGGCAGACGACGGGGACTCTCTTCCTCCCCGGGGAACAACACCTGAAAAGCAAAAAACACTGGATTGCCTTTACCCTGCGGTCCCGGGGAAAAATCTGTATCGACGAGGGAGCGCAGAACGCCATCGTGAATCAGGGGAAAAGCCTCCTCCCCTCGGGAATCGTCAGGGTGGAGGGGGATTTCCACGTGGGAGACCCCGTGACGTGCGTCGACGCGAGCGGTGCTGTGATCGCCAAGGGTCTCGTCAACTACTGTGCGTCCGACATAGACAGGATACGGGGTCTCAAGACATCCCGGATCGAGCAGGTCCTGGGGGAAAAGCCCTACGACGAGATCATCCATCGCGATAATATGGCGGTATCGCGGTAGCGGTCTTTCACCGGAAAAAGGCGGGGGGTATCCTCCCCCTACCGTCCACGGCAACCCCTTCAAGAAGCAGGAGAGACTTTTTCATTGCGGTCCCGCCGCCGAACTGTCCCAGGTACCCGCCGGTCTTAACCACCCGGTGACACGGAATGATGAGGGGAAAGGGATTGGTGGCAAGCGCGGTACCGACCGCCCGTGCGGCACCCGGCGCATGGATTGCCTCCGCCAGCTCTCCGTAGGAGGTGACCCGCCCCCGGGGTATGCGGACGGTTTCACACAGCACCCTTTTCTGAAAGGCCGGGCACCGGTCTATCGCCAGACCGTCCAGGGAAAATTCGCCCCGTCTTCCCTCAAGGAAGGCACCGATCACTCTGCAGAGCGTCCCCGGTCCCCCGTCAATCTCTTCGACGGCATCGGGGTAGTCTTTTCTGATCCCGTCGGCGGTCGGACTGTCCAGACGCGGCAGCATCACGCGAACGACCAAGGGGGCACCCCCTTCGCCCTCCCACACGACACCGACATCACCCAGAAACGATGCCACCAGACGGTAGTGTATGGTCCGCACCCCGGATCTCCTCCGGAATTCATCATACTTTTCTTTGGATAACATAATCCGCGATGGCGAGGAGGGCCTTTTTGGCCGTCGAATCTTCGAAGATCTCGAGAAACGACTTTCCCTCTTCGATAAGCCTGCCTCCCCTTTCAAGAGAATAGTCGATCCCCCCGTATGCATCGATCAGGGAGACAACCTCCTGAACAGAAGTATCTCCACGATCCTGAACGACCTTTTCGATACGGGCCTTCTCCTCCGGCGTACACTTCTTAAAGGTCCTGATAAGGGGGAGGGTGATCTTTCCCTCTTTGAGGTCCATCCCGATGGTCTTGCCGAAGTCATCCTCCCGTGCCACGTAATCGAGGGTGTCGTCGGTCAGCTGGAAGGCCGTCCCCAGTCTCATCCCGAACTTGGTCAGGGCTTCGACCTCTTCCTCCGGTGCCTGTGCCAGGATCGCGCCGATGGCGCATGCCGCGGAGATCAGGATGGCCGTTTTCTTTTCGATAACAGAGAAATATTCCCGTTCACTCGTGTTGACGTCACCGCATCGTGCCAACTGGATGAGCTCTCCCTCGGCCATGGCCGAGGTGGTGATGGAGAGGAGCTTCTGGATCGACTGGTCGCCATCTTCGGCCAGGACATTGAAGGAGCTTGCGTACAGGTAGTCTCCCACAAGGACACTTGCGGAATTTCCCCAGATACTGTTCGCCGAGGGCCTGCCCCTCCTGATGACGGCATGATCGATCACATCATCGTGAAGGAGGGATGCCGTATGAATAAATTCCATGACGGAGGCCAGGGGGAAGCGCCGGTCCCCCCGGTAACCGCACAGGTCCGATGATATGATCAGCAGAAGGGGCCTGAGTCTCTTGCCGCCCCCCTTGATGATGTGATCCGAGATCTCGGGGATAAGTTGCACGTAAGAACGCATACGACTCTCGATGAGGGTCTCAATCTCCTTCATCTCATCCATATACTGCTGAAAAACATCCTGAATCTCCATAATGTGTTCCCGTCACCGGTCCTTTGCCCCAGTCTATATTTTATACCCATCGAAATGTCAAAACTTTTCCGGGCGCGTGCGGTATCACCATATCGCGCGAAGGAGAGGGGGCGGATGCGGCCTCGCCTCGCCGGAAAGGCGGGCTTTTTTTGTGAAAGCATCACACATTGTTTGACTTTTCCCCTGCAACACCCTATAAACAGTACGTAGTTTGATTCCCGCCGGGGTGCACTTCACCTGCTGCGACAGCGGGCAAAACGGCGAAGAGGGCCTACAGCTTATGAGATGGAAACACAAACGGATCGGTCTCGTCCTCGGTGGAGGAGGCGCCAGGGGGTTCGCTCACATAGGGGTGCTCAAGGCGCTTGAGCGCAGCAAGATACCCATCGATATCATCGTGGGCACCAGCAGCGGCGCCCTGATCGGGGGGGCATATGCCGGCGGGATAACCCCCGAAGAGATGGAGCGGAAGATCGGTGAGTACCTGAACAGCAAGGAGTACCAGTCTTCCGCGGTCAGGACCATCGAACGGGCCCACGACGGGGAACGAGCCTCACTCACCCGGAAGATACAGGGGTTCTTCCAGAACAAGTTCCTGCTCCTGCAGGCCATGTTCAAGCCGGGAATCCTCTCTGCGGAAGAGTTTCAGACCATGATCGATTTCTTCATACCGGACATATCGATCCAGGACACACGCATCCCCTTTCGGGCTGTCGCCACCGATCTGATAAGCGGGGAGCAGATCGTCTTTTCCGAAGGCTCCCTGCGCGAGGCCGTCATGATCAGCAGCGCGGTCCCCGGAGCGATAGAGCCCCGGCAGTCAGGCAAGATGCTGCTGTCCGACGGGGGAATCATCTCTCTGGTCCCGGTCAACGCCGCCCGAAGAGAAGGGGCGGACCTCGTTATAGCCGTCGATATCACACGGGGGCTCTTTTCCGATGAGGAACCCGAAACCGCTCAGGAGGTCCGCGACAGAGCGGCGGATATAGCGGCATACCACCTGACAAAACATGAACTTGCTGCGGCGGATGTCGTGATCCGCCCCCGGGTCGGCAATCTTCACTGGTCCGTCTTTTCCCATGCCGAAAATCTGATAGCGGAGGGGGAAAAGGCCGCCAAGGAAAAGATGCGTGATGTCCGAAGGATAATCCCCTTCTTCAAACGGTATCGTGTGAGCAGTGGTCCGCCGAATATGGCAGCATCGTAGGGCTGCTGAGAATCAATACCGCATCGGATTATCGCTCTGCAGGGAGGATATCCCTTGATTCCTTCCCCTATTGGGTTTACAATACAGATACTTCTGTCGGCGGGATTCAGACAGCGGACAAGATGCCCGTTGCAACAGGTCGAATGAATCTGAGGAGAAGGTTGATCATGTATCAGATGCCGCGCATCAGTTTTTCTTCTTACAAATTCAGGGGCGAACAGATATGGGAGCGGGTGACTGTTCTCGCCTACACCCTCTATCGGCCGGTCTTTATCCTCCTCTTTATCCTGAACACCTTCCTCTTAGCCATCGCAGCGATTGTGTGCACCACCTTCCTGCCCCATAATTTCGGTCACGCCATAGCCCGGTTCTGGAGCCAGTTGAACCTCGCGCTGTCGGGGATCCGTGCGTCGATGATCGGGGAAGATAAGATTCAATCGAATCAGCCGTATATCGTCATGGCCAATCATCAGAGCCACTATGACGTCTTTGCCCTGATGGGGCTCCTCCCCCTGCAGATCAGGTGGATCATCAAGATGGAACTGCGGAAGATTCCCTTTTTCGGGTTTGCCTGCGAGAGGGTGGGATACATCTTTATCGACAGAGGTGATCATGCGAAGGCGCGGGAAAGTCTCAAGACGGCGGGAGAGAGAATTCGGGGCGGTGCATCGGTGATTTTCTTTCCCGAAGGCACCCGGAGCGCGGACGGGAAGCTCCAGGCCTTCAAGAAAGGCGGATTCGTCATAGCACTGGAGGCACAGGTGCCTATCCTCCCGGTGACCGTGGTGGGGGGCAAAGAGATCCTGCCCAAGGGAAGTCTGCGTATCCTGCCGGGGGACATGAAGGTCATCATACATGAGCCTATCCCCGTCGATGCGTATACCTATGAGACGAAGGAACAACTTATGGAGCGGGTCAGGGAGGCGATAGAAAAGGATCTGGAGTAGGATGCCGGATGGCACCCATAACCCTTCTCCGTTGTCTTTCAAAACGACCGTTTATCCGGTCGCCGGACATCGGAATTGATGCCCTCCATTGATATTCCTTGAAAGGACTTGCCGTCCGCCGTCCGTTTGCATATGTTTCCGTCCGCAGAAACGGAGGAGAAATGGTTTCTCAGGATGACCTTATAGAGGCGTTCGCCCGGATATCCGATCCCGAAGAGATGAAGGCGTTCATCGAAGAGATCCTTACCCCGAGGGAGATCCAGGACCTTGCCCTCCGCTGGAAGCTACTGCAGGAGCTCGACAGAGGGAGAACTCAGCGGAGCATCGCGTCCCAATACGGCATCAGTCTCTGCAAGATTACCAGGGGCTCGAAGATATTGAAGAAGGATCATTCGGTTATAAAAAAGTACCTGCGGAGGGCCGGTACCGCCGGAGTGACGGCAACATCCGATGAAACGTAACCTTCAGGGGCGTACGAGGCCCCTCGGTGTGGCGCGATGGAATACCGCTGGGTTCACACGGGCTGACGTCGGCCGTCAAGCTCCTCCTGGGAGGAAACGGGATGTGCAGTTCCCCTTTTGGATACCTTTTCCTGGTACATGAGTTCATCCGCCCTGCTCTGAATGCCGGCAAGCGAAGACCCCTTTTCCCCCGTCGCAGCTCCCATGGACAGACTGAGAGGAAATGTCGGGTAGCCTTTATTGTGAACAGCCAAGGCATCTCTCACGCGCATGATGGTCTCTTCGGTCGCCCGAGCGTCCGTCCCGGGCAGGATCACGGCAAATTCGTCTCCGCCGATCCTCGCCACCGTATCCTCTGCACGGAATGACTCCCGCAACACCTGCGCCGTACGTTTCAGCAGATCATCTCCCGCCCGGTGTCCCTGGGTGTCATTGATCTTTTTTAATCCGTCCACATCCACCATGACGATACTGACAGGGAACACCCTCCCCCGTTCGAGTCGTGCGCTCTCCTCTTCAAAGAAGATTCTGTTGTACAGATTCGTCAGGCCGTCATGGGTCCCCATATACCTGAGGCGCTCCTCCATTCCCTTTCTCTCGGTGATATCCATGAGGGAGACCACGCTCTGTCCGGTCTCCGGGATTGTCGAAACGGTGATGAAGACATCCGCAGTCCGTCCATCCTTCCCGACCAACCTGAATTCATAGTTCGGCGGGGCGGCATTCGGATCTTCCTTCCGTATGCGGTTGTACTCCGTCATCCGCGCCAGGTCCTTCTCGGCGACAAATTCCGTCCAGCTCTTCTTCCGCTCGATCTCGGCCGCCGAATACCCCACCATCTCCTCTAATCCGCTGTTCACCATCGAAATGGTCGTATCCCCTTCCAGGATCAGCATGGCGGCACCGGTGTTTTCGATGATGGTCCGGTAGCGGATCTCCGAGGCGCGCAGTTCCTCTTCGATCCTCTTGCGGTCCGTGATGTCCATCGAGCTTCCCAGCGTTGCCGGTTCCCCTTCGAAAACGATAGGGGTAACGGTCTCGATGATCCAGCGGATATCACCGGCCTTTGTAACCATTCGGTACTCATAGAAAGATGTCCGTTCCCCCTTCAGCATCTCCCGCGCGTTTTTCTTGAGCGTCTCACGGTCATCGGGATGGACGATACTCATGGGGTCCTTCCCCATCAGTTCCTCGGGGGTATGGTCGGTATACCCCGCGGCTCGGGCGTTGATATACAGAAACTTCCCCTTGCGGATAACATAGATCCCGGCAAACGACCGCTCCGCGACGGTCTCATACAGCCTCTCATCCCGTCGCCTCTCCGTCAGGTCACGAGTGATGCCGCAGAAACCGATGGGCTTTTTCTCTGCATCCCGCATCAGCGTAGCGGACATACTGGTAACCCTTCTGGTACCATCGGATTGTATGATTTCATAGTCCGTCACTTCCGCGGGCTGTCCGGTCCGGTAGATTTTGTTGAAGACCCGGTACATCTCTTTCGCCGTTTCCGGGCTGACGTATTCGCGATTATTCATACCGATCAGTTCTTCATGTGAAATCCCCGCAATCCTGCACATGGCATTGTTGCAGAAGGTCATGTTCCCGGCGAGATCTACCTCGTAGTATCCGTCCTCGATTGTGTCGAGGATCATCCGATATCGTTCCTCGCTCTTCCGGAGGGCCTCCTCCGTCTGTATCCGTTCCGTGACATCACGCTCGAAGCCGAAGAATCCGGTCGGGTTCCCCTCCGCGTCGCGCATCAGATAGGCCGAGATGTCCACGACCCTTCTGCCCCCATTCTTAAGGAAGATTTCGTAATCCGTTACCCGCGCCGGCCGTCCCGTCCGGTAGATATCAAAGAAGATTTGATAGATGCGGCGGGCGGTCTCCGGCGTGGTATAGGCCCGGTTATTCATTCCCATCAGTTCGTCGGGGGAGTAGCCCAGGATCCTGCACATTGTTCGGTTGAAAAAAGTGAAATTCCCGGAAAAATCGGTCTCGAAATACCCTTCGACCAGATCTTCGGCTATGGTCCGATATTTTCCCTGGGCATTTTCCAGCTTGCCTACCTCGGCATTCAGTCCGATATTCGATTGTTCTAACGTGGAAATCTGTTTTCGGAGGGTCTTCAGCTCGTCGATAAGTTCTTTTTTCGTTCTTTTCTCATCATGCATCTCTTCTCACCTGAAAGAATGAATCATGATGCCTGAAAGATTAGGATAGGGTAATGAATAAGGGGTGATACAAGTAACCACCTATTAATTACTCACTTTTTAAACAATTGCAAGAAAAAAAATATGCCCACCCGCGCCAAGCGCAGGAAGGGTTGTTGCGTTCTCTGCCGCTTGTATCCCCTGTTACCGGAAGACCGGGGCCCAGAGCTTCCCCTGCCAGGAATCCCTCCGCTCCAGCTCCCCGTCGATCGCATTGAGAACCGCCATCTTATTGATCCCCCAGTCGGGGGCCAGGTAGATATCCCGATATCCGTCCGCGGTCAACCGCTGTATCACCATCCCCGGGGGGAGAACCTCGAGGATGTCGCAAACGGTCGAGACGTACTCCCCCTCCGTCATCATCCGGACCTTTCCCCTCTCGTAGAGATCGCCGAGGGGGGTACCGGACAGAGCAAGGAGGAGGTGTATCTTGATCCCCTGGATCGGCAGGGATGCCACCGCCTTTGCCGTCTGCATGATATCTTCCCGCGTCTCTCCCGGGAGTCCAACGATGATATGGACACAGATGTTGATGTCCCGCCCTGCAGTCCGCTCCACCGCGTCCCGGAATGTCTCAACGTCATGCCCCCTGTTGATCATCCTGAGGGTCCGGTCATGAATAGACTGGAGACCGTATTCCAGCCACACATGCAGGTCCCGGGCATATTCCTCGAAGAGGCGGATCACCTCACCGGGGACACAGTCGGGGCGGGTACCGACGGATATCCCGACGATATCATCCTGTGACAGGGCCTCGTCGTAGAGGGCACTGAGTCGTTCGACGGGGGCATAGGTGTTGGTGGCGGTCTGGAAATAGGCGATAAACTTCTGAGCCCCCCTCTTCCCCCGGTAGAATCTCTTGCCGCTTTCGATCTGCTCTGCTATCGACGGGAGAGGGCCCTCCTTCCGCAGGCGGGAGAAGCGGCCGTCGCAGTAGATGCATCCCCCATACCCTGCCGTTCCGTCGCGGTTGGGGCAGGTAAACCCTGCATCGATCTGCAGCTTGTAGACCTTGCAGCCGAACCGGTTGACAAAGAAGCTCTTCAGATCATAGTATCGCTTCGAATTGTTCCAAAATTGCGGTTTCGGCATGGTTTTTCCTCGGTGCTTTGGTGAAGCGTACCATTTTTTTATTGTCTTTTCCGGACCAATGCTATTAGACTACCATCGTTAATTCAAGCTATTATATCAAGGGGCATAGATGGGTTTTCCGGAAGAGTTTGATCTTATCGTCGTCGGCGCCGGGCATGCCGGCTGTGAGGCGGCCCTCGCCGCCGCCCGGATGGGGTGCCGTACGATCCTCTTCAACATCAACCTCGATTCAATCGCCCTGATGCCGTGTAATCCCGCCATCGGGGGCCTGGCCAAAGGACAGCTGGTAAAGGAGATCGACGCCCTCGGCGGTGAGATGGGAAAGATCGCCGACCGAACGGCCTGTCATTTCAGGGTTCTCAACCGCTCCAAGGGACCGGCCGTCCAGTCCTCGCGGGTCCAGTGCGACAAACAGCTCTACCGCCTCGCCATGAAGGAGGTGGTGGAGAGACAGGACAATCTCCACGTCAGACAGGCCCTGGTGGACGGGATCGTCGTCGAGGGGGGACGGGTCACCGGGGTCGTTGACAATACCGGCTTCTTCTACGGCGGGAGGGCAGTGGTGGTCACCACGGGGACTTTCCTTAACGGCCTCGTCCATATCGGTACTTCCCGCCAGCCTGCCGGGCGGGCGGGTGAAATCGCCTCCATAGGACTGGCCGACTCCCTCAAAAGGCTGGGGTTCGAGATGGGACGCCTGAAGACAGGGACCCCGCCGCGGCTGCGCGCCTCCTCAATCGATTTTTCGATCCTCGAACGGCAGGACAGCGACCCGGATCCGCGCCCCTTTTCCTTCACCACCAAACGGCTGCGCGCAGAGCGGCTCCCCTCCTATTTCTCCGTCACCACCGCCGCAACGCACCGGCTGATACGGGACAATATCGACCGGTCCCCCCTCTATTCCGGCGCCATCAAGGGGGCCAGCGCCCGTTACTGCCCGTCACTGGAGGACAAGGTGATGCGCTTTGCCGACAAGGAGAGCCACCCCGTCGTCCTGGAGTTCGAGGGGCTGGAGACGGAAGAGATCTACGCCAAGGGGCTGGGGAACAGCCTCCCCCTGGAACTCCAGGAGGAACTGGTCCACTCCGTCCCCGGCCTCGAGAGCGCCGAGATCATGCGCAGCGCCTACGCCATCGAGTACGACTTCGTCCAGCCGACCCAGCTGACACAGACCCTTGAGACAAAGCTCGTGAAGGGGCTGTACCTGGCCGGACAGATCAACGGGACCTCCGGGTACGAGGAGGCCGCCGCACAAGGGATGTGGGCCGGGATAAACGCCGCCCTGGCCGGACAGGGAAAGCCTCCCTTCGTTCTCGATCGGTCCGACGCCTATATGGGGGTCCTTGTCGACGACCTGATCACGCGGGGGGTCGACGAGCCTTACCGGATGTTCACCTCCCGGGCGGAGTACCGGCTGATCCTGCGGGAGGACAACGCGACCATCCGGCTGATGGGTAAAGGGTGCGATCTGGGTCTCATCCCGCGCGACCGGTACCGCGATCTGGAGGAGCAGATTAGCGAGATTGAACGGCGCACACGGGACCTTACCGCCAGGAGGGTCTTCCCCTCGGCCGAGGTAAACGAGGCCCTCCAGGGGATAAAAACGGCCCCTATCAGAACTCCCGTCACCTTCTCCCACCTCCTGAAGCGGCCGGAGATCGCGTACGGCGACCTCAGAGTCCTGGACGGATGGGAGGATATCCCGGACGAGGACGTCAAGCGGCAGGTGGAGATCGAGATCAAGTATGAGGGGTACATCAGGCGGCAGTTCGAATCGGTACAGCGTTTCAAGGGGCTGGAGGAGCGAAAGATCCCCCCTCAGTTCGACTACTCGTCCGTTCCGGGACTTTCCAATGAACTGCGGAAGAAACTGTCATCGGTCAGGCCGGTCTCCATCGGCCAGGCGCAGAGGATATCGGGAATGACCCAGGCGGCGCTGACCGCCGTCCTCGCCTCCCTGAAAAAGGCAGAAAGGGATAGCAACACACGAGCACGGATCCACTGATGGAGGACACATGATGAGCGAGGCATACAGCGTAACGGACAAGGTAAAGGAGCTGGTGGAGAAAGGGATCAGGATCCCCAACCCCTGCTGCGTGGAGATCGGAGATGAGGTCAGGCTTGAGAGGATATCGGGCAGCGGGGTCGTCCTCCACAGCGGGACGAAACTGTACGGTGCGAAGACGCTTATCTGCGAGGGGACGGAGCTGGGGTATGAGGCGCCGGTCACGGTGGTTGACTGTCAGATCGGCCGAGGGGTGAAGCTGAATGGAGGATTTTTCAAGGGATCGGTCTTCCTGGATGGCGTGGAGATGGCATACGGTGCGCATGTACGGGAGGGCTGCATCCTCGAAGAGGAGGCCCGGGCAGCTCACACCGTCGGTCTGAAGCAGACCATCCTCTTCCCCTTCGTGACCCTGGGGAGCCTTATCAATTTCTGCGACTGCCTGATGTCCGGCGGCACGGATGCGAAGAACCACAGCGAGGTGGGAAGCTCCTACATTCACTTTAACTATACGCCCAATCAGGACAAGGCGACCGCGTCCCTGATAGGGGATGTCCCGACGGGGGTGATGCTCGACCAGCCCCCCATCTTCCTGGGCGGCCAGGGGGGACTGGTGGGACCTGCAAGGATAGGGCACGGCACCGTGATAGCGGCGGGCACTGTCTACAGAAACGACTGCCCCGAAGGGGGAAAGCTGTTGACAGGGGGAGCCGGCGCGGCCGCTGAAAAGGATTTCTACCGGGGGCTGTACTACGGTGTCGGGAGAAAGGTCCGCAACAACATCTCCTATATCGCGCACCTGCTTGCCCTGAAACAGTGGTACCTGTGCGTCCGGTCTCCGCTCTTCGAGGATCGGGAATTCGGCCCGGAGCTGCGCGATGGCGCGATCGAGAAACTGGACATTGCCATCGGGGAGCGCGTAAAGCGTCTGAAGGCATTTTTCGGAAATATGACGGAATCCGCTCGGATCGGCGGAGACCTTCCCGGCATGAAGAAGACGGACAGAGACCTCCGTCTGGAGGAGAAAATACCGGACAGCTGGCCGCAGATCGAGGCCTGTTTCACACAGGGGTTGGAAGCGTCCGCCGCTCTGGACGAACGGGACCGGTTTCTCGGCGATCTTGAGGACGGACGGGCCGCAAACGCAGGATACGTGGAGACCATCCGGTCACTGGATGCAACGACCCGGTCCTTCGGCACGGCATGGCTCCACGGTATCGTCGAGAGGATCACACGGGAGGCCTTCGAGATTGTTCCCCTCTGCCGGGAAGCATCTCTCAATCCGGGGGAGAGGTAAAAAGAGCCCCCCCCTCCATACGGAAGGTGAACTGCGCCGTTTCGTGGTCGCCACCCCCCGGAGAGAAGGACCGTTCGATAAACCTGACACCCCCCCCTCTGTCGATCAGGATGACCGTGGAAGAACGGGTGCCGTACACCTCGCTGCGGATGAAAGCAGAGGAGAGGACCCGCTCCCAGTCGAGATCGACCCCCGTGTCCGGGAGATCCCGGTCGTCGGGCCGCCAGGTGTCGGCGAGGATTCTGAATATCCTGTCGGGGGGAGGATCATCATGGTGTGCTATCAGGGTATCCAACAGGTTTGTGCCCCGCTTTACCTTCGGCCAGGGGGTGTCCAGGAGGCGGTTGCTGATCCCGTGCACCCCCGGAGATATCTCCTGAAGGGTATCGGTCACGTTCGAAAAATGGAAGAGGCCGCTGTTGCCCCCGAGAAGCAGGTTGAACCCGTTGTACCTGCCGGCATCCGGCCGGATCCTGTCGATGAACTCTCCCGGGGTTTCATCGCCGCGGAGAAAACCGCTGACCAGGGTCCCCCTCGACGGGGCACCGCCCTTCAGGGTCCGGGGATCCCGGTAGTTGGTGATCGCGGCGATCCGTCCCGTCTTTGTGATCCCGAGCCAGGTTCCCCCGTCCTGCAGGTCCCTCCCCGCCAGGATGTCGGGGGACTCCTCCCAGAAGGAGGCCGGCGCCGCGGGACGTTCGTAAAACTCGTCGCGGTTTGCCGCCAGGATGAACGGGCAGGTAGGATGGGACCGGTATGAGAACAGTATCAGGCACATGCCTCGCTCCGCCTATATCCCTTCCCTGACCGTCTCCACTATCTTCGACATGACGTCGCCGGCCTTTCCCTCGATCAGGATATCGGCCCGGGAGTCGTAGGGGGTGTCGCCGATGTTGACGATGATGAGCCGAGCGCCCGCTTCCGTGGCGTACGCCGGCATCAGGGCAGCCGGATGGACAACGAGGGAGGAGCCCACGACGAGGAACAGATCGCACTGCATGGAGTGCGTGGTCGCGGCGTTCAGTACGTCGGGGGGGAGCATCTCCCCGAAGAAGACGACATCGGGCTTGAGGGTACCGTGGCACTTCTCACACTCGGGCACCTCGACCCCCCCCTTCAGGATCTCCCGAATCTGTTCGACGGTGTATCGTTCATTGCAGTCCAGACACCTGATCCACTGCATGTTGCCGTGCAGTTCGTAGACCCTGTCCGGGGAGTTTCCCGCCTTTTGATGGAGGTTGTCGATATTCTGCGTGATGACACAGTCGAGCTTCCCCATCCCCTCCAGATCGGCGATCGCATAGTGGGCCCTGTTCGGTTTGACGCTGGAGAAGAGATCCCCCTCAATCAAAATCTTCCACTGTTTTCTCCGGGTCTCCCTGCTGCTGAGGAACTTCTGTATGGTGAAGTCGTCGGGATCGAACCGCGTCCAGATCCCCCCCGGGCCCCGGAAATCCGGAATTCCGGATTCGGTGCTGATACCGGCGCCGGTGAAAACCACCAGCCTCTTCGAGGCTACAATCATCTCGGCCGCCGCCGCGATCTTCCCGTCCAGGTCAGTGTCTCCCGTCATCTTTTTGTTCCCTCTTTCGCGTTTTCAGAGCATTTCGTGTCGTGGCACATCACCCCTTGAGGCCGTACTTCTTCAGCTTGTACCGGAGCGTCCGCTCGGTAATCCCCAGCAGTTCCGCGGCCCGGGTCTGATTGTTTCCCGTCTCCTCCAGGGCCTCTTCTATCCGTGTGCGCTCCAGGGATTCGATCTCGTCCTTGAGGAGTCCCCCCCCCTTCTGTTCGGTAAAGTGGTCAGGGGAGATCGCTCCAAACGGGAGATCCTTTACCGATATGACCCGGTCCCGTGCGATGACCACCGCCCGTTCGATGATATTTTCCAGTTCACGCACGTTCCCCGGGTAATCGTATTTCAGGAGGGTGTCCATCGCCTCGCTGCTCAGCCCCTCTATCTTTTTGTCGTTCTCCGAGGAAAACCGTTTCGTGAAATACTCTATCAGCAAAGGGATATCCCCTCTCCGATCCCTGAGGGGAGGAACGGTCATGGAAACAACATTCAGCCGGTAGTAGAGATCTTCCCTGAAGGCCCCTTCCTTTACCCTCTCTTCGAGATTCCGGTTTGTCGCGCTGATGATCCTGACATCCGCCCGTATGGTCTGATTCCCCCCCAGACGCTGGAATTCCCGCTCCTGGAGAAAACGGAGGAGTTTTACCTGGACGGGGGGAGACAGCTCTCCAATCTCATCAAGGAAGAGGGTCCCGCCGTCCGCCTCCTCAAACCGTCCGATCCTCCGCGCCGTCGCCCCGGTAAACGCCCCCTTCTCGTGGCCGAAGAGCTCGCTCTCCAGCAGGGTCTCGGGGATGGCCCCGCAGTTGACCACGATCATCGGCTTGGCAGAACGCGGGCTCGTCGCGTGGATGAGTCGTGCGAAGACCTCCTTGCCGGTCCCGCTCTCTCCCTGTATCAGAACCGTCGTGCGGCTCGACGCGACCCGTCCCGCCATATTGACAATCTCCTCCATGCCGGGGTCCTTGTAGATAATCTGCCCCGCCGACACCTCTTTCTTCCACAGTTTCTTGCGGAGGATCTCGTTTTCCCTGAGGAGGATCTGCCGTTCCGCGATTCTACCGACAAGGATGATCAACTCGTCCAGGTCGATGGGCTTGGCGATATAGTCGACGGCGCCGAGTTTCATGGCGTCGACCGCCGTCTCTATCGTGCCGTACGCCGTCATCATGACGACACTGATCTCGGGGTTGATACCCTTTATCTTCTTCAGGACCTCGATCCCGTTCATCCCCGGCATCTTGAAGTCGAGGAGGAGCAGATCAAAATGGCCTTCCATCACCTGCCGTATCGCGGCGTCCCCGTCCTCGGCCCCCGCGACCGTGTGCCCTTCCCCGGCAAGGAAGTCTCTCAGCATCTCCCTCTGTGACTGGCCGTCCTCGACTACCAGTATGTTCAGTGTGTCCATTACGCCGTATCCTTTTCCCTGCCTGCCACGGGGAGCAGGACATCAAAGGTCGTTCCCACGCCCACCTTGCTCTCAACAAGAATCTCTCCGCCGTGCCCCCGTATGATCTCATGCGCCAGGGCCAGCCCGAGCCCCAGCCCCTTTTCCTTCGTCGTATATTCCGGATCGAATATGTGATCGATCTCGTTTGATGTCAGACCGCATCCGGTATCCGATATCTTGATGCTTACCATGCCCGCTCCGTTCGGCGTGGCGGAGATGGCGATGGTCCCCTCTCCCGAAATCGCCTCCATCGCATTCTTGAGAAGATTGTAGAAGGCCTGCCTGAGTTTGTCCACATCCATCGGGATGATCAGGGGATCGTTTCCCCAGATGGTCTTGATGGCTATTCCCTTCAGGTCCGCCTCTTCGCGCATGAGACTGGCCATCCGTTTCAGGACCGCGGTAATGGACTGATTGCTGAACTCCAGCCGGCGGCTTCGGGAGAAGATGACAAACTCCTCCACGATCCGGTTCAGCCGCTTGATCTCGTCGCGGATAATACCGGTGATGTGGCGAAATCCCTTTTTCTTTTCCTCCCCTTCGGGGGTATATTCGCGCCGGATCCTCTGGCTGGCCATACTGATCGCGTTCAGGGGATTGCGGATCTCGTGAGCCACTCCGGCCGCGAGCTGTCCCAGTGCGGAGAGTTTTTCGGCCTGCTGGAGACGCCTTCCCATCTCTTCCATCCTGAGGGAATACTTTTTCTGGTTGAGGTAGATGGCGAACATCGACAGGATCCCGACCGCCATGATGAAGATCATGGAGATGATCATCCTGTTGCGGTTTTCCCGCAGTATCGTATCGCTACTCTCGCGGTGCAGGCCGAGACGGGCGAATCCCGCAACCTTGTTATCGAGGCGTACCGGAACGGTAATCTCAAGCAGTTCGGACCCGCCGGAGGTCATCTTGCGGCTTGCCTTTTCCAGTTTTGCCTTCAGGACATCGAGGGCAATGGCATCGATCTTTTTGACCTCTTCCCGGACAGCGCCTGCCTGCCCCAGGACCTTGCCGTGTTCGTTGATGACGATGAGGTAGGTCAGCCCCTGACCGAGGCCGACGTCATCGATCGCCTTCCGGATGGCGATCTTCGTGCTCCAGTACCTGAGTCCCACGTTGTCGAGGGCCATCAGGATCGTACCGCTACCATCCTTCCGACGGAGCGCTATATACCCGATTTCGTTGAGTTTTCCAAACCTGTTAAAGAGATCTATGATCAGGTCTTTGCCTTCGGCCATCTCCTGGTTCGCATCGGGGAGAAGCTCCGTAATGAATTCTCTGCTCTTGAAGACAATCTTGCCACGCTCATCGAGGACGGCAATGAGCCACAGGTTTTCGCGATCGGCAAGTTCTCTCAGATCATCCTCGTTGAGGTGTTCGGCCTTCCAGCGGGTATCGATGTCACGCGCCAGGGCCACGAGTCCCTTCACAAGGGCCTCTTGAGGGGAAAACTCCTTATCACTGAGGGGGACAAAGGTATTCCCGTTTTCATCCCGGTCCTCCTTGAGGGTCTCGTACAGATAGGCGAGGTTCTCCTGGGCCACGTTCTCCACCGCCGTGATGATATCGAGCCCCCGGTTTTCCATAAAACGCACCAGTGTCTTGTCCAGACGTCCCAGATCCATGATCCCCATGACCAGGATGAGGGAAAGAAAGAGAAACATGACAAGGGCCACGATCAGGGGCCGCAGGAAGGTCCCCTTGGGCCTCGGTGATGCACTGTGCCACGTTATATCTTTTGGAAATTTCATCTTCACTCTCTCCAAGTGCACATCTCCCGGCTATACGCCCCGACGTGATCCGACGTGAACATACCCCGTGAAGCGGTACGAGCAACATCCAATCACAGGACCTTATACCACAACTTATGCCATTAGAATAGCTCGAAAAACCGGCATGGCTCGACGATTTTGTCGAATTTCATCAGGGGGGCATAAAGAAATAATGTATTGTTTTTATTTGATTTTATTAAAACCATCGCCGCGGTTTCGACATTTTTTTCCACAATAGGGATCGATATCCGGCGGTTGGTTTTTGTTATGTCGTTGAATATCAAACAGTTAGAAGTTCCGGCACAAAAAGTGCATACCCAGATAGATACTAATGCCGGAAAAGCCCTCCTGTTTTTCTGGCTTAAACCCTTGCGGAGAAGAACCTGCGGCCTCCACCTCCTGGAGGCCGCAGGTTCGTAAAGCTTCGAAGTTCAAAAGTTTTCACCCCGAGACCTCCTTTCGACCATGCTGCCGGGCGTCACCTTTGAGACCGTGCAATTCCGGTTGACATACATCCCCTGAACGGATAAAAATTGTTACCGCTTGACAAAAAATACCGGAAGGAGTGGTTTATGAAAACGCGCATGACTGAGCTTTTTGGAATCAGATATCCCATCATGCTCGCCGGAATGAGTTGGATCAGCATACCTGAAATGGTGGCGGCGGTTTCCAATGCCGGCGGACTGGGCATTCTGGCAACAGGACCCCTGAATGCACGGGAAACAAGAGACGGCATCCGAAAGGTCCGGGAACTTACCGACAAGCCGTTCGGCGCGAACGCGACACTCCTCTTCCCGGGGGCGAAGGAAAACGCGAAGGTCCTTCTCGAGGAAGAGGTCCCCGTTATCAATTTTTCCCTCGGCAAGGGCGACTGGATCGTACGCGCCGCACACAAATATGGGGGAAAGGTTATCGCCACCGTCGTTACGAAGCGGCATGGACTGGCGGCGGAAAGACAGGGTGCGGATGGCCTCGTCGTCACGGGGCACGAGGCGGCGGCGCATGGAGGCGACGCGACTTCCCTGGTGCTGATCCCCAGTGTGGTGGATGCGGTCAACATCCCTGTCATAGCGGCCGGCGGGTTCGCGGACGGCAGGGGACTGGCTGCCGCTCTGGCGCTCGGGGCCGAAGGCATCTCCATGGGGACGCGCCTGATGTCCACACGGGAGAGCGGCCTCCACGAAAACTACAAAAACCTCTCCCTTGAGAAGGAGATCGACGACACCATCTACGGGGAGTATTTCGACGGGCTGGGGTGCCGTTCGCTGAAGACCCCCGCGGCCCTGAAGGCATATCGGCGGGGATTTCTGGGGATGCCCAACTTCCTCGCCGCGCTCGGCAACTCCCGGGATATCGCCAAAACGCTGAATCTCCCGTATCTCAAACTTCTCATCGGCATCCTCTCCTCCGGGGTGAAAAACTCGGTGATGATGGCCTACCTCGCGAACGCCTTCAAGGCGCTCAGCCTGGCAACGGAACAGGGGGACATGCGCAAGGGCGTTCTCACCGTCGGTCAGGCAACCGGCCTTCTCCACGACATACCCACGGTTGCCGAACTGTTTGAGCGGATGGTTCAGGAGGCACGCGAGGCCGAAAAGAGGCTCGCTTCAGTATTCGAGTAAGGGTGCATGTGACAAAAAAGGGGCTACGGTCTCTCGCCCGTAACCCCTGTATTTTTTAAAATGGTGGAGCTGAGGGGGGTCGAACCCCTGACCTCTTGAATGCCATTCAAGCGCTCTCCCAACTGAGCTACAGCCCCGCCGACAGGGGAGAGACCTAACACACGGCTCAGCGGAATGTCAATACAATTTTCTTGACAATTCGAAGGGCGACTATATAATCAGCCGCCATGCCGGAGTGGTGAAACTGGTAGACGCAGGGGACTCAAAATCCCCCGACCTTACGGTCATCTCGGTTCGATTCCGAGCTCCGGCACCAGAAAGATCAAAGGGGGGTGCGGTTTGACAAAGCTGCGCCCCTTTTTTCGTTAACCTGTGCGGAGAAAAGACGGACCGCCGGGGAGGAAAACCGACCATGAGTGAAAAGACGGGAATCGACGAGTTCTATGATCGCGCGGATGAGTACCTGCGCGAGGGGCGTTACGAAGAGGCGATCGAGCTGTACCGCAAGCTGGCCCAGGCGCACCCCGAAGATGATTCGATCGTCATGTCTCTGGCCTGGGCCTACCGGGACAGCGGGAGATTGTCCGACGCCGTTCGGTGTCTTGAGGGTCTCCTGGAAAAAGAGATGGGGAGAAAGGTTTTCACCGGGTTCGCCTTTGATGAGCTGGTAAAGATATACCGGGAGGAGGGCAACCACGAGCGTCTCGTCGCCATCTGTGAGGCGGCGGTTGCCGTGCAGCCCGGCGATGTCGCCCTCATGACCACTCTCGGAAACGCGTACCTGGGAGCAGAAAAGCCGGGCAGGGCCGTCGAGATCTTCGCGATGCTCACCGAGATGGAACCGGACGCCCCGGCGCTCTTCTGCCGCCTCGGTGACGCCCGCGCCGCGACCGGAGACTACGATGGCGCCGAAGATGCCTACGGCAGGGCGATCCTGATAGATCCGCCGGATGCGCACCGGTTTTACAACGGCCTGGGCGACACTCTTTTCCAGGCCGAGGAATACGCGCGTGCGCAGGCGGCCCTGCAGCGATCGCTGGAGAACCGCCCCGATCAACCCCTCGTCCACTGCAGCCTCGGCGATACCCTCATCAGGCAGGGAAAGATGGATGCCGCCTTCGGAGCTTATGAAGAAGCGGTCCGGATCGATCCGGCCTCCACGGGGGGCTATTACAACCGTCTGGGAAACATGCTTGCCGGGGAAAACCATCACGCACTCGCGGTAGAGGCCTTTGGAAAGGCCGTCGCGGCGGACCCGCATAATCCTTTTTACTATCTCGGCCTCGTCAAATCGTGCGAGGCGGAGGGGCTTCACGAAAAGGCCAGGGAGGCATACGAGAAGGGACGATCACTGGGTGTCTTTTCCTGACGAGATGGCCGGTACCTGCCAACAATTGCTTGACATATACTCTTTATATGGGATATGGAATTCCCCCTGACGGTATTTCAGTGGGGATGTAGCTCAGCTGGGAGAGCGCGGCGTTCGCAATGCCGAGGTCAGGGGTTCGATCCCCCTCATCTCCACCATATTTTTTTGGGCGCGGTCTGTGCGCCTGCCTGTCGGCTGTCTCGACGCATACATACGAAGGAGGACTATTTCATGGGTAAGAAAATAGCTAGAATGCTGGTTTTATGTATGGCCATCTCCCTGATCGCCGGTGGCGCCACCTGTCTCGCGAAAGATAAGGTGTACATCAACGGTATCGACGCCAATTTCCCGCCCTTTGCCTATGTCGACAAGAACGGCGTTCCTGACGGGTTTGATGTAAAATCGGTCGACTGGATCGCAAAGAAGATGGGGTTCAAGGTCACACACAAACCGATGGACTGGGACGGCATCATCCCGAGCCTGCGCGCGAGGAAGATCGACATGGTCGCCTCCGGGATGAGCATAACCGACAAGAGAAAAGAGCAGGTCAACTTTACCATCCCCTACTGGAAGATCGCCCAGGTGATCGTGGCCCCGAAGGGGTGCACCCGGTCGGTGGACCAGCTGCTGTCCAATGGAAACAAGGTCGGCGTTCAGAGGGGCACCACCGAGGCGAAATGGATGAAAGACAATCTGATTGCCAAGGGGAAGGACTTCGTCCTCGTGGAATATGACTCCGCGCCGCTGGCGGTCGAGGATGTCCTGAACGGCCGCATCGTCGGAGCCGCCATGGATGACGCCCCCGCAAAAGACGCCATGCGGAAGAAACCCGTCAAGATCATCGGGGGATTCGGCATGGCCAGCGAGGACTTCGGCTACGCCGTCCGGAAGGAAGACACCGAACTCCTCAAGATGATGAACGAGGGGCTGAAACAGCTGATGGCTTCCCCCTACTGGGAAGAGCTGAAGGAAAAATACAAACCATAATAGATGTCGCGTCCATGGACGCTCGCATGCATGGTCTTTTATGGAAGGCATCAGGGGGTATCCTGGTGCCTTCCCTATTTTATGTGCCGGGAGATTGAATGGAAAGCCTGATCGTACTGTACGGCGCTCTTCCCTATATCCTCCGGGGATCGCTGGTTACCATAGCGGTGGTCGCGGGAGCAATGATGCTGGGCCTGGCAGTAGGCATTTGTCTTGCCGTCGGGCAGGTTTACGGCGGCAGGTGGCTGCGCCGTCTGATAGCCGTTTACGTGTGGTTCTTCCGCGGGGTGCCCCTGCTCGTCCTGCTGTTCCTCTTCTATTTCGGCCTCTGTTCCCTCCTGCAGATCAACCTTTCGGCGTTTACGGTCTCCGTCATCGTCCTGGGACTGATCAGCTCGGCTTACCAGTCTCAGATATTCCGGGGTTCGATCATGTCACTCCCCGAGGGACAGCTGAAAGCGGCCCGCGCCCTCGGCATGAGCGACCGGAAGGCGATCCCCCTGATTATTCTCCCGCAGGCCCTGCGTCTGTCGATCCCGGGGTGGTCGAACGAGTATTCCATCGTCCTGAAGGATTCCGCAGTCGCCTACGCCCTGGGGGTGATGGAGATGATGGCCCGCGCGCATTTTGTCGCCTCACGGACGTATGAACATCTCCCCCTGTACTTTGCGGCGGGGTTCATCTTCATGATCCTGACCTATCTCGGGACCAAGGGGCTTCGGATCCTGGAAGAGAAGGCGCGGATTCCGGGGTACTCCTCATAAGGATTTTTGATATGGCTGATACAGATCCGATCCTCAGGATCGAACATATGACAAAGCGGTACGGCGACAAGGAGGTCCTCAAGGATGCCTCCCTTTCAATCAACAAGGGGGAACTGAAGGTCCTCATCGGACCGTCCGGGGGAGGAAAGAGCACTCTCCTGCAGTGCATCAACTTCCTGATCAAACCCGACAGGGGGCGGATATGGCTCGACGGGGAGGAGATCATCCGCGCCAAGGGGAAGGCCCTCTACGACTACCGTCAGAAGGTGGGGATGATCTTCCAGGATTTCAACCTCTTCGATCACCTGACGGCCCTCCACAACGTCCAGATCGGCCTCGTGCGGGTCAAGGGGATGAACGGGAACACGGCAAAGGAGCGGGCCGTCCGCGAACTGGACCGGGTCGGGCTCAAGGACTATATGCATCAGTATCCGGCCGAGCTGTCCGGGGGGCAGAAACAGCGTGTCTCGATCGCGCGCGCCCTCGCGATGGACCCGGAAATCATGCTCCTCGACGAACCCACCTCGGCCCTCGACCCCGAACTGATATCGGAAGTCCTGGACGTTATACGGGCCGTACGGTCGGACGGCATGACGATGATCATGTCCACGCACCAGATCGGCTTCGCGAGCGAACTGGCGGATGAGCTGATCTTTCTCGAGGATGGTTCCATCGGGGAGGCGGGCCCTCCGGCGAAGATCCTGTACGCGGCGGAATCTGCCCGCGCCAGGGAATTCTGCTCCAAGATAACCGAACTGTACGGAAGCTCCTCATCCTAAATATTATGAGAGAACTCTTTTTCCTTCAACCGGACATCCTCTCCGCCCTCGCCAGGGGACTGGTGGTCAGCGTTCAGCTGATCATCCCCTCCGCCTTCTTCGGTGTCATCATCGGAGTCAGCGTCGGGGCGCTGCGGGTCTACGGAAATCCTGTCGTCAAGACGGTCGCCAACGGGTACGTCCTCGTCTTCCGGGGATTTCCCCTCGTCGTCCAGCTCTTCATCTGGTACTTCGGCCTCCCCTACATCGGGATCTACCTGACCCCCTTTGTCGCCGCGGTGATCGGGTTCTCCCTGTGCAGCGGGGCCTACCAGTCGGAGTACGTGCGGGGCGCTTTTCTTTCCGTCAAGACGGGACAGATGCTTGCGGCACAGGCGCTCGGGTTTTCACGGATCAAGATGGTCCTCTTCGTCACCCTCCCCCAGGCATTCCGCCGGGCGCTCCCGGGGTGCGGGAACGAGATCATCTACCTGATAAAATATTCGTCGCTGGCCTACATGATCACCTGCATCGAACTGACCGGAGAGGGAAAGATCATCGCCTCAGACAGCTTCCGGTACACCGAGACCTTCATGGTGATCGGGGCCGTCTACCTCGTCCTGACCTCGGCCGCGGCCTGGCTCCTCCGTCGCGTGGAGGACCGGCTCCACCTCCCCGGTTTCGAGCAGTACAGTTAGACGGAGTTGCTGCCATGTCCGCATACGCACCCATCACCCCTCAGATCCTGAGCGAAATCACCGAGGCCGTCGGCCCCGGCGCGGTCGTCCGGGACCCCGAAAAACTGATCGAATTCGGAACAGACGCGACCGACGAGGAGCACATGCCCGATCTTGCCGTCGAGGCGACCTCGGCAACGCAGGTCCAGGCGCTCCTGCGCCTGGCGAACCGGCACCGCTTTCCCGTCACCCCCCGGGGACTGGGGACCGGCCTGGCCGGGGGATCGGTCCCGCTCTTCGGCGGCGTCCTTCTGTCGCTCGCGAAGATGAACCGCATTCTCGCCATCGAACGGGACAATCTGATCGCGGTGGTCGAGCCGGGAGTCGTCACGCTCGACCTCCAGAACGCCGTGAAGGAGGAGGGACTCTTCTATCCCCCCGATCCGGCGAGTCTGGATACCTGCTCCATCGGCGGCAACGCCGCCACGAACGCCGGCGGTCCCGCCTGCGTGAAGTACGGCACCACCCGCGACTACATCCTCGGGCTCGAGGCGGTCCTCCCGTCGGGTGAAATCATCGAGGCCGGCGTCCGGACGAGAAAGGGGGTGGTCGGCTACGACCTGCGTCACCTGCTCCTCGGCTCGGAGGGAACACTGGGCGTCATCACGAAACTGATCCTCAAACTGATCCCCCTCCCGCAGGCAGTCACCACGATGGTTGCCTTCTTCCCCCGGCTCACCTCGGCCATGGAGACGGTCACCGCCACCCTGACCCGTGGGCACGTCCCCTGCGCCATCGAGTTCCTCGACGACCGGTGCCTGGAGATCACGAGAGATCTTCTCCCCTTCGAGGAGGCGCGGGCGGCGAAAGCCATGCTGATCATCGAGACGGACGGCGTCCAGGAGATCATCGAGCGGCAGATGGAGGCCATCGGCGAAATCTGCATGGAGCAGGGCGCGACCGACGTCATCATGGCACCTGACTCCGTGAAGAGAGACCGGATCTGGGAGATCCGCCGGGCGGTCTCCCTGCGGATCGAGGAACGCTTTCCCCTCTTCCTCCACGAGGACGTCGTTGTCCCCATCGGGAAGATCGCCGAGCTGGTCGGCGGCCTGCGCGGGCTCGAAGGGGCATACGGGATGAACGTCTACTCTTACGGCCATGCGGGAGACGGAAACATCCACGTCAACATCACCGCCGATGACCGGGACAGCAGGGACCGGATCGAAGAAGGGATCAGAGACCTCCTGCGGCGCGTCCTCTCCATGGGGGGAACCATCTCCGGCGAACACGGGATCGGGATCACCAAGCGGCCCTTCCTCCCGATGGAGCTGACGGCCGAGAGCATCCGCATCCAGAAGCAGATCAAGGAGATCTTCGACCCCAACCAGATCCTCAACCCCGGCAAGATATTCGAGTAACGGCACCCCCACGGAAACCGTATTCCTTCAAACTCCTTGACATTTGTCATAAAAGTCGTATCATCCACCCGTTGCGTTCATTCAGACATGATTTATGATTGGGTTTGCTTTTTTCACCATCGAAAAGAGGCACCGATGGACGGATAATATAAAAACCCCGTTTCTCACACAGAGATGGGGTTTTGTGTTTAGGGGGACACGCAGTGGGATAAAAGGCCTACTCCTATTTAACCAGTCCCATTTTCAACGGAGGCTAAGACAATGAGCTAATTAATGACCTGCATTAATCTAGCTAAAATCGGTATATTTCTAAACCTAATCGGGACGATCATGGTAGCGCTTTCTTTTGGTAAAAATCTTGAAGAATCTCATCAAATAAACAATAAAGGCAAAAAAGTTTATCTGGCATCATTTCTATATCCTAAACTTTTTTATATTGGCTTAATTTCATTACCATAGGCTTTGTATTGCAATTGTTTTAACCACCGCTTTCACCAGACGAGCTGAATTTGAAATTGGAAATATGGGGCACTCCCCATATCAAACCCCTTTCGGCCTCCTCATTAAACCGGGTACGTTTCCCTTCAAGATACAACCCTCCCCTCCACCCGCCTGAAAATATGGTGGCGTTTAAACAAAATTCATGATAGGGCGCTATGTGGCAACTGAACGCGGGTCAGTTCTTTTATCTAACGTGGCCACCACGGCCGGTAAAAATATCTAGAGGAGGTAGATTATGTCGTTGAACCCATTGGTTGATTCTCGTGATGTCCGGTTTGTTCTTTTTGAACTGCTGGAACTGGAAAAATTGAATCGGTACGAAGCCTTCCAGGATTTTGATCGCTCAGTTTACGAAGACACCCTGGAGCTTGCGGAAAAGATCGCCATCGAGACGTTCTATCCGTCCAACGTCGACGGAGACCAGATCGGGCTCAAGTACGATGCCAAGGAGCACACCGTCACCGTGCCCGAATCGTTCCACAAGGCATTTCAGGCGTACGTCGAAGCGGGTTTCCACATCCTGTCCTTTCCCCAGGACGTAGGCGGGGTGGGCATCCCCTCCACGGTCTCCATGGCGTCCGCGGAGTATTTTAACGCGGGCAACACGGCGCTGACCATGTACGGCGGTTCGATCACCGGCGCGATGGCCCTCATTCTGAATTTCGGTTCCGACGAGCTGAAAGAGATGTTCCTCCCCAAACTGTTCGAGGGGACATGGGGCGGCACCATGTGCCTGACCGAGCCGAGTGCCGGCTCCGACGTCGGGGCCCTCAAGAGCAAAGCGGTCAAGCAGGCCGACGGCACTTATCTGATCACCGGCCAGAAGATCTTCATCAGCAATGGCGAGCACGACATGGTGGAAAACATCATCCATCCGGTGCTGGCCAGGATCGAGGGTGATCCTCCGGGGACAAAGGGCATTTCCATCTTTATCGTTCCGAAATACCTGGTCAATCCGGATGGCTCCCTGGGCGAGCGCAACGATATGTACTGCGCCGGCATCGAGCACAAGATGGGGATCAAGGGGAACGCCACCTCGTCGCTGGCTTTCGGCGACGAGGGCAAGTGCGTCGGCTACCTCCTGGGTGAAGAGCGCCAGGGAATGCCGATCATGTTCCAGCTCATGAATGCGGCCCGCATCCACACGGGCGTTCAGGCCGAGGCCTGTTCCAGCGCCGGCTACATGCACGCCGTCACCTATGCCCGCAACAGGATCCAGGGCTCCCATATCACGCAATCCATGAACAAAAACGCCCCGTCGGTCCCGATCATCGAGCACCCCGACGTCAAGCGGATGCTCATGTACATGAAGAGCACCATCGAGGGCATGCGGATGCTCTGCCTCTTCCTCGCCTATCACGAGGACATCATGCACGCGTCGAAGGACCCCGAGGAGGTGAAGGCGGCGACGGGGATCGTCGAGATTCTGACCCCCATCGTGAAGGCGGGCATCTCGGACGAGGCATGGCTGGTCACGTCCGAAGCCATCCAGGTGTACGGCGGGTACGGGTACTGCAGTGAGTACCCGGTCGAACAGTACGCACGCGACGTCAAGGTCCTCTCCGTCTATGAGGGCACCAACGCTATCCAGTCCCTCGACCTCCAGATGCGCAAGATCCTCATGAACCCCGAGATGTACAACTACGGGCAGCTCAGGAAGCGCATGACCGATACGATCGAGAAGGCCAGGGGCGTGGTGGACGATAAGTACATCAACCCCGTCGTCCGCGGCATGGAGAAGCTCGACGAGGTCATCGAGATGATGAAGGGACAGATGGGCGAAGGCAAATTCATGGCCCTGGTCCTCAACGCCACGCCGTTCCAGCAGGCCATGTTCCCCCTGATTACGGCCTGGCTGCACCTGTGGAGCCTGACGATCACGACCCCCAAGGCGAAGGAGCTCCTGGGCGATGCCAAGGGCGAAGAGCGCCAGAAGAAGATCGCGGAAGACGCCGAGGCGGCATACTACAGCGGCAGGATGCTCTCGTCGCAGTTCTATATCGGCTCGGAATTTCCCAAATTCTTCGGTCGGATCGAATGCATCATGAACAACGAAGGAGCGGCCCTGAAGGTCGATTCGGCGAACTTTACCGGAGCGCCTCTGGAGTAAGGATACCCAACTGCTGAAGCAACAATGGCCTCACGCCCTCCCGGCGTGGGGCCATTTCCGTTCCGGCATGAAGTCATTCGTGTAACATTCTCCGATTCGCAATCCGCGGGGGCAACCAATCTCCGAGAATTTCTCTATTTTTTCGCCATAAATAATTCCTTGCGTACAGAGGCAATTATTGATAAGAACGCGGAAATTTCACAAGAAATTATGGGAAAGGCAGTCATTAAAAATAAACCAACAAATACGAACGTGAGAGGAAGAAGTATGAGAGAAGTAGTTATTGTAGGTGGTGCCAGAACGGCAATCGGCGATTTTCTGGGATCGCTGTCGAGTCTTAATGCGGTGCAGTTGGGCACTATCGCGCTCAACGGCACACTCGAAAAGGTGGGTATCGACAAAAACCTGATTCAGGAATTAATCTGCGGCCATGTCAACCAGGCGGGCGCTCCGGGGAACACCGCGCGTCATATTGCAATGGCCGCGGAACTGCCGGTGGAATCCTTCGCCTTTACCGTACATCAGCAGTGTGCCTCATCGATGCGCGGCGCCGAGCTGCTGGCGCAGGAGATTATGCTGGGCAAGGTCGATATCGGTGCGGTTGTCGGTGTGGAGAGCATGAGCAGCGCCCCCTATCTGCTCTTCGGCGCCCGTAAGGGGTATCGCCTCAATGACGGCGAGCAGATCCAGGACAGCCTGATGATCGGCGGTCTGGTGGACGCGCTCCTGGGGTATCATATGGGGATCACGGCGGACAATATAGCCGATAAATACAACATCTCCCGTCAGGAGCAGGACGAATGGGCACTGATGAGCCATCAGCGCGCCTGCGCCGCCATTGAAAAGGGCTGGTTCAAGGACGAAATCATCCCGGTCGAGATCAAGACCAGGAAGGGCACGACCATCTTCGATACGGATGAACACCCCCGGGCCGACACGAACATGGAGGCGCTGAGCAAGCTCAGACCCGTCTTCAAAAAAGACGGCACGGTCACGGCCGGCAACGCATCCGGCCTGAATGACGCCGGTTCCTGCCTGATTCTGATGGCCGCCGAAAAGGCGAAAGAACTGGGACTCACCCCCATTGCAAAAGTCGTCGCGTCGGCTCCCGGTTCGGTCGAGCCCCGCGTCATGGGGTTGGGCGTCGTTCCGGCGGTACAGAACGCCCTGAAATTCGCCGATATGCAACTGGAAGACATCGATTACTTCGAGTTGAACGAGGCCTTTGCCGCGCAGGTAATCGGCTGCAACCGCGAGTTCAAGCTTGATGTTGAGAAGATCAACGCGGTCGGTTCCGGCATCAGTATGGGGCATCCCGTCGGCGCGACCGGTGCCCGCCTGATCGTGACCATGATGAACGAACTGAAACGGCAAGGCAAGAAATTCGGTTGTGCCTCTCTGTGCGCAAGCGGCGGACCGGGCCACGCGTTTATCATAGAAATGCTGTAATATCGAACCGGGGCCGAGTCACGCTTCTGTGGCCCGGCTCCGCATCTTATCGTCAGACGGCAACTCTCCGTTGTCTCTCCCCTTCAGGCGGAAACAGTCTCCCCTTTCCCGCCGCTTGCTATTTCCGTAAAAGTTCTGTATTTATCTGTTCATGAAGCTCGAAACGACGGAGACCGCACGGATGTACCGGGGCAAGGCGCTGATCGCCGATCCGATATACCAGTACATCCTGTTCACCGTGCCCTCCCCCGATCTCCCCCCGGAGACAACGGAGCAGGATCTGATCGACTCCCCCTGGCTCCAGCGACTCAGGAGAATCTACCAGCTTCAGAGCGCCCGCTGGGTGTACCCCTCCGCCGAACATACCCGGTTCCAGCATTCCCTGGGAACAATGCACATGGCGGGAAAATTCGGCAGGCATCTTTATCCGGGGCTCAAAGAGGTCTTCCCCGACACCCCCTCTGTCAACTTCATCGAGGAGCTCCTGCGGGTGGGGGGACTCCTCCACGACGTGGGGCACGGACCGTACGGCCATTTCTTCGACGACCACTTTCTGAACCGGTACGACCTGACCCACGAGATCATGGGGCAGAGGATCATCATGGAGCGGCTGGGGGAACTGATACACCAGATCCGGCGGAGCCCGTCGGGCTTCTTCGGGGAGGGGGAGCGTCTTGACCCTGAACAGGTCGCCTTCCTCATCAAGAAACCGGGAGATCAGCGGGAGGAGCAGCCCGGGTGGCTCTACTTCCTCCGGCAGCTCTTCTCAGGCGTCTACACCGTCGATAATCTCGACTACGTCCAGCGCGATGCCTACATGACCGGGTTTTCCATGGACATCGTCGACATGCAGCGGCTCCGCTTCTACACCTTCTTCACGAAGAAGGGGTTGACCCTCCATCAGGTGGGGATCTCCGCCCTGAGCCGGTTCCTCAACGCCCGACTGAACCTCTATTCCAACGTCTACTTTCACCGGACGACGCGGGCCCTCGACCTCCACCTCCAGGAGATTTTCCAAGATACGATGGACATCATCCTCCCCTGCAACCCCGCCGAGGACCTGGATGCCTACCTGGGGTGCGACGACTGGACCCTCTTCAACGAGGTCAAGGGGTGGCCGGAGGCGGAGGACAAGCGGAAACAGGGACTGGGGAGGCAGTGGGGCCGGCTCCACGGCAGGCAGGTCAAGTGGAAGATGTCCTATTCGGCGGAGTTTTTCATCGAGAAGATGCAGAGGGGGGTCCGGTTCACCGATGTGGAGGAGTACGAGCGTCAGATACGGGAGAGCCTCCCCGAAAATCTGAAGGATATGGCGTTTCGCGTGGACCTGGCGACGCAGGACCCCCGCCCGATCAACCCGATGGCGGAGGGGGACAAAAAGATCAACATCTATAATCCCTCCACAGAATCGATATCGCTCGAGCCGATCAACGATATCTACCGTTTCATCCCGGCCCGGGTCATGCACTTCCGGGTCTTTTCACTCGATCACCGCCACGACGAGGTCCTGACCGTCGCCGCCGAGAAGGCCCTCGGCGCGCTGGGCGAGGTCGTCACCACGAACATCTGAAGGTGAAGCGAGACCGTTCATAGAGAGGAAGCGAGCACCACAGCGGAGGAAGCATGTGCGACACGATCGTTGCGACATCCCAGGCCACCGCCGACGGCACGGTCCTCTTCGGAAAGAACTCCGACCGCGAGCCGAACGAGGCTCACCACGTCGTCTTTATCCCCGCCGAGGATCATCCCCCAGGGAGCCGTGTGCACTGCACCTACATTGATATCCCCCAGACAGCGCACACCCACGGCGTCCTCCTCGCCAAACCGTTTTGGATCTGGGGGGCGGAGATGGGCGCAAACGAGCACGGTCTCACGATCGGAAACGAGGCGGTCTTTACGAAAGAGTCTTATGAAAAGGGGGAGAGCCTGACCGGGATGGACCTCCTCCGTCTCGCCCTGGAGAGAGCCGTCACGGCATCGGAGGCGGTCGCTGTCATCACCGGGCTCATCTCCGAATACGGACAGGGGGGAAACTGCGGCTTCGCGCACACATTGTTTTACCACAACAGTTTCCTGATTGCCGATCTGCATGAGGCGTGGGTCCTGGAGGCGGCAGGGAGCCACTGGGCCGCGAAACGGGTGGAGGGGGTGTACGCGATCTCGAATGGCCTGACCATCGGGAGTGAATGGGATGCCGCCTCGCCGGGGCTCGTCGACCATGCGATCGAGAAGGGGTGGTGCAGGGAACCTGCCGATTTCCACTTCGCCCGCTGTTATTCGGATGTTCTCTACACACGGTTCAGTTGCTGTAAAGAACGGAGGGCAGGGACCATGGAACTGCTGAATGCCCGTGTAGGCGAACTGACGGTTTTTGATTTTGTAGACATCCTGCGGGATCATGGATTCCGAAGCGAGCGGGAACGCCTCCCCGAGCGGGGGATCACCGGCTCCACGGTATGCATGCACGCGGGGTTCGGCCCCGTCAGGGGGAGCCAGACAACGGGTTCGATGGTGTCACACCTGCGCCCGGAACGACCCACACATTTTGTGACGGGGACGGCGGCCCCCTGCACGGGGATCTTCAAGCCGGTATGGCTCGACACCGACCTCCCCTCGATGGGTCCCCCGCCGTCCGGGACGTATGACGCCGCGACCTTGTTCTGGCGGCATGAACGCCTCCACCGGGCCGTCCTGCGGGATTTTCCCTCGCGTCTCGCATGCTATCGTGAGGAGCGAGACACCCTCGAAGGGCGGTTCATCTCCGAGGCCCTGAATCGTGCCGGACAGACGGCCCCCGAACGCGGCGACCTCTCCGCCCGCTGCTTCACCGAAGCGGACAGGGCGGAGGAACGGTGGCTGGAAAGGGTCGCGGGGGTCCGGAGCGAAAACAGACGTCCTTTCCTCCACCGGATTGCGTGGAGGGGATTCAACCGGGCCGCGCGGATGCCCGATCTCCCCTGATCAGGCGATAAAGAGATTCTTTGTGGAGAAGTTCGGGTCAGAGGTCAGATTGACCCCCAGACGCCGCAGACCCGCCTCGTCCCCCGGCGTGGGGATATGCGTCATATGGACCTCACAGCCGGCAAGTTCCTTGAGCTTCTCTATGGCGAGCTGGGCCGCGGGGTTCGTCGTCGCGCTGATCCCCAGCGCGATGAGCGATTCGTTCAGGTCAAGGCTCACCGCCGTCTCGTCGAGGATCTCCGTCTTCAGCGTCCGTATCGAATCGGTGATGTTCGGAGGGAGCAGTTTGATCTTCGCGGGGATCCCGGCCAGGTGCTTGATCGCGTGTATCACGAGGCTGGATGCCGCGTGCATGAGGGGGGAGTTGTTCCCGGTGATGATCGTGCCGTCCTCCAGTTCTACGGCGGCACCGCAGTAGATCCCCTTATTTCCCTTGTCCTCTTCCTGTGCCCGGGCGGCGGCATCGCGCGCGGGTTGTACGACCCTCCTGCTCTCCGGCTCAAGCTGAAAATCCTTGATAAACAGCTCCACCCGCTGGACCGTTTCTCTGTCGGCGAGACCTATGGCGTATTCGCACCGGTACCGGAAGTAGCGCCTGATGACCTCCTGTTTCGCGGCCTCCTTCGAGACATCATCGTCCACGATGGCAAAACCGCAGCAGTTGACTCCCATGTCGGTGGGAGATTTGTAGAATGCCTCTCCCCCTGTTATCTTTTCGAGGATCCTTCGGAGGAGGGGAAATGCCTCAACATCCCGGTTATAGTTCACCGACTTGCAGTCATAGGCCTCGAGGTGAAAAGGATCGATGAGGTTGAAATCGCCGAGATCCGCTGCCGCCGCCTCGTAGGCGACATTGACCGGGTGTTTCAGGGGGATGTTCCAGATCGGGAAGGTTTCGAACTTCGCGTACCCCGCTTTGATACCTTTCCGGTAGTCATGATACAGCTGGGAGAGGCAGGTCGCCAGTTTGCCGCTTCCCGGGCCCGGGCCGGTCACAATGACGAGAGGTTTGTCCGTCTCGACGTACGAATTCGCTCCGTATCCCTCATCGCTGACAATGGTGTCCACCTCCGTGGGGTAGCCCTTCGTGTACCGGTGCGTGTATACCTTCACCCCTCGCCGTTCCAGCTTGTTTTTGAAGAGTATGGCGGCCGGCTGGTTTTCGAAACGGGTGATGATGACACCCAGGACGTCGAGCCCCCACTCCCGTAAATCGTCTATCAGCTTCATGGCGTCCGAATCGTAGGTGATCCCGAAATCCGCCCGCATCTTTTTCCGTTCGATATCACCGGCGTAGATGCACAGGAGGATGGCTGCCCTGTCACCCAACTCCCGCAGGAGCCTCACCTTCACATTCGGATCGTACCCGGGCAGGACCCGCGCCGCGTGGTAGTCGTGAAAGAGCTTCCCCCCAAATTCCAGGTAGAGACGGTCGTCGAACCGGTCGACCCGCTCCAGGATGGCCGCCGTCTGCTGTTTCAGATATTTCTCGTTGTCAAAGGCGATCGTCCCCGCCATGTTTTTCTCCTTTTCCGGTCTGTTTTTGTGGATTCCGCACGACAGAGCTGTTCTTCGAATGAATCCACACGGCGCGAGGACAACGGGTTGTCTCGCAGATGTAAAAGATTTTCGGATGATGTGGGGTGGGCCTCCGAGACACATCCCCGGAGTTCCACCCCTCGTATCGTTTCAGTCCTGTTGGTTCGCCTCGTCCTGTTCCCTCTTCAGTGCCACTCCCGCGACGAAGCGTGCCTGGAGTTTCCGCATCCCCTTGAGCCACCGGTCGTAGTCGGAGGTCTTCCTGCGCATGTAGGTCTCGACTTCGGGGTGGGGAAGGATCAGGAAGGAGTCCGCCTTGAATGCCTCCATCACCGCTTCGGCGAGCTGTTCCGGCTCCATCAGGCCGTCGACCCCCGCCACACCGCCTCCTTCGTGCTCCCGCGTCATCTCGGAGCGCACGGCCTGGGGACAGAGGGCGAAGACCTTGATCCCCTGATCACCGTAAGTGATCTCGATATTCTCGGCCAGCCCGACCGCCGCATGCTTGGTCACCGAATAGGGGGCCGAGCCGATCTGGCTGAGCAACCCCGCCGCCGAAGCCGTCATCAGGAGGGCTCCGCCGCCCCGCTCGATCATGCGGGGGATGATCGCCCGCGCCACGTAGACGTGGGCCATGACATTGATCTCCCAGATCTTCTGCCAGTCTTCATTGGGGGCCTCAACTCCTCCCGGGACCATAATGCCCGCGTTTGAACAGAACAGGTCAATCGGGCCGACCCTCTCCTCCGTGGACTCGACCAGATGAACCACATCCTCTTCCCTGCTGACGTCACAGCCGACGGCGACCCCCTTGATCTCCTGTGCGACGGCCCGTGCACCTTCTTCATTGAGATCAGCCACCACAATCGCCTTCGCGCCTTCCTGGGCGAACCGCTGACACAGGGCCCGACCGATGCCGCTGGCGCCCCCTGTCACAACAATAATTTTCCCTGCAATTTCCATGAATGTCCATCTCCTGAGTGATTTGGGACAAGGCCCCACCGGTGTGATTATTTCTTCTTTCCGATAAAATCAAGGATAAAGAGGGAAAATCGGTCTTTTTGCCCGCCCTATTTGAACAGCTTCAGATACTCTCCATATCCCTCCTTTTCCAGGTCCTCTTTGGGGATAAAGCGCAGGGCGGCGGAGTTGATGCAGTACCGCTGACCGGTGGGCTGCGGCCCGTCATCGAAGACATGTCCGAGGTGTGAATCCGCCATTCGGCTCCTCACCTCCGTTCTCACGTCTGATAATTTCCGGTCTTCCTTTTCTACGAGGGCATCGGGTTCGATCGGCCTCGTAAAGCTCGGCCAGCCGGAATGGGAATCGTACTTGTCATGCGAGCTGAAGAGGGGTTCCCCGGATACTACATCGACGTAGATTCCCTCTCTCTTATTATCCCAGTATTTATTGTGGAAGGGTCGTTCCGTGCCCTCCTCCTGCGTTACCTCGTACTGGAGGGGGGTCAGCTTTTTCAGCAGCTCATCGGCAGGCGGTTTTTCAAAGGCGCATGGGGGGGACGTTTCCGCATTGCCCCACATTTCTTTGAGGTACCGGTCCCGTCCCGAACCCGTCCGGTACGCGCCATATCGCACCGGGTCCTTCCGGGCGTAGTCCTGGTGGTACTCCTCCGCCTGGTAAAACTCGTCAAAGGGGAGGATCTGTGTGACGATCGGTTTGTCGTACCGTCCCGACGCGCCCAGTTCTTGTTTGGAGGCCTCTGCCAGTTGTTTCTGCTCATCCGTATGGTAGAAGATGGCAGACCGGTATTGAGGTCCCCTGTCGGCGAACGATCCCCCCGCGTCCGTCGGATCGACATTCCTCCAGTAGATATCGAGCATCTGCCGGTACGTCGCCCTGGCCGGATCATAGGTGACCTGGATCGCCTCGTAATGTCCGGTACGCCCGGTGGAGACCTTCTCATAGGTTGCGTCCTTCTCGGCCCCTCCCGTATAGCCCGACACGACCTCAATCACACCGTCAAGTTCCTCGAAGGGGTGTTCCATGCACCAGAAGCATCCCCCGGCAAAGGTGGCTCTCTCGATTGTTCCATTTGTGTCCATACCGCTATCCTCCCTGAAGCCGCCCGCAAGTGCGTACACGACCAGCAGACAGACGGCGGCCACAAGATATAACACTATCTTTTTCATGCTATCCTCCCCTGCGAGCCGGCTGTCATATTCCGGCACGCTCAGATGCGCCTGCCGGGAAGCCTCCATGCCACCACGCCGATGGCGATGGCAATGATCAGGGCCGGCACAATTCCCGGAATACCGTCGATCAGGGCCGGGTATGACCGATCGGGTGTCAGCGCCAGCATTACGTTCCCTCCCAGGATCTTTTCCAGGAGGAAGGAGCCCTGCAGCTGCGCGTACGCGAGCATGTACAGGTATGCGCCCACCAGCCCGCCGAGAACGAAGAAGATGGCATCCTTCCGTCCGTCCCCGAGAGCCGCCATGCCGGTGCTGGGGCAGTACCCGGTAAGGGGCCAGACAAAACCCATGATGATCCCGCCGATCAGGACCCCCCAGTAGCTGGTCTTCACATCCAGATGAGACGGCGCAATGACGCCAATGGCAAGTCCTATGAAGAGGAGGGCGCTGGCGATCGCGATCCCGAAGAGGATGGCCTTCATCAGATGAAGATCGGTCAGCCGGAGCATATTGATGATATTGTGCGGATTGGATGCGCCGATACGGTGAAGGACAAAACCGAATGCCATCCCCAGTATAATGGCTAATAGTATGGTCGTCATGTCACACCTCCCTTATCTTCGCCCGTACAGCAGGATGGCAAGCGGGATCGCCGTCAGGAAAACCCCGATGGCGAAAAGGTAGCCGCTGATCGAGGTCTGCATGATCCCGCTCATCGTGTGCCCGCTCATGCATCCCCCTGCCAGTCTGACGCCGAACAGCGTCACTACACCACCGACGAAGGAAACAACGTACCGCGTTGTGCCCCCCTTGCCGAACCGGGACCGCCACACCTTCGGAGCGATCCGGTCGGCGGCGGTCGGGTGCGGCCCTCCGGTCCCGGCCGAGAGGAAGGCGCCCAGGATCATGCTCAGAACGAAGATAAAGCTGTAGTTGAGCGGCCTGGCTACATTCTTCGCGTACTTGCCGCCGCTCTTGTTCAGGTAGGCGTTCGTGCTGGCATACCCCGATTTTGCATTCGGGCTTGTGGTAATCAGATCATCGGAAACGGCATTCCAGACAATCCCGTCGAATATCACAAATTGTGTCGATACCCCGATCGGCTTGACCAGCCATACCGCGAGCAGGAAGACCACACCCAGGGCAATCCCACTCGTGAACCAGTTCCATTGTCCCGTCATAACGCTCCCTCCTTGTTGTAATGTTACGGTTGCCGGAAAACCGGGAGTGTCTGGGGTGACGCAGCCCTCCGATACATCGCCCGAAAAGGCCCGGCCTGCCCCCTCCCGGCAGCCCTCACGCATCTTCAAGACATACCGCCACGCGCACAATGTGATTTTAACCAGTAAGATAGAAGAGATAGAACATGCAATATTGGTGAATTATGGCACAAACAACTGTGAACGTAAAGGGTGTATTGCGGTCGGTTTTGGGCCGGGACGGTCGATTTCAAATTGCCACGGGATATGCAATGGTATAGGATATCCCGTATCCTATCGTCGTAACCCCTGCGGCACAGAGAGGAAAGGAGAGAGACCATGCATGTCATCGATCTGTCGGCCACGATCGCCCCGAGCCCCGACGGGGCACCCGATTTTCTCAGGACCGAGATCGCCTACCACGACCATGCCGACGGAGCGGCGAGGATCAAAGACCTCTTTCACGTCCCCCCCGAACTCCTGCGCAGCGGCGAGGGGTGGGCGACGGAGACGATCACGCACCTGGGCACGCACAGTTCGACACATGTCGATGCGCCATGGCACTACAACAGCCATATCCAGGGCAGCAGGGCACCGACCATCGATGAGCTGCCCCTCGAGTGGTTCTTCGGCGACGGGGTCAAGCTCGACATGACCGCCAAGGGGGAGGGGGACCCGGTCACCGAAGCGGATATCCAACGGGAACTGGAGCGGATCGCCTACGCCCTCAAGCCGCTCGATATCGTCCTGATCAATACGGGGCGGGACATCTATTACGGACAGCCCGATTACATCTTCAAGGGTTGTGGCGTAACCGCTGGCGCCACTCGCTGGCTCTTCGACCAGGGGGTCCGGGTGATGGGGATCGATGCCTGGGGGTGGGATGTTCCACTGGACCGGGAGGCCCGGCAGGCCCTTGAAAAGGGAACCGGGGGCGTTTTCTGGGCGGCGCACCAGGCGGATATTCCCTATTCGCACATCGAGCGGCTGGTCAACCTGGAAGGACTCCCTCCCTCCGGCTTCACGGTCTCCTGCTTCCCCCTCAAGATCAAGGGGGCCAGCGCCGGGCCGGCCAGGGTCGTGGCGATCCTCCCGGAATAGAAACGAGATATCAAAAGGAGAACGGCTATGCCCTTTGAACTGATAAACGGCGTCAGCCTCCACTACGAGGAGGCGGGAAGCGGCGAGGCGATCATCCTCCTGCACGGCTACACCGGAAGCACAAAAGACTGGGCCTGCCAGGTACCCCTCCTCGCGCCGGCGTACCGGGTAATCGCCCTCGATCACCGGGGCCACGGCATGTCCAGCGCTCCCCATGAGGAAGAGGACTATTCGATACCGATCTCAAGCGGCGATGTGTACGAACTGATGCAGCTGCTCGGTATCGATCGCTGCTGCCTGATCGGGCATTCGATGGGGGGATTCATCGCGCTCCAGTTCGCCCTCGATCATCCCGACAGAGTGAGCGCCCTGGTCCTGGTGGACACGTCGAGCGGGACCTTCGACGTTGCCCCCGGATACCCGGAGCTGCGCGCGAAGATGGACGAACTGGCGCGGGAAGAGGGGGTCGAGGCGGCCTTTGAATACGAGGCCACGCACAACACCATCCGAATCGAGCGCTTCAGGTGGCATCCTCAGTGGCGGGAGATCGCCCGCCGGAAAGTGCTCGGCACCTCGGTGGACGGCTATATCTACGTGGCACGATCCTTCGGAAAGTGGCGGCCGGTTACGGAACGGCTCGGGGAGATACGGGTGCCCACCCTGATCTTCCGGGGGGATGAGGATGCGCCCTTTGCGGCAGCGAGCGAAACGCTGAGGGAGGCGATTGCCGGGTCACGGCTGGTCATCATTCCCGGCGCGGGACACTCCCCCCACGAGGAGGCCCCCGGTATCTTCAACGAGGAATTAGCGACCTTTCTTGCAGACGTGTATCGAAAGTAAGGCGGTCCCCCGTCCGGCGCGTATCAGGATGCGGTACGATGCTCGGCATGGACAACGCAGGCGCGCCCCTCACCTTTGGCCTGATACATCAGGTTGTCCACCCGTGTCAGAAGCGTATCGGTACTCTCCCGGTCCCGATACTGGGTGACACCGAAACTGGCCGTCAGCAACCCGACCTCGGGGAAAGACTGGGACTTCAGCGCTTCCAGGAGGGCCTCTGCCAGCTGTACCGCCTGCGGAAGGGTCGTATTGGCGAGCATGATCAGAAACTCCTCGCCGCCCCAACGGGCCAGCACGTCCGACGAGCGAATCCGCTTCCGAACCAGATCCACCAGCCCTCCGAGTACCCGGTCCCCCGTTTCGTGTCCGAAGCGGTCGTTGACGACCTTGAAGTCATCGATATCCAGCATGATGAGGGAGAAGGGAACGGCGTATCGGTTGCTGCGGCCCATCTCGCGGTGCAGTTCTTCCATGAAATAACGGCGGTTGAAGGCCCCGGTCAGGGGATCCGTCACCGCCAGTTTGCGAAGTTTCTCTCCGAGAAGCCTGCGTTCCGTCACATCCCGGCTCACACCGAGGATCGCGACGGGCCGCTGCTCCTCGTCCCGCAGAAATGACAGGACATTTTCGATCCAGATGATCGAACGGTCCTGACGGTATTCCTCGATTTCGATGGTGCGCGTGCGCTGGGGATCGGCGCCGCCCGCTTCGAGCGCCATCTCCTCTTCCAGGGCCTTCATCACAAGTTCCAGCGAATGAGGGGGCATTACCTCGTCGATCCCCTGCGCCATCGTTTCTTCCGGCGTGGACCCATAGAGCTGCATGACGGAGGGACTGACATAGGTAAAACGGAGAGTTGCCAGATCCATCACCCAGAGACAATCTCCGGAATGATCGGCAATCAGGCGGTATTTCCGTTCACTCTCGCTCAGACCCTCATTGCGTTCCCGCAGGTCGGCAACCTCCTGTTCCAGGGCAGCTACCCGTCGGCACAACGCTTCGGATTTCTGGGATCGTTTGTTCATTCCAACCAACCCTGATGACAGTAAATTACCCCTGGGATGTACAGCAATATAGGGAACCCCCATGGTATGTCAATCAAAAACTGACACCCCTTCCCGACCGGAAAATAAGGCCTTGATAAAAAATCCCATATGAAAGAAGATAGAGTCAGCAAGACAGTTGTTTATTACAGAGGAAGGAGCGTTTCATGTTTAAAAAAATCCTGTATCCTACTGATTTTTCCGACGTGTCAAAGAAGGCCCTCGCTTCTATTCTGGAGCTCAAGACGGCCGGGGCGAAAGAAGTGGTCGTCATGCATGTAATCGACAGCCGAAACCTCGACGCGATGGCCCAGTATGTGCCCGCCGACCTTCTGAGGACCCAGGAAGCCCTCGAGAAGATCGCCCGGGAGGAGGCGCAGGCGATTGCCGATGCACTCGAAAAGAAGGGTTTCACCGTAAAGATCCGCATCGAGGAGGGAATACCCGCACGGAACATCCTGGAAGCGGAAGAGGAAGAGGGTATCTCCAGCATCGTCATAGGATCTCACGGTGTGAGCAATATCAAAGAGATGTTTCTGGGATCGGTTTCAGAAAAGGTGATCAGGAAGGCCAAGAGCCCCGTTATCGTCATAAAAAGACAACGACCGGCTTGACAAATCCCTATTTCCGAAATAACAGGTGATGCTCGGACGAACCAGGTGGAACGGTTCGAGAACGAATCTCTATCTCGAGAGAGGTGACAGAAAAAAAGGGGGAAGACGTTTGAAGATACTGCGTGTTGACATGTCACAATTGAAAGCGGATATGGAAACCCTGCCGGAGGCATATACGCTGATCGGCGGCAGGGGGCTGATTGCCAAGATCATGAACAGCGAGGTCCCGCCCGACGCCGATCCGCTGGGACCGGACAACAAATTGATCATCGCCGCGGGACCGCTGGCGGGAACCATGGCGCCCCAGCTCGGCCGCATATCGCTGGGATGCAAGAGCCCCCTGACGATGGGGATCAAGAAATCAAACGTGGGGGGACCGGCTTCCCAGAAGCTTGACAAACTGGGGATACGGGGGGTCATCATCGAGGGGGCCCCTGAAGAGGGAAAGTGGTACATCTTAAAAATATCGAAGGAGGGCGCCTCTCTGGAATCCGGCGATGAGTACGTGGGGATGAAAAACTACCGGCTTGCCGATGAGCTGTACAAGAAGTACGGCAACAAGGTCACCTTGATCACTCTCGGCGTCGCCGGTGAACGGAAATACACGGGGGCATCGATCGCCCTGGGCGACGCATACGGAGACCCCTCCCGCTGCGCCGGCAGAGGAGGAATCGGAGCCGTCATGGGGGCCAAGGGGCTGAAGGCCATCGTCATCAACGACATCGACGCCGAGAAGATTCCCCTGGCTGACCCGGCCGCGTTCAGAGAGACGGTCAGGAACTGGGTGAACATTATCCGGAAGGACGTGAGCTGCGGCCTCTTCCATACCTTCGGGACACCGCTCGCGGT
>Ga0272444_10000500_pt1 | contig 41389 bp, 25 predicted proteins | sample SSMForm13_FD_201033 | JGI IMG/M metagenome (GOLD analysis project Ga0272444, IMG submission 201033) | Marine sediment archaeal communities from Little Sippewissett salt marsh, Falmouth, MA, United States - SSM-Form-13 | ecosystem: Environmental > Aquatic > Marine > Wetlands > Sediment ... | reverse complement strand
GGAACATGAAGTGGGGCGGATACAACCGGAAGGGAGAAGAACGAATGAAGAAGTTGTTCAGCGGGAAGGTGCTGTACTACGTGATGACGTTTGCGGCACTGGCGCTGTTGCTGGCGGAGAACGTGAAGTGGCGGCCGGAAGGCCGATAGGGGGAGACGGAACTGCGGAAGAGCATCAAGCGGGCCCGAAGAAACCCGAGGGCAGCGAAGACGACTGAACCCCCGCGGATAGCTTGCCAGGAGCATCGAGCGACGAAGAGAGAGTTGCGAGCGGGGTGAAGACGTGCGCGAGAACCTGAAGCGGAGTCCCAAGGACTCCGAAGGCAAGGGAGGCGACTGGGCGTTGCATGGCGTCTCCGGCCGAGGCGGCGCGAAGCGCGAAGGTGTTGAGTCCCATGATGACGTACGTGGCACTGTTGTTGCTGGCGAGGAAGTGAAAGCGGCGACCGGAGGGCAGGGAGGGAGCTTGCCAGCAAGCCGAGTGCTGCGCGGTTGAGTATGCGGAGTATCCCGCGGCTGATTGCTCTTGATGAGGGGCGGGGAGTGCCGAGTGGCTTGCTGCACAGACTCTCGGCGCAGGATCGTCTAGTGAGCTTGCGCGAGTGATTGGCCGAATCGTTCGGCATCCCGTACCCTCTGGCCGGCGAGGATACGAAACATGAGACCCCCACTGAGAGCAGTGACCTATGTGTTTCTTCTCGGGTTCCTGGCTCTGGGCGCGCTCGGAGTGGCGATCTCGCAAGCCTCCTTCAACGGTGTCGAGGAGACCGTCCTCTTCATCATCTTCGTTATCCTTGCACTACTCGCAGAGCTCTACGCCACGTGGGTTCCGTCCTATAAGTGGGAGATCTCGAGTTCGATAGCGATCTGTCTCGCGGCGCTGTTCATCCTCGGGCCGTATCTCGCAGTGATCCTGGTATTCATTTCGTCTCTCCTCTCCGAGCTGCTGCTGCGGTGGAGTTCGCAGCCGGGCCAGCGAAGAGCGAGCATCCTTCCCATTGCGTTCAATGTGGGTCAGCTCGTAGCTACGGTGTCTGCGGCGGGCGCCTTCATGTACCTGACGGGTCATCCGACGTTGGAGTTCCGGGCAGCTGGCGACTACGTGATTGCCATCGGAGCGTTCGCCATCTACGTTGTAGTCAACCTCTCGTTCGTCACGGGAATCGTGAAGCTGACGGAAGGGAAGCGCTTCTTCAGCTATCTGTGGAGGAGTATCTCGCAGTTCTTTGTGCAGTACCTCGTTCTCTGTGTGTCTGCCCTGCTGCTTGCTGTGCTACGTGCGATCTCCGTTTGGCACGTGCTTCTGGCCCTGTTCCCGCTCTCACTGGTGCACGTCTCGTTCAGCGGATACGTCAAGCTGCAGACCGAGACGCGCAAGACGTTCGAGCAGATCTCGCGGTTGCTGGACGAGCGCGATCACTACACCGCCGTTCACTCCGAGCAGGTCGCTGAGTTGGCCACGAAGATCGCCGTGGAGATGGGATTGACGCAGGGGGAGGTCGAGAACGTCGACATCGCAGCCCGCGTTCACGACATCGGGAAGGTCGCAGTGCCCGACTCGATTCTCCTCAAGCCCGGTCCGTTGAGCGACGAGGAATGGGAGATCATGCGGCGGCATCCGGTGATCAGCGCCGAGTTGATCAAGGACTTGGAGATCTACGGCGACGTGGTCGACGCGGTCCGCCACGAACATGAACGCTGGGACGGCAGCGGGTATCCCGACGGCCTGCGTGGGGAGGAAATCCCACTGATGGCCCGGATCATCGCCGCCGCGGACATCCACAACGCCCTCTCCACCGATCGACCGTACCGGAAGGCATTCAGCCCGGAGCAGACGATCGAGATGCTGCGCGGGATGCGTGGGAAGGACCTCGATCCCCTGGTCGCGGATGCGCTGCTTCGCGTCCTTGGGGCGTCGTCGATCGGAGAGCCCGCATCGAAGGAAGAACTCCCGGCGCCGGTCGCCGGCGCGTGACGGTCCCGACATGCTGTACGTCATCTGGCTCCTGATCGGTCTAATCGTCGGCCGGCTCTCTGGTGGTCGGGTGGCTCACCTCGCTCGACTCCGTCTCCGGTGGCTGTGGCTCGTCGCGATGGCTCTCGTGATCCAGATCCTGATCTTCCCGATTGCCTCGGGCAACTCGATCGTTCCATATGGAACGGCCGCGCTGCATTTGGCGTCGTACGCGCTTCTCATCGTTTGGATGGCGAGGAACCTGCACGTGGTTCCGATTCGGGGTCTTCTGGCCGGGGCGGTGTGCAACATCATCACCGTCGCTGCGAACGGGGGATACATGCCGGCGTCGGTGACCGCCCTGCAGCGAGCCGGGCTCGAGGGTGTTGCAGAGCGCCTCCTCAGCGGCGAGACCGTGGCCAACGTGATGCTGATGTCGCCCTCAACGCGCCTGAATGCGCTTGGGGACTGGCTGTACCTTCCGAAGGCGATTCCTTTCTCGACGGCGTTCTCGATCGGCGATGTCCTCATCATGATCGGGCTGGCGTGGCTGGTCGCGTGGGGGATGAGAACGCATGACTGAGCCACTCGAACGCCTGCTCGAGCCTCGCTCCGTGGCGGTCGTCGGCGCGAGCCCGAAGCCCGGATCGGTCGGTGGCACGATCCTGAGGAACCTCCAAGACTGCGGCTACCGGGGCACGCTCCATCCGGTCAATCCGAAGTACGAGGAGGTCCTCGGCCTGCCCTGCGCGCCGGAGATCGCCGCACTGCCGAGCGGCATCGACTTGGCGATCCTCGCCGTCAACCGCAACGTCGTGCTGTCGGCGGTCGAGGCGTGCGTGGAGCGCAGGATCCCGAACCTGGTAATCATCACTGCCGGGTTCAAGGAGAGCGGCGAGGAGGGCCTGAAGCTCGAGGAAAAGCTCCGCGAACTCATCGCGCACCACCGCCTCAACGTGGTGGGGCCGAACTGCATGGGGATCATCAACAGCTCCGAGCGGATGCGGCTTAACGCCTCGTTCTCGAGGTGGTTCCCGCCGGGCGGCGAGATCGCGTTCGTCTCGCAGAGCGGATCGCTAGGGGAGACCCTGCTCGAGTGTTTCGAGGATGCCGGCCTCGGCGTGTCGCGGTTCGTCAACCTCGGCAATCGAGCCGGGTTGACCGAAAACGACTTCCTCGCCGCCCTGGCCGACGACGAAGCGTGCGCTGCGATCTTTCTCTACCTTGAGAGTTTCGCCGAGCCGCGCGAGTTCCGACGCCTGGTCCATCGCATCTCGAAACGCAAACCGGTGATCGTCCTGAAGGCGGGCCGGACCGAAGCCGGCGCGGCCGCGGTCGCCTCGCACACCGGATCGCTGGCGAGTCCGGACGCGGTTGTCGACGCCTTCCTCCACCAGTGCGGGGCGTTGCGCGTGACGACGATCGAGGAGACGCTGACGGCGCTCCGGGCGCTCGAGCGGGGCGTTCTTCCCGGCGGCGATCGGATCGCGATCCTGACCAATGCCGGCGGCGCGGGGATCATTGCGGCCGATGCCTGCGTCCGTGCCGGGCTCGAGGTGCCGCCTTTGCCGGAGAGCCTTCGCGAGGGCCTGCGCGATTTTCTCCCGCCCGAGGCAGGCCTCGGCAACCCGGTCGACATGATCGCGACGGCGAATAGCGAGCACTACGAGCGGGCGCTCGATCTGATTCTCGAAGCGACAGATGCAGCGATCGTGATCTTCCGCCCGCCACTCGTCTTCCACGAGCCGGTCGAAGCGGTCGGACAGGGCGTCCTTCGAGTTGCGGAGCGGCACTGCGACAAGCCCGTTCTCGTCTGCACATTGAGCGGTGGCCCGACCGTGGAGCCCCTGGTGATGCCCCTCCGCGCTGCCGGGATTCCGACTTATGCGATGCCCGAGACGGCAGTGGCTGCGTTATCGATCCTCCGCCGAGCAGTGGCGATTCGCGGTTCGGAGGATGAGTCGCTTGCTGACGCATCCGACGACCGTGCACGGGCCGCCGGGGTGCTCGACCGGGTGCGCCAGGCGGGGCGGACCGGCCTCTTCTTCGACGAAGGAGCGGAGATCCTCGCCGCCTACGGCATCTCCGTTTGTCCGTTTGCCTATGTCGACGATGCCGAGGAAGCCTCGCGGTTCTTCGCCGAGGCGGGAGCGCCGCTTGTCCTCAAGGTGGACGCACCGGCGCTTGCCCACCGCTACGAGCGGGACGCGGTGATCGTCGGGATCGAGACGGAGGATGCGCTTCGCGAGGCCGTCGAGCGGCTCCGCGCGGTCATCGAGACGTCGAAGCTGAGCGATGCGCGCCTTCTCGCGCAGAAGATGATCGCCGGGCGGGAGCTGATCTTCGGGCTCGGAAGAGATCCGGCGTTCGGTCCCGCGGTGATGTTCGGGATCGGTGGGACGCTCGTCGAAGCGTTGCAGGACGTCGCGTTCGGTGTGGCGCCGATCTCGGTTTCGCAGGCGGGACGGATGGTCCGGTCGATCCGCGCCTTCCCGCTGCTCGACGCGTTCCGCGGCCAGCCGGCGGTCGCGCTGTCGCCGCTCGTACGGATCGTTACGGCGCTCGGCCGTTTGGGGCTCGATGCCCCCCAGATCGCGGAGGTCGATCTGAATCCGGTGATCGCGGACGAGCACGGCGCGGTGGCGGTCGACATCCTCATCCGGCTGACCGCAGAGTAGCGGCGTTCGGCTGTCGACATCTGCATGGTGTTTCGCGCCGTGTCACCACGCGCCCGAAAGGTGCGTTCGAGGACTTGCTGCGCGTCCAACCACAATGCCAGAACGGTGCGTTGCACCGTTCTGGTCAGCGTCCGCAGGGCTCATTGCCCCTGCGGACGCTAGGGATACAACCGGTTGATCTGACGTGCGAACGGGATGACCTCGCGGATGTGCCTGACGCCGCAGATCCATGCGACGACGCGAGCGAGTCCCATTCCGAACCCCGAGTGCGGGACGGAGCCATACCGACGCAGATCGATGTACCACTGGTACGGTTCGATCGGCAGGGAGAATTCCTTCAGTTGGGCGACGAGCTCCTCCTCGGTGTCGACGCGCTGGCTGCCGCCGATGATCTCACCGTAGCCCTCCGGCGCGATCAGGTCCGCGGCGAGGACCCGGGCGGGGTCGAGCGGGTCGCGCTTCATGTAGAACGGCTTCATTCGAACGGGGAATCGCTCGATGAAGACCGGTTGGCCGAAGTGCTCGCCGAGCGACGCCTCCTCGGGCGCACCGAAGTCGCTTCCGAAGGACACGTCGTGTCCCTTCTCCTGGAGAACCGCCACCGCTTCGGCGTAGTCGACGCGAGGGAACGGTTCGCGGACCTCCCCGAGGAGGAGGTCCACGTCTCGCTCGAGCTGATCGAGCTCCGCCCGCCGCTCCGCGACGACCGATTCGACGATGAACCGGACCAGATCCTCCTGCAGTTCGAGGTTCCCGGAATGATCCACGTACGCCATCTCGGCCTCGGCGATCCAGAACTCGGTGACGTGCTTGCGCGTCTTGGACTTCTCGGCCCGAAACGCCGGCCCGATCCAGTAGACCTTCCCGAGTGCCATCGCCGTCGCCTCGAGATACAGCTGCCCCGACTGGCTGAGATAGGCCTTGTCGTCGAAGTAATCGAGTTCGAACAGCGTCGTCGTCCCTTCGACCGATGTCCCAGTGAGGATTGGGGCTTCCGTCGCGACGAACCCGCGCTGGTGAAAGAACTCGCGGAATGCCCGGAACGTCGCGTCCCGGATCCGCAGAACGGGAACCTGGCGGCCGGTGCGGATCCACAGGTGTCGATGATCCATCAGGAAGCCGGATGTATGTTCGGTCATCTCGATCGGGAACGGCTCGGTTGGCTCGTGCACGACCTGCAGGTCGTGCGGCTGGAGTTCGCACCCTGTCGGCGCTCGCTTGTCCTCCCGCAACGTGCCGGTGACGACGAGCGACGTCTCTCGTGGTAGGCGATCGGCGATGGCGAACAGCTCGGGATTGTCGGATTGGGCCACGACGGCTTGGATCACGCCGGTCCCGTCCCGCAGCTGCAGGAAGAGGATCTTCCCGCTCGACCGCGTGTTGTGGAGCCACCCCTGGATCGTGACCGATTCCCCCAGATGTCCGCTCGCTTCAGAGATCGTGATTGTCGCCATACTGACCCCTCCCGATGAATGGTCAGAGGGTAGGAGGAGCCCCGGTTGTGCGCAAGGTTCCCGCCGCGATCCTAGGCGACGTCGAGAAGATCTTCCGGGTCACGGATCACGCGCCGCCGCCAGTTGCCGGTGAGGAAGAAGGCGAGGGACAGACCGGCCGTCCCGAGATTCGACCCGAACATCGCCCACCAGACCCCGCTGGCTCCCATGCCGAGCGTGAACCCGAGAAGGAACACGAGAGGGACGCGGAGCGCCCAGAGACGGAACAGGCCGAAGAACATCGAGTAGAACGTATGGCCGGATCCCTGATAGGCTCCCATGATGACCTGGATGATCCCCATGAACGGGAAGGCCACCGCCACGATGAGCAGCATCTCGTGCCCGACGGCGAGGACCTCGGGATCGGTCAGGAAGAAGCCGACCAGGTGCTGGCGCAGTAGCAGCACGACGATCGCCGCCGAGACGAGAATGGCGCTGGAAATCCCGATACCGGACCATACGGAGCGTTGTGCGCGATCCGGGCGCTCGGCGCCGAGGTTCTGTCCGACCATCGTCGCCGTCGCCTGTCCGAGACCCATCGCCGGCATCAGCACGATCGAGATGAACGCGTTGCCGATGCCGAACGCACTGAGAACGACCGTTCCGATTCGCGCCAGGGCGCCGTTCATGATCGAAAAGCCGAGTGCTGTGCCGGTATTGCCGATTGACGCCAGGCCGCCGATCGACACGATCCGACGGATGAGGCCCCATCTCGGCCGGAGATGGCTCGGCCGGAGGTGAATCCCGAGGCGTCCGGAGAAGAGCCAGACGAAGCCGACGAGCGCGAGCAAGCCGCGGGCCAGGATCGTTGCGGCGGCGGCGCCAGCGATGCCCCACTCCGGGAACGGCCCCCAGCCGAAGATCAACAGCGGATCGAGAATCAGGTTGAGACCGACCGATACGCCCATCAGGATCATCGGCGTTACCGTGTCTCCAACCCCGTTCAGAAGTGCGGTGACGACGAACGTTCCGAACATCAGTGGGATGCCGGCGTAGATGATCCTCAGGTAGGTTGTCGCCGCGGTGACGAGTTCGGGTTCCGCGCCCATCAGCGTGAGGATTGGGCGGGCGGCGAAGAGGCCGCCTATCGCAAGAAGGATCGCGAGGAGGGTCGTGAACGCGACGACCTGGCCGGCGGCAAGGTTCGCCTCATCCGGCCTCCGAGCGCCGGTGTACTGCGCGACGAGTGCGGTTCCTGCGATTGTGATGCCGCTTCCGAGGGACAGGACGAGAAAGATCAGCGGCCACGAGAGCGCCAGTGCTGCGATCGGTACCTTGCCCAGCCGGGCCAGCCAGAACCGATCGACGAAGTTGTACAGCGTCTGGAAGAGGTTGGAGAGCATCACCGGCCACGCCAACCGCAGGAGCGAGCCGGTGATCGGCCCCCCGATCAGATCCACCGGTACCCTCGCGTGTCGCCGCCCCCGAAGCATGGGGCGCATTATACGACCCGATCCGTGACACGTCCGTCTCCACGGGTGTTGCCGGTTGTTGACAGTTGGCAACACGACGGATAGACTCCTGCTCATGGACAAGGCGCGGTTCGGGGACCTCTTGCAGTCTGCGAGGCAGCGGAAGGGCTATTCCCTCCGCGACCTCGCCGAACGCACGGGGATGAACTACAGCCGACTCTCCCGCATCGAGCATGGCACGCGGCCGGCCCCCGGATTGGCCGAGATCCGGCGCCTCGCCGACTCGCTCGACGTGGACATGTCCGAGCTGCTCGTTTCCACCGGAACACCCCGGGAGGTCATGCAGCACCTCCTATGGTCGGAGCGGCTCCATGCACGTGGCGGGACGCTGCATGGAACGAGGGGGCTCCCCGAGTGGCCGCACTTGCTCAAGAAGAACACGTACCGCGTTCCGGTGGTTCGGCGCGACGGCGCGCTGTGTACGGTCGCGCTTGGAAATGCCGAGCTCACGGTGATCGCCTTCGGTCGCGATCGTGAGTTGACGGTCGTCATCCCGCCGGAGGCGGTCCTCGTGGTCCGGGAGGGCGCCGATACGTCGTCGTGCACTGCGGACAACCTTCTCTCCGTTCGAATCGTGAAGCGTCGCCGCCTTGGACAGGTCGTCAACCTCGTCCTCGCGGGCGACGGATACGAAGTCAACTCCCTCCACGCCGAGCGGCGTGTGGGACAGCTCGGTCTCGCGGAGGGCGCCGCCGCCGTAGCAGCGATCCAGACCACGGCGATTCACACGTAGCAGCATCAAGGAGGCACGATGTACAGGCTCGCACGAGCACTTGGAGCGCTGGTCATCGCGATCGGCTTGGTCGGAGTTCTCGTCATGGCGCAGGACGATCTGACGATCCGAGTCATCTGTGGCGATGAGACGGTCGAGATCCAGCTGGCCGACTACCCGGAGGTTCCGGGATCGGTCGCCTACCAAGGCCCGGTCATGAACGAGGGGGAGAACTGGAAGACGATGCATACCTACACGGGCGTGCCGGTCCGCGACCTCGTCGACGCCGCCGGAGGGATGAGCGAAGGGGAGACGCTCGGCGTCGTCGCCGTCGATGGGTGGTACAAGGTTCTCCCGTACTCGGTTCTCTACGGGGAGACGCCGGCCGGACAACCGATCCTTGCGACATCGATCGATGGAGATACGGAGTGGGACGACGCGCCGATGCTCGTCTTCCTTCCGGACGACGAAGGGTTCTCCAACGACGACATGATGGCGGCACTCGGCTCCGATCTCGCGCACTACTTCGGCGACACGCCGGCGACGACCGGGCTGATGGTCAAGGGCGTCGCCTACCTCGTGGTCGACTACGATGGCTCGCCGTTGCCGCTTGTTTGGGAGGAAGAGGTTGCCGAGGAGGAGCCGGCAGCCGCCGAAGGCGTCCTGCTGACGGTCGTGAAGGGTGAAGGGACGTTCGAGTACACGATCGCGGATCTCGAAGCGCTCGATGCGATCACCGCCGAGGGAACGTTCACCAACTCTGCCGGCGTCGATTACAGCGCGACCTATGCCGGGGTCCCGCTGACGACCCTCGTCGGCAACGTCCCGTCCGATTCGACGATTCGGGTCACCGCTTCCGATGGGTACTCGATGAACTACGAGGCGGAGATGATCTCCGACACGTCCGAGGGAACCTGGATTCTCGCGTTCAAGGAGAACGGCGGCTGGATGCCGAACGACCCCGGCCCGCTGCGAATCGTCCAGGTCGGTGAGAGCAACCCGCACTTCACCAGCTCGCTCTCGGCTCGGATGGTCACGACGATCGAGGTGCTCGGGACGTACGAGGAGTACTCCCTGCTGCTTACGGGAGCGGTCGAGCGGTTGCTCACCCGCGGTGAACTCGAGGCCGGCGTCGGCTGTCCTTGCCATACGGCGACGGTCTCGGTGACGAGTAAGGGCGAGACGCACACCTACACCGGTCTTCCGCTCTGGCGATTGATCGCGTACGTGGACGATGGCGCCTTTCCGGTAGCGGAGGACGGGATTCACTACAACGACGAGGACTTCAACGACGCGCTGGCCGAGACCGGGTACGAGATTGCACTCGTGGCCTCCGACGGCTACACGCAGACGGTCACCGCCGACCTGATCGCGCGGGACGAACGGTTCATCGTCGCGTTCAAGATCGACGGCGTCTTCCTCGATCCGGCGTCGAACGGATACATGCGGTTCGTGTACGACGATTCGGTCGAGCTGCCCGAGGACATGAAGCTGCGCTCGGTCAAGTTCCTCGAGTCGATCACCCTCGGACGGTAGACGGACGGCTCATGGGCGACGAGGTAGCGAGAGAGCGATTCGGCGTTCGCGACCTCGTCCTCATCGCCCTCCTCGCCGCGGCGGGCGGCGTCCTTTCGACGTACATCGGGTACCTCGGCAATCTCATCAACCGCCTGTTCGGGGTCCCGTTCGGAGCAGGCCAGCTGATTGCGGGCCTGCACATCGTCTGGGCGCTGCTCGCGCGGCTTCTGATCGGACGGTTCGGTGCGGGGACGTTGACCGGTGTCCTGAAAGGAGCGGTCGAGTTCCTGTCCGGTGGAACGCACGGTGTGGTCGTCGTCCTCGTCTCGCTCGTCGAGGGCTTGCTCGTCGATCTCGGGATGGGCATCCTCCCCCGACGGTCGCTCGTTCTGACGATCGTCGCAGGGGCCGTCGCATCGGCATCGAACGTCTTCGTCTTCCAGGCGATCTACTTCTCCGGTGTGTCGATCCGCTTCATCCTCGTGATGGCCGGGCTGGCGCTCGTCTCCGGCGCCGCGTTCGGCGGGTACCTTGCCTGGGACATCGAGCGTCTGCTCGTCGCATCGCGGATCGTTCGCCGCTCGGATCCTCCGGCGTCGGCCGGTCCACGGAGCCGAATCCGAACTCTAGGAACGCTGGCTGTGATCCTCGCCCTGCTCGGCGGCGGGGTCTTCTACTACGTCTCCGTCTTCGATCCGTTCGCCGCGCCGGACGAGGCACGCATCACGGGGGCGGTCAACGCGCCGTGCACCTTCCGCTACGCGGAGTGGACCGGGGAGGAAGAGACGGTTCACACCGAGCTGCGGGGGAGCTCGACGTACGTGCCCGCCCGGGATTACAGGGGGATCCCGCTTGCCGACGTGCTTGAGGAAGCGGATCCCCGGCCGGAGGCGACGGCCGTTCGTTTGATTGCCGACGACGGGTACGAGGCGACGCTCGACTGGGACGCCGTCGGTCCGACCTCTGGGGTCCTGCTGACGCTCGATGACGGACGGCTGCGGCTGGTCGCGCCGGGGCACGACGGCGCGTACTGGGTGAGGCGGGTGACGCGGATTGTCGTCGAGTAGCGCGGCGGTCGTCGTCGAGGACCTGCGGATCCGGTACCCGGACCGGGATCGCCCGGCGATCGATGGGCTGTCGGAGGCGATCGCCCAGGGGGAAACCGTCGTGATCACCGGACCGTCCGGCTGCGGGAAGTCGACGCTCTGCCGCGCGGTCGGGGGGTTCATTCCCGAGTTGATCCCGGCGACGGTCGAGGGTGACATCTACGTTGGTGGGAACTCGGTCTGGACGACCGACTCGGCGCGGATCGCACAGCAGGTGGGCTATGTGCAGCAGGATCCGGATGCCCAGATCTGCACGCTTCGGGTCGAGCGGGAGGTCGCGTTCGGCCCGGAGAACCTCCGCCTCCCGGCGAACGAAATCCGCACGCGGGTCGACGACGGGCTCCGCGCGGTCGGCATCGAGCACTTGCGGTATCGCGAGACGACCGATCTCTCGGGCGGCGAGAAGCAGCGGCTCGCCATCGCGTCGATCCTCGCGATGCAGCCGACGATCCTCCTTCTCGATGAGCCGACGGCGAACCTCGATCCGGAAGGAGCTCGTTCGTTGTTCGGTCTGCTGCACCGGCTGCGAGAAGAACGCGGGATGACGCTCGTGATCGTCGAGCACCGAGTGCGCCCTCTGCTCGAGATGGAGCCCCGCCTGCTCGTCCTCGACAGGGGGAGGCTCGTCGAACGCCACGCGCGGGAGCACGTCACGCCGCGGGACCTCGGCGACGGTCCTGCGCCCGCCGCGGTTTCGACCCTGGGCGCAGCCGTGCTGACGGTCGACCGGCTTGCCTTCGGGTACGAGGCGCCGCTCTTCCACGACCTGTCGTTCGATCTCCGGCGCGGTGAGATCCTCGGTGTGATCGGACCGAACGGCGGTGGCAAGACGACGTTGTTGCGGTTGATCGCCGGTCTGGCGGAGCCCGACGCGGGGTGCATCGACCGGCCGGCAGGTCTCGGGTTCGTCTTCCAGCATCCGCACCATCAGATCTTCGAACGTACGGTGGGCCAGGAGATCGCGATCGACGGCGCCGAGCGCGAGCCGGGGGAGATCGCGCGTTGGCTTGCCGAGGGAAGGTTGGATGGCCTCGCCGGGGCTGCGCCGCTCTCGCTCAGCCTCGGCGAGCAACGCCGCTTGACCTTGATCACCGTGCTTCGGCGACGGCCGGACCTGCTCTTGCTCGATGAGCCATTCATCGGACAGGACCGCCGAAACGTCGCGTGGATCGTCTCGTGCATCCGGGCGCACTGCACCCGCGGGGGTGCAGTTCTCCTCGTCTCGCACGACGTCCCGCTGCTCAGCGCACTCGCCGACCGGCTGTTGTTCGTAGATCGGGAGCCGATCCTCGGGACACCGGGCGAGGTTTGTGCGATCCTGCGAGCTACGGGGCGGGAGGCGTTTCACCCGGCGGCCTGGGAGGACGACCGATGACCGGACACGCGTCGGATCGAGGGCTTCGATCGGCGACTCCGGTCGCGAACTTGCTTGTGCTCGGGACCTTGGTCGGTGCTGCAATCGCGTCTCCGAGCCTCGTCGTCCGCACCGTGGCACTTGCCGTGATCCTCGGCTTGGCGGCGTGGTCGGGCGTCCCGGCGGGGTCGTTCCTGCGGAGCCTCCGGTTCGTGCTCGTGTTCGCCGTCGTCCTGTTCGCCGCTCAGGCGTTGTCGGTCCGCGAAGGCGTCGTGTGGGTCGATCGAGTTGTGCGGATCACCGACCTGGGTCTCCTGGCGGGTGCCGCGATGGCGCTCCGCTTCCTCGTGATCCTCGCATCGAGCTTCCTGTTCGTTTCCGTCGTCGATCCCGATCGTCTCGCCGGTGCGTTGATCCGGTGGGGCATTCCGTACCGGTATGGCTACCTGTTGATCCTCTCGTTGCGGTTCGTGCCGTTCTTCCGTAGGGAGCTTCGGATCGTCCGGGAAGCCCAGGCGGTTCGCGGCCTTCGCCCGTCGATTCGCAGTCCGCGTGGGATCCGACAGGCGATCCGGTATACCTTCGTCCCGGTCCTGGTATCCGGCCTGATGCGTGTCGAGTCGATCGCCTTGTCGATGAAGGGGCGCTGTTTTGGATTGCATCCCCGGCGGACGGCGCCTCGACCCGAACGGTTCAGGGCGGCCGATGCCGGAGCGCTTTGCTGCGTCGGCGCTCTCGTGGGGCTCGCCGTGGCAGCGGCGCGGGGGGGATGGATGTGAAGAGAACCGCTCGACCAGGATACCTCATCGGCTTCGCCGCTCTGATCCTCGCCGTCGTGATCCCGATCGTTGTCCAGTGGTCTTCCGCCCCGATCGGTGCGTCCATCACGCTCGTTGCAGCCGACGGCCGGGAGCGGCAGATCAGCGGGAGAGAGATCGAGGCCATGCCGAGGCTCTGCCGACGCGGCTCGTACGAGAACCAATTCGGCAATTGGCGGGACGAGGGGGAATACTGCGGCGTCCTTCTCGGTGAGGTGATCGGCTCGGAGGCGGCGTACGCGTCGGTCCGCGTCGTCGCCGAGGACGGCTATTCGGTCGAGATCGACCGGCAGCGGATCGAGGACGCGGACTACCCGGTGGTGCTCGCGATCTCGTTCGACGGTCAGGCGGTCCCCGGGTGGGTTGACGGGTATCGGATCGCGGTGCTCCCCGAAGACGGCGGCGTCAGCAACGCCGACTACCGCACCGACTCCGCCGGCAGCTACTGGATCAAGAACGTCGTCCGGATCATTCTCCTTCGCTAGAGGTCGAAACCCCAAGGAGAGGCTGCTCTGCAGCCAAACACCGATCCGCGCCGCAAGCTCATCCGGACTGCGGCAGCTCACCGCCCGCGAGTTGCGAGCATGGTAAGCAACTCGCCCCTGATCGGCATCGGGTCAGTGAGCCGATCAGGAAACTCGCCCTCGACGCGCCTGGCGCGTCGAGAAGGACCGACCTATGAGCCTCGGTTCCCAAGATGGAAGGGCCAGCCAAGAGCTGCTGTCATGTGCACCCAGGCGCGATTCGTCCCGACATCGACTCGTGACGATCGCCGAAGTGCCACCCTGCTCAGGAGGGAAGAACCGCGAGTTGTGCGTTCCGCTCAAACTGAAGGCACAACTCGCCCTCGACGCGCCAGGCGCGTCGAGATCGCTACCAGAACACCCTGAACGTCACGGTGATCGACCAGCCGGTCCCGTCCGTCGGATACTCCCCATCGAACGCGACCTCGAAGCCGAGGAGCAGGTGCAGATCGAACGATCCCTCGATCAATCCGAGGTCGAACAGGCTCCCGAGCTGTGTTTCCCCGAAATATGCCGCGATCTCGAACGATCCGACGTCGTCGCGGCAGCCCGGCATCGTTGACCTGCACGCAACTCTTGAGGTCGACATCGCACAGCGTCCACGGACTGCTCAGGCAGACGCTCGCTTCCCAGAAGCAGAGCGGGCAGATGCCGCGCTTGAACGTCCCTCGGGACGTCAGGGCGTCGAACGTTCCGGACGACGTCTGAGGCGTCGTGATGAAGAGGATGTCGGTCGCTGAGAGATCGAGCAAGGGGAACGAAGCGTCCGACTGCCACGAGACGAACGATACCGTGGATGGGTTGAGCACGAGCGATGACGTGAGTCCGATGTTACCCAGCGGCCCGGACGCGTACAGGGTGAGCGTGCTACGATGGGTGGATGGACGATGTCTGGATGGTGGCGTAGACGGAATCGGAAGCACTGGAACGACCGGGAGACCCGCGGCGAGTCTCTGCAACGTAGCCGGTCCTCCGACGGTTCGCATCGAGCCGATCGGCTGCTCCTCGTGCTGAGCCATGCTTCGAGAGCCATTCAGCGCGCGCGGGAGCCGTCCGACGTGTTCCGCCGCGTTTGCGACGAGATCGCGAGCCTCGGGTTGAATGCGACGATCTTCACCTTGACGCCCGACGGTCGCCGGCTGCGAGCCGAGTACCTGACCTTTGAGTCGAAGGTTCTTCGAGCGGCCGAGAGACTGGCGAACGCCTCAGCGAGGGACTACTCGTTCGAGCTCACCCGCGGGTCGTTCTACGAGCGCATTCTCGAAGCCGGGGATCCTGTGTTCAGCGATCCCGGGGCCGCTCCGATTGCGGATGCCTTGCCGAGGCGTGTGCGGCCGTTCGCGGCGGAGCTGGCGAGGATCCTCGGCGTGGAACGTGCGATCTACGTCCCGCTCACCGTCGAGGGCAGGCGGTACGGGCTGATGACCGTGTTGGGGTCGGACCTATCGGAGAAGGACGTGGCGGGGTTTGAAGCGTTCGGTGGCCAGATCGCGATCGCGGTGGAGAATGCGCATGCCTATCAGGATCTCCAGGTGGAGCGAGATCGAGCCCAGCGGTACCTGGACGTCGCGGCGGTCATCCTGATCGCCGTGGACCGGGACGGTCGGATCGCGCTGATCAATCGGAGAGGATGCGAGGTTCTGGGCCGATCGGAGGAGGAACTGGTCGGTCAGGACTGGTTTGAAACGTGTCTCCCGCCACGGATCCGAGATGACGTCCGCGCCGGGTTCGACGACCTGGTCGATGGGGTTGGAGAGTTGTACGAGACATCCGAAGGCGTCGTACTCCGGGCAGACGGCGAAGAACGAACGGTTTCCTGGCACAATACCGTCCTCAGGGACGCACAGGGCCGGATCAGCGGCATGCTCAGCTCGGGGGAGGACATCTCGGAGCGACAGCGCGCGGAGGAGGAGACACGGCGTCGAGAAGCCCGCTTTCGCGCGATCTTCGAGAGTTCGTACGACGCCATCTTTCTGATGGAGGGCTTGCGCTTCGTCGAGTGCAACGAGAAGACGCTCGAGATCTACGGGTGCGACTCGCCGGATCAGATCCTCGGATACAGCCCGATCGACTTCTCGCCGGAGATCCAACCCGACGGCATGACCTCCGCCGACAAAGCAGAAGAGAGAATGGGCGGGGCGTTGAAGGGAGACGTTCAGCGCTTCGAGTGGCGACACGTCCGGCTCGACGGGACCGAGTTCGATGCCGAGGTCAGCCTCTCGCCTCTGGACCTCGGAGGCAGGCGATACGTAGTGGCCATCGCCCGGGATATCTCCGAGCGGAAGCAGGCGGAAGCAGCCGTGCAGCAGTACCAGTTCATCGTCAATACCTCCCATGACCTGATGACGCTGATCGATGCGGAGTGTCAGTACGTGGCGGTCAGCGATTCCTTCTGCGCGTGTCAGGGAAGGAAGCGCGAAGAGATCATCGGGCGGACGGTGGCCGAGATCTGGGGAGAGACACCCTTCGAGGACGGAATCAGGCCTCACTTGGATGTGTGCCTGGGGGGAGAGCAGAGCGCGTTCAATGGGTGGATCGACGTGCCTTCGAACGGGCGCCGGTTCTATGATGTGCGCTACACGCCGTTCCGGCCGAACCGAGATGCCCCGCCGTACGCGGTCGTCGTGTCTCGCGACATCACGGAACAGATCCGTGCACTGGAGGCACTGCAAGAGGCTCATGATCAACTCGAGGAGCGCATCAAACAGCGAACGGCCGAGCTTCGAGCGGCGATCGATGCGGCAAACGCAGCTTCGTTCAGGCACGACCTCGCGACCGGCCGTCTCACGCTGGACGATCGGTGGTACCAGATGGCGGGCGTGTCGAGAGAGGAGTTTCCCGATACGCAGGCGGCATGGGAACAATGCCTGCATCCTGACGATCGCGGTCGCATCACGCGGGAGATCGATCGGAAGCTCTCCTCCGATGCGACGGAGATGCAGATCGAGTATCGGCTCCTTCGTCCGGACGGGGGCGTCCGGCACATCGAGTCGCGCTCGATCATCCTGAGAGATGGGTCGGGTCGGGCGACCGGCACGGTCGGTCTGAACATCGACGTGACCAGTCGGAGGGAGGTGGAGAAGGCGCTGAACGAGGGCGAGGCGTTTCTCCGGACGACGCTCGACAACCTGCCGGCCCACTTCTGGGCCACCGATCGTGAACTCCGCTTCACCGTTCAGAACGAGCTCAGTCGCCAGGCAATGGGCGACGTCCACGGCAAGCGGCTCGAGGAGATCGACATCCCGAACGATCTCGCCGAACCGTGGATCCGGGACAACGAGCGGGTACTGGCCGGCGAGACCGTCGAGCAGGAGTTCACGTTCCCGATCGACGGCGAGGAGCGGGCGTTCATGGCACGCATCTCACCGATCCTCCTCGACGGGGAGGTCGTCGGCACGATCGGGACGTCGATCGACATCACGGATCGGGTTTCCGCGGAGGGGGCGTTGCGGGAGAACGAGGCATACCTGCGTTCCCTGATGGAGAACATGCCGATCGACTTCTTCGCCGTCGATGCGGACATGCGCTACCGGATGCAGAGCGGCCTCAGCCGAAGCGTTGTCGGTGACCTTATCGGCAGGCGGGTCGATGAGGCCGATGCGCCGGAGGCCTTGGTGCGGCAGTGGATCGAGGAGCACGCACAGGTGCTCGGAGGAGAGACGATCCAACGCGAGTACCACATTCCGATGGGAGGAGAGGAGCGGACCTTCATGACGACGGTCGCGCCGGTACGGGTCGGCGAAGAGGTGATCGGCACGGTCGGCACGTCGATGGACATCACGGCCAGAGAACGGATGGAGGAGGCGCTACGACGGGCCCGCGATGAACTCGAGCAGCGGGTCGAGGAGCGAACCCGGGAGCTGCGCGAGAGCGAGGAGCGGTTCCGGACGCTGTTCGTGCAGGCGCCGGATGCGTTCTTCATCACGGACCTCAACGGGGTCTTCGTGGATGGGAACCGCGCGGCGGCGGAGCTGGTGGGCTTGCCGAAGGCAGACCTCGTCGGGCGAAACTTCATCGACTCGGACCTGCTCTCCCCGGAGGACCTGCTCCGCGCGAAGGCTCTCCTCTCGGAGAACCTCCAAGGGCGGCCCACCGGTCCGGACGAACTGCTGCTCCGCCGCCCGGGCGGCGGCGAGATCCCGATCGAGATCCGCTCCTATCCGTTCCCGCTGGCTGGACGCGCGGTCGTCCTGTCGATCGCGCGAGACGTCACCGAGAGGCGGCGGATGATCGAATCGCTCCGGGAAGCGAAGGAGCTGGCCGAGGGGATGATCGACACGGCGAACGCAATCGTCGTCGAACTGGATCCGAATGCGAAGATCGAGCGGTTCAACCGTTTTGCCGAGCGCGTGACGGGCTACTCGCGCGGGGAGGTCATCGGCCGCAACTGGTTCGAGACGTTCCTCGTCGACGAGGATCGGGACACGGTCCCTGAGGTCCTTCGCGAGGTCATGGCCGATCGTCCGGGCGCGTCCTCCTACGTGAACCCGATCGTCTGCAAGGACGGGACGCGTCGAATCATCGAGTGGCGGAACACCACGATCACGGGCCCGGACGGGACCGCACGCGGCGTCCTTGCCATCGGGATAGACATCACGGAGCGGGAGAGGGCGCTCGAGGACCTGCGCACCAGCGAACGAAAGGTGCTCGAGGCGTTCGAGGGAACGGTCACCGCATTCGCGCAGACGGTCGAGGCGCGGGATCCGTACACAGCCGGTCACCAAGAGCACGTCGCTCGCCTTGCGGCGAGCATCGCCGACAAGATCGGCATGCCCAAGGACGGCGTCGAGGCGGTCCGTGTCGCCGGGTTGCTCCACGACATCGGGAAGATGGGCGTTCCCGCCGAGATCCTCGCCAAGCCCACGGAGTTGACCGCGGTCGAAGCGAGTCTGATCCAGCAGCACCCGGTCCATGGCAATCGGATCTTGCAGGGCGTTCCGTTCCCGTGGCCGATCGCGGAGATCGTCCGACAGCATCACGAGCGAATGGACGGGACCGGCTATCCCGACGGCCTGCAAGGAGATGAGATCCTGCTCCCGGCGCGAATCCTCGCGGTGGCGGACACGGTCGAGGCAATGGCCTCCCATCGTCCGTACCGCCCGGCACGAGGGCTCGATGCTGCGTTGGAAGTCATCCGCGATGGGCGCGGGAGGGTTTTCGACGCTCGAGTGGTGGACGCCTGTGTCGAGCTGTTCGAGGTGGACGGCTTCGCATTCGAGCCTAGCGAGACGATCCCTCCATCCGACCAGGCTTCGTAGCGCAGACGTCGCATGCCCCGTCGAGGTGACCGCGTGACACCCTGGATTCGATGCCGCTATCGGGCCACGACGATCGGTACGAGGGCCGCGCGGCCCTGCCCGTACGTGATCCAGAAGACGTAGGTTCCCGGCGGGAGGTTCTGCGTCCCGATGTCGAGCACATACCGATCGGTGCCGTCGTACCGTCCCGAGAACGAGTACCCGGCGAGGTTCGTCGTCCCTCCCGCTCCCGCAGCGCCGACGAAACCGGGGCGTGAAACGGAGATCCATGGCCACCCCGTCGTCCTCCGATCCTGCCGTGGCAGGAGGAAGTCAACGTGGAGGAGTTCACCGGCTCGGACGGACATCGGCTCGATCTCGGCATACCGTTCGAGACGCTCGAACGCCGGTGAGTTGAGTCCGCCGGGCGTCCCGCGGAGGAGGTGCCCGTTTGCGTCCGCTCCGTGCGTGACGATTCCTTCGTTCGTGTGCCAGTTCCCGGCCGTATCTGCGGCGAGCGGATCGAGCCGCTCCATCGAGCCGTACGTCGATGCGCTGCCGGCGACCCATCCATCCCGGCCGAGGTTCGCGGCGTTTGCCGTATCGACGACCTCACCGAACGCGTTCACCAGCATGAGCACCTCGCCGTGATCGGACAGCTCGAGGTTCAGCGTCCGTACGGTGTCATACACGAGATCGGCCTTCGTGTCGCTGAGGGTGTTCTCGTGCCTGCGTTCGAGAACGAAGAATCCGGTATCCGTTTCGATCTCGCTTTCCAGCAGCCACGCAGGATCGTCAGGGCTCTCCTTCGAGAACCGGGTCACCGGCTCCGTCGGCAGTCGATCGTCATCGCATGCGCGGCCCGACGAGGGTCGCAGCTCGCCCGACAGCTCGACGATCTTCCAGACCTGTTCCTCCGGCGTGTTCGGGTGACCCCGGCGCCAGCGAAGCTCCCATCCGTCGAGGCTGACGGACGTCGTGCCGAGGTTTCGCAGCTCGATCCACTCGTCCTTCGGATCGGCCGCCGTGCCGGCCCATGCCACTTCGCTGATGATGACCTTCCCGGCACACGGCGTCCCCTCCTCTGCGCCACCGGCGCCGGCCTCTCCGGACACTCCGATCGTGACCGTCGCGACGTCGGTCCCTCCGTGGCCGTCCGACACGGTATAGGTGAACGTGTCCGATCCGGTGAACCCTTCGTTCGGCGTGTAGACCACGGTTGCGCCGTCGGTCGCCGCCGATCCATGGGCCGGCTGGGTCACTGACGAGACGGTGAGGCGGTCGTCGTCGGGATCGGAGTCGTTGTCGAGGACGGGGAGGGCGACGGGCAGGTCCCGGTTCGTTGTCGTGCTGTCGTTCTGGGCGGCCGGAGGATCGTTTGCAGGCGAGATCGCCACGAAGACGGCCGCTGTTGCGGTTCCGCCCACACCGTCCGAGACGGTATAGCGGAACTCGTCGACCCCGCTGAACCCGGGAGCGGGCGTATACGTCACGTCGATGCCGTTGTTCGCCACGGCGCCGTTTTCGGGCTGCTCGACCGACTCCACACGCAGGACGTCGCCGTCCGGGTCGGAGTCGTTGTCGAGGACGAGGATCGTGACCGGCACGTCCTCGTCGGTGAGGTCGTTGTCATCCTGGGCGACCGGCAGAGCGTTCACGCCCGCGACGGAGACGGTGACGGTTGCTGTTGCCGTGCCGCCGTTGCCGTCGGAGACGGAGTACTCGAACGTGTCGATCCCCTGGAACCCGGCGTCCGGGATGTACGATACGCCGGTCCTGGCGTTCAGGACCGACCCGTTGGCCGGCTGGGTGAACGCCTCGACGAGGAGGAAGTCGCCGTCCGGGTCGACGTCGTTCTCCAGCACCGGGATCGACACGAGGACACCCTCTTCGGTGGCGGCGCTGTCGTCCTGTGCCACCGGCGGGTTGTTCCGCGCGGTCACCGAGATGATGACGGTGGCCGTGTCGGTCTCTCCCCTTCCGTCCGAGACGGTGTACGTGAATGTGTCGGTTCCTGAGAAGCCCGTGCCCGGGATGTACGTGACGCTATCCCCGTTGTTCACCGCCGTGCCGCCCGCAGGCTGCGTCAGCGATTCCACGATGAGTGGGTCGCCGTCCGGATCGGAGTCGTTGGCGAGAATCATAACGGTCAGCGGACTGTCCTCCGAAGTCGTTCCCGCGTCATCCTGCGCCGCCGGTGGGTCGTTCAGCGGGTCGATCGTCACCGTCACCGACGCGCTGTCCGTGCCGCCGCGGCCGTCGGAGACGGTGTAACTGAACGTATCGGTTCCGTGGAAGCCCGGCGACGGCGTGTACATCACGGTCGAACCGCTCGGGACGACGGCGCCGTGGGCCGGCTGGGTTGCCGACTCGACGGTCAGTGCATCGCCGTCCGGGTCGTTGTCGTTGGCGGTGACGGCGATCGACACAGGACGTCCTTCGACCGTCGATGCACGGTCATCCTGTGCGATGGGTGGATCGTTGACCGTCGAGACGGTCAACGTCACGACAGCCTGGTCGATTCCCCCGCTTCCGTCGGAGACGACGTAGGTGAACGTGTCGGTTCCCGCGAATCCGGGATTCGGCGTGTAGGTGACGCTCGTCCCGTCGCTGACGGCGGAGCCGTTCGCTGGCTGCGTCACCGACTGGATCGACAGCGGATCGCCGTCGGGGTCATCGTCGTTGGCGAGTACGGCGATGTCGACGGGCTGGTTCTCGACGGTTGCCCGGGAATCGTTCCGGGCGATCGGCGGATCGTTGACCATGGCGACGGCGATCGTCACTGTTGCCGTGCCGGTTCCGCCGTTCCCGTCGGACGCCGTGTACGTGAACGTGTCGATGCCATGGAAGCCGGGCGCCGGCGTGTAGGTCAAGCGACCGTCGAGGATTGCGACCGTGCCGTTGGCCGGCTGGGTCACCGACTGAACCGTCAGTGTATCGCCGTCGGGGTCGGAATCATTCGCGAGCACGTCGATTGTGATGGCGACTTCCTCTTCGGTCGTCCCGGAATCATCCTTGGCCGCCGGCGCATCGTTGACGGCGGTGACCGTGACGGTCACGGTCGCCTGATCGGTTCCGCCGGCGCCATCGGAGACCGTGTATTGGAAGCTGTCCGTCCCGAAGAAGCCGGGTTCGGGTGTGTAGGTCGTATCGCTGCCTGAACTCACGACGGTGCCGCGGCCTGGCTGAGTCACCGATTGGATCGTCAGCACATCGCCGTCGGGGTCGATGTCGTTGGCCAGGATACCGAGCGTCACCGGGACGTCCTCCTGGGTGGATCCGGAGTCGTCCTGAGCGACCGGCACATCGTTGACCGGCGTGACGACGATCGTCACGGTTGCCGTGGCGCTGCCGCCGTTCCCGTCGGAGACGGTGTAGCCGAAACTGACCGTCCCGTGAAAGCCGGGCGACGGGCTGTAGGAGATCCGGTCCCCGTGGTTGATGACCGAGCCCTCGGCCGGCTGGTTGACCGTCGAGACGAGTAGTCGGTCGTCCTCCGGGTCGACGTCATTGCCGAGGACATCGATCTCGAACGCTGTGTCCTCCGCGATCGTCGCGCTGTCGTTCTGTGCGACGGGAGGATCGTTCACCGGGCTCACGGTCACCACGACGTTCGCCGTGTCGGTCCCGCCGTTTCCGTCGGAGATGGTGTACGCGAAGTCATCCGACCCGTTGAAGTCCGGATCCGGCGTGTAGGTCACGCTGCCGCCGCCGTTCACGACGATTCCGTTCGCCGGCTGCGTGATCGACTGGACGACGATCGAGTCGCCATCCGGGTCGGTGTCGTTGTTCAGGACCGGGATCGTAACGGCCGTGTCCTCGTTCGTCGTCCGTGTGTCGTCGACCGCGATTGGCGGGTCGTTCACCACGGCGACGGCGACGGAGATCGTGGCCGTGGTGGCGCCGCCGTTCCCGTCGGAAACCGTGTACGTGAAGCTGTCAGTCCCGTGGAACTCGGCGTTCGGCATGTAGGTCACGGTCCTGCCGTCATGCGAGGCCGTGCCGTTGGCGGGTTGCGTGAGCTGTGTGATTGCGAGCGGATCTCCGTCCGGGTCGGCGTCGTTGTCGAGCGCGGGAATCGATACGCCGACGTCTTCGGCAGTGGCGGCGGAGTCGTCCTGCGCGAGCGGAGCATCGTTGACGGGAGTCACGGTGACGGTGACGATCGCTGTGTCGCTCTCTCCCCCGCCGTCCGAGACGGAGTACGTGAACGTATCGGTCCCGTGGAAGTCTGGATCGGGGGCGTAGATCGCCTCACGACCTTCAACGGCGACGGAACCGTGGAGTGGTTGAGAGACGCCGGCCAGGCTCAGTGCATCGCCATCCGGATCGATGTCGTTGTCGAGCACCGGGATCGACACGCGAACGTCTTCGTTCGTCGACGCGGCATCGTCCGTTGCGTTCGGCACATCGTTGATTGCGGCAACGGTCACGGTGACGGTCGCCGTGGCGGTCGCGCCGTCGGGGTCGGAGATCGTGTAGGTGAACGAGTCGGTTCCGTGAACGTCAGGATCCGGCGTATACCGGACCGCGCCGCCCTCGGTGATGACGGTTCCGTTGGCCGGCTGCGTAGTCGGCGAGAGACTCAGGGCATCGCCGTCGGGATCGCTGTCGTTGCCGAGGACCGCGATCGATACCGAAACGTCCTCCTCGGTCGCGCCGCTGTCATCCTGCGCGATCGGCGCGTCGTTGACCGAACTCACCGAGACGGTCACCGTTGCGGAGGCGGTGCCGCCGTTCCCATCCGATGCCGTGTAGCGGAACGAATCGGAGCCGTGGAAGTCCGGGTTCGGGGCGTACGTGACACGGCTGCCGTCGTGTGTCACGGTTCCGTTCGCCGGCTGAGCCACGGCCGAGATGCTCAGTGGATCGCCGTCGGGATCACTGTCATTGGCAAGGACGCGGAGAACGAGTTCGGTGTCCTCCGAAGTCGATCCCTCGTCGTCGATGGCCACGGGGACGTCGTTCACGACCGCCACGGCGATCCGGACCTCCGCCGTGGATGTTCCTCCTTGGCCGTCCCCGATCGTGTACGAGAAGCGATCGGTGCCGTGGTAGTCGGCGCTCGGCGTGTAGGTGACCGTGCCACCGGCGACCGTCACCGATCCGTCCGCGGGCTGCGTGACCGACAGGATCGACAGTGGGTCGCCGTCGGGATCGGTGTCGTTGGCGAGAACGGCCACCGTCACCGGGGTGTCCTCTTCGGTCGCTTCGAAGTCGCTCTGGGCGACCGGGACATCGTTGACCGGGACGACACGGATCGTCACGGACGCGGCATCGGTGCCGCCGTTCCCGTCCGAGATCGTGTAGGAGAAGCTGTCGGTGCCCTGGAAGTTCGGATCCGGCGTGTAGGTGACGTCCGTGCCGTCGTTTCGCACGGAGCCGTTGGCCGGCTGGGTCACGGACAGCACCGCAAGGGCGTCGCCATCCGGGTCGGCGTCGTTGGCGAGCACATCGATGGCGGCGGGCACATCCTCGTCGGTCGTCTCCTCGTCGTCGCTTGCGATCGGGAGGTCGTTCGTCGAGGTCACCGTGATCGTTACGTCCGCCGTAGCCGTCGCGCCTCGGCCGTCGTCGATCGTGTACCAGAAGGAATCGGTGCCGTGGAAGTTTGCATCCGGCACGTAGGTGACGTTGGCTCCGTCGGTTTCGGTGGTGCCGTGGGACGGCGCGGTGACCGAGCGAACGGCGAGCGGGTCCCCGTCAGCATCCGAGTCGTTGGCCAACACGGCGAGCGTGTTCGGGGTGTCCTCGAAGGTCGTGCCCTGATCGTCCCTCGCAACCGGAGCATCGTTGATCGGTGCGACATCGACGGTGACCGTTGCCGTGGCCAGGCCGCCGTTTCCATCGGAGATCGTATAGGAGAAGGTGGCTGTGCCGTACGCGTCCGGATCGGGCGTGTACGCGATCTGCGTTCCGTCGTGCGAAACCGATCCGTGGGCCGGCTGCGTGACCGACTGGATCGCGATCGGATCGCCGTCCGGATCGGAGTCGTTGACCAGGACGGCAAGGGTTAAGGATTCGTCTTCTTCGGTTTCTCCACGATCGTTCCCCGCCAGCGGCGCGTCGTTCACGCCGGCCACGGCGACGGTGACGGTCGCGGAGCCGGTTCCGCCACTGCCGTCGGAGATGGCGTAGGTGAACGCATCGATCCCGGCGAAGTCCGGCTCCGGGGTGTACACCACGGCCGTTCCGTCCTGCGACGCGGAGCCGTGGGACGGCTGGCCGACGGCGGAGATACGGAGCGAATCACCATCAGGATCGGTGTCGTTCCCGAGGACGGCGATCGTCACGGGAACCTCCTCGTCGGTAGCTCCGCTGTCGTCCTGGGCGACCGGCGCGTCGTTGACCGCGGCGACTGCAACGGTCACGTTCGCCGTGTCTGATCCTCCATTGCTGTCGGTGACGGTGTAGACGAATGTGTCGACACCGTTGAAACCAGGATTGGGGATGTACGAGATGCTCGTATCGGCGTTGATCACCGATCCATTTGCCGGGGTACCGACGGATTCGACGAGCAGGAAGTCGCCGTCGGGATCGTGGTCGTTCGAGAGCACGTCGACGGTAACAAGCGAGTCCTCGTCCGTCACCGCGTCGTCGTCCTGGGCGACCGGGAGGTCGTTTACCGACGCCACAGTGATCGCTACGGACGCCGTCGCGCTGCCGCCGTTCCCGTCGGAGACGGTATACGTGAACGAATCGGCGCCGTGGAAGCCGGGGTTCGGGGCATACAGCACGCTCTCTCCCCGCACGGTCGCCGTCCCAGTTCCCGGCCTATCGACGGCGGTGATGTTCAACGGATCTCCGTCCTCGTCGTAGTCGTTGACGAGAACCTCGATCGTGACGGAAGTATCTTCATCCGTGGCGGCTGCGTCGTTCTCCGCCACCGGGCGATCGTTGACCGATGCGACGGTGACCGTGACCGTTGCCGTGTCGGTCCCGCCGTTCCCGTCAGAGATGGTGTAGGTGAAGCCATCCGAGCCGTTGAAGTCCGGATCCGGGGTGTAGGTGACGGTCCGACCGTCATGGTCGGCGGTTCCGGCGGCGAGAATCGTTCCATGGTTCGGCCGGCCGGTCGACTGAATGGAGAGCGGATCGTCGTCCGGATCGTCATCGTTGATCAGCAGATCGAGCGTGACGGAGACGTCTTCGTCCGTCGTACCGGAATCGTCCTGCGCGATCGGCCCATCGTTGATCGATGCGACGGTGATCGTGACGGTCGCCGTGTCGGTCCCGCCGTTCCCGTCGGAAACGGTGTACGAGAAGGAGTCGCTTCCGTGGTAGTTCGAATCCGGCGTGTAGGTGACCCGCTCGTCGTCGAAGACCACCGAGCCGTCGGCCGGCTGGGTGACGGAGCGGATGCTGAGTGGATCGCCGTCGAGATCGGAATCATTCTCGAGGACGCGGGCGGTCACCGGTGTGTCCTCGTCGGTGGCGGTCTCATCGGCGGCCGCGACCGGAGGATCGTTCACGGGGAGGACCGTGATCGAGACGACGGCGGTGTCAGTCCCGCCGTTCCCGTCGGAGACGGTATACGAGAAGGAATCGCTTCCATGGAAGTCCCGATCCGGTACGTACGTGACGAAGCTCCCGCGAGACTCGACGGTCCCGGCGGTCGGGCGTCCGAGCGACTCGACGGTCAGCGTGTCGTGCTCCGGATCGCTGTCGTTAGCCGCGACGTCGATCGTGATCGGGGTGTCCTCGTCGGTCGTCTCGCTGTCTTCGTGGGCGACCGGCGGATCGTTGACCGATGCGACACGGACGGTGACGAGTGCGGTCGCCGTGCCTCCGTTCCCGTCGGAGACGGTGTACGTGAAGCTGTCGACTCCGAAGAAGTCCGGATCCGGGGTGTAGGTGACGGTTCGACCGTCGTGGTCGGCCGTCCCGTCTCCGGGCCGGGCGACCGACTCGATGGAGAGCGGATCCTCCTCCGGATCCTCGTCGTTGCTGAGGACGTCGATCGTCACCGGGGTTTCTTCGTCGGTAGCATCCTCGTCGTCCAGCGCCGTCGGCGGATCATTGACCGCTTCGACGGTCACCGTGACGGTCGCGGTCGCGGTCCCTCCCCGCTCGTCGAACACCGTGTAGCTGAACGTATCGACGCCGAAGAAGTCGTCATCCGGCGTGTACGTCACCTCGGTCCGCTCGTTGTCGACCCAACCGTTCCCCGGCTGCGCCACTTCGATGATCGATAGGCGGTCTCCGTCACGATCCGAGTCGTTCCGCAGGACCAGGATCCCGACCGAATGGTCCTCCCTCGTCGACGCGGTGTCGGCCTCGGCGATCGGCGGATCGTTGACCGGCTCGATGGTCACCGTGACGGTTGCAGACGCACGGCCGCCGTTTCCATCGGATGCAGCATATGTGAAGCTGTCGGCCCCGTGGAAGTCGGGGTCGGGCCGGTAGGTGATGTCGAACCCGTTGTTGGCGGCCGTCCCGTGCTCCGCCGGTCCGACCCAATCCACGCTAAGCCGGTCGCCGTCTGGATCGCCGTCGTTGTCTAGCACGTCGAGGGTGATCGGCGTGTCCTCCTCGGTGCTTCCACGGTCGTCCTCGGCCGACGGGGCATCGTTCGTCGGAAGAATCACGAGGCTGACCGAAGCCACGTTGGAATCCTTCTCTCCGTCATTGGCGATGTAGCTGAATTCGTCGTCGAGTGTTTCGCTTCCGTCGTGCTCGTAGACAAACGAGCCGTTTCGGTTCAGCGTCAGAGAGCCATGGCGGACGCTCGAGACCGGGTGCGCGGTCAGCGGGCTTCCGGGTGTGTCGACGTCGTTTGCGAGGACACCCGCAGGATCGATCTCCAGCACACCCCCCTCGTCAACGGTGAACAGGTCGTCGATCGCCAGCGGCGGGTCGTTGCAGAGAACGGTCACCGTGACGGTTGCCACGTTGGACGTCGCGCCGTCGCTGTCCTCTACGGTGTAAGTGAACGTGTCGTCGCCACAGGTAGATGGATCCGGTGTGTACGTGATCAGCCCGGTCCTCGGATGGATGGAGACGGTGCCGCCCGCCGGACGAGATGTCACGTCGACGGTTGCCCCATCGAGCGACCCGTCGATGTCTTCGTCGTTCGCGAGCACGTCGATACCCACCGAGGTGTTCTCGTCAGTCGATGCGCGATCGTCGCGGGCGATCGGCGATTCGTTGCAGTGAACCGCGACGTCGACCGCCACGCCGTTCGAGATGGCGCCGTCGTCGTCCTCGATCGTGTACCGGAACGAATCGTCACCACACCAGCCGCCCGCCGGGATGTAGGTTACAAGACCGGTTGCTCCGTCGACGGCGGCTTCTCCGTGCTTCGGCTCTCTCTGGATCGACACGGTATTGGCGCGGACGCTCCCGTCGACGTCGGTATCGTTCGATGCGACATCGATGATCACCGGCGTGTCGACGTCCGTCTCGGCAACGTCGGCGACGGCCTCCGGGGCCTCGTTGCAGAGGACCGACACTCGAACCCTCGCCTCGTTGGAAGTCGCTCCTTCCTCATCGCTGACGGTGTAGCGGAAGGTGTCGAGGCGACAGGTTCCCGGGTCCGGGCTGTACGTTACCATCCCGGTCCGGCCATCGATCGCGACGCTTCCCTTGCCGGGCTCTCTGGTGAGAGTCAGCGTGGCCGGGTCGATCGAGCTGTCCGGATCGGCGTCGTTGGCGAGAAGATCGATGACCACCGACTCGTTCTCGGAGGTCGTCGCCTCGTCATCCGCCGCGTTCGGAGCGCTGTTCACCGTGCCGACCGTGACGGTCACCGTGGCCATGGCGGTGTTCCCGTTCCCATCGGACACGGCGTAGGTGAACCGGTCGGTGCCGGTGAACCTCTTGTCCGGGGTGTACTTGACCTTCTTCCTGCCGCTCTTCTGCGCCTTTCCGTTCTCCGGATCGTCGACGAATTCGATGTTCAGCGAATCGCCGTCCGGGTCGGTATCGTTCGCCAGCACGGAGATTGTGACGGCTCGATTCTCGGTCGTCTGGGCCTCGTCGTCGACGGCGATCGGCGCGGAGTTGCCGACGAGCTGCTCGTCCGACGGCCCGGGAATCTCGCCTTCGACCTCTACCTCCTGACCCGCCTTGGTCGCGATCCGCGTCTCATCGACCTCGTACCACGCATCGAGCGTGAACGAAACGACGCGAGTCTCGCAGGCGGGCGCGCCGTCTTCATCGTGCTCTGCATCGTCCATGTCGTCGTCATCACGCTGATCGCAGTACCCGTTATCGAACTTGATCCCATAGATGTCCGTGCGCGGGTCGGTTCCGATCCCGAACGTCTCCGACGCATCGACGACATTCGATCGATCGATCGTCTTGGAACACTCGAGGACCCAATGGCTGAGCGACGGCTTGGTTCCCGATCCGACGCGATATGTCCAGGTCGATGTGCCGTCCTCATTGTAGGTGACGCCGAGGTACTCGAAGGTGTGTCCGCCGACCACCAGGATCTCCGCCCCGTGGACGACGAAGCCGGCGAGCAGGACGACGAGGATGAGCAGACTCACGAAACCGCTTCGACGGAGAGGAAGGGAGGTCATCGTTGCCGATCGGGAGTCCTTCGTGCAGTGAAGCGGCGCTCGGTGAAGCATAACCAGCCTCCTTGGCCTTTGTCGTCTCGGCTGGCAACCTTGCTGCCTCACCATCGGAGGCCCACGGCTTTGCGTCCCACCCTTCCGGGTGGTTTGCCCTTCTCAGCCGGGCGTCGTCATATCGGTCGAACCGATCCGTGACTCTCTGATTGTTCCTCGCTTCCGGCGATCCGAGACCGCGACGGATGCGGAAACCCGTCCTGAAGCCGGTTGCAGGCAGAACGCATGGGTCGGAGGAGCGTGTGGCGCTCGTCTCGAACTGCCGCGACGACAGGCTGCGGGGGACGGACTACCGGGAACGCGCTACACTGGCGCGGTCGAAATCCGCTTCGGTGGGAAAGGGGATGCGATGTACAGAAGCTCCGTTCGCAAGTTCATTCAAGGGGTGCTCAGCCTCCTCGACGAGGGGCGCGACATCACCTTCGAGCAGGTCACCGAGTTGCAGGAGTACACGGTGAACGATGTCCTCGCCATGCTTCGCGTCGACAAGGCCCAGCGGATCCGCGACGGGATGCCGTCGGAGGATTGGGACGAGATCATTGCCTACGTCGGGCGATTCACGACGGCCCACGGTCCGCAGGCACTCCACTTCTACGACTCGACGATCGAGAGCAGCTTCCTGTGTTGGCTCGCCGCGATCGGCGTCGAGATGCTTGCCGACGTGTAGACCGCACGGACGCCCGGCGAATGCCGTGTGGCGAAGGTTCGCTGCGCCGTAAGACAGCTGTCCGGGAACGACTCGAACCCCTGCGGCAGGATGGGTCGCCAGATTTACAGGAGGTCATCGGTGGTGGACAAGAATCGAAACGGGGCAGACGAGTTGATCGAGCGCGCGATCAACGGGATCTATCGCAGCAAGCCGAGCGGTGAGTTCCTCACGGTAAATCCGGCCTTCGTGCGACTGCTGGGGTACGAGACCGAGCAGGATCTCCGAGCAACGAGGTTCGACGAACTGATCGCAGACGACGCTGGGATCGCGGCGCTGACGGGGCAGTTCGAGGAAACCGAGGAGATCCGGAACGTCGAGGTCGCGTTGAAGGCGAAAGATGGACCAGCGGTCGACGCTCTGCTGAACGCGCGGGCGGTCCGAACGGACGATGGGACGCTTCTCTACCACGAAGGGATCGTCACCGACATCTCCCACATCAAGCGTCAGGAGGAGCAGCTGCTTCACTTGGCGACCCACGACCCGCTCACCGGGCTGCACAACCGCCGCGAGTTCAACGCGATTCTCGACAGGCACCTCACTCGCGCCAAGAGATACGGCGGGGAAGGGGCGGTGCTGTGGATGGATCTCGACGGGTTCAAGGAGATCAACGATGGTCTGGGGCACAAGGTCGGCGATGAGCTTCTGGCCAGCCTCGCCCATCGGATGAAGTCGACGATCCGCGAGTCGGATGTCCTCGCTCGTCTCGGTGGGGATGAGTTTGCGATCCTCTACCCGAACGTCGATTCCACGCGGGCGCAAATCGCGGCGACGCGATTGCTGGAAGCGATCCGGCAGCACACCGCGAACATCCAGGGACAGGCGATCCGGACGACAGCAAGCATGGGGATCGTCCTCTTCCCGGCACACGGCATGCACGCGACCGAGCTGCTGATGCAGGCGGATATGGCGATGTACCGCGCGAAGGAACAAGGGCGCAACCGGTTCTGCGTCTACTCCCCCGAGCAGCAGGCGCTCGAGGCGCCGGAACAGCGGATCGACTGGCTCCGTCTCGTGCGTGAAGCGTTGGAAACCGATGGGTTCGTCCTCTATGCCCAGCCGATCCTCGATTTGAGAACCGACGAGATCGTCCGCTACGAGATCCTGTTGCGCCTTCTTGATCGAGATGGCGGGATCATCCCGCCCGGCGCTTTCCTCGACATCGCCGAGCAGTTCGGGCTGAGTGGGGACATCGACCGCTGGGTGCTGCGGAAGACGACGGATCTCCTGTCGAACGCCGCGATCCGTGAGAAGGGGGTTTCGTTCGCGATCAACCTTTCGCCGCGGACGATGACCGACAGGGAGTTCCTGGAAATGATCTCGCGGATGCCGGCGCTCGACGTCATCGGCCCAGTCCGGCTGGTCATGGAGATCACCGAGACGGCGGCGATCTACAACATCCACGTCGCAAAGGACTTCCTCCGGACGCTTCGGGGCCGGGGCTACGAGTTTGCGCTGGACGACTTCGGGATGGGATTCTCCTCGTTCTACCAACTGAAGAACCTCGACGTGGACTACCTGAAGATCGATGGGAGCTTCATTCGGAACCTGTCTCACGATCCGGTCGACAAGCACCTCGTCCTGGCAATGGTTCATCTCGCGCGAAGTCTCGGCAAGCAGACGATTGCCGAGTTCGTTGAGGACGGCGAGATTCTCGGCATGTTGCGCGAGATCGGAGTTGACTGCGCACAGGGGTTCTACATCGGGCGACCGCGGCCGCTCGACGAGGTCCTGGCCGAGATCATGGCGTGAGGGGCGCGCCGCCCCAGCGGCGCGGTGCGGAGAGGGCATGGGTCGAAACGGAGACGGCGGTCGACCGCGAACGGCTCGCTCCGACTGTAGAGCGAGTGGCCTGATCAGTCCCCGTCTGCGGATTCGTCTCGCGGCGTTTGCCCTCGGACTCGCCGTCGCCTCGATTTGGGTTCCGTCGAGTCACGCGGTCAGCGTCTCTGTCAGTGAGTTTGACCTCCGCGCCAAGCCGGGCGAAGAAGTCGGCGTTTCGTTCTCCGTCTACAACGACGACGCCGACCCGGTCGATGTCGAGATCACGATCGTCGACTGGGATCTGGACGTCGATGGAGCCACCCGGTTCCATCCACCCGAAACGATCGCGCGCTCCTGTGCGGAGTGGCTCAACGTCGCACCGACCGGCTTCCGGCTCCTCCCCGAGGCGGAGGCGGAGGTCCTCGTTCGCGTCGCTGTGCCGGAGGAGGTCCGAGGAACGTACTGGACGGGTCTGCTCGTTCGCATCGTGACGTCCGGGGCCGGGGTCGAACCGGGAGGCCTTCGGCCGGTTCGGCAGTTCCTTGTCCGGATCCTGCAATCGGTTGCGCCGGTCTCACCCGACGGGGCGGTTCGAGCTGTTCGCGCTGGCGGCTTGGCGCCGCTCTGCGTCGAAGTTCGATTCGAGAACACCGGTGACGCGCTCCTCTCCGACGTGACCGGTCTCGTCGTGGTCGAGGATCGCGACGGTGAGCGTCTTGGCGAGATTCCGATCTCACCGTTCGACGTTCTGCCCGGAACCTTCGTTGACCGGGTCGTCCAGTGGGACGCCGTGCCGCTTCCCACTGGTGCCTACCTCGTTCGTGCCGTTCTTGACTTCGGAGCCGACTACCTCGTGGCCGGACAGCTCGTCCTTCGCGTTCGGGAGCTGGATCTGCGGCCGGTCGCTCTGGGAGCGGGCATGCCGACCGATCTCGACGGCGACGGCCTGTACGAAGACGTCGACGGGAACGGCAGGCTCGACTCAGCCGATCCGGCGCTGCTCGACAGCGTGCTCGAGTCCACGGCGGTGCGAGAGAACGCCCGCGCGTTCGACTTCGACAACGACGGCGACGTAACGGTCTTCGACGTTGCGTGGCTCGAAGCTCTTGTCTTGCGGAGGATCGATTGAGGCAGAATCGACGCGGGAGGACGACGGTCTTCAAACCGCATGGGAGGCGGTGGCGCGATGATTCTGCATCGACGGATCCGGCGACGAGCTCTGTGGCTGTGGATCGGCGGCATCGTCCTCGTCGCGGCGGCGTCGGCATACGCGGTCCAGCAGTCGGTGGCGATCCATGTCCGTTGGAAGGTTCTCCCCTACCAGACCCTCAGGCTCGTCGACGGAGCGGGCAACGACACCTCCGCCGGCTACGCGATTCCCGAACCGTCCGCGCTCGATCGTTCCCGCGGCTACATCGAGGACGAGAACGCCGTCCGACTGCATGTCGTCAGCAACACCGATTGGAAGATCCAGGTGTGGATCGAGTCGGGCGACGCGTCGCGGGACGACGTGCTGGTTCGACGGCACGGTGAGACGTACGCTCTCATCACGAAGTCACCGATGGTTCTCGCCTCGGGCGCGCACGGCACGTACGACATCGGCGTCGACTACCGGGTTCCCGTTGGCGACGAAGCCGGTAGATCGCTCCGGGAGGCGCTCGATATCGTCTACACGATCATGTCCGATTGAACCGCGGTGCCCCTGGACGCCGTCCGAGCGGGTGTGTTAGAGTGAGGCCATGGATCGTCGGTTTCGCTGGTTAGGGATTGCGCTTCTCGCCATTGCGGCGGTCGTTGTCGTGCTGCTGTTTGTCTTCGGCGTCGTCGGGCCGGATCGCTGGCCGGACGATGCGATCTTCGTCCCCCGCGACGCGGCCACGCTGCAATCCGCGCTCGGCAGGGCGGCCGCTGGGGCGACGATCGTGCTTCAAGCCCGGGACGAGCCGTACGCCGGACCGGCTACGATCCACGTTCCGAATGTGACGATCGCCTCCGCCGGCGGATCGGCGATCGTCGAAGCCGACGGCGCTGACCCCGCGCTGACGATCCACGCCGACGGCGTCTCCGTTCGCGGACTGACGGTTGCCTCGGGGAGCATCGGGGTCCGGGTCGAAGCCGCGCGGTGCACGATCGAGGATGTCCGGATCGACGGGGCGGCGATCGGCGTTCAGCTCGTCGGCGGGCGGGAGTGCACAGTACGCCGCGTCGAGGTCAACGGTGGCCAGACCGGGATCGAGCTGGCCTCGTCGGGCGGCAATCTCATTGCCGATGTCGCCGTCCGCGGTGCGGCCGAGTGCGGTGTGAAGGCGCTCGAGTCGTGGGGAAACACGTTCGAGGCCGTCGAGGTCTCCGACGCGCCGATTGGGATTTCATTCGAGCGGGGATCGTCGGAGAACGAGCTGTACGACTGCCTCGTCGAGCAGGCGGCCATCGTCGGGATCGAGTTCCGCGGTGCGATCGACAATACCTTTGCTCGCGGATCGATCCGCGAGGCGGGCATCGGTGTCGTCTTGGGCGGCGTGACCGGAGTCTGGATTGACGATTGCGAGATCGCCGATGTTGCAGTCGCCGGACTCTCGCTGGAGCAGGCGGTGCAGAACCGGGTGACCGAGACCCGGATCGACGCCTCGCAGGATGCGGGGATTCGCCTGTCCCAGAGCAGAGAGAACACGCTGTCGTACAACCGTGTCGCCGACTGCGACGGCGCCGGGATCCGTCTCGATGGAAGTGATCGGAACCTGCTGATCGGCAATCAGCTCCGGGGGAACGGGATCGGGATTGACGCCGATCGATCGAATGAGGGGCGGATTCTCCGCAACGCGGTCGACCCGAACGGCGCGGTCGGGATTCGGTTCGTCGGGGGAGCGGACAACCGGCTCTTCGACAACCGGATCGTCGGCGGCGATTGGGGGATCCTGCTGTCGGACTCTCGGGGGAATCTGTTGCTGCGGAATCGGATCGAAGGCCTGACGGTGGTCGGTCTCGCCCTCGTCAACGGATCGCAGGCGACCCGTGTCGGTGAGAACGAGCTGAAGGACAACCTCGTTGCCGTGCTGATTGCCGATGCACCACGTGGCAATGTGCTGAGCAACGTGATCGCCGGTAACGGTGTCGGTCTTTGGCTCGTTCGATCCGGATCGGAGATCCGGATCGAGGGGAATACGATCGCATCCAACCGGATCGGTCTCCGCCAAACCGACGGGGCGGACGTCGCCGGCGTGGCTGCCAACCTCGACGAAGGCGGCGACGTCGTAGCGCCGGTCCTCGCGTCCAACCGGTTCGCGGGCAGCGACGACCGCGACATCTCGAACGAGACCGAGGTGCCGATCTACGCGGGCGGGAATTGGTGGGGTGATGCGGCGGTCTCCGGGGACACGCGATCGGCCGTCGTCTCGGGCGCTGTTGACCTCGAGGGGTCCGCGTGGAAAGGGATTGTGGCGGTCGGGACGGCGACGGACCTCTCGCAGGAGCTCCTCGGGCGAATCCTGCAGCACGCGCTGACCGCGGCCGGCTTCCGTGTGGTCGATTTGGTCGGCATCGGGGACGCCGAGCAGCTTCGCGAGGCGTTCCGTGCCGAGGATGTCGACTTCGTTTGGTGGGGGACGTCGGCAACCATCCTCCCCGACGATGCGGCGATCGTCGCGTCACCGATTCCTGCGAGCCGTCGATCGGTCGCCGTCGTTTCGGCGGCGACGGCGGAGCGGCTATCGGAGCGGACGCTGTCCGCGTACGCGACGGCGTTGCACGAGGCGGAGGAGACATTGCGGTACGCTACGACCGGCGACCTCGATGTGATCGAAGCCGCGGCCTTCGAGGCTGCGTACGAACTTGCCGAAACGGTCGCCTCGGTCCAGCGAACGGAGAACCTCGGGGAGGCGGAGACCCTCCTCAAGTTCGGCGCCGTCGACCTGGCGATCGTTGACAACCTGGAGGAGACGCTGACCTCCTCCGACTTCGTCGTGCTCGAAGACGACCTGGGGGCGTTTGCGTCGGTCGACCTGGTCATCGCGGTTCGGGCCGAATTCCTCGATCGACATCCGGAGGTCGCGGCGATGCTGACGGAACTCGGTGGAACGCTGACGACGGATGCGATACACAGCCTAGTGGGTCGGATCCGCCTGCTGCAGCAGCCGGTGGAGACGGCGGCGCGTGAATTCCTCGTGGGACGTGGGCTTCTCGCCGAGTGAGAAAGGGAGAAGAGATGGAGACGAAAGACGCTGCGGTTGAGGCAAGGGACCGTCGGCCGCAGGCCCTCCGGCGGCTTCGGTCCTGGATTCGGTACGGGATTGGACTGCGGGCCAAGCTCGTCGTGCTCGTCCTGGCGATCGCGTTGTTGGTCGTCGGTGCGCTGTACGGCTTCTCTTTCATGTCCCTTCGAACGTCGATCGCGGCGATCTACGAGCAGCGTGCGCGAAGCGTCGCCGCCGTCATCTCGAAGTCGATCGAGGAGAAGGAGTACATCCTGTACTACTCCGACGAGTTCGACGCCGACATCAGCCGGCTGCTCGAGCGATACGAGTCGGTCGTCGGGATCACGGTTGTCGGCCTGAGCGGTCGCGGGTTTCTCTCGGTGGCGAGCACCGACCCGACGCAGGTCGGTGCTCTGGCGACCGAGGAAGAGCAGGACCGTTTCGAGACGCTTCAGGGCATCGAGGTGTGCACCGTCCGGCTCGGCGGCGTGGCCCATCTGCGGGCATACCACCCGCTCTTCTCGGGCGCGGATCTGCTCGGCGTCGTGGTCGTGGACATGTCGCTCGCCGAGCAAGCGCACTTCATTTCGCGGCTGTCGTGGCAGTTCGGCGTTGCGGCGGTCGTCGGGTTCGTCGCCCTCGGTGGCCTCCTCTACCTCGTGCTGTGGCTGATCGTGACGAAGCCGTTTGGCCGTCTGGCGGAGGCGATCGGCTCGGTCGCAGAGCGCAAGTACGACGTCGAGGTATCGGTGCCGTTCCGGCGGATTCCGGGCACGCCGCTGCGCGACGAGGTCGGACAGCTGATCGACGGGTTCAACTTGATGACGAAGGTGATCCATTCGCACGAGCAGGAGCTGATGAAGCTCGTCGTGCTGGACGAACTGACCGGCGCCTACACCCTCGATCACCTTCGGGCGGAACTCGATCGTGAGCTGAACAAGACGCGCCGCTACGGGCATGCGACATCGACGTTGGTCATCCGGCTCGACGGATTGGCGTCGCGAACCGAGGAGGAGCGCGACCACGTGCTCGTTCGCACGGCGAGCTTCCTCGTTGGGAATCTCCGTAACGTCGACATCCTCTTCCGCGTCGGCGATCTGCGGTTCGCCGTGATGCTCCCCGAGACGCCACCGGACGGCGCGGCCGTCGCGGCGGAGCGGCTTCGCGGCCTCGTTCCGGACGTCACTGCGCAGTTTGCCTTCCCGTTCGATGTGAGGATCGACCACATCGGCTGGGAAGGGGACGACGCGCCGGCGATCGACGAGGCGATCGGGCGGATCATCGAGCCGTCCGGTGACGTGCGTGAATGAGAGTCCGTTGGGGCGCCCTTGGGTCGACGGCCGTTCTGCTGTTCATCGGAGCGCTTGGGGCCATCGCCCAGCAGCCGTCGAGCGCGTGGATTGAGCGGATCGACATCGCGAGCCTCGTTCCGTTCGAAGTGACGTTTCGCTTCAGCAACGGCGGGGCGGCGCCCCTGAGCGATGTCGCCGGGCAGGTAACCCTGCAGAACGAGCGCGGGCAGATCATTGAGGTCATCCCGATCGAGCGGTTCTCGGCCGCGCCGGGCGATGCGGTCACCGGGCGGGCGGCCAGCCGGTGGGATTTTCAGCAGACCGGCATCTACCTTGTCGAGGTGGCGCTCGATCTCGGGACCGCCGGGCCGATTTCGGATTCGCTTGCCTTTCGCATCCTGCCGGTCCGACTGCCGCTCGCGCCCCCGGCGGTCGCCCCGGGCGAGGGGCTGTACACCGTCTACCAGCAGCCGGTCAACTGGGGACTGGCCCGGATCGCTGCGCCGGAGGCGTGGACGATCCATCACGGCGATCCACGCGTCACCGTTGCGGTGATCGACTCGGGGATCGACACGTCGATCCCGCAGCTCGCGGGGAGCCTCTGGGTGAACGAGGATGAGGTGGCCGGGAACGGGATCGACGACGATCGCAACGGCTACATCGACGATGTTCACGGTTGGGATTTCCGCGATCGCGACAGCGGCTCGCTTGTCGGTTCAGCGATCCACTGGCACGGGACGTTCTCGGCCGGGATCATCGCCGCTCGCCCCGGCGATCTTCCGATCGTCGGGGTCGCGCCCGGCGTACAGATCATGGACGTCCGCTTCCTGAACTCGAACAACCAGTTTCTCGCGTCCGATTGGGCGACCTTCGCCGAGGCGATCGACTACGCCGTCGACAACGGGGCGGACATCATCAATCTGAGCGTCTATGCGAACGGCCGCCCGCCGAGCGCCCTGGAGCGGGCAGTGCAGCGTGCCGCGTCCCGCGGTGTGCTGATCGTCGGGATCTCGGGGAACACCGGCGAGGAGGGCGTGCTGTACCCGGCGAAGTACGGCGACGTGCTCGCCGTCGGAGCGACGACCCGTGACGATCTGGCTGCCGGGTTCAGCTCCTACGGCCCGGAGCTGTTCGTCTGCGCCCCCGGCGAGCGGATCGTGTCGTTCGTGCCGGGCGGCGGGACGTCGACTCGATCGGGGACGTCCTTCGCGGCGCCGCACGTCTCGGGCATTCTCGCGCTGATCCTCTCCGTGCATCCGGGGATCACCGCGACCGGTGCGATCGAGATCCTGAGAAGCGCACTCGATGACCTGGGAACGCGCGGCTTCGACCCGTGGTTCGGCTACGGGCTGGTCAACGCGTACAAGGCCGTCTCCGACTGATGATCGGGTCGAACTCCGTGCGGTCTTCTTGATCCGCGCCGCCCCGTTCCCGATACTGACAGACGCGATCGACAGGTGGTGAGGGGATGAAGAAGCTGGTGGTTCTTGTCGGTCTGCCCGGCTCCGGGAAGACCGCGTTTCGAAGGAGGCATCCCGAATGGGCGGTCGTCTCCAAGGATGTCATCTGGCGTGAGGTGTTTCGCTGTACGTACGCGCCCGAGCACGAAGAGACGGTCGACCGAGTCTTCGCGGCGACGCTTGTCGAGGTCGTCGATTCCCAGACGGAGATTGTCTGCGTCGATGATGTGAACCTGACCCGTGAGATACGTGCCGAGCTGATCGAACTGGCGCGGATCGCCGGACGGAGGCCGACTGCCTACGTCATGGCGTCAGCGCCGCTCGAGGTGCTGCACGCCCGCGTCGAGCGGAGCGCGGCGCGGAGCGCCGCAACGGATCCGGATCTCCGGATCGCGGCGTTTGAGCGGGGTCGGCTCGATGCGCTGGCCCGCTCGTACGAAGAAGTCGATGCGCGGGAAGGGTTCGCGAGGGTCGAAGAGGCGACAGGGTTCGTCGATGCCGAGCCATCCGAGCGCGAGCGGAAGGTGCCACGGCAGAAGCGGATCGAGCGGCGCGACCCGCTTCCGCTGTTCTCCCCCTAATCGAGCGTCCCGCTAGGCGATCCCGAGCAGCGCGTTGATTCGAGCGCGGTCGAATCCGACGACGATCTCCCCATCGATGTCCAGCACGGGAACGCCGTACTGCCCAGTGCGTTCGACCATTTCGCGCGCGCGCGCCATGTCGGCGGAGACGTCGACGTCGTCGAACGGCACGTTGTGTGCGCGTAGGTGCTCCTTCGCCGCTTGGCACCAAGAACAGGCGGGGGTCGAGTAGACGGTTACGTTGTGCTCCATGATCCATCCTCCTTCAGAATCGCTCGTACCAGCGAGCGCAGTTCCTTGCGCAGCCGGTAGCAGTTGCGGGTCCCTCGGCGCTCCTTCTCCAGCACCCCGGCCCGTTCGAGTTTCGCCAGATGATAGGAGACCGCCGGCTGACTGAGGTCGATTTCCCCAAGGATCTCCTGGCATTGGACCGCGTTTTCGGAGAGGAGTTCGACGATGTGCAGGCGCGGCTCACTAGCCAGCGAAGCGAACACCTCAACCCATCGGGCTCTCCTCTTCTGGTCGTTCATCGTTGCTCCTTCTCCCGCTACGGCATAGCATGGTAAGGGGTTGCGAAGGGCTTGTCAAGTATTTAGATATTTGAATGATTGGAGGTTGAGATGGGTCGCACAACTATCGAATACGTGGGCGGCATGGGATTCGTCGGTCGCGGAGGCAGTGGACATGAGGTGCGCATGGACGCGAGCGGCGAGGTTGGCGGGGAGGATTCAGCGGCACGGCCGGTTGAGGTCCTGCTCTGCGCGCTCGGCGGCTGCACCGGGATGGACGTCATCTCGATCCTCCGGAAGATGAAGACGGAACCGACCGCGCTTCGGGTCGAGATCGACGATGAGCGGGCACCCGAGTATCCGAAGGTCATCACGAAGCTCCATTTGACCTACCACATCCACGGGGCCGTCCCGGAGGAGAATGCGGCGAAGGCGGTCGACCTCTCACTCGCCAAGTACTGCCCGATTGCCAACACGCTCGCCGGCGTCGCCCGAATCACGTCGGAGATCCGGCTCTCGCCGCCTCACTGATCGAGCGCCTTCTCGAGGATCCGGTCGATGTCGACGTTGAAACGGAAGAAGTCGATGGCGTAGTCGAGCGTACGTCCGGGGCGGATCCAGAGACGGTTCAGCATGCCCTCGCAGAGCGTTGCGGTGACCATCGTCTCCTGGCCGGTCAGAATGACCGGAACGCCGCGCTCGGTTGCGCGATCGAGGATCTGTCGGGGCGGGCGATGATCGCCGGTGAGGATCAGGCCGCGTAGGCTCGGCGCCTCGAGCGCCGCGGATTGGATCTCCTCACGGTCGCCGCCGGTGATCACGGCGAGTTCCGGCGTTCGGCGGAAGCGGCGCAATGACGCCTCCGGACCCATTGCGCCGATCAGGAAGTAGCGGACCTCCTGTTCGGGGACGGAATCGTTCAACATCCGGCCGCCGACACGCTTGGCGATCTCGTCGGTGCTGACCGACCGCAGATTGTGATCCTGCGGAACGATGCCGAGAACCTCGGCCCCTCGGCTGGCGAGAAACGACACGAGAACCTCGTTGACGAGATTGATCGAACGGTCCATCGGGACGTCCTTCAGGATGACGCCGAGGATGCGCGGCCCCTCTTCGAACAGCCTCAATGCACAGAGGATCCGATCGATCGCTTCCTCGCCGTCGTACTCGGTCAGCAGGAGCACGTCGGCGTCGAGAAACGATGCCAGGTCAAGATCGCTCAACCCGGCACTGACGCCGAGTCCGAGGTAGTTGCGTCCTTCGATGATCGCGACGTCCCGTCCACGCGTTACGCGGGAGAACGCCCTCTCGATGCGCTTTCGGAACCCACGATCTCCCGACTCGATCGCCTCGCGAAGCAACGGGCCTTCGAGTGGTACCGGCGCGACGTCATGGAGATCGTCGTCGAGGCCGAGGAGGGAGCGAACCGCGTCGGCGTCTCGATC
>Ga0272444_10000499_pt1 | contig 41397 bp, 33 predicted proteins | sample SSMForm13_FD_201033 | JGI IMG/M metagenome (GOLD analysis project Ga0272444, IMG submission 201033) | Marine sediment archaeal communities from Little Sippewissett salt marsh, Falmouth, MA, United States - SSM-Form-13 | ecosystem: Environmental > Aquatic > Marine > Wetlands > Sediment ... | reverse complement strand
TGGACCAGCCGATGTGACGCTAAGAGGTGAGTTCGAAACGACGCGAACCTGCCCAGAAATGGGGACACGAGCCGGGTTGCTGCATTATGCACCCGGCTTTTTTTCATGGAGGGAAACGAATGGAAGCAAAAAAAAATGATACGACAAGCTTGGTGGATCCGAACAGCCCAATTTTCTTTCGGGACGCATTTTCGCGACAGGACGAAACAGACGATGCCCGCTTTTACGAACGGGACCGCTTTGTCCAGCACCTCGATCGAACGGCACTCGACATGGTAGAGCACCTGATCGGATCCCTTGTTCTGGAAAAAGATCCAGCCATTCTGGATCTGATGGCGGGGTGGGATTCCCACCTTCCGCACACCCTGAAGCCAAGCCGCGTGGTCGGCTTGGGCCTGAACCAAAACGAACTCGACGCGAACCCGGCCTTGACCGAGACCGTGATACACGACGTGAACCGGGACCCCTCGCTTCCTTTCCCGGACGATTCATTCGACGCGGTGATCAACACCGTGTCCGTAGACTACATGACCCAGCCCATTGCCCTGTTTCAGGAGGTACAGCGGATTCTGAAGCCGGGTGGGCTTTTTCTGGTTGTGTTTTCAAACCGGATGTTTCCACCAAAGGCGGTCAAGGTGTGGACGGATGCAGGGGAACCGGAGCGGCTCATCCTTGTGAACGAATACTTCCAGGCCTCCGGAGGTTTTGAGACACCGCAGGAGTTCGTATCCATGGGAAAACCTCGGCCCCGGGACGACAAGTACACGTTCATGGGGATTCCCAGCGACCCGATCTATGCGGTATACGCTGAAAAGCGGGGCGGAAGCCCGGATCGGCCGTCCCGAAAGGTTGCGCCGATTGCTTATGACGAGCCGAAAAAAGAGGACGTGGCACGCAGACGGAAGCAGATCAAGGACACGCTGGCGTGCCCCCATTGCAGGGAGAAGCTCAGCAAGTGGATGGTCCCGGAAAACCCCTTTTGTCAGACCTGGGACAACGACTTCATGTACATTTGCTTCAATGACGCTTGTCCGTACTTCGTGCGGGGCTGGGATCAGATGGAGGAGGAAGGTAATCGAGGCATGTCCTATCGCCTGATGTACGATCCGGTAAAGGATCACTGCATGCCTGTGCCGGTTCCTTCCAACAAAGCGCTCAGGGAGGGGGTTGCAGAGTAGACCGCCTCATCGTTCAGGGTCGTCAGGCGGCAGGGGAGTCGTGGGCGCTCGGTAAAGAATACGACCGAGCTCGCGGTGGGTGAAGTAGGGATCGTCGTTTCGAAGGTAGGGGAGCAGGATTTTCTTCCGTCGAAGGATGTCCCTGGAAAGGGTTGCGGAGATCATGTCAGGCTGGTACAAGGCCGCCTTGACGATGGGCTGGCCGAAGGGGTTGATGATCTCGCTTCCTCCCCAGAAACGGTAGACCTGGCCGTGGCAGTGGGGTGACGAAACGTCTCCTCCGGAGATTTCTGTACCCCCATCGTGATCTCCCTCCTGTCGCCTTTCCATGAGGCTTTCCTCGCCCACACGGTTGGCACAAAGGTTGTAAATCCCGAAGATGCGGGAGTAGAACTTGTTGATGATTCCCCAGCTTTCGATGTTCGAGAACTCCGTGCCCATGGATCCCTGGGACGAGTTGAAGATCGTGACGAACATGTCCGCTTTCTGGCACACCGCAAGGTAGGGAAGGGAAGGATGCCAGAGGTCATTACAGATCAACACCGCCACGGAGTACTCTTGAAGCTTGAGCACGGGAACCTGCTTGCCGGAGGAGAAGAATTTACGCTCCTCGAACACACCGTAGTTGGGCAGGTTTAACTTGCGGTAGGCGAACTGGACAACCCCGTCCACAGCTACGAGTGCTGAGTTGTAGAAGTTCATGGAAGGAGATTCTTCGATAAAGCCCACCACGGCCGCGGTCCCCCTTGTGGCTTCAGCCAGGGTACGGATCTCCCTGGAGTCCAGACGAAGAGCGACCTCGTGGTACCGCTGTCCCACGAAGTATCCGGTGAGGGCGAGTTCGGGGAACACGATCAAGTGAGCGTCGACGTCCCTGCCTGCCCGGATTTTCTCGATCACGTCCTCAAGGTTGGCTTTCAGGTTCAGCAGCTTCGGCGCGGTTTGATACACCATGACCTTCATGACAGCCTCCGGTTTTCCATCTCTGCGGCCATAGCCACGGAAAGCAGGTTCAGAACCAGGGGGAGGGCGAGATCCGTCATGGGGGCGGCCTCTTCCTCGGTCGGGATCGACGGCAGTCGAAGCACGTGGCTGATGGGATATCGGTAGAGATTTCTACGCTCGGGCCTCGCCTCGAGCGCTTCCTGGCTCAGGAGCAGTATGCGGGCATGGCGACACCCGAAGGTGGCCATTTCATCCAGGATCGGTCCCAGGTATCTGTCGCTCGTGGCGTCAAGGATGATCAGGTTGTCGCTTTCCGTGTCGTAATCGGGGCGGAGGACCGGGAGGTACCAGCTCCCCTCAGCGTAAAAGGGGCTCTTCGGGATCAGAGGTACGTCCCTGGGTGGACGGGCGAGAAAGGCGTCCGCGGTTTCGCCTCCAAGAAAGCGGGATTCCCAGGACGATACCTGTTTCTCGCCGTAAGAGCTCACCATCCGTTTTCGAGCTTCAAGGCGGACGAACTTCTGGCCCACACGGGAGTCAACGGTCACGAGGGGGCCGTGGACGCTTTCCCCGAACAGGTAGGACCCCATGGCAAGGGAAGGGCAGCCGTCGAAACGATGAACCCAGGAGGGGCCTGTCCCGCCGGGAGGTCCGATAAAAAACGCTGTGGCATAGGTTCGATTGTCCTGTGCGGCTTCGCTCACGGATTCTCGAAGGGCCCGGGTGTTGAGAACGTTGTGGATGGCGCTACCGCACTGCCGGATGTGCCGCTCCAGAATGTCGGCCCGATCAGAGTTTTTACGTCGCCACACCGAAGAGAAGAGGAGCATGAGGCTGGCGTACAGGGCCTCCTCCATGCACTCATTGAAATCCGGCCGCAAGAGGGTGTGACCCAGGGAGGAATCTAGGAGGACGGCCAGGGATTCGGGCAGCTCCGGACCGCAGTAGAAGCACGGGGATGGTGCTTCTTCGAGAAGCCGGCCGAGCTTCTGGGAGACAGACGCGCGTGTGCCCAGAAAGAAGGTGACCACATCTTGGGGGAATCGGACCTCCAGGTCCTCCGGGGTGGCGATACGCAGGGCGCACCCGAGCCATCGGCTCCACAGGACGGCAAGGGTGCGGGCCGTGCTGTGAGCGGCTCGATCCAGGGGCGCGAGAAGCATCTCCCCCTCGTCCGGCGCCTGCTCGAAAAGAGCTTCTGCCATTCGATTCGGCCTGACCTTGTAAGAGCGAAGCAGGGACTCCGGCCCGCCGTCCTCGAGGAGGGCCTGCGCCAGTCGCCGCATGCTTCGGTAGTAGCCCCTTTCTCTATCCGAACGGGCGGCCTGTTCCCATGTACTCTCTTCCGAAAGAGGCGGAAGTCCACGAATCTCGGCTGGTGTGGAAGCGCCCGAGGCCTCCATGGCAAGGATCTCGGCGGCGGGCGTGAGCCCTTTGTGCACAGGTGAGCGGCCCGCCGTGACGGACTTGGCCCGGTTGCGTGGGAAGTCCTCCGTGCTTCGACCGTGGGCCAGGCCGTAGTCGAGCGCAAACCGGTAGTAAAACATCAGGTCGATGAACGGCTGGAGCTCGTCGTCCACCTTGGGCAAAAGCACGGTTTTTCCACGGCTCGCTTTTTCCATGTCCGCCTGGTGCCTGCCTGCGAATCCCACGGCCGCAAAGGGAATATCCGTCTGGGAGAGGTCCTCCATGATTTCCATGGCCTCTGAGAGTCGTGCCTTGTTCGTCGCGTTGACCAGCACGAGGTCCCGCAACGGGTCCTGTCCGAGAAAAGGTCGAACCGCTTCCCTGTAGTCCAGACAGCGTCCTATGGCGTTCCAGCTCGTTTCCTCGAGCTTGAATGCCGCCTCTCGTTCGGTGCCGGTGGTGTAAAGCGCCCCGATGACCAGAGTGCTTCTTGCACGTGCGCTTTGTGCGGCCAGGGTTTTGGAGAACCCAAGTACGGATTCGTCGTGCTGAACGCGGGACACGAGGTCGGGAAGCTCCTGCAGTCCAGCCATGAGCGGGGCCGTTTCTGTCCAGGGCATGGCTCGTGAGGACAGCCAGATCGAGAAGAGGGCCACGCTGAACATCATGCACAGAATGCTCTTCAGCCCCGGCACGGTGACCTCCTCACCGCTCAGGATAGGGATGACGCCTACACTCCGGGCCGTGAGCAGCCCCACGTCCGAGAAGACCTTTTCGGTTACTCCGATCACAGCGGCGTTTATGCCTGCAAGGTCCTTGGCCGCCCGGACCATGTCGGCTGTGGTACCGGACCAGCTCAGCAGGAGTACGAGGTCCTTTTCCGGAATGATGGATTGCTGGAGCGTTTCGAGCTCGGCGGGACGAAGGGAAACCACATCGATTCCGGGTAAGGCCCGCTGAATGAAGCGCCTGACCATGATGCCTGCGTGGTGGGCGCTGCCCATTCCCAACAGGACGACGCGGCCGAGTGATGTAAGGTTCCGGCCGAAACGGCGTCGCAGGAGGCTCTCCCGGAGTTCGAATTCGGGAAGCTTCTCCGTTTCCGGCACATGGAAGCTGAGGGTGTTCTCAAAACGCTCGGGAATCTCCTCGAGATGGGTTTCGTAAAACGAGCGGTCCACGTCTTTCCCGGTCTCCAGGGGGTTCAGAAGGGTCTGGAAAGGCTCCACTGTGGGCATGGGATTCCCGTCGAAGTCGGTAATGGTGAGGGTTCGCACGGGACCTCCTGCCGTTGCAATCGCTTCGATTCGGGCGAAGGTCTCTTCGCCTTCCAGGGGATACACGCGGACCCGGAATGTCTCGAGGATGCGTTCCTCCTCCTTTTCACGGGCCTTCTTGGCTGCCAGTACCGCCTCGCGACCGGCTTCCTCCTCTCGAAGGCCGGCCACTTCCGCTCGGTACGCTCTCCAGAGCCGATGAAGCTCCAAGGCCTTTTCACGAATGATGCGTTGTGGAAAAAGCCCCATGGCGGCGTTGACATCCGAGACAACCATGAACTCTTCGGTACCCACACGCTGGACAATGAACACAGGGCGGTTGTGACTCGCCACATAGAGTGTGCGGGGTGAGGCCACGCTCATGCCGGATACGGCGATCTGGCCTCCGCCTTGTGCCAGGCAGCGTGACGTCTGAACGAAGGCAAACGCGTCGAGTTCGGGCGGCGTTTTTTCATGGAGCCTTCGAAAGACCTCGTAATCGATGGAACGGCTTCCGATTCCGAATGCCTCGAGTCCCTCGTCGATTTGGGAGAGGACAGCCTTGTAACGACTTTTTTCCCCTTGAAGGACGTCGAAGTAGTAACCCCAGAGCAGGGCGAAGTACTCGGATGAGTTCCGGCTTCGAAAGGTGTATCCTGCCACTTTCTCGAGAAAGTTCCCCACATTTTCTTCCACGTCCCCACTGAACTGCCCGTTCAGGACAATCGCCCGCTGCGCGAGTCGATCGATGAACGGGTGGGCGTTTTTCAAGGTCACCGGGGACTGCAAGGCCCACCGGCCCTGCGAGAGCAGAGGGGGTGTGAGGGACCTGAGGCTCAGGAAGTCCGTGCGCCCGTCCGGCGTCTGGAGGTTTTCCTGAACGGACGATGCCCCTGCCGCGCCGAGTGCCGGGAGGATTTCTTGGATTTGGAGGTGGGCGAGCACCGAGGCCGCTGCCCGGCCGAACACGTTCACCCCCTTCTCCGCCCAATACAGGGAGCGCCAGTTCGTTGAACCGTCCTGATGCCTTGCTTCCGGCCAGTGGCTTTCCAGGGTCTGTTGCACCGGATGGCTCAGTGTCGGCACAGCTGGTATCCGACTCAGCAGGGAAGCATCCAGGAGCCTGAACAGGCACCGTACGCCGTCGCGATCGTAATCCGGAGGGACGCGAACCGGGATTTGCACCAGGTATCGCCAGAGGTATTTTTCCGCATAGGGGGCCCCCGGCTGTGTTCCGCCGTAAAGGCGCCGTGGTCGAGGGGAGCGCTCCTGGAGGTTGGCTGTATCGAAGAGCCGGTCAAAGGCTTCAAGGATGTCCTGGGGGTCGACATGGAGTGTTCCCTCAGCACAATCCCGCTCCAAGGCCTCGGAAAGGGCCCTTCGAATCAGGGTTCGAATGACCACGGGCGACAGGTCGTAGCGCGTGGTGAGGTCACTAATCACATCCTGGAAGTGCTTCCTGGACCGAATGCGAAACTCGGGCAGCGGAGTGGGGCGACCCGGACGACCGGGGTAGGCCGTCACCGGATCCTCCGGGTTTACCAGATCCTCGTACGTGACGTAGGATTCCTCTCCGCGAGCCAGGGCCTCCAGGGTGTCCAGGGGAAGGCCTTCGAATTGAAGGAGACGGCGTTGGGCATCGACTGGATCCTTGCCCGCACCTGCCAGAACGGCAAGAAGCCTTTCAGGTGGGTTGGGGTAGGCCGGGTCATCGAGAAGGGTTTCTACCAGAGGGGCGACTGCGCCCAGGGACTTGCGGGTTCGAATCGGTTCGGTATCATCCCCGAAAAAGCCTACCCCGGTACTGTCAGGGGCCCGGTAGGTGATAGCCGACATGGCGGTGAGCACGCGGGTCAGATTGTTTCCCGCGTCCCCGAAGTACGCCACGATTCCGCACATGAACGGGCCCTCCTTCCGTTCGATTGCTGGCGCGAGAAGGCTTCGTCGAGGCGGAAGGAAAGCGCCCGTGTACAAGGCCGGGTCCCTTTCCGCCGATCCAATCTGCATAATTCGGTAATGGATGTCAAGGGATTCAGGGAGTTGGATTTACGCATCACTTTGGAGGATGAAGATCTTTCATCTTTTGGGTACAGAAACCCTGGAGGATTCGACTTGGAATGATCTTTCTTTCACCCACACCTTCACCTACACATGCTTTTGGTCGGGCCTCGAACTCTGGGGATGCTTTGGATTCAGAGAATTTTGACCTGTTGGTGGGGCTACGGCTCCGGAGGGTTTCCCTCACCTCGCTCCCGGTCTCACGGCCTGGTGATGGCGCAGGGTTGCAGCCGAGGGATTCCTGCCCCCTCCGCGTTCCATTCCCGCCCACGGGCACTTGGAATGAAGAATATGTTTTCGTCCCATCCTCTCTTTTGAACGTTCAAAACGTTTCCAGGGCGGGAAATGGCTGCGGTTTCCCCCAGCTGCAACCCTGGCCATCACGAAGGCCTCCCGCCAGGTCGCTCGGAGAGGGCTTTCCTCCTGCGCCTACGAGCCGCCTAAGCTCCTCGCTAAACAATGAAAATCGCTTAAACGAGCGCTGATTCTTTTCCAGACGGGTTTGGTTCATTACACCTGAAGGGTATTGTGCACGGGATCCTGGAGGCCTTGGCATGGGGACCCATGTGGAACCGGGCGAAGGGGTGTGAAGGAGGGATCGTGACGTTGCGAAGACCGGCCCGGAAGCTCAGGAGCGAGCCCCCTACCCAACCCGGAGCCCGGAAGCCTTCTAGATCCCTTACACCAACACCTCCACCTACACGGGTTTTGCCGTCTAGTACAGAAAGGCCTTCCCCGTATTCTTTAGGGTGTGATCGTCGCGCATGTAGTTGGCCTGGGTTCCATTGCGCAGGATGACGTCGAACCCTTCGGGATCGTAAGCGTCGATCTCATAGTCCGGGGCTTGGTCCGCAGTGGTTTCGCGAAGCAGCTGGATGTGGCGCTCCAGCTTTGCGATAGAGAACGAGATGAGCTCCTTGAGAAACCCGAACGAGTGGCGCATCTGGTGGAACCCGTACTTTTTCATGATGGCGAAACCGGCAATGGCCTCCTCCTCGGCCTTTTTGTTGGGGTGCTCCTGGCTCGTGGTGCAGGCCGTCTGGATGGAAGGAAGGTCCAGATACTTGCTGACCTTTTCCATGAGGAGGTTGGCGATGTTGTGGGAGACGAGTCCCAGGTCCACGGCATAGTTTTTCTGGATGCTCGCAATGGAGGGCAGCCCCGCGTGGACCGTGGTGAGCCCCGGGCGTAGGAGCTGGGTCAGGGTGATGCCGAACAGGGCCTCGGCATGAGTGAGCGTAACGAGCCCGGACATCGAGTAGGGACCTGAAAGCCCCGCCATGGGCATAGTGGAAACGTAGATGGGCAGCCCCGCCTCGATGCAGGCCACAAAGGGCTCGACCATGCTTTCGATCAGCAGGAGCGGGCTGTTGAGAATGGAGAACTGGATCGTGATCTTGCCACGGGTCTCGTGAATCTGTTTGGCCCGGGCAATCCCCTCATCGGTCACTGCGGCTACGTAGATGGGTTTGTCGCAATGTTCCACCATGGTGTCCATGACCTTGACTTCCTGCTTTTTCAGCAGCACGCCCCGGGCCATGAAATCGACCACATCCGCCTCGTTCACGATGGTGGCGATACGTTTCAGGTGGTCGACGGTCGGTTCAACGAGATCGCCGGTCTCGTCGTCGTAGACAAAGGGGGCGGTTCCGCCCACGCCGAAGGCGTTCTCCGGAATCCAGTACTGATCGCGCTTCGGGGCTGTACTCAGGGCCTGTTCCACAAGGGGCCGCAGAATGTGCAATGTGCCATGCTCTGTATCATATGCCGCAAGCCCTGTGTCCTCAAAGACCCGGCGAACCGTCGGCGATTCGCATCGTACGCCGACCTCCTCGAGCACTCGAAGCGCATCCTCGTGGATGCGCGCAATCAGGTCTGATTGTTCCAGGGGAATGTCGTTGTCTTGGGGGGTATCCAAAGGTGCCGTGGATTCCATGTGGGATTTCCTCCTTTTTATATGCGGACCCTCATGCCGTCATAGGCAAAGCGCATGCCCGGCAGTGCTTTCTCTAACTCCTTGTAATCCTGGTAACTACGATTCCAGTACTCCTCCAGGTGAACGAAGACCACCTGGGCGGCTTCAAGACGGCGTGCAAGGTCCAGGGTTTGCTCGAACGTGTACAACGTGCTTCTTGAAATGTGGTCTGCCGGGTACACAAAGTCGTGCTTCAAGCCTTTCTCGAAGAGGCCCGGTTGAATCACCAGCAGATCCGGGTTCCTGACCTCCGGGCGGTGCTCGGGAAACGGCTTGATGTCGCAGGGCGCGTACACCATGCGATGGCTCCCGTCGTTGAATACATAGATGTAGACGATTTGGTCACCGCGATCCACAGGCAGCGCATGAATGCGGATCCCGTGAATGGCGATGGTATCATCGAAAGGGGCGAACTCTACAAATCCCTGCTCGACGTAGTAGTCGATTTTCGGCCCATAGGCGGACCGCAGGTTCCGGATGCGCCCTTGCAGTTCCCAGGGTAGTAGGAGACGGATACGCTTTTGCGGGTAGGCCCGCCAGGTGCGAAAGTCGAGTGTGATCTGCTCCACCACTCGGAGCCCTTCCACGTGATCCGGGTCTAGGTGCGTCAGAAGGAGGTGCTTTACCTCGTGGATCCGTTCCCGGTTCAGCTGGCAGGCGATTTCCGCCGGGGTGTCGATGAGCAAGTGAACGTCGTGGAGAAACGCTGAGGGTCCTGTCCGTGCAAAGGGAGGGCCCTTTTCCCGGGCTTCCTCGCACACCCTGCACCCGCACAGAGGTTTGGGGATGACCATGCACCCCCCGGAGCCGAGTATTGTGAGTTCCATGGATCGGCTCGCGACCGCTCCCGCCGCTCGATCCCCCCTTTGGTGGGAGACTGGACGGCGGGCCGGTCGAAGATAGATCAGCTCCAGGGAAACGGGCTGTGGGAGACCGGATGCAGCTCTCCCTTTTCATAGCGGTTAAAGCGAAAGGGCTTGAGCAGGGTCTGCTCTTCGCCCAGGACCTCCTTGGCCACCAGCTTGCCGACTCCGATCATCTTGTACCCGTGGTTGGAGTCCAGGATCATGTACCCGTTCTCCTTTAGAGCATCGAAGATCGGGAAGTTGTCCGGGGTAAAGCACCCGAGACCGCCGGACGGGACGTTCTTGTAATAGCGGTACTTGTCCTCGTACCGTTTCTGGCAATGGGCCAGGGCCGATGTCCACATGTGTACGAACTCGGGTCCCACCACGAAGTCGGGGGAGTCGATCCCGTAAGGATCGATGTCGGGATAGCCCTCCACGATGTAAGGGGCTGCACCCCCCTGAATCCCCCCGAAGTTCAGGTCCGGCTTGTAGTAGATCCCCCACATCTTGTCCGTGATCAGGGAGCCGTCCTCACTCGATTTCAAGGGAGCGTCCGTGTCCACATGGATCACTGGAGGAGGGGTGCCGTTGTTGTTGTACCCGTAGTCCGGTTCCACACCCAGGGTGCCCTCGACAAGACACCAGTAGGTCCACATTTTGACGTCCTTGTGAATCTGGCCGTCTTTCCCCTTGATGTCGATGGCATTGGGAAGCTCCAGCATGTCCCAAAGGGTCTTGGCCCATGGCCCCGGTGCGGCGATCATGTAGTCACACTCGACCGTGCCCTTGTCGGTTTCCACGGCCGTGATGGTATTGCCCTTGGTGGGCAGGCCCGTGACCTTGACGTCGGTCATGATCCGCACGCCTTCGGCCTCGGCCTTGTCGGCCAGGCGGTAAAGGGAACGCATGTTGTAGGCGAACCCTCCCTTTTTCTCGTGGAGCACGGAGGTGATGTTCTGAGCCTGCCAATCATCGAAGATGTGCTCCCGCATGTACTTGAGGCAGTCCTTCTCGCCTTCAACAAACTCAGAGGTATATCCGATAGCCTTCTGCTGCTCGTAGATCGTAGCCACGTCCGCGTGCATGGCTTCGGGGGAGATTTGCATATACCCCAGGGGATTGTACCCGTACCCCTCGGCATCCTCCTCCCAGATCTCCACGCTGTGGGCCATGAGCTCGCGCATGGCGGGTTGAAAGTAGTTGTTCCGGATGACGCCGCATGCAATACCCGAGGCGCCAGCGCCGATGGCGGTCTTGTCCAGGAGCAGGATATCCTTTCCCGATCCCGCTTTTCGCGCCTTCAGCTCGAGGGCCAGGTGCCAGGCCGTGCTCAGGCCGTGAACGCCGGCCCCGATAATGACGTACTTGGATTTCGTGGGAATGGCCATGGTCGTTTTTCCTCCTTTTATTTGAACGAGTCCCGCTGCGCGGTTTGTTTCACATGGGCAGGCGGAAAGGGTTGTAGAGAGTGGTCGGAGCCGTACAGCTCCTTAAATGAGGCAAACGGCATACCGAAGGCCTCTTTGGGGCGTTTTTGAACTCTTCTGGATCGATGTTTGAGACGATCTCATCCATGATGTCGTCTTCTGAAGTAGTAAAAAAATTGGTAAAAACGTTTCTTCCCTGCCATGGCGCGATCCGGATCTCCATGAAACGGCCCATGGGCTTGTTTCCATAAGCAGGGCTACTCGACGAAGACCTTGCCGAGGTTCGCCGTGGTGAGTGCATCGTCCATGTACATCCCGAGCCCGATGTTCTTGATGGACTCCATACCCCGCTCATCGTACGTGGGCATGACCACCTCGGGGGCGTCGTCCGCAGTGACCTCCTCGGCGATGCGCATCCCTTTTTCGAGCTTTTCAAAGGAGAAGTCGATCAGGTATCGGAGGAAGGCAAAGGGGTGGCGAATCATGTGAAAACCATATTTCTTGCACATAGCCTGACCGTTTCGAGCATCCTGATAGGCTTTTTCCGTGGGATGCTCCTCGTGTGTCGTTGCGGCGCTCTGGCACGTGGGCAGGTCCAGCATGAGATTCAGGTGGCTCATGAGGAGATTCAGGAGGAAGTGGCTTACCAGCCCGTAATGGGGGTTGTACTCGATGCTCGGGTCCGCAATGGTCGGGAACCCGGCATGAATGAACGTTCCTCCCGGGTTGATGAGCTGGGTGATGCACATCCCGAAGAGGACCTCGGCATGGGTCATGGACAGCACGCCGTTATAGCAGTACGGGGCGCTGATTCCGGCCATGGGCATGGCCGAGTCGAACACGGGCAGGCCCGCCTTGACCACCTTGTAAAAGTGCTCGGAGAAGTTTTCATTGACCTCCAAGGGGGATCGCGTAAGGCAGAAGACGATCATGATGTCTTTTTTCTTTTCATAGATTTTCAAGGCGTTTTCGAGCGCGGCATCCGTTGTCACGGCAAAGTACATGGGCTTGGAGCAGTTCTCCACCATGATGTTCATCTGTTCCACTTCTTCCTTGAGCTTGATGCCTCGGCCCATGCCGGTCACGATGTCGTTCGCTTCGGCGATCTGAGCGATGCGCTCCGCATGTTCGGCCTTGGGAAATACCCCCCCCACGCCGGCTTCATCGTCGTACACGTAAGGGGCCGTGCCCCCGATGAAGAAGCTGTTTCTGGGCACAAAGAAGTCCTTTGCCTTGGGGACGGTCTGTAGGCAGTGCTCGACCAGGTCCTTGGTGACAAAGACCCGATTTTCCCAGATATAGGCCAATCCTTCGGACTCCTTTTCCTGGAACAGGTGCAGAATCTCCGGCTGCTTACAGCCGACCCCGAGGTTCTCGAGGATCCAGAGTGCGTCCTCATGGACACGCAGGAGCATCTCCACGGTCTCTTTGCCAAAGGCCTCCTCGGATTGCTTGATCTGCTCTTGATTCACCGGGTCCTTCTCCTTTCTTGGTTTGGATTCGAATACCAAAGCTGCTGTGACCATCTATGCATTCCACTCGGAGACGAAAGTGCCCATGCGCGCAGGGACTGCTCCGCAGTGGAGGTACGAGATAGGTCCGACGTTGTACAGGATTCAATAGGCCTTGTCAAATGGTATTGACTTAAAATTCTTACCTTTTTTCTTATAATGGGCACATGGAATCGTCACCCCGAACCCCTATCGCTCTTCCGTTGCACCCTCCGTGCATATCAGCCGGATCTTCCATCGAGAAGCCTGAAACGCCGTCTTTTTGTCCTTGCCTCCGCCGGAAAACCAGAGTGGGCGTATGGGTGGGCACCGCAGTATCAAAAAAAAGGACGGGCGCAAAATGTCGCAAGTCAAATAGTTTGAACTCAAATAAGTATCTCTTGGGCGGGGCAAAGTCAACCCATTTTTTGTAGCACCAAACGCTGTATAGGAGAAAAAAGGGGGAATCCAACGCCGTGCAGGTGATCGCTGGGCAGATAAGAGACAAAAGGGTGAAAGCTGCTACTCAACTTCCAGATCTTGAACATCCAGCATCTGCGTGAGGGCCTTGAGCCCGCGCAGGATTTTTTCCGCTTCGACCACGGAAAGACTTCGAAGCCCGTCCATGATTTTCTGCTGAATGGGGGGTGGGGCATGCTCGGCAAGATATTTGCCGCTGGGTGTGAGCTCGATGGTGATGACCCTCCGGTCCGGTGAACTGCGAATGCGCTGCACGAGCCCTTTCTGCTCGAGCCGGTCGATGATGCCTGTGACGGTACTGGGTTTGACAAAAATGTGCCGCGCAATCTGCGAAGAAGGCATGGGGCCTTCCTCGTACAGGGAGAGGAGGCAATTGAGCTGGGCTGCGCTTACCTGGTGCTTCTTGTTCAGTTCCTTGGTGTAGAGAGATCCCGCCTGCATGAGACGACGAATCTGATGGATGATCTCTCGAATCAGGGGTTGCATTTCATCCGGAACGGGCGGAGAAGAAACGTGGGAATCGTGCTCGTTGGGCATCTTGCATCCCCTCCTGCAGAAGGCCGCCGAAGCATGCGGTTTCGACGTTTTTTTACGCTATCACGAAAAGGCGTTTCAGGCAACGCGCTTTTTCCCTTCCGAAACGTCATGTTCGGAGCCGCGGCTGTGCCGTCGAACGCCTCAGGATGCACCGTGTCCTGCGGCCCGGTGCCCGTATTCGATCGGTGAAAAACGCCATGGACTAGCGATCCGAGAGCAGGGCCATCTTTTTCTGGACGTTGTCTCGAATCCAGTGGCCGTCCCACCACTCGATAGGATTAACAAAGACCCCGTTGACCAGGATGCTGAAGTGAAGGTGATCCCCTCCGGCGAGCCCCGTGCTTCCGGTGGTGCCGAGGGTGTCGCCCTTTTGGACATCCTGGCCCTTGGAGACCTGAATGGAACTGAGGTGCCCGTAGAGCGAGGTCAGCCTCTGACCGTGGTCCAGGACGACCGCATTGCCGTATATGCCCAGTTCCCCTGCAAAGAGAACGCGGCCATGATTGGCCGCGGGCACGGGAGAATTGGCGAGAGAGGCAAGGTCCACGCCGAGGTGATCCTTCTCGTCGACCTTGTTCCCTTTGTAGTAATAGGTGCGGTGGTCTGCAAATTGGGCCATGGTGGCTGCGTTTCGGAGCCGCAACCAGGTCCCGTCCCACAGCTTCGTGTCTACGGATTCGGCGGGAAGCTTCTTGAGGATTCGATCATTCTCTTTTCGAAGATCATTGTTGATTTTCAGGTACTTCTCAAGGGGTGTGGCGTCCGGTTCGAATTGGACGGAGCTGAAGTACGGTAGAATGCGCTCCAGAAACGCATCCGTGATGTTCATGCGGTCCTGCCGGAAACGTTTTTCGCGCACCTGGTGATAGAAAGAGACCCGGCTTTGGTTCCCCGCGCGGTCTTCGGCCCACAGGCGTATGGCCGGCTTTTTCCCTGCGTCGTGCGGGACCGCAAAGTAGCAGGTGTGGACGCCCTTTTCTTTTTCTCCCTGCACCGGGTAGCCGGGGAAAGACAGTTCCTCCACGGTCACCCCGCTTTTTTCCACATCCGACGAGGCCTGGTAGATGATGAGACAGGCGCCACCCTGGTTGATGTAGTGGAGCCTGGTCAGGGCCCGAATGGAAGGAGGCATGGTGTCCACCATCATGGCGTGGGTGACCTGCGTTTGATTTCCGTCCCCTCCGCCGCGCCTGGAGTGATCGAACACCTGGACGTGCAGTTCGGCGCGCCCCTGGGCGAGATTCAGTACGCGGGGATCCACGGTGAAGGACTCGGTGTGTTGATGGGTCCCCTCGCAGTTGAAAAAACCCTGGAATGGAAAGGTGCGCTTGAGCACCCTGTGCTCTCTTCCGGACTGGTTTACGGTGACTTGGAGCAGGCGCAGACCTCGCTTGTCGTCCGTCACCTTCACGGTAAAAGGTTGTCCTTTGGAAAGAAAGGCGGGAAGCGGATCGACCTGGATGCCGGGGCACTCTCCTTCGAACACGCGTGAGACGAACCATCCGAAAACGGAGAGTACAGCAAGGATCGTCACCGCAAACAGGACCAGGACGATCTTTCTACTCTTTTTCATATGGGGTCCTTTCAGCGGGCACGTTAGGTTCGGGATACAATGGACCTGAAGCGAACGGCTTCGGTCTTCCGAGCGCGATGCGTCCCGGTCCCCCTTCAGGGGGAAGGCCTACATAGCAGGTCTGATCCTCCATGGCAATCCTTTGTTGCTTTTTCCCTATCGAGCAATGACTTCCGGTCCGGTGCATGCCGCTGGTCGGTTTGATCGATACAGAGAACACCTGCCTGACGCTTCACATGGCTTTCTTCGTGCGCCTTTTGCAGGAGCTCTGGATCTCGCGCCTAGGCTCACTGCACGGTCCGGCTGATTTCAGATACGCGTTTCATGATCTCTTCTGCATCGAGGGTCTGAAACCGACGATCCCTCATCAGCACCCGACCATCCACAACGGAGTGCCTTACATCGGCACCACGGGCCGAGTAGACCACGGTCGAGCATGGGTTGTAAAGGGGCTGCAAGTGGGGCCGGTTCAGATCGAGGACAATCAGATCGGCCCGCTTCCCGACCTCCAATGTGCCGATTTCCTTCTCCATCCCCAGTACGGCCGCTCCGCCCCGTGTGGCCATGTTCAGCACGGTGGGTGCATTCAGGCTCACCGGACTGTCTGTGGTCACCTTGGCCAACTTGGCAGCCACATCCATTTCCCGAAACAGATCGAGGTCGTTGTTGGACGCACACCCGTCGGTCCCCAGACCGATACAGAGACCGGCATCCAGCATATCCTGGACAGGGGCCTTGCCGGAGGCAAGCTTCATGTTGCTTTCAGGCACGTGTACCACTCTGACCCCGCGCTCGGCAAGAAGGGCGACCTCCTCGCGGTTCAAATGGATTGCGTGCGCCGCCACCAGGTTCTCGGACAGGACGCGGATGGCGTCCAGGTAGAACACCGGATGTTTTCCGGTGCGTTCCCGGATTTCGTCCACCTCTTGGGACGTCTCGCTCAGGTGGGTCTGCAGCGGGACCCCGAATTCCAGGGAAAGCGCCATGGCGTTTTGGAGGGTTTGCTTGGAGCATGTGAGGGGGCTGTGGCAGAAAAGCCCGGGTGTGATACGGTCCGACACTCCGGACCACCGCTCCAGAAAGGCCCGGCCCACATCGAGGTTCTCCTCCGGGCGGTCTACACCGGGGGCAGGGAAATCGATGACCCCCTGGGCGAGAAGGGCTCGAAGCCCGGCACGCTCCACAGCCTCCACGGTGGCGTCTTGAAAGAAGTAGCCGTCCATGAAGCAGGTGGTCCCGGATGCAATCATCTCCAGGCACCCGAGCAGGGACCCCCAGTACACGGATTCCGGATTCAGGAAGCGGGCCTCGGCCGGAAAGATGTGCTCGTAGAGCCACTCCCGGAGGGGAAGGTCGTCTGCAAACCCTCGAAAAAGCGTCATGGCCGTGTGGCAGTGGGCGTTGACGAGCCCCGGAAGAACCAGGCCGCCCCGGGCGTCCAGGATATCGCAATGGGTCTCCATTGGACCCAAGGCGGTATCCGCGTCCACGGAAAGGATCCGGCCGTCCCGGATCCGGATGCATCCCCCCGGGATCGGCGCGTGTCCTTCCGCTATGGTCACGACGATTCCCCCCTGAACAATCAGGTCTGGGGGGCGATCGTCGGAGGGCGCGGCAGCGTTCTGTCTCGGCATGGTATTCATTGCGGTCTTTCCCCGATGCAAGGCCGATCTTCCCTCCAGCCGGGTCTATCCAGTCTTTTTGGCGGGCGGTTGTCTTTCCGGGTGTTCCGCCGGAATCCTTCTGGCGCCGCGGTTTTCCGCAGAGGACTGCGAAAAGCCGATGATCCGATGGAGAAAGACCGTAGCGCGCATTATAGGGACTCCACAAGGAACGTCAAGGAAATCGCGCTTGACAAGCGTGATCGGTGTGGTAGGAAAGACGGCTTTAGCTGCGGAAGGCCGCACGGTGGCCCGGGTTCCCGAGGTCCTTTATTCCGGCCCATGAGGCGAGGACCAGGGACACGTTCAACATGCACAACCGACCGTCGGGTACCAGACGAGAACGGGGGAGGCTTTCCAGGAAGATCGCTGAACCGGCCCCCCGAGGTCCTCACGGGTGAAGAGCAGGCTCATGGCGGAAATCGCCCCCTTTCATGGGTGGCTGTACAATCTGGACCGGTTGGGTGATGCGGCGCTCCATATGGCACCGCCGTACGATGTGATATCTCCGGGGGAGCAGGAGGCCCTGTATGAAGCCTCGCCTCACAATGTCATTCGTTTGACCCTTGGAAAAAAGAAGACCGGAGACTCGGACTGGGACAACCGTTACACGCGGGCTGCGGACACGTTGAAGCGCTGGGTGGCGAGCGATACTCTGGTTCGATCGGAGTCTCCATGCCTGTATCTCACTTCCCAAACCTACGACCCTGGCGACGGTTCGGGGTCGAAGACGCGATGGGGCCTCATTGCCCTTGTCCGCATCGAGGACGAGGGTTCCCCGGTGATCCTTCCTCACGAGCGGACCTTTTCAGCGCACCGAGATGATCGTCTACGGCTGATGAGGGCTACGGCCGCTCAGTTCAGCCAGATCTTCGCACTCTACGAAGATCCTGAAAACGAGGTGATGGGAGGGGTTCACGGCGTGCTGCAGGAAGCCCCCGCCTTTTCCTTTTGCTATCGGGACGGATGCGAGCACCGGATGTGGGTCGTGAAAGACCCGGTGATTTGCGCCCAGATCGCGGCCGCCATGAAGGGCCGAAACCTCCTCATTGCAGACGGTCACCATCGCTACGAGACCTCCCGTAACTACCGAAATCTGATGCGAGCGCGGTTCGGCATGCGTCCCAGTGATCGATCTTTCGAGTTCACGGCGATGTACCTGAGCAACATGGCGGATCCGGGCCTGACGGTATTGCCGTCCCATCGTCTCGTACGGGGCCCGGAAGAGGGGCCGGCGCCCTGTCTCCCCGAGGGCGTGAAGCAGTGGTTTGATGTGACGCCTCTTCCCTGGGAGCGTCATGAGGCCCGGGCAAGGATTCAGGACCTCCGGAAGCTTCTTGCGGAGGCAGGACAAGACACGGTGGTCTTTGCCTACTACGGGCATGAAAGCGAGAAAGGGGCCCTTTTGAGGCTTCGTCCCGGAATGGCCCTGGAAATGGGCGAGGATCTCCACCCGTCCCTTCGCAAGCTCGATGTCCTGGTTCTGTCCCGCCTCGTTTTCCAGAAATCGCTCGGGTTCAGCCGGGAAGAACTGGACAATGAGAAACAGTTCCATTATGAAAGCGATATGGAAAAGGCCCTTTCCATGGTGGCCGAAGGAGAGACGGACATGGCCTTCCTTCTCAACCCCACACGGATCGAGCACGTGCGTGAAGTCGCGGCCAACCGGCTGATTATGCCCCGAAAGTCCACATATTTTTATCCCAAAGTGCTCACCGGTCTCGTATTCACACGGATGGACCCCCATGAGCACATCCAACGCCCGTAACCCGCGCCTGCAACCGCATGAGCGCCTGGATACCTTTCAGGAAGGACGATTGCGCGTCATCCAGTCGCGTCAGGGTTACCGGTTCTCCGTGGATGCGCTGTTCCTATCCCAGTTCGTCACGATCAAGAAGGGGGACCTCGTACTGGACCTCGGCACCGGTTGCGGCATCGTCCTCCTCATGATTCTCCTCGAACGACCGGATTGCCGGGCCGTGGGCCTGGAGATTCAAGAAGAACTCGCGTCCCAGGCTTCAAGAAATGCTCGGATCAACGGATTTCAGAGTCGAATGGGCGTGGTGTTGGGGGATCTGCGTCGCCCCCCCCTTTCCATGGGGTGCTGTGATGTGGTCGTTTGCAACCCACCGTACCGCCGAAAGGACAGCGGACGGATCAATCCGGACCGGGCCCGTGCCGTGGCTCGCCACGAGATTTTGGCCTCCCTGGGCGAGATCCTGGCCTCGGCCCGGGGGTTGCTTCGCGGAAAGGGCCGACTGGCCATGGTCTATCCCGCCGTGCGGCTGGCCGATCTCATGACGCGCATGCGTGGTCACGGGTTCGAGCCCAAACGCGTCCAGATCGTATACCCCAGCCTGAAGGACGAGGCCAAGCTGGCCCTGGTGGAAGCCACAGCGGGCGGAAGGTCGGGCGCTCGCGTCCTTCCTCCCATTCTGGACCAGGGCGACTACTCCGTTTCCTGACTCCTACCTCTGGGCGGGCTTCCCGGCCGCCTCTCCAAGCCTTCATTCCCGAATTGCGGGGATCCGTATCGCCCGATGAAAACGCTTCACTCGCGCATTCCTCGCCCCGCCAAGGCGGGAACATGGGGAGATTCCATGCTACTTCGAGGGAGCCTTCACCGAAGCCAGGCGGCCGAGAGGTGTGTGGATAAAGAAGAAGGAGCCCATTCCGGCCAGGACCGTGGGCACGAAAAAGGCGGCATGAAGAAGGATCCCGGCGGAGAGCCCCTCCTCCGGAGTGTAGCCGTACACCAGGAAGCCATATTGGACGGCCAGGTGGAACGTCCCGATGAACCCGGGTGCCGAGGGGATCATGACTCCGAAGGAGGTCACGGCCAGGATGAGAAAGGTGGCGATGAAGGGGAGCGGAAGACCGAGAGAGGCGGCAACGGCCTGGATCTGAAACAGCCCGAAGGACCATATGAGGCAGGACAGAAGAACCGCAGCCACCCAACTCCTGAAACGCTTCAGCAGGACAATGCCCAGGCTGAAGTTCCAAGCGGCCAGAGTCGCGCGGGAACGGAACCGCTTGGGCACGAAGAAGAATACACGATCGATGCATTCAAGACACGCATGTGCCTTCCACTTGAATCCGATCAGGAGCAAAATGATTGCGACGTAGGCCCCGAGCAGGAGAAGCCCGACGGCCTGAAAGCTGCTGCCGAGTGCCTGCCAGTCCGCAGGAAAGTCCGTGACCTGCAGCCCGATCTCGAGGATCAGGAGTAGGGTCAGCCCGTCGAAGAGCCGCTCAATGACCACGGTGCCCAGGGCCGCGCTCCCGCTGAACCCCTCACGGACACCCAGGTAGTTGGCCCGTATGATTTCGCCGATACGTGCAGGAAGGAGGCAGTTCGCGGCAAACCCCACCAGGGTGGCCAGGAGACGGTTTTGCATGGTGGTGGTGTGCACCGGGTCGAGAAAGATACGCCAGCGAAGAGCACGGATCACATGCTGAGACAAGCCCAGGAAAACGGCCGAGGCCAGGGCCAGAGGGCCGGCGGTCCGAAGGATGTCCCAGAGCCGGGCGAGATCGACCTGGCGAAGAGCCGCATAAAGAAACACGGCGCTGATGACCATTCCCGCCCAGAATTTCCAGTCACAGGCCCGAACCAACCCGGTCCCTCCGCTCGTCCGTGCCAAAAACGGCCCGGGCCTGTTCGATGTCCCGGCCGATCTGATCGGCAAGCTCCTGAACGCTTTTGAACGCCTGCTCATCCCGAAGGCGCTCCAGAAATTCAATTCGAATCGACTTGCCTACGAGGTCCCCTGAGAAATCGAGCAAGTGCGTCTCGATGGACAATGCGTAATTTTTGAATGTGGGATTTTTGCCGATGTTCGTAAGCCCCTGATAGGTTCGATCATCCACCTCCACGAGCACCGCGTACACGCCTTCCTTGGGGACGAGCTCATCGATGGGGTTGAGATTTGCCGTGGGGAAGCCGAGCAGGCTGGCTCCACGTCCCATGCCCTGAACCACGGTGCCGTACATCCGGTAGTTGCGCCCCAAAAGCCGCCGAGCCGCCGGCAAGTCCCCCTCCTGGACCAGGTTCCGGATGGCGGTGCTGGAAACCGGCACGTCGTCGATGGTGATAGGGCCGAGCACCTGAACGTCGAATCCCAGCTCCGCTCCCATGTGCCTCAGGAGGGTGATGTTTCCTTCACGACCGGCCCCGAACGAATAGTCATAGCCTACCACGATCTCTCGGATACCAATTCGCTGTACGAGAATACCCTCCACAAAGTCCCTGGCGGAGATCGCAGCGAACTCAAGGGTAAAAGGCAGGCACAGGATCACATCGATTGCCGCCTTGCCGATCAACTCGAGCTTCTGCTCGGTGAGGGTGATCAGGGGGGGGCCGTTTCCGGGTTTCATGACCTTGATGGGATGGGGCTCGAATGTCATGACCACGGATTGGCCTTTCAGCTCCTGAGCCCGTTCGCGCACCCTTTGAAAGAGGACACGGTGTCCCTCGTGGACACCGTCGAAGTTTCCAATGGTGAGCACGGGGCGGATCAAAGGATGTTCGATTTCCCGGAGATCGCGTATCAGCTGCATGGGGTCGGTGCCCGATCTTCGCCTCAACGGGCGGTGGTCGAATCCTGTGATCCAGGATTCCGGCCTTCGTTTGCCGCGTCGGCACGGAATGCGCCGTCTACATCGAAAGCCGCGATTATGGTATTGACAAACGACCAACGAATCTTTAAATATAAAACTTCGTATTGAAAAGATCAACTCCGCTTCCGTGCCGAAGTGGCGGAACTGGTAGACGCGCTAGGTTCAGGGTCTAGTGGGGGTTGCCCCGTGGGAGTTCGAGTCTCCCCTTCGGCACCAAACAGAAGAAAGGCCACCGAATGGGTGGCTTTTTCTCGTTCCGGGGTACCTGCTTCCACGCTCCTGCCTTCATGCGCCGGGCGCCCCGTCCGTCGGGGTCATGCCAGGTGGCGGACTTTTTCGAATGTTTTCGAAGAGTTGTTCTATGAGGTCTCGGCCGCCTTGCCCAAGTCCGTGGTACAGGCCTGCCATGAAGCGCAGAGTGTTGGAAGCGGAGTCCACAAAGGCCCATTGGCACTGATCAAAGCGGCAGTTGCTGAAGGCTACGGCGTCCGACCCCCCATAAAATAAGCTGCACGAGGCAAAGGAACAGTTTGCGTACTCGTTTCCGTCCAGGCGAAGCTCTTCGTTCTTGAACGTCTTTTCCTCGTATCGCATGGTATGCGTCTCCTGAATTTCATGGGATTGCGTCTGCCTTCCTATCATTCGAATGAAAAAACCACAAGGGGGTTGGGACGGGCGGTCGCGCAATATGCGGATTTCTTCGGGTGGCTTCGCATTGCTTCATGCCATCCATTTGGTGTGGAACTCAGGCCTTCTTGATCTTAACAAAAAATTCTCGTATAGGTTTTAAGATGCGTTGCTTCGCATCCCTGCCGCTTGGCCATGGGTAGAGGCGATTCCCCTGCACTTCGCTGAAGCGGGATAAGGGGTGTTGGGGCGTGAGGAGGGATAACATGAGAAGGTTGGTGTGGGGGATCGTGTTTTTCGTCCTGTTCGTGGCGGCCTGCTCGCCCCGCTACGGGACCCCGGTGGAGTCCACCCCGGCATCCGGCACGGAGAAGCCTGGGGGGGACGATGCACGGGGTGAAACGATCTTGAGCGGCTACTATGATTTCAAAGACATCCTCATCCCTCGAGAAATGAAGCTCGACTCGAAGGACTCGCTCCTGATCGAAACCGGAAAGCGCAAAGCCGGCAGGATTTGTTTCAAGGGAAGGATGGATCCGCTGGAACTTTTTGACTTTTTTGTGCTCAATATGCCTAAGGATCGCTGGGCGCTTCGAAGCTACTTCAAGTATGGGGCCTATCTCCTTGTCTTTGAGAAGCCCGACCGTGACTGTATCCTCAGCATCCACGAGGAATCGTTCAACACGAAGCTCGAGATATGGGTAACGCCCCGTCTGGTCGAGGAGTAGAGACTGGATAGCGGTAGGAGAACCGAGGAAGAGAAGGAGCCGTGCTTCACATCGTCGACGCTTGCGGAGATGAGATACTGGAACAGGCCCGTGAACTTTTCAGGGAGTATGCGGATTCCCTGGGGATCGACCTGGGATTCCAGCAGTTTCCCGATGAGCTCGCAAGGCTTCCCGGGGACTATGCCCCACCGACCGGGTGCCTGCTTGTGGCACAATGGGACAGGACTACGGCAGGCTGTGTGGCGCTGCGCCGGTTTGAGGGAGAGATCTGCGAAATGAAACGCCTCTACACCCGGCCCCGGTTCCGTGGCCGGGGTCTGGGAAAGGTCCTGGCGGAGCGGGTGATCAAACGGGCGGGGGAGGCGGGGTATCGGCGCATGCGCCTGGATACCCTTCCGGACATGAACGCTGCACGGAGCCTGTATGTTTCGCTTGGATTTCAGGAAATCGCGCCCTACCGGTACAACCCCGTGGAGGGAACGGTGTTCCTGGAGCTGAACCTGGCCGTCCCCTAGGCGTAGAGAGCAGGAGCCGTCTTACCAACTCGATGCATGCTGGAAGAGAGCGATCCTGTTCCGTTCCTTTTGGAGAGGTTTCTTATGACAAAACGCGACAAACGAAAAGGACCAAAACCCACCCGCAAGGGGTGGTGGAAACGGTTCCTGGAACGCATGGCTCAGGCAAACCAGGAGGCCATGAAAAAGCAGGGCTGCCCGACATGAGGCATACACCGCAGGTAGTGCCGGCGGCATTGCCCTGATGGTTTTCCCTTCCCGCGGTTTCTGCAATCCCGAAATCGCCGTGAGCGCCGTCGCGGGACATTGTGTAACGCGTGCTCGAACGAAAGGACGATGCCATGGAGCAGACTTGGAACGCGGGAAAACTGCTCGGCCTTTCCGGAGGGTAGTGGGAGGGGTGTCAGTCCTGGATCACGTCCTCCTCCTCGAATCGCCGGGGAGAGAGATCCCCGGTCTTTTCAAACGTGTCGATCCACGCTCTTACCCGGTTCTTTCCATATGCCTCCTCCCAGCCGTGAACAATGCGCTCTACCGGGATGTCGTCGAAGGTACCCAGGTACTCCACATACTCCATAAATTTTTGACGGTCCAGGTTGTGCGGCTGGAACAGGGAGTCATCGCGACCGTTGAATTCGAGCGGTGCCACCCGGTGTCGATGGCAGAGCTCCGCATTGAATGCAGGTGTGGCCTTGACCCAGCGACCTTGGAGGTAAAATTCGTTGTACCCGTGGTAGACGAAAAGGTCGGATCCCATGTATTCAAGGAGCTGCTTCGTGGAAAGGTGATTGCGCACGTGAGCGAATCCCACCCGGGTGGGGATACCGCATGCCCTGCCCAAGGCGCAGAGCAACGAGGCCTTGGGCACGCAGTACCCCAGCCCGGCCTCGAGGACACGGCTCGCCCGGTAGTGCTCGGGGAGATAAAACGGGTAATAGGGCGTATATCGAATGCCGTCCCGGACCGCATAGTAGAGGCGGACGGACTGGGATACGGGATCGCCTTCCGTACCCGCGGTGACCTCTCTTGCAAAGGCGATCACTTTCTCATGGTCGCTGTCAATGATGGAGGTGGGTTGAAGATACCGTTCATCGGCGTAATCCATGGCTTTTCTCCTTATATCGCCCGCGAAGCGCCCGCCAGGGCCACTGAGCCGATATTCGCACAGGGTGTTCCCAAATCCTTTCGGCCTTTATAGCAGATTCCCGGGAATGGCGTCAAAACAACCCTTTTCAGGAGGCACTCCACGGGGCTTTCCCTGAAAGGGTCCGGCTGTGGGCACGGGATTTTTTCCTTGACACGAATGGGTGGATTTCCTTATATTTCGACATAGTTATTTTGTAGCTAAAATGTAGTCAAAATGTGAGCCATGAACTCATGGATATACGCAAACGGGTCTTGGCCGGCATTGTGAAAAAATTCAATACGTTGGTTGTGCGGATTCGATAACCCCCATGAAACGAGCGTATCGTGACAGACCAAAAGAACAATCATAGCGCCGACAAGACTCCCGCCGACAAGACTCCCGCCATGAACGGCAAAGTCAAGTTCGAGGTTTACGGCGAGGAAATGATCGAAAAGAAGGTCAAGATGAGCGGGAACAGCGGCAGGGTTTACCTCCCTCCTGACTGGGTCGATCATTATGTGAAGATCATTCGAGTCGATTAGCCGGGCAGCCTAGGGGAAGGAAACACGACGTGGAAAACGTAATCATTCGAAAGCTTCGTGAGGAAGACGTAGAGGACATCGGAGGCATCCAGGGGCGGATCACCAAGTCTGCCGTGCCACAAGGGTTTTTGGAGATTGTTTTGGAGTATGCCGCGAAACCGGATAATGCCTGCTTCGTGGCCGAGCACGAAGGGAAAATCGTCGGATTCATGATCAGCAGCATCCTTCCCGGCATCTTCGGCACAGAGCGAAGCGCATGGATTGCCATCCTCGGTGTGGAGCCGAGATACATGGGTCAGGATATCGGCCGGGCCCTGGCAGCGGAGGTTTTTTCGTTTTTCAAGGAAAAGGGCATCAAAAACATTTACACCTCCGTGAGATGGGATTCCACGGACATCCTGTCATTTTTCAAGACGCTGGGTTTTGACAGGAGCAATTTTATCAACCTTAGGAGAGTCCTCGATTGATCGCTGTTTCGTATCCAGAATCGTGGGGTTGTCCGCATCCTCAATCCTGAAGACCTTATTGCCCGCCTCGACAAGCCCGTCTCATCACACGGTTCCCCGCAGGAAGCTCCTCTGCGTTCCTGCCGGGGAGAATGCGACCCAAAGAGCCTTTTCAATGCCGTTTTTTCTCCGGCCGAGGGGACGGAGACGGCCAATGAAAACAAATCCCACAGTATGGGCTTTTATCAAGCCCTGCGGTCCTGAGGCGAACGCCGCTATTTTTGTTTCAAATCCAACGAGAAATCGCCGGTTCGTCGTAAAGAGATCAAAACGTGACATCGAGGTGGATGTGTCTTATCCTATCGATATTCTACATGTGTCCTTTTTTCAGGATGAAAAGCCGCCTTCCATCGGTCACATCATCAATAGGAACTCGATTCCCCGGGAGATTTTCGAATCATGATGACAGCAGGAATCGATTGCGGTGCAAAGAACATCAAGACCGTTGTTCTAAAAGAAGGTCAAGTGATCGGCAAAGGAAAGACCCCCACGGGTTTCGACCCGGCAGCATCCGCTGAAGCGTCCCTGGACCAGGCGCTGGAGCAGGCCGGTGTGCAGCGGGAGGACCTGGAAGTGATTGCGGGCACCGGGTCGGGCAGGGCCTGCATCCAGGCTGCGAAGCTTGAGGTGGACGACATTCAGGGCATATGCAAGGGTGCCCACTCCATTTTTCAAAACGCCCGAACCGTCGTGGATGTGGGCGCCGAGGAAGGTCGGGCCGCCAGGCTGGACAAAAGCGGGAATCTCGAGGACTTTGCCGTCAACGAGAAATGTGCGGCCGGGGCCGGGATGTTCATCGAGACCATGAGCCGGGCCCTGGAAATCCCGTTGGAGGAACTGGGTCCGCTTGCTTTGACCTCGGACAAGGAGATCCCCATGAATGCCCAGTGCGCCGTCTTTGCCGAGTCCGAGGTCGTAGGCCTCATTCATGCCGGGACAGAGAAAAAGGACATCAGCCGTGCGATCCACGTTGCTATGGCCCATCGTATCGTGACGATGATCCGCCAGGTCGGCGTGAACGAGGATATGGTCATGATCGGCGGAGTGGCCTACAACCCGGCGATCGTGACGATTTTGAAGCAGGAGTTGGGGCTGGAGACGATCTACATCCCCGAGGCCCCTGAGTTCACCGCGGCTTTGGGCGCAGCCTTGGCGGCAGTGGAAGAGGCTGGGCCCGGGGCACGGTGAAGGGCGGGAGGAAGGACCGGCAGAAACCGGGATGACCGGAACCAACCGAACCGGAACGGCAGCAGGGCTGTTAGCACGTGGAGGAGATCGCAATGGGTGAGCAACAGGGCCAGGAGTCTTGGAGATGGCCGGAAGCCAACTGGAAAGACCCCGACACGGATTGGAAAGAAGCCACATTTATCACCGTGGGAATCGACGTGGGGTCGGTCAGCTCCCAGGCCGTGATCATGGCCGACGGGCAAATCATTGCCTATGGGAACATGCGGACTGGTTCAGACAGCCCGGACAGCGCGCGGAATGCCCTGGATTTTGCCATGGAGGCGCTGGGGGACATGCCGGACGAGCGCATCGACTATGTGGTTGGCACCGGGTACGGCCGGGTCAACGTACCCATGGCGGATCGTTCCGTCACCGAGATTGCCTGCCTGGCCCGCGGAGGACACTTCCTTTATAGTCCAGATGTTCGAACCGTTCTGGATGTGGGCGGGCAGGACATCAAGGCGATCCAGTGCGATGAGCGCGGCAAGGTGAAGAACTTCCTGATGAACGATAAGTGTGCAGCGGGAACGGGTCGCGGCATGGAGGTCTTTGCGGACCTCCTGGGCGTGCCCATTCAGGACGTGGGCGATCGGTCCTTTCAGGTGAAGGAAGAGCCGGAGGCCGTGTCCAGCGTGTGCGTGGTGTATGCCAAGTCTGAGGCCCTCGGGCTCCTTCGAAAGGGGTGGAGCACGGAGAAGGTCCTCGCTGCCTACTGTCGGGCTATGGCGGAGCGGGTCTACTCCGTGGTGGAACGACTGGGCTTGGCACCCGAGATTGCCATCACCGGTGGAATGGCCAAGAACCGCGGGGTCATCGATCGACTGATCCTCATGCTTGATTTGGAGCCCGTGAAGACCACGTGGGATCCACAGATTGCAGGCGCGGCGGGGGGCGCCCTGTTTGGAGATGCCCTGTGCCGGAAGGGGAAGGGCCGCAATGCATGAGATCACATTGACCGTTAATGGGAAGGAGATCCGGGTTCCCGTTGGAACCACCATTCTCGAGGCGGCGAGGAGTGCGGATATCTATATTCCGGCGCTTTGTCACCATCCTGATCTACCGCCGTCCGGGGACATGGATCCGGCACCGGCGGTGTACCAGGGGGGGCTAAGAATCGAGAATGCCCGACGGGGAGAGAGATTCGACGGATGCGGGCTGTGTCTCGTGGAGGTGGATGGGAGGGAGAACCTGATCCGGTCCTGTGCGACTGCAGCCGAACATGGAATGGTGGTGATCACGGAGAGCGATCGGGTTCGAGCAAGGCGGCGCGATAACCTGATCCCCATTTTGGCCCGGCATCCGCATGCGTGTCTGACCTGTGCTCAGCAGGAAGGTTGCTCCAGGGACTCGTGTTCCTCGAACGTCCCGGAAATTGAGAGATGCTGCCCGCTGTTGGGTCACTGCGAGCTCCAGAAAGTAGCCAACTATGTGGGGATCTCCGCAGTCACACCCAGGTGGGTTCCTTCGAACCTGCCGATCCTTGACGAACTCCCCCTGTTTGTCTGGGATTCCAACCTGTGCATCGCATGCACACGATGCGTGCGGGTTTGCCGTGATCTGCGTGGGGTCGAGGCGCTTGGCTTCGTTTGGGACGAGAACGGGCAGGTACAGATTGGAACGCTCGCCCCGTCGCATTGGGAGTCGGAGTGCCGTTTCTGCACGGCCTGCGTGGAGGTTTGTCCCACCGGCGCACTCATGGACAGGGACGTACGCGCCGGAAGAAAGGCACAGGATCTCGTGCCCTGCCGAGAAGCCTGCCCTGCACACGTGGACGTGCCAGAATACCTGCGGTTGATCGCACAGGGACGAACGGACGAAGCGAATGCCCTGGTTCGAGAAAAAGTGCCCTTTCCTGGCGTACTCGGTAGGATATGCACTCACCCGTGCGAGGACGAATGCCGGAGAGGAGAGGTCAACGAGCCTGTGGCCGTGTGTGCACTCAAGCGCTACGCAGCGGACCATGCGACGGGGATGTGGAAACGCGAGCTCCGGATCGGGGCTGACAGCGGAAAGCGGGTGGCCGTGATCGGGGCCGGTCCTGCAGGTCTCACGGCCGCATTCTACCTTCGTAAGGCCGGGCACGGGGTCACTCTGTACGAGGCCTTCGATCAGCCGGGCGGTATGATGCGTTATGGTATTCCGGGCTTCCGCCTGCCGCGGGAGATTCTGGATGCTGAGATCCGGGATATCCTTGACCTCGGGGTGGAATTCCGCCCGGGCCGGACTCTCGGGAAGGAGATCCAGCTGAATGACCTTCTCAGAGAAGGGTTCGACGCGCTGTTCATCGCAACCGGCGCACAGGAGAGCCGGCGGATTTCAATAGAGGGGTCGGATCTGTCGGGAGTAATCTGGGGGGTGGACTTCCTGAGAAGCGTTGCCCGAGTCCGGGAAACAGGGGTCGGGGAACGGGTCGTGGTGATTGGAGGAGGAAACGTGGCCGTGGACGCTGCACGCACCGCCCTGCGGTGCGGAGGCCAGGAGGTCACGATGGCCTGTCTGGAGAGTCGCAACCGGATGCCGGCCCGCGCACAGGGAGTGGAAGACTTGCTGGCGGAGGGGGTTCGAGTCCTGACCTCCTGGGCTCCCCGGCGAATCCTGGGACGAAACGGACGGGTTGTGGGGGTCGAGCTGGTTCGCTGCACAGCAGTGTTTGACGAAAGGGGTGCTTTTCGTCCCCGGTTCGATGAGGAATCCAGGAAGTTCGTAAAGGGGGATGCGGTGGTCCTGGCCGTGGGCCAGGCTGCGGATTTGTCCTTTCTGGAGGGGGATGCACGCGTGATCACGGACCAGGGCCTGATCGTGGTGAACACGGAAACCCAGGAAACATATCTGGCCGGCGTGTACGCCGGAGGCGATGTGGCAGGGGGGCCAAGGGACGTCATTCACGCGATTGCCGCTGCAAGGAGGGCGGCGGTCTCGATGGATCGGGCGCTGGGGGGAACCGGAGAGATCGATGACGTTCTGCTTTCCAGAGAGGATCCGGGGTCCTGCTTGGGTCGGGAGGAAGGATTTGCGGATCGATTGCGCGAGGAGATCCCTGCACACGATCCGCAGGACCGCTCCCGGACCTTCGACGAGGTGGATCTGGGGTATGATTCGGACGCAGCCGTCCGTGAGGCGTCCCGGTGTCTCCAGTGTGATCTGCGGCTTGCATCAAAGAGCAACCCGTCGCCGCCGACCGGGGAACGGCTCTTCAACAGAGAAACCGTGGATGGAGTTCCAGAGAGCGAAGGGGTGTTTCAACTTCTCGATGGGGAACGCCGCGTCCTGATGATTCGAGGCACGGAAAATCTCCGGTGCTCCCTGGTCGAAGCCCTGGAACACAGCGAGAAAGCGGAATTTTTCGAGTTCGAGGAGAACAGGATGTACTCTCAAAGGGAGAGCGAGTGGATTCAGAGGTACCTTCAGGAGCATGGGGAAATGCCGTGCGGAGGGGATGACGATCTGGACGATTTTTTTTGAGAGGCGGCTCCAGCTCTCTTCCACTGAAGCGGGAGCGATTACGCGCACGATTCCATGGTTGGCGCTTTGCACACCCGAAAGCCAAAGAAATCGGATGTTTGCCCAACACATCGACACCGAAACCCCTGAATCCCTCACCGCCTCGAGGCCGCTGACCTCGCTCCCCTAATCGATACACACCCTCCGTACCTCTGCAAAGTCCGTGATGCCCTGGAACGCCTTGAGCATGCCGTCCTGCTTCAGGGTGGTCATTCCGTCCTGAATCCCCTGCTTAAAGAGGTCTTCGGTATTGGCCTGCCGCTTGATCATGCGTTTGATTTCTTTGGTGCCGTTGAGAAGTTCGTGAATGGCCAGGCGACCCCTGTATCCGGTACCGGAGCAACGCTCGCACCCCTTGGGCCGGTAAAGCGTGAGGTCGGAGGAGTACGTTACCCCGGACTTCTCCAGCGCTTCCGGATCGAACTCTTGGGCCAGCTCCTCGAATTCCTCTCGACTGGGTTTATAGGACTCGCGGCAGTCGGTGCAAAGCCTTCGAACCAGCCGCTGGGCGAGGACTCCTAGAAACGCATCCGAGAAGTTCAACGGGTTGAGACCCATATCGAGGAGGCGGGTCACGGTCTCCGGGGCGCTGTTTGTGTGTAGGGTGGAGAAGACCAGGTGACCTGTGAGCGAGGCCTCGATGCCGATGGAGGCCGTCTCCTGGTCCCGCATTTCACCGATCATGATGACATCCGGATCGGCCCGAAGAAATGCTCGCATGATGCGGGCGAAGTTGAGCCCGATTTTCGGTTTGACCTCGACCTGCCGAAGACCCGCCTGGGTGATTTCGATGGGGTCCTCGGCCGTCCAGATTTTGATGCCCGGCTTGTTGATATGCCCGAGAGCGGCGTGCAGGGAGGTCGTCTTCCCGGACCCTGTGGGGCCGACTGCAAGGACGAGGCCGTAAGGCTGGGTGAGGATGTGTTCCATGATCTCGAGGTTCCGGGGGGTAAGGCCCATGTCCTCGAGCTTCATGGCACCGGACTTTGCCAGAATGCGGAGCACCGCGTCTTCAAATCCCCCGGCCGTGGGAAGGGTCGCGAGACGCAGCTCAAAAGGCGGGATGCCCTTCCTCTTGAACTTGATTTTGCCGTCCTGGGGAAGTCGACGTTCGGCAATGTCCAGATCGGCCATGATCTTGAGGCGGGACAGGATCCCTCGAGACATGGAGTTCGGAACCTGGAGGTATTCCTGGCAGACCCCGTCCAGGCGGAAGCGTATGGTGGTCGCCTTGGTAATGGGCGAGGGCTCGACGTGGATGTCCGAGATATTTTTTCGGTAGGCCGCCACGAGAACCTGGTCCACGAGCTTGACCACCTGGCCGGAAGCCTCGTCGTACATCTCATCGATCTCTTCGGCGTCTTCTTCCTCTTCAAAGCTGATGTCCGGGAGCACATCGAAATCGTCCGTTTGAAAATCCGCGCTCTCCTCTGATCTTCCGTTTTCCCCTTTGTTGCCGAAAAAGGACTTGATATACATTTCGATGTCTTCCCGGAAGCCTACGGAAAATACGATTTTTTTGGCCCGGATCAAGGCCCGGATGTGGTCCGTTTTATTTAGGTCGTTGGGGTCGTCGACCAGGATTTCGACCCCGTCCTTTTCCCAGTTCAGCGGGACCCACATGTCCTGCATGAGAAAGGCCTTTTTCAGGTTTCGGATCAGCTCGACGGGTGTGGGGATCTCGGAGTCGTACTGCCGCCACTGGCATCCGTAGAAGAGCGAAAGGGACTTTCCTACCTGCTCTTTTGAAATCTGGAAATTCTCCACGAGGATGTGCTCCACGCTTTTCTTGGCCCGTTTGGACAGGGAGAGGGCCTGCTGAAGCTGGGCCGCCGTCACGAGGTTTTCCCGAAGCAGGAAGTCGTACCGGGATCCGAGGGACAGGCCGGTCTTGACGGTGTCGAGCTTGGATCGAAAGTCACGGTTGTGTGGTGCCAGCTTAACGGCTTCACTGTAAAGATCGAGGGCGGTGTCTCCCTGTCCACGCTGTTCCATGATGGAGGCGAACTCCGACGTGATGCGTGCTTTTTCATCGGCGGAGAGATTTTTGGAATCAATGAGGTGTTCAACCTTGGGAAGTACTTTTTTCGGAGACTTGGTCTTTTGAAGGTAGTCCTTGATTTCCGGGAGAAGACGATCCAGTGGGTAGTCGCTTTGCAGCAGTTTTTCCCATTCGGCAAAGGCTTCGTTGTATAGGCCGAGTTCCTGGAATGCCCGTGCGCTTTCCAGGAGCGCCTCACTGTTTTCGTCGGAACGAAACGCCTTGCGTAGAAAGCTGAGGTCCTGTGTGGACATGTCTTCGCTGGCCGTGCCATCCCCATCATTGTCTATTTCCCCGCGGAGCTCCTGAAGGCGTTCCTCCAGGACTTTTCGCGTGTCGTCATCCGAGTCCGGTACCTCGGAGAGCAGCGACTCGTAGGCGGAGAGAGCCTCCTCCAGGAGCCCCATGGAGTAATACACTTCGGCTTCTTTCATGCGTGCGTCCATGCTTGCGGACGCTTCGTTTGTTGCGTTGTTCATTGCATCAATACCTCGCCCAGAACCTGGCTCACTTTTCCGATATCAAAAGGTTTCGTGATATACCCTTTAATGGAGTCTTGAATGCGGGAATCGACTCCATTGGGCCCGTACTCGTCGTACCCGGAAATCAGGATGATCCAGGCTTCCGGGTCGATCTCCATGATGTTGGCGGCCGTCTTCAATCCGTCCATGCCGGGCATGCTGCGATCGAGAAGGACTGCGTGCGGACGCCAGGACATGTAGACCTGAACGGCCTGCTGGCCGTCCGTCACGGCTCTCGCCTTGTATCCCAGCCCCTCTATCAGTTCGATCATGGGTTTCAGAATGGTCTCGTCATCGTCCACGATCAGGATTTTCTGACCGCGTCCCTTGACGACCCGGGGCGGCTCTTGGGTTTCGCCCGGGGTCGTGGTATCCGGAGCCGGAAGGAGGACTTCGAATTGCGTTCCCTCGTGAAGTGCTGTCACGATGCGGATATCTCCACCGTGCTGCTTCACGATGCCGTAGGCCGTAGAAAGGCCGAGTCCGGTTCCTTTTCCCGGATCTTTGGTGGTAAAAAACGGGTCGTAGATTTTTTCCAGGATGGCTTGGTCCATACCCAGGCCTGTGTCGGTGAAGCGCACGTGAATCGTGCGGCCCTTCCTTTCCGCCTCGATGGTCAGGGTCCCACCGTTCGGCATGGCATCACGGGCGTTGGTGCACAGGTTGATAAAGACCTGGGAAAGGGAGGATCTTTCCGCGTAGATGGGAAGGAGGTTCGGCCACTCGGTTCGGATCTCCAAGCTCTTGTCAAAAGACGGTTGAACGATGTTGTACGTTTCCGTGAGGATTTCAGAGAGATTGACGATGGCCTTGGACTCGTGGGATCCCTTGCGGGAAAACTGGAGCAGGTTGCGAATCAAGTCCGATCCCCCGTGGGTCAACTTGAGGATCTCGTTGCAGTACCGATCGAGCTCCGGCATGTCGCGATACTTCATCAGGATGAGCTGGCAGTTCGACATGATTCCGGTCAGCAGGTTTCGGAAGTTGTGGGAGACGCCACTGGCGATCGTTCCGATGGATTCCATGCGCTGTGCATGCTTGAGTTGGCTCGTCAGGTTGATCCGCTCCGTTACATCCCTCACCAAACCCCTGCATCCGGTGGTGCCGTCCGGGAGCTGAATGAGCCAGTTTCTGTATTCCAGGATCTTTTCCTCTCCGCTTTTCGTGCGGATCCGGACGAGGCCTTCCGCCACGCCTTTTTCTCGAAGGTCGCGCAGGTATTGCCCGAAACCATTTCGGAAGCGTTCCGGAATGAGGTCGAGGATGCTCATGTGCAGGAGTTCTTCCTCCGAATACCCGGCCGTGCGCTCCACCGCCGGGTTGACCTCCAGGAACCGACCTTCCATGTCGTGAAGATACCAGGAGTCATAGATGTTTTCATAGATATCGCGGTAGCGGGCCTCGCTTTCGCGAAGGGCGTTCAGGGAGTTCTCGTGTTCAAAGGCCTTGGAAAGGAAGTTGGCCGTGGTTTGAAGAAGATTCACCTCGGCCTCTTGCCAAGGTTGGTCGTTATCGCAGTTGTCGAACCCGATGTACCCCTGATATGCCTCTCCGACAATGAGTGGGATCAGCAGAAGAGATCGGACATTGCGGCGTTCAAGGGCATGTCGTTCTTCCTGCGGGAAATCCTCTATGGAACCCGAGAGAACATGTCCGCTTGACAATTGGTGAAGCCATCGCTCGAATCCCTCCTCGTAGGGACGTTCCCGCCGGTGAGGGTCATTAAAAACCGGCCCGATCCCTTGGGCGCACCATTCCGACTGAAGCGCCATGACAGGCCTTCCCTCCCCATCCTGTTTGTGTTCGAACCAGTAACATCGATCGGCTCCCGCCGCTTTTCCCATGATCTCCAGGATCTCGGCGACCAGTCTCCGTATTCCCTGTCCCTTGAGCAGGAGGGAAGCGACCGATGCGGATGCCTGGAGATATTCGTTGAGTCGTTGAATACGCGTGATGTCGTGATATGTGAGTACGATGGAGGCAATGACTTCATCCCGGACTTCCAGGGTAGTACCGGACACCCGGAAGTGAGTGTTTTCCCCGTCGGCTCTCGAAAGGTTCAGTGTTGTGAAAAAATCCTTGCCGTCCTTAAAAATCCGGAACTGGTCCAGGAAGCAATCGTCACAGGGTGTATCCCGCTTTTTCAGCACACGGTGGCATGTATTCCCAATGATGGCAGCTCGCTCGAGGTTGAGAAACATCATGAAAAATTGATTCACATCCAGAATGGTACGATCCCGCCCCAGGGTCAGGACCCCTTCGCTGAGGCTGTCCATAATCCCGGAGTAGTAATCGCGTTGGCCGACCAGATTCTGCCGCGCCTGTACCGTCCTCATGTTGAGGGTGGCGCCATTCACCAGCGTTCCGAGAATCGACAGGTCCTCTTCCGTGAATTCACCTTCCCGCTTGTTGACAATTTCAACGGCCCCGATGACTTTTTCCTCCGAACGGATCGGCAGACAGAGGAGGGATCGTGTCTCAAATCCGCACATCTGGTCCACCCACGAAAAGAAGCGCGGGTCCTTGCTGACGTCGTTGACGATTGCAGCTTCTTTGTTGGATACACACCATCCGATTAGCCCTTGCCCGGTGGGGATATAAATTCCGCGAACGGTTTCTGCGCGTTCCCCGGTGGCAAACCGGAAGGCCAGATGTCCCTGTTCCCCGTCTTCCACCTCCAGAAGGGCGATGGAGCCCGCTTCCGCACCAAGGATTTCAACGGATCGCTCGAGCAGGAAAGGCAGGATAGCCTCCAAGGGGAGGGGAGACCGCGTGCGGGTCAGAATCTCATGGAGGAGATGGATCTCCTCGTCCTTTCGAATCTCTCCGCGCGGCAGCTCATTTTCCGCAGGTGCTTTCCTCATGACCAGGAAGCGGTCCTCTGATCCACCCCCTGTTTCCCGTTTACCCGAAATCAAATGCACGGTCAGCCGGGTTCCGCGTTCCGTCGTCACGATCGGGCCCTCTTTGGGACCTTTGTGCGAGCCGGACTCCAGATATTCCCGTAGGATGTTCCGGGAAGGCGCCTCCACGAGGTCGATCAAGGCCCGGCCGATCACATCCGACTCCGAGTTTCCAAGGGAACGGACCACGGCAGGATTTGCATACAGGACGTCATTTTTACTACCGAGCTGCACGACACCCTCCTCCAGGTGATCCAGGACGTACCAGGGGCCTTGCCCAGAAGGCCTGGAGGGGATCGATGGATTGTCCGTTCGGGATGCCAATGTCCTATGCCTCGTACCTGAGCCCTTTGAGCTAGCGTTTTCGCTTGAAGAATCGGGCCAGCCCCTTTGTGGCATGGGCCTGCTTTAGGGTGGGCAGAAGGATATCGCAATTGAGCCGGACCATGGCGATGGGAGCAAATTGTCCCATCAGCACGAGAAGGTACCCGCCGGTACTATCCCGGACATAGAGCCGGGAGGATTCGAAGATGAAATCCGCTTCACGAATCCCCTCGAGTGCCTGAAGAAACGCACTCCAATTCTTGGTTTCCAGCTTCACCGTATTGGCGGCGGTTGAGAACTTCTGAAACAGGATCTGTCCATCTTTGGAAAGGACCGCAATCCCCCTTACGTCTTCCAGATCAAGAATGTCGTCGAAGTTGGGTTCCATGCTTTTTTACCTTGACAGAATGAACCGCATACCGAGGTTCCGTTGAGCTGAAGGAGCACACCGAACCTCACATCCATTACACACTGATTTCTCGATCAACCAGGATCTGCAAAATTCGGTCTTTGGGGCCGCGTGGATTCACGGAAATCACGGTGGGGGCGTCGCTTCCAGGCAAAAGGATCAAGTCGGCCCCGGAGCGCCTGTCTACATAGCCCACACGGAACGGTCCCGCGTTGAACAGATTCCCGACCACCTCGACCTGGCGAATCAGTTCTTCCCAGGAGCGATCCCGGTACACGTCGTCCACACCTGATCGCTGGTCGAGTGCCTGGTTCAGTTTTTTTCGAATCCTTTCGACGGATTCTTCACTCCAGGGCTCATCGGTGCTCTCGGAAACATCAAGGGGATCGAGCAACTCGACGGTTCTCGTTTCATCCTCATCTTCCGGTACGCCTTTGGATTCGTCCTTTCGACGCATGGCTTCGAGCAGGATGGCCTGGAGGTCCCCGTCAATCCTGTTCTCTTTTTGTTGGCAGGTGTTTTGAATGGAAAGGTTGACCTCGTCCCAGGAAAAAATATCATAGGCTGCCTCGACACCGCTGAGCCCGTTGACCCGTGCATCCAGGAGTTCGCCGTCCATGAAGAACAGCACGCCTTTCTTCTCTGATTCTCGATCAACGACTCGGATGGTACACGTTTTTTGCTCCATCTCGATGAGTTGGAGAAACGTGCCGGAGGAAATCCCGTGAAGGGTTCCTCCCTCGGATTCCTTCCTCAGGGTGGACGCAATCTTCCGCGCGAGGTCCTCAATCATGAACGGCTTCTCGATGTACCCCACTGCACCGCCGAGCAGCGCCTGCTTTTCCATTTCCGGGGTGCTGTATGCCGTGATGATGATCACCGGTATGTCGGGGTAGTGCTCCATGATGTGTGCCAGCAAGGAAAAACCGTTCATGCGCGGCATCTTGAGGTCGGTTACAACCAGGGATATGGGTCCCTGACGAAGCTTTTCCACCGCAATATCTCCATCCCCTGCAATGACGGCGGAAAACGACTCATCATACTTCTCCAGTCCCTCCTTTACGGAGAGGAGCATTTCCTGATCATCATCCACGATCAACACGTTTTTAATCATGGGGTTTCCTCTTCATCTTCAGATCGGGTGACTCAGATGAATGGTCCAAATCCACAATTTTTACACCGCCTACGTAATCCATCGCCTCGTATCGATGAATGTCTTTTATCTTTTTCGCAATATCATTTAATTTTAGGATTTGTTCCTGTATTTTATAAATTCGATCATGCTCTTGGCTTTCCGATGGGAGCCCGTTCAGAACTTCCTGGATCAGGTTGTTCATGATCGTCAGAGGCTGGTTCATTCTGTGAGCGACCCCACCGGCCATCTCGAGCACGCCCTGAAAACGTTCCTTCACGAGTTCCTCGCTTTGCATCCGCACTCGGTCCGTGATGTTTCTTGCAATGCCGCGAATGTGATCGTGTTTGTCTGTTCCGCGCACGAGAAATGCATGAAACTCGATGAAGATCTCTCGATTCGAGCTGTCCAGAAGGGCGAGGATGGCTTCCTTTCTCCCGGTGTTTCGGACTTCGGAAAGAAAGAGCGGGAACAGTCCTCGGTCCTTCTGGACGATGAAATCAGCAAACGTCTGGTCTATGAGATCCATTTTGCGGACCCCGAGAAGATCGGCTCCCGCCCGGTTGATGTCCAGGAGGGTGCCGTCGAGATCCAGGATGATGACCAGGTCGTTGATGGTATTCACCATTTCATCCAAGCGGATGCCGGGTTCGGTCTGTTCCATGTGTTCGGTGATATCGCGAATCACCCCATCCAGGTAAATTATGATGCCGTCGTCATCGAACACGGGACGTGCCGCCACCGCACACCAGATGGGTTCCTCGTTTCGTGTTTTCATGGGGAGGGTGATTTCTTCTGCGTGACCCTGTTCCATAATCCCGCGGATGAAGTTTCCACGGTCCCGTTTCTCCCAGTACAGGTTCACGACAGGGAATTCCAATAGCTCTTCGACAGAGCTGAAACCGAAAATGCGGGTCATATGGCGGTTGCAGTAGACGAACTTGCCTTCTATCGTGCTGCGGTAAATACCGACCGGGAGGTTGTCCAGATACGCGGAAAACCACCCGGCCCTGCTTTCGTGCTTCTCCTGGGTAGAATTGATTTTCATGATCCTGGTCGCCTGTCGAACGCACCCGACGCAGGCTGGGCACACCCTATGGATCCCCGCGGCACGGGAACGCGCCTTGCCGTTTCATCGTGCCGTTGATCATGTGCCCGGCCGAGGCAGGGATACACACGGTGCACCGGACCGGGAGAGTCTCGAGACACCCCTCGGCTTCTCAGAAGGATACGCCGCAACGAGAGAGTAAGCCGGCGTGCTTTTCTGACCAGGGGCGGATTTCTTCAGAGAATCGGGGCCAGGCTCCGAGATCCTGTGCAAGTTCCTTCACCGATTCCGTCACCCCCCGAACCAGGTCTTCCGTATCTGCATTTCCGGAATACTGGATTTTCCCGCTGTCGTAAGAGAACTCCCCGGCGAAAGGATCCAGAAACAGATACAGGTCGGCCTTGTCCACGAACTTCTTTTTCAGGAGGGTACTGAAGTCACCCTTTGCGAATTTCCCAGCTCGAACGACTCTTTCGAAAACCTCGAGGAGATCCTGAAGAGCAAGGATTACATTCTCGGACGCATGGACCGTCTCGTCTGACACGGGCTCCGAGGGTGCGGGTGATTTCTCCGGCGAAATCCTGCTCACGTGGAAGATACCGCCGGACTCCTTGGTTTTTTGAATAAGGAGATTCCTCGATTCCTCTGAACCGTTGAGCTGGCCCTGGCCCCAGGAGTAAGAGCCTCCGATGACTTGACCGTTGATGAAAAAAATCAGCCCACCCTCCTCGCCGCCCTGGATCGATACTTCGATGTAGCCGGTGAGTTTTTCTGACATCATTTTCTTAATGAGGCCCAGGAGGTCCGTAAACTCGGTGCTCAAATCGCGGTAAACCGATTTCGCGGAAGGGATGTTCGACCAGAAATAAATCTTCTGGGGTTCGATGGCATAGACATCCAAGATGAAGCTGGACTCGTCAACGGCTGCGAGCAGCTTTTCGACCGCCGCCTCTCCCTTGATGTTTTCTCCTCCACGGTTCTCGTAAATGCCGTTCAGAAGCTCATCCTTGTCGAAAAAGACGACCCCTTCTTCAGACGGGGATCTGAAATGGACTCCCCCTGAACCCAGCTCGCCCTGGTAGTGTTCAAGGAGCTTCCTGACATCAAGGTAGTACGTGTTGAGCCCTTGAATAGCCGGCTGTTCTTTTGGAAGAATAATCATACGCTCTCCTTACATTCCTCGCGGGTGTTTGAAGCCCGCGATGGAAGACGAGTACGACGTGGAGACCGTCCCATTGCCTCTTTGCCGTTCCGTGAAAAGAAAGGGGCGATATCGCTATGATCAGCCCACCCTTTGTTTCGGGTACGCCTGATGGATGGAATCCTAACGGCGCTTCCGAAGCCGTTCCAGGGACAGCCGAATGCTGTCTTGCATGCGTGAGATCGCCTCCCCAAGGTTTCCGATTTCGTCGCCGGACGTATCCTGGATTTCAGCGTCCAGCTCGCCGACACTAATGCGCTCTGCGGCCTCCGTCAAATGTTTGATCCGCTGAGTGACCCGGTGGCCGTAAATCGAAACCAGCACCCCGATAAGGACCAGGGTCCCTCCTACAATGCCCAGAAGGATGTTTCGGGTCCGTCGGGTCTGTTTTTTTGCCTGCTGAATCATTCTTTGGACCGGACGGGTGAACTCGTCCAGATACGTGGTGGCTGCAATGACGTAAGGGGATCCCTCCACCGGCGCACACACCATGAACTTATCGCGGAATTTTCCATCCTCGTCCTGCCACGTGTAATATCCTTCGGAAACTTTGTCTTTCTTCACCCCCGTGTACACGCGCCAGAAGCCCGCAAAGCTCTTTCCGAGGGGCTTTTTCAGGCTGGCCATGTCGATTCCTATGATTTTCGGATTCACGTGGGCCCAGGTCCTCCACACGCCGTCGGTTCCGGGGAGCTCATAGAGGGCCGTGTATCCTGTTTCGCCGACCTTCTGTACGGCGACGTCGCGGAACTCCGGGGTCTCGTTGTATTGGCCCTTGGCCAGCATCGGGTGGGCCTTTATGTAGGTGGAGCACTCAGCGGCCACGGCCTGTGCGATTTCAGAAACCTGCTCCTCCGCCATCTCGTTGACCATGTCGCTGCTCTGGGCGGTGATGAGGGTGGAGAGGTCCTGAAGTTGCTGGATATAGAGCCAACCCGCCGCAGCCACGCACAGGATGGGTATCAAAAAGAAGAGGATCATCATCTTGGCTCGAAGGCCCAGCCTTTTCGGTGTGGAAACCTGTCTCGCCTTCTTTTCCTTCTTTCCTTCTTTCCGGTCCTCGGCCGTGGGAGGCTCCGGTGCCGTCGCCGGTGCCCCAGCAGCCTGCCTCTGAAATCCAGCCTCAGGCGCGCTTGAGGGTGCGGCCACGGGCTCCACCGCCGCAGGGGCCTCCTCCGCTTTATTCACCGTCACCGGGTTGCCGCAGCTCTTGCACGTGAAGCGCGCCTGCTTTCCCCGGATCTTTGCAGGGTCGATCTGGTACTTCTTTCCGCACTCCTCACAAATGACTATCATGGCTGGACTCCTTGTGCACAGGGTTCATCGTCCCGGATTCTCGGCAGCGCAAACGTCTTGGTTTCTCGGAACCCGCATCAGTAGCCCTTTTCTCGAATCATGCGCACCATGTTCTGTTTGAATGAGGTCATTTTGTCTTTCCGTCGAATCTGCCGGGCCAGCAAGTCCACCAGCTCCGCCGCCCGGTGGCTCGGAAAACGCTCCGGCGTGTACCCCAGATCGGCCGCCGCATCCTCGATCAGGACCTCCGCAATGGGACCCACAGCCAGGGAAAGCTCCCCCCTGAGCACCTCGA
>Ga0272444_10000498_pt1 | contig 41641 bp, 28 predicted proteins | sample SSMForm13_FD_201033 | JGI IMG/M metagenome (GOLD analysis project Ga0272444, IMG submission 201033) | Marine sediment archaeal communities from Little Sippewissett salt marsh, Falmouth, MA, United States - SSM-Form-13 | ecosystem: Environmental > Aquatic > Marine > Wetlands > Sediment ... | reverse complement strand
TTTTATATGCTCGTTATTATTGATGATATTTGATTAAACCGGAACGGGGACGGACGCAAACTCGGGAGCGTTGCACACCCCCATTCGATGAAATGTGAAACACCGTTGAACGAAATGTCCAGAGGAAGGCGGATTTCATCGATCACAGGTTACTTCCTATTGTAATGCCGATAGTTCGGCATAGCGGAGCTTCTAAGCAACGTATTCATTTTATCCCGCAAGACGCCGAGTTCGCAGAGAAAAACTATTTTTATTGGTTTGTCCTCAGCGCCCCTGCGCCTCTGCGAGAAATGTTGTTATTTTATTCCCGGTACGCTGCTCAACCAACTGTGTTACTTTGCAGTATAATGCCAATGCCGACCGGACACATCCCTGGTATTTCGAAATCTTGAACCTGAACAAGGGCAGGACTCACATCACCGCGAACACCTCCGGCGCGGGAAAAACTCGCGAAACTCGCGGAAACGCTGCTTCAGCGGCAGCAACTGAGACTTACTGTAAGCGGTCGGTATCACGCCGAAGCAGACGGCCGGGCCATCCGCGATCTCCAGGTCAGGCGGGACCTGGAGGAGGGAAAGGAAGAACCCGGAAAGAGAGCGGTGGAACCCGGTCCGCTCGATTTCAGCGATTCTGCAACAACGGAAAAATTGCAGAAGCTGTTCATTGAACGCCAGGGCAGGGAAGCATTCAAGGTCCTGCAGGAGGAGGTGAAACCGTCCGCAGCCGATGATGAAGGAGAAGCGGACGAGGAAGAGCCTGTAAGAGACAAGGAGAAAGAACGCGCCGCGGTCGCACAACGGATCTTCGAAGAGCTGGTGCAGAAAGCACAGATCAAGCACGGCGCGCTGGAACGCCTGGCACACGAGAGGGCGCAGTCTTTTGAGATGCTGATCACGGGTCCCGAAGGTCTGCCGGCGGAACGGGTCGAGGTGAGAACGTCGAAGGAGACCGACGAAACCGAGAAATCCCCGTCCTGCGTTTTCGGCCTGGAACCGTTCGAACAAATGAGGATTTGCGGCGGCCATTTTTGAGCAGCCGGCTCACTTTTCGGTCGAGTTTTCCCTGGGAAAGGCCTTTTGCTGCCAACCTGCAAAGTATTCATCCAGAAGAGCAACCAATCTTTTGCTGATTGCAACATAATCATCATCGGGAAGGTTCGCCAGAGAAACGCGTACCGACCACTCGGGACCCGCAAAACCGACGCCGGGCAATAGAACCGTTTGGTAGCGATCCGCCAGCTCCAGCAGAAAACCAAATGGTGAATAAGTGTCTGTCAGGTATTTTGAAAAATCAGCCCCATGCAAGCGCTCCGCCAATGTACGGATATTTACCAAATTGTAATAGTGCGTATGCTCTGCCCCAGAGGGAGGATCCATTTTCAGTGATGAGTAGAGATTTCCCATCCTTTTCCTCAACAGCGATTGAATGCTTTTCTTATATGAATGCTCGCTGTCCAGGAGATCATACAAAGCAAACAGCGACATGATGCACTGCTGTGGTGTGGAAAGTCCACCCGTATGTGCCAATGCCACATCGCGACTGTCCATGAGGAGACGATCAATGAAACGGATTTTCACAGGTTCCGTTGAATCAATAGAATAACGTGTGTTTAAGAGACTTTTCTGATGGGAGGGAAGGGCAGCGATCATCTGATCAATAATGTTGTCCTCATACACAAAAATCACACCTAACCGCCAACCAGTGACACCGAAATATTTAGAATACGAATAGACGCCTATACAATTCTGCGGAATCGCCTCAAGGAGATCGTGAAACTCATTGACGAAAGGACAATAGACGGTATCTGTCAGCACAATCAAGTCGGACCGTTCTTGCTTGATGAGGGTGGCGATTTTCTGGACGCTTTTCTCATCCATACTTACCGCACCCGGATTCATCGGATTTACCATGAACAGCGCCTTTATTTTCTTGTGTCTCAATTTATCCAGTTCTTTGTCTGAAACCTGCCAGCCCGCATTTTCAGAACCGCTTACATACACAGGCTTGAGATCGAAATCATTCAGCAGGGGAATTTCAAGATAGGGAGAAAAAATGGGGGTGATAATAGCGATAGTATCACCGGGCTTCAAAATAAAGTTCTCTTTCAGTGTAGTGAACACATAGATCATCGCCGCAGTAGCACCTTCCGTTGCAAACAAATCAAATGAACCTGCAGGGATTTTCCCCTTCGTGAAATGAATGGATTTTAAATAGGCTTCAACGATGTTTGCCGGCGTATTCAGCATTCGCGATGGTGTTGGATAATGATCTCCGAGAATTGCGTCGACCATATCGGCCACAAATGTATCAGGAGCAATAGCCAGTTTATTCCTACAATAGACCATGGCATTGATCAAAAATTCAGCAGTTTTCCTATCCTGTTCTTTTATCAGAAATTCCTTGAAACGGTCCGCCATACCTGCAGATGCTGTTGGTGAAAATCCAAGATCCTTTGGCGCAGCATTGTCAATTGAACAGTCAACGGCAAAACGATGAAGCATGCTAAAGGCGAGACGCGCAGGCCTGTTCAGAAAGTTTGGGTTTCCGCGACCTGCATTCAGAATTGCTCTTCCATCCTTACATGCTTTCTCAATCAATACATTCTTAAATTCAAAAGGACTTAACGCGACATACTCCTGACGTTGTTCTTCCGCCAGGGGTCTAATTGTCTCAGCAAATGCCTGTCCTGCACAAATAACCAGTAATATGGAAGATGCCAATAATATACGAAGACACTGCATCCGATGATCCCCCCTTTGGATGAAATAGGAATCTATACTAATGAAATATCGCTTTGTATGTCAAGATGATTACAATTCATTTTGTCCCCTCATAATCCCACCCTTGGGGGAATTTCCAGGGAACCGGGGGAAGAACTGTTAACGTTTCTTCCAGCAGGTGAAATGTCGCCTCGTAGATTGCAGGATCTTTGCGGGCCCTCGGACCGGCCACATTGAGGACTTTAATTTCATAGCGTGTCAGCCAGTGGTGAAGCTTCACTGCCGCTTCCTTGATGGTCAATTCTTTCAAGTCGATATGAATCCAATGCTTTCTGTGCCGTGCGGCGAATTCCCCGGTCAATGCCGACCCTTCAGTGAGAAACCCGTGGGATACGATTACCGTGCCGTCGGATTCGAGGACGTTCCTTTCTGTTCTTTTTGAGTAATTCGATGTGTGCATCTCCTGTAAATGATATTTCAGGTCAAGGGCGCCGTCTTCCGTCTTTCTGCCCCTGGGAAGCCAACCGCCATAGGGGATGTGATGCGCAATGGCAAAATCGAGTGCCGCCCGATCCGCTCCGGTTTGTCCGCCGGATATGATTTTTTCTATTGTACCCATCTGGCTTCCTCAATGTGGATCGGACAGCGATTCAGTCACAGGGTCAAGTTTTTTAGAGTCGGATCAGTTGCCGGCACAATGGTTATGGTTTCGGTATCGTCGTCATAGAGAAGAACGGCCAATCCACTTCCAAGCCTGGATTTCACCTGAGTGCACTTTGCGTCCCAGGACAGCTCGATCTCGCCGTAATCGGTTCCGTATCGGGAGATACATTCCCTGATGACGCCTTCCAGCGCTTCCGGGCTGAGTCTGTCCAGGGGTATTCTGTGAATAGCCATATGCGGATTCGATTTAAGATTCAGCAGTACATATCCTGTCGATGCATATCAGTTTTCAACACGCTATCATGAACCGGTTCATAAGAGGTCAAATATGTGTCCAGTTTTTCAAACAACACACCCAGAATGTCAATCTTCCCGTCATCCCCAGAATATCCCGGTCCGATCCTTGTCCAGTCCTTCAAGCAACTTCTCAAAGTCGGCACTTTCTTCCGCCAGGTCATAGGGCTGCCACCGCGAGTTCCGATCCATGTAATAGAGCGCCCATTTCTTGGTTTCAGTATCAAACCGGAATTGGGCCAGAGGGGCCTCTGTCCATGTGTTAGGATCGCGAAAATAGGGCCTGGTCTCAATAAGGGTTGCCTTGTTTCTATGAGTTTTCTTGTGAATTCGGGCAGAGGCATAGTTTCTTCCCTTACTGGCACTGGCCAGTTATTATCACTGCTATCCCGCAGCGTATCAGAGGGCTTGAATATGGCAGCCCTTTTGTGAGTATTTTGTAAACCGTAATACTTACACATCCAGCGTGAAGCGTCAACAACTATCCAAACACAACTATCCAAACGCCCTATGGGAACAGAAGATGCCTGATGGTAGGGCGCTTTCCCATTTATGGGTTTCCCTGTCATAGTGATCAATGGATCAGTCGTCGCTTGAGCAGGAAGCGTTCAGCTCGTAGCGATCAATAGCATTGATAAAACCTCATACACCAGCCGGTACCCGGAACCTCTGAAGTAGTCCCGGCAGTGTATATCGGCTGATATCTCTTGACAGGTCCCCTTTTCTCCCCATATACTTCTAATTAAAACAATTTTTATCAATTCTATAGGCCGTTATGAATTGGAGGGACTTTGCCCGGAATTCATCTTCTGAATAATCGGAATTTCATATTTATTCTGGCCATTGTGGGAGCTTTTGCGTTCCCCGGTCCTTCGGAAGTGACTCGCTATCTCATGATGCCGGCATTGGCCGTTGCCATGACGATGGCGACGCTGAGTGTTCCGAACAATTATTTTCAAGACCTCCGAACGCATATCGTCCCCTTTGTTGCCGGAATTGTGGCAACCTATGTCCTCCTGGGAGGATTTCTTCTTGCGTCTGCCGCGATTTTTCTCAATGACCGAAACCTATGGATCGGATTCGTCCTGATTGCCGCCGCTCCTCCGGCCGTTGCAGTCATCCCCTTTACCGCCATCTTGAGGGGAAATGTCGCCTTTACTTTGTCAGGTACGGTGGCGTCCTATCTTGCCGCGCTGGTTGTCACGCCGGCCATCATGGGGGTGTTTATCGGGACGGAGCTTGCCGATCCTTTGAAGTTGCTTTATATTCTGATCCTGCTCATTATCCTGCCGCTTGTCGCCTCCAGAACGATGTTACACTTTAATCTTCACCATCGTCTCGCCTCCGCCCGGGGAGGCATAACCGACTGGAGTTTTTTTATTGTTCTGTATTCAATGGTCGCGGTAAACCGGGATTTGATCTTCGGGCAGCCTCATATCCTGGGACCCGTCGTCGCGATTATTTTTTGCGCGACCTTTGTGATGGGAGCTGTGATCCGGAAAGGAGCGCAACTGGTGGGCGTTGAGGAACGCAATTGGCCCGGTCTCATCCTTCTGGGCACTTTGAAAAACCAGGGGATTGCCGGAGGATTGGCCATAGCCCTGTTCGAACAAGAGGCGGCGCTGCCGTCTGCCATTTACAGCGTCTTTTTGATTGCCTATATTATGTGGCTGGATTGGCTGTCGAATCGAAAGACGTAACGTAGTGTAAAAGGGCTTTCGCCGCTTCCTGTGTCTCTCTGTGATTGTCAAGTCATTACCGGTTGAAATATTTAATATTCTTAAAAATTATTGACAAAACCTCTGAAAGGAGCTACTCATTTCGACCATCGTATGGTTTTTCTTATTCACTGCCATGCGTTGGCGAATGCGGAATGTCTTGTGGGGAAGAAACGACAGCGAGCGAACCGGGGCTGATGACCGGCCGGTTACGGTCGTAGGGAGGCGCCCTTCATCCGGTCATTGCATTGTGAAAAAATGAATGATTTGAATTCTGCCCGCGCAAATGGAGGAGTACGTACCGATGGACGTAAAGCCTACTTACGAAGAGTTGGAAAAAAGAATCAGAGAGCTCGAAGAAGCATTAAGGTACGAGACTCAGACAGAGGAGGCGCTGCGCAGGAGTGAACAGAGATACCGCAATATCCTGGAAAGTATTCAGGAGGGCTATTTCGAGCTTGACCTTGCCGGCAATTATACTTTTGTCAACGACGCAAACTGTAGATTCCTCGGATATGCCAGAGAAGAACTGATCGGGATGAATGCCCGGAAGCATTCTCCGTCAGAGGAAAACTTCAAGAAATTAGTCCAGGCGTACACAGGTCTCTACCAAACAGGAAAACCTATAGAATCACTGGAAGTTGAGGCGAGTAGAAAAGACGGCACGAAGGTATTCTACGAAACGTCAGTGACGCTTATGAAAAATGCTGAAGGAACTCCAATCGGTTTCCGCGCTATTTCCAGGGACATCACCGAACGCAAAAAAATGGAGGAGGAAAGAGAAACACTTATCAAAAAGCTGCAGAAAGCAGTTTCAGAAGTCAAACAGCTGAGCGGATTGCTTCCTATCTGTGCTTCCTGTAAAAAAATACGTAATGATGAAGGGTACTGGGAGCAGATAGAAGGGTACATTAAAGCTCATTCGGGGGCTGAATTCAGCCACGGAATTTGCCCGGACTGTGCAAAAAAATTATATCCGGAAATTACTGTTGGCGAGTCAGAGGATGATGTTAAAAAAATAAATGGTTGAGTGATGTGTAATTGATGGTTCCCTCATTGATAGAACGGAGAATAATATGAAAGCAATCAGCTTCCTCGTCGCTGCAATGTTCCTGTGTGTACCATTAACATTCACTGCGAAAGTATACGCAGAAAGGTTTTTGATGTTTCCTGTCTATTTTCAGATCCCCCATTGCACGTGCACCATCGAAATGACGGCCACTTGCGGACACACACACGCATGCTACAGTGAAGCACCGCTTCTCGCACTGCCCGGTTATGACCAGACCGCTGTCGAATGCCCCTGCATCGAAGAATGTACGGGCCCCATACTATACAAGGTTGCAGTGCAGTGCGGCCAGACAACGGGCGATCCGCACATTTGTGCACCAGCCACGTGGGACATTGAGTTTAGCCAGTATTCATATGAGTCCCCAAAGACAATCACAATTACGCCTGCCGGCATTAAAATTGACTAAAAGGACACAGACCACCTGTGCAGCCGGGAAGATTCCTGTGGAACGTCGGTAAAGGAGATTGTATCGGTTGGTATAAAAATAGCGGTCGAATTTTTACACAGAATATAATGGAGCAGGAATGCATGAGAATCGTGAACCCTATAACGGCAGCAGATCCGGTAACGAATCGAACAATAGAGGACGTCATTAGGGACTTTGTAAGAACCAGTCCGATGAACCGTCTCGAAGCATTCGATAATACGCAGATTTTTAATGAACCACTGGTCGGCTTTGCAGACGGTGACGATCCGATCTTTACTGAGTACAAGACAGTGGTTTCAGAAAAGCATCTCACGCCGCGGGAGGCACTCGCTCTGCATGATGAGGAGGGGCGGACTGCATTGACGAGCCCGTTGCCGTTGAGTGTCATTTCTTTCGTGCTTCCCATAGATCGGGGAACCAGGTCCAGTAACGCCCTGGAAGAAGAGGGGCCCTCGCTGAGATGGAATCACACGCGCTGGAAGGGTCAAGAATTCATAGATGAGCTGGAGCGGCATCTGGTGAGTTTTCTGGAAAAAAGGGGCGTTTCCGCAATCGCCCCGGACCTGACGTCGGCCTTTAAGATCGACCGGTTCTCCGGCGGCATAGCGTCCAACTGGTCGCAGAGGCATATGGCGTATGCGGCGGGGCTGGGCACATTCAGCCTCAACGAAGGATTCATCACCCCCCGGGGGATGGCAATGCGCTGCGGGAGCGTGGTTGCCGGCATAAAGCTTACGCCGTCCATTCGGCCCTATGCCGGTCCTTTTGCGAACTGTCTCTTTTTCAGTTCGGGCACATGCGGCGCCTGCATACGGCGCTGTCCCGGAGGGGCGATCAGCGAAAAGGGACACGACAAGTCAAAATGTCTTGAAGTGCTTTTCGTGAGCCAGAAGCCCTGGATTGAGGGTGCGCATGGGGAAGGATACATAGGGCAATATGCGGGCTGCGGGCTTTGCCAGACCGGCGTTCCCTGTGAAGATCGGATCCCCGTTGAACCGATTGAGGACACGTAAGGATGGTTTAGAAACTCCATATGTCAAAAGGGGGGGGCTATGCATGTCTGGGCTTTATCGACGAGGCAACCGGCGCTGCCGGCAGGGATGGCCCCTTTACCCGATACTGTGAGAGATATTTGATTACCACAGGAGAAAGGAAACTGCAGGGAGGAATGTATATGGAACGAAATGTAGGGACTATCGACAGGATCGTGCGGTTTATGGTGGCCGTTTTTTTTATCGCGGCCAATATTGCCGGCTGGATAACTGGTATTGCGGGCACCGTGCTCGCCGTCATTGCCGGCATGCTTCTTTCCAGCGTAATTTCAGGATACTGCCCCCTCTATGTGAAACTGGGAATCAAAAAGACATGGTAAATTGAAACCATGCGAAGAGTGACGGTTCCGCAAAAAAACCCTCTCCCTTGAGGGAAGAGATTTGATGTGGGGGTGGTGAGACTAATGTCATTAGAACTGGTTGATAATCCCCCTTCCCGACCGTTCAATGGCAATCGCCGCGGCATGTTCTCCTTGACAATCCCTGTGTATTGGCGCATATCCTAAGAAAACTTTATAGAATCGCTCAGTAAATCCATTACCATATTTGGCAACGCAAATGAGGGAGGCGTCGTATGAAAACTCTGATGTTGATTTTGACGGTTATCGCAGTCCTGTGTCTGCCCATGGTTGCAGGCGCCGACTGTCCAGATCGAGTGGGGACCTGTTGGGCCGTGCCGAATTGTCCCAATGCAAGCTGCGGGCCTAAGGCTGAGGGGCCTATGTCCTACGGTACCTGCTGGAGCTGGACGGGCTGCAAACCCTGTCACAGCCAGGATACTTACCGCAGGCAGTGTAAAGAAAAATACTGCCCCGGCGACTGTAAAATTCTCGGCTGCAACTGCGATAACTGGTATTTTTCATTCCGGGATGACAGTGGCAAAGAGATAGATAACTGAAATATTTAAAAACTTTAAGTAGCTTTGCTACTCAGGGGTGTGCCATGAGCGATGAAGACAAGTCTATGGAAGAAATCGTCGCTGAACTGGAACGTTTCGAGGCGAAGAGGCGTGAAGAAAAGGATTCAGCTGCAGAGAACGATCCAGTCACTGAAGAAACGATAGAATCAGAGGAAGCGGCTGCTCCCGAATATCCGCAGGACGGACTCATTTTGGAAAGACCTTTTGAAGAACAATCGCCTGAGGATTCATCTCCTGAAGAAGGCGGACCCGAAGCGGAGACCCTGAATGAAGATGTTCCTGAAGAGGCGGGGCACCCTGAAGAGGGGCTGGATATCGCAGGGCCGCCGCCCGAAAAAGGCAGAAATGAGCCCCTCGATGAGCAACCGGAAAAAATCGCCCGGCCGCACAGTTCACGGATGACGATAGTGCTTGCGGTGGTGCTGGCGCTTCTTATTGCGGCAGCCTACTTTGTATGGCCGACTATCTATGAGCATGGAACCGCAACAATCCAGGGAACTACCTACGCCCTGCGTACGCACAGGCTGACGGGAGACCAGGAGTATCGTGTGGGAGAAAAGTGGCTAAACGCGCTGCCTGCCGATACATCAACCTATCGTGGCCGTATCAGTGTGCCGGTGAAGGCAGCCCCGGCGCCGAAAGAAGCGGAGTCTGAAGAAGGTCGGGGGTCGATCACAAAAGAGGTGCAGACACAGGCAGTGGCGCCCTCAATACCGCCGCCGGAGACAGAACCGAAAGAGGAAGTGTCTTCGTCGGAAGGAACATCGCCGCCTGTACCCGTCGAAGAGCCTGCTGCGCATGAAGATAAAATGGTTGCCGCAGGAGAAAAACAGTCTGAAGCAAGTGAGGCCGAACGCGACCGGGAAGCGCAGGCGGAAGATGCAGCAGAGACAGTGCAGGTGAAATCTGAAGAAAATACAGTGAAAGAGACTGTTACTGCAGCAGCGTCGGCAACAAAGGATATCGCTGCGCCTGCAGGGGAGTCTGATACGCCGGTTTCACACGGGGCAACGCGGGCAGGGGAGACGAGAACAGACACTCCTGCCGAAAAGATAGTTCCGAAACCGGAAGCGAAGGGCGGCTATGTCGTTCAAATCGGGGCCATGCGCGTTAAGGAATTTGCCTACGAAATGCTGGAAAGGGCGGAAGACAGAGGATTCGACGCGCAGATGCGCACCGTAAGATCAAAAGCCGGCATTCTGTGGCATCTGGTCTTGCTCGGCTCTTTCACTGATGCAGATGAGGCTCTGGTCTTCATAAAAGAAAAGAAACTTGCAGAAATTTATCCGGGGTGCTTTGCCAAAAAGCTTAGAAATCCATAAAAAGAGAGGAAGAGCATGCCGTGCAGACGGCGAAGAAATACGAGACCACGGAATGGGGCATGACGCTCCTTTGCGTCGTGAGGAAGAGTGAACGGTGACAGCATGAAACTAATAAAGATACTGGTGGTGTTTTGTGCCTGTGCGGCCTGTTTTATCGCTGTGAATGACACTCCCGCCCGTGATGCAGGATCCTTAAAGGTTGCACTCCTCTTTGATGTCGGAGGAAGAGGCGACGGAGGCTTTAATGATTCCGCCTACCGTGGACTGGAAAGAGCCGTCGCCTCGCTGGGCGTAACAGCCGTCTATATAGAACACAAGCGAAATCTGGATCTGGAGCGCGCCGTAAAGGAGTCGGCGGCCTCCGATGCGGGGATGGTTATCGGCGTAGGCTATGCCTTTTCCGAAAAGCTTCATTCATTGGCACAGCAATGCCCCGACAAAAAGTTTGTCTGTGTCGACTATGGCGTGAAATACGATGACAGGGGGCGGATGGCGCCGCTGCCCGCCAATCTTGCAGGGCTTATCTTCAGGGAAGAAGAAGGGTCCTACCTGGTGGGCGCCATGGCGGCCCTGAAGAGCGCAGCCGGCAAGATCGGCTTCATAGGCGGCATGGATATTCCCGTCATCCGAAGGTTTCAGGCAGGCTATCTGGCAGGGGCGCATGCCCTGCGGCCGGATGTGGAACTGCTGTCGCAATTTGCGGGGATAACCAATCGGGCTTTCAACGATCCGCAAAAAGGATACGAGATCGCCACCTCTATGTACCGGCAGGGTGCGGATATTATCTATCACGCATCGGGTGGTACCGGTGAGGGTCTTTTCAAGGCGGCAAAGGAGATGAACCGGCTGGCGATCGGCGTGGATACCGATCAAAGCGCGCAGGCGCCCGGGTATGTGCTGACCAGCATGGTCAAGTATGTCGATGTGGCAGTCTTCGAGAGCGTCAAGTCTTTTGTAGAGGGCAAATTCTCCGGCGGGCTGAAATCATTCGGTCTGAAAGAGGGGGGTGTGGGCTTTGTCTATAATAGAAACAACCGGGAGCTGATTCCTGAGGACATGCTCGATATCGTTCTGGCGTTGCAGAAAAATATTATTGCGGGGACGCTTGTTGTTCCCGCCGTCAACAATCAAACCCGCATGTTTTCACGGGAAGAGCTGCAGGACCTGTTGTCGCAGCTGCAAATAGAGATCATGGAGGCTCTCGAAAAGCTGGACGGCGATCTTCTGCACAGCGCCTGGAGGCTGGCCGGTAAAGATTTGAAGAGTGCTCTCGCACGGGACGTGCTCAACAAGCTCTACCGGGGCAATCCTTACATTATCGACTGTGAGACGGTTAACGATCAGGGAATTATGGTGGCGGTCGAACCGCAGGCGCACAAATCGTCCGAGGGCGCCGACATCAGTGGGCAGGCGCATATGATCAGGCTGTTCAAAACGCATACACCGGTGATGAGTGGATCATTCCAGTCAGTCGAAGGACCCCGGGCGGTGGTTATTCATCATCCCATATTTTCGCAGAGTCACCAGTTCAGGGGGTCTGTGGCGACGCTTTTTGCCCCTGAATATCTCCTGTCCGGCATCATCGGGCCTGTCGCGTCCAATCTGCCTGTCGACATATTTCTGATGCAGACGGACGGTCTGGTCATCTATGACGTCGATACGAAACAGATAGGTCTCAATGTCATTACCGATCCTCTCTATCAGCCCTTTCCGGAACTGGTAGCCCTGGTCCGCAGAATGGCTCTCACCGATGAGGGCGAAGGCGAATATCGATTCTATCTCAAGGTGGGTGAACCGCCGGTAGAGAAGGCAGTCTACTGGCGGTCTGTGGCTCTGCACGGGGCAGCATGGCGTCTTGCCATTGCCTGCGCGAAGGTGCATATCGTGGGTCACTAGGCCGTTTCGCTACCGGAGACCGGCGATTTTCTGCAGAATCCATAGGGTTTCGGGAAGGCCTATCGTTTCGCTCACGCTCTTCTTGCCGGCCAGATAATCAGCGATATCCTGTTCGGGGGTGGAAAGGCCTGCGAGAAGACGCAGTGTCACCAGGGCATCCTGAAGATTCACCTCGCCGTCGATATTTACGTCCCCCTTAGCGATCTCGCCGATAATCGCGTTTGTCAGGAGGTTGCCGTTGGCGTCGTAGGTATAAGTGATCCTCTTGCCGATGCCGTAATCGGCCCGTACAAGCCGACCGGTGTCGTCGTAGGAGAAGTGAATCGTAACTGCTTGAATAGACTGGACGGACAGCATCAACGCTCCACCCAGAAGAAGTATCGTCAGGAAAGGCAGTAAGATTTTTTTCTTCATATCCCATTCTCCATTATGCACATATCGTGATTTTCATGCTCGTAGCGGCCTTGTACCCCGCATGGCGGAAACAAACCCGGCGTGCACATCATTGTCGAATTTCATTCAGTTCCGCCCGTGACTGATCGATCTCGCGCAATGCCGATTCTATATTACTCAATAGCATTGCGAGACCGATGATAACATTTTTCAATTCATGCAGCTCCCCACGTTCCAATTTCTTGCCCGCCTTGCGTTTTGCCTCTATATCGGCGATCATTCGATCCCGCAATGCGAGGCCTTTCAAAAAGTCGTTCCACGCGCCTGGGAGCCACTGCTCGTTATCGTGAATTTGTTTTTCCAGTTCCGCCGGACGCACCCGTGCGTGTTCCCGCAAGATCAACCCCATCAGATCATTATTCAGTTTCGCTGCAAGTTCTTTCATTTTCTGCTCACGTTCCGCTTGCAGTTCCTTCTCGCGTTTCGCTTGCACTATCGGCCTCCACCATTTTCCCGCCAGTTTATTGGCCGCTTCCTGTAGTTTACTCTCCCTTTCCCTCTCCTTGATAATGAATATCATTGTACGCAAATAAAAGATACGATCCGCAAGTTTGTCCGATGCGGCATCAAGACCTGTCGGATCAATATATCTGAGAGGATCGGCGTAAGCATACTGATAGGGATTGACGGCCCTGGGTTCTTCCAACTGCGGCCACAGAGGTTCAGGCGTGATAAAACGTACCTTCTCCGCATCGTAATAACGGGCGCCCATATGATAGAGCGTGCCGCTTTCGCCTTCCTGGCGGACGCCCCAAGCCCCGGCAAACGTGAAAGGCTGAGTAACGGTTCCGGTGCGGGCGAGCAAACGGCCATAGGGATCGTAGGCATAGGCGTTGACGACGGCGCCGACGGCGTCGGTCAGGGCAAGGGTGTTTCCTGCCTGATCGAAATGATAGAGATAGACCTTGTTGCCGTCGGTAGTATCGATCATGTAGAGCAGACGCCCCTCGGGAGTCCACACGTAATAGCGGGTAATCAGGCCGGTCGTATCGTTCTTTTCGGCGACAACCGGTGAAAGGCCGATGGCATGATTGGTGTAAAAATGGGAGGTTGCGCCTCCGCTGGTGCGTGTTCTGAGATCTCCCATACCGTTATATGCCAGGATCGCATCGCCGACTGCGATCAGGCGCGAGGCGCCGTCCCAGCCGTAGGCCCACCCCGGTGCTGCGGTCATGCGGCCCCGGGCGTCGTAATTGAAGCCGGTGGTGCTGATCTGGGAGGCGGCGTCGTAGCTCAAGGCGCGTTTTACCGTGGGCATATATGATTCCAATGTAAGGGGCGCCGTCATGTCCATGGCGGTTATGCGCCCCCCCGTATCGTAGGTGAATGAAAGTTCAACGTGATCTCCCGATTGGAGACGGAGAAGGCGATCCGCCTTATCCCAGGTCTGTGTGATTGATTTGTCGTTTGGTAGGCCTATGGCGGTAAGGCGTTTATCGTCGTCATAGGTGAAGGTTATTTGTGTGTTGGTCAGGTCGTCGCTGATCCGGGTGAGCAGGCCCGTGCCGGTTTCACCCACATCGTAGGTGTAGGTCACGGTAAAGACACTGTTATAGGTGGCCGTCTTGAGACGGCCTGCGTCATCATAGGTTGCTCCGAAAAGGGCTTCGCCATCTGCCGTTGCGGTAATCCGTCCTTCGGTGTCCCGTGTCAGTGAAAGGTCATTCGTTGTCAGGAGGCGGTTCCGGGCGTCGTAGCTATAGGCCAGATCGAGCCCCGTGCTGTACTGCCTGCGAGTGACGTTGCCGGCGGCGTCATAGGTGATGTTCTGGGTGCTTGCGTCGGGATAAGTGGCGGAATTTAATTGTCCCCGGCTGTCATAGGTATATTGAACGGTCCGGCTCAACGGATCCGTAAGTGTTCCGAGACGCCCCATCGTCGTATAGTCAAAGTCCCAGGAACTGCCATTGAAGTCCTTGATCCGGGTGAGGTTGCCCATGTTGCCATAGCTATAGGCGACCGTTTCCCCTCCGGGCAGTGTCACGCCGGACAGGAGCCCAAGGGCGTTGTAGGCATAGGTGGTGATCATGCTGTCGGGGGCGGTGATGGAGGTAATGCGGTTCATTGCATCCCGGCCATAACTCGTCGTTCCGTTCATAGGGTCCACAACGGAGGCAACGAGACCCAGCTTGTCGGTAATGTCAGTCGTTGTTCTTCCGAGAGGCGTGGTGCGAGTCACCGGTACCCCCTCGTCATCGTAAGTCATCGTCCATGTCTTGCCTCCCCGGGTCACCCGGTCAAGCCATCCCCGGGAATCGTATTGATAGGCATCTGCAACTCCTGTGGCGTCTGCCGTGCCTGCGAGACGATCCAGCCGGTCATAAGTCCGGGTCGATGCGGTTCCCAGACGGTTCGTGGTTTTTACCAGGCGATCCATCAAGTCGTATTCGTACAGAACCGTTCCGCCGTCCGGGCCAGTGGTGGCGACAAGGTTGCCGTTGGCGTCCCAGGTAAAGTTCGTGGTCCGGTTCAGTTCATCGGTCAATGAGGTAAGGTGATCCTCTTTGTCGTAGGCTGATTTCAAGGTGGATTTGTCCGGATAGGTGACAAGGACGAGACGCTTGTAATTGTCGTAGCCGTATGTCGTTGTTCCTGTGTCGCTGTCGGTTCGGCTTGCCGGCGTGGCGTCGGCGTTGTAGGTGTAGGTGATCTTCCCGCCGAGCGGGTTGGTTGCCGTCAGTACCTGCCCTCGCTCGTTATAGGTGTAAGACCAGGCGTGCCCCCCCGGTCGGTCTGGGACAGGAGATTGCCCTTGCCGTCGTAGGAAAATGCGTCGAAGGTGCCGTCCGCATGGGCGATACGGGACATGTGATAAAACGTAAAAGTGAAGGTCTGTTCGTTGTCGGGATTCGTAAAGATCTGTTCCTGCGGTTCGTAGGTCCATGTTGTGATGTGCCCCTTGGCGTCAGTCATGGAGGCCAGCCGGCCCGAGGGGGCGTGATAGGTGAAAACGGTGGTATCACCCAGGCGGTCGGTCAGTTCTGTCGGCCTGCCCGTCTCATCGTTGATGAGGCTGTATCCCTTTCCCGATGGATCGCTGAAGCCCGTCCATACCGCACCGTCATCATGCCGTGAGAAGAATTCCTGTCCCTCTGGATCGGTAATGCGGGTCACGCCTGCTTCAGGGGCGTCGTAATCGAAGGTCCAGGTATCCCCGTAGGCGTCGGTCTGTGAGACGACCCGGCCCTGGCTGTCGTAGGTGTTTGTCCAGGGGGTGTTGCCCAAAGGACGTGTCTCGGCGGTCAATTGGTATCCGCTGTCGCCTATTTCGCTGGTGTACCGGAACTGGGTGGTGTTGCCGAGCATGTCCTTGATGGAAGTGATGTAGCCGTTGGTTTGGTACAGCACTGCCATCCGGTTGGCATCTATCCGGAATGGCCCCGATGTGAGCGAGCGGCCCAATCCGTCTGTGATGGTATTGATAGAGCGAATATCAGTCTCCTGGACCTCGTCCACATAGGTGATCACATGTTCGTTGCCGTTTCGGTCCTGCACCCGTTTGAGGCGGCCGTCGGCGAGAAAACTATAGATCCTCGCCGCCTTGGGGTCCATCAGATGAAAACATCCGCCTCCGTCCTGACGCAGCTGGTAGGGGACTGCGTCGGCGTCCGCCAGTTGCCACTGGCCTTCCTGGTAAATAAAGCGCAGGCGCTTGCCCTGAAGGAATGAAATGGTAATAGACGTATCACCTTCCTGTTCGATGGATAGCATGTAGGTGTGCAGCCAGTTGTGGCCGATGAAACCATCGGCGTTGCCCGAGAGGTTCTCCCGGGCCAGACGGCCGGCGTGCCAGAGGGAGACGGTAAGGGGCAGGGGACCACCGAGATTGACGATTTTTTCCGGTCCCCAAAGATACTCGCCTGTGGCCAGGGCGACCGGCTCGTCGCTTGTCTGTTGTCTGTTCTTTGTTCCGTAGGTGAGTGCCGTATACTCCCGTGCGCCGGCCTGAACCAGAAATGTGCCCGTGCCGCTCTGCGTCGTTTGATACTCGTAATCGAAGAGGGCCTTTCCCAAAACGAGGCCTTTTCGTGTGGCGCTGTAGCGGATTGTCACATCGACGGACTGACCGGGCGAGAGGTATTTATACTCATCAGCGGTGAAATCGGGTGAAAGAACGGTGAACAGCGAGGCGTCGCCCCCGCTGAAAGTCACTTGCATATTGCTGAATGTGGAGGCGGTATTGTTCGTGATTGCGATGGTTTTTTCAACGCTTTTGCCCGGCGCCGGCGCGCCGAACTCCAGCGTTGTCTGCGAGAATGACGCAGGGTCCGTATCCGCCTGGTTGCGGACGCAGCGGACGCACCCCGGGGTGCTCTTCTCGCCGTAGTATTTCCCGCCCGAATAAAAATTAATGCCATGTGCCTTTTCAGGATCGTAAGGCCATGTATTTTCTATGAAGTCAGTGCGTGACCAGTACAGCTCCGAATAGCAATCGGGGAAAAAGTCAGTGAGGATTTTTGGATCTTTATCGTAACTCCAGGCAATGCTTTGCAGTTCATCAATGGTGGGGAGGCGCCAGTCCGACCGTCCCCCCAGGACAAGACCGCTGCAATACGTAAGACTCTCCTGCCAGGTGTATCTGACGCCGCTGTTTTGTGCATCACCCTGCTGCCACACCATGCTCGTCTGTCTGTCTGACACCGTTCCGTTTCCGTTGTCGCCAAAGAGGGGAATCGCCATGGCAAAGCCGGCATGAAACGTCATCAACACAGCAGACAGCAACGCTGCAAATACCCAGTGCCGATTCTCCTGTTGCCACATATTCGTCCGTTCCTTTCACTGCGGTGAATACTTCTCTCATAGAAATCAAAAGATGTGCGGCATGCCGGCTTTTGCCGGTATGACGAAGGCGATAATTTTTATGAGGTTCTTCAATAATCTCAAAAAACCGGTTGCACAGATTTGTTACGTCCGGTTCTTAAGGTAGGTTTGCAATTCTTTGAATTTATGGCTATTAATATTGATGCTATGGAGCGAATATACGAGCGAAAAAAATCCCTGTCAAGCGTAAAAAAAGACCACCAATTGCGGGGACAGTATACTTAATTAACGATCTCAAGAATCCTATGAAAGCCGGTAAGAAACAACGACACTTTTTTCGCAGGAATGCTGAATTATGTATACTGTCCCCCAAAACTCCTGATGAATATTTCCTTGACTTATCGGTCGGTTCTATCTAAAGTCTACACTTAAAAATCGATGTGTTATCAACCTTTTTTGTCACATCCGGACAAAGGGAAATTAATGGACATCACATTTTCTTCGTGGCTCATCTGGTTCTTGGCCGGCATTGCCGTCATGCTCGCAGAGCTTGCCGTGCCCGGTTTTGTGATCATCTTCTTTGGATTGGGGTGTTGGGGCGCCGCAGTCGTCGCAGGCTTTGCTCCGGATGCCTATTCAGCGCAAGTCATCGTCTTTTTAGTAGTGTCCATCGCCTTTCTGATGACGCTGCGAAAAGTGGCCATGCGCGTTTTTGTCGGAAGAAGCGAAGGCCCGGAGGCCGATGATTCGGAAAATGTTGCCGTAGGAGCGCGGATTACCCTCGACCAGGATATGGAACCAGGACGGATAGGGCGGGTGCGCTTTCGTGGAACCATGTGGGATGCCGTTTCCGAAGATCGAATCCCTGCCGGATCTGATGCCGAAATCACGGGAGTGGACAAGGCCAATCGGTCCTGTCTCAAGATTAAAAGTGTTTCTCCTGTGTGAAATGGAGTTCTGAAGGGCAGAATTCATGCCTCATCTCCCCCGCGGGGAGGATGCAGCGGTGGCTGTCTCCACCGAATTCTCACCATGTAAGCCCTTATAAGGAGGATTATTGCATATGACTTCAACCCTTGTTGCCTTGATCGCCATCGCCGTATTGGTAGTTGTGGTGCTCTTCAAAGGCGCCATCATTGTCCCTCAAAAAAGTTCCGTCATCGTTGAGCGTCTGGGAAAGTTCCATCGCGCCCTCGATGCGGGCTTCCACATTCTGATCCCATTTATGGATCGGGCTGCCTATAAATTCAGTCTGAAAGAACAGGTGATGGACATCCCCGCCCAGATTTGCATCACCAAAGACAATGTGAGCGTTGAGGTAGACGGCCTTATTTACCTTGAGGTCCAGGATGCGAAAAAGGCTGCCTACGGCATTGACAACTATCTCCGGGCGGCGTCGCAGTTGGCGCAAACAACCCTACGCTCGGCCATCGGCAAGATCGACCTCGATAAAACTTTCGAGGAGAGGGAAAAAATCAACACGGAGGTGATCGACGCCATTGACCAGGCAGCCCTCTCGTGGGGCGTGAAGGTGCTTCGCTATGAGATCAAGGATATTACACCGCCCGTATCGGTGAAAGAGGCCATGGAGGCCCAAATGACAGCCGAGCGCCAGAAACGGGCCAACATAGCCACGTCCGAAGGTGTGCGGCAGAGCATGATCAATCAGTCCGAGGGTGAAAAGCAAAAGCAGATCAACGAGGCCCAGGGCAAAGCGGCACAGGTGACGCTGGTGGCCGAAGCCGATGCAAAACGGATCGAACTGATCGCGAAGGCGACGGGCGAGGGAATCAGCAAGGTCGCCGCCGCCATTAAGGATGAGGGTGGAATCGAGGCGCTTAACATGCGACTGGCGGAGCAGTATATTTTGCAGTTCGGGAACCTTGCCAAGACGACCAACACGGTTATTATGCCCAGCAACGTGGCTGACGTTGCAGGTCTCATCGCGACGGCCATGGCTACGGTGAGGGAAATAAAATAAACCGATTTCCTGGATATCCTTCCCCTACATATTTCTTGCTCGAATAAACTGAAAAGGCAGAGTGCAGGGAGGACGTGATGGCTGGAGATATTATCGTAAAGACCGTAAATGACGCAAAGGCGCTCAAGACATTCGTCCTTTTCCCCTGGACTTCGGGCATATACAAGAATGACTCTGCCTGGGTGCCTCCCCTCATCTCGGAGCAGATGAAATTTCTTGGCCGGCGTAAGGGGTACTTCTACGAAATCGGTGATGCGACGCTCTTTCTCGCCTATCGCAATGGCATGCCGGTGGGAAGAATCAGTGCACACGTCAATCGACTCTACGAGGAAAAATATGATGCTCATACGGGGTTTTTTGGATTTTTCGAGTGCCTTTCCTCGCAGGAGATTGCCGATGCGCTGTTCGACAGTGCCGCCGAATGGCTGAACAGGCGCGGGAAAACCATCATGCAGGGGCCCCAGAGTTTTTCCGTATACGATGCCGTCGGGTTCGATATTGAGGGGAACGACATCATGCCTGTGGTAGGCCTTTTCCATTTTGCCCCCTATTACAAGGATTTTGCAGAGAAATACGGATTCCGCAAGTGCATTGACTGGTACTGTTACCTGGTGCGCGACATACAGGACTACCAGCCCTATCTCGCCGAGGTAAGGGAAGAATTCATGAAAGGGCAGAACATTACCTACCGCACCCTGGAAAAGCGGGACATGAAACGGCGGGCCCGTGAGATCAAGGAAATATTCAATGTTGCCTGGGACGGAAACTGGGGGCACCTTCCCCTCACGGACAGGCAGTTCAAGATCTTCTTCGATGAACTCAAAATGGTAGTGATTCCAGAGCTTGCCATCTTTGCAGAAGATGGTGATACAACTATAGGGTTCTGTATTTCCATCGCCGACGCGAATATCGGCCTCAAAATACTGAACGGGCGGCTCTATCCCTGGCGCCTGTTCAAGGTCCTGAGAGCGATCAAAAAGAGCAGAAAGATCCGTACGATCGTCATGGGAGTTCTCCCCGAATACCGGGGGCGCCATATAGACGACGTGTTTTACCTGAAGACCATTGAAACGGGGGTAGGTATGGGGTTCAATGCGTCCGACTGTTCCCTTATCGTGGAGACCAACCGCAGGATGATCGGCGCCATATCCGCATTGAAGGCGGATAATTACAAAACCTACCGCATCTTCGAAAAAAACATTTCCTAGGAAGCAGATCTGCTGGGGTGGTATTTTTCGATAAGGGGGAAGACCAGCGAAAAGGCCAAAGCGCATACAAAGCCGGCAAGAATGTCGGTTATGTAGTGATACCGAAGGTATACCGCCGAAAAAATGATGAATGCCGCCCATACCGTTGCAAAGGGCATACATCTTCTTTCCCGGCGCCAGGCCAGGAGCACCGTCACCGTGCTCAGCATTGTATGGCCACTGGGGCAGCAGTCTCTCATCACGCCTGAGGTGCTGTCGAGCATCGACCGTATACAGTCAAAGCTCCAGAGGCCGGTGAGCTCGATTGTGTGCAGATGTGCCAGCGTATACCGAGGTCCGATGGCCGGTGTCAGAAAGTATCCGATGTAAGAAATATAAAAACCGATAATAATGGTCGAGGCGATTGTATGAAATACGTCCATTCGGCCTTTCCGATAGGCAATTACACAAAGGGAAAAAGGAAGCAGATAGAAACTTGCATACACAATCTGAAGAAATTCAGTAATCGGGGGAAGAGTGATGGATTCAATGAGAATCGTAGGGTTGTGTCCGAAAAAGAGGACGCGGTCCAATCCAATGAGCAGTGTGTCCGCATCGTGGGGATTGACGAGCGGGACAAGCCGTCCAAGCTCCAGATAGATAGTGATTAACAGGGGCAGTGAATACCAGTCGCGAAGAAACACAATTGCGGGTCTGTTCCATATCCGCTCGACCCATACCACGGCAAAGATGATTAAAACCAGCGCCAGATTCAGTATGAACAGGGGCGCCGCCCTGTCGAAGTCCGCAAAAAGGAGTATCATCGTGTTGAGGAAGACGCACATGAAGCACGTGGCGATCTCTTCGAGGCGATAGACCCGGCGCACTAAGGTTGCCGCTGTTGATGAGCTTCGATTGCAGGCTGGTTGCATACCGGTTTTGTACCGTATCTTCTCTGAAAAATACAATAAAAATAACGGTGTCGTAGTAACCCGTACAGTGCCGGAAAAGGTGAGGCCCATTTCCCCGGTGTATATCGGCGGGCTTGCGAATGCCGCAACAATTCAGTGCAAAGTCCTGAGTTAAATGGTATCGTATTTATCTGTAATATGAGTGTCATTGAGATGCGTGCAGGTAACGCAGCGAATTGAGGGAGGTGGCTATGAATGTAAGTCCTTTTGCGGGAAAACCTGCCGTGACGTCAATGCTGGTGGACGTGCCCAGACTGGTGACGGCCTATTATACGGAGACCCCCGATCCTTCGGTGCAAAGTCAACAAGTTGCCTTCGGTACGTCGGGACACCGCGGTTCTTCGTTCGAAAAATCCTTCAACGAAACGCACATCCTTGCCATAAGCCAGGCCATTTGTCTTTATCGAAGGGAGCACAAAATCGACGGTCCCCTCTATCTGGGCATGGATACGCATGCCCTTTCAGTACCCGCTCAGGCTAGTGCCCTGGAGGTGCTGGCGGCGAACGGAATCGAGGTAATGATTGACCGCGATGACGGTTATACCCCAACCCCTGTTGTGTCACATGCGATTCTCACCTACAACCGCGGAAGAAAGGCGGGTCTTGCCGACGGCATCCTTATTACCCCCTCCCATAACCCGCCTAAAGATGGCGGATTCAAGTACAACCCGCCGACCGGCGGACCAGCAGACCCCGTGATTACCGGCTGGATCGAAAGGAAGGCCAACGAGCTGCTGGGGAAAGGTCTCGAGGGAGTAAAAAGGATTCCCTATGCACGCGCCCTTCGCGCCTCCACAACACACAGGCATGACTACCTCAATGCCTATACGAGCGATCTCCCACAGGTAATCGACATTGCGGCCATTCGTGATGCGAAGATCAGCTTGGGAGCGGACCCTCTCTGTGGTGCGTCGGTACGCTACTGGGAGTGCATCGCCGAGCGCTACGGACTGAATCTCACCATTGTCAACGATGCCGTCGATCCGACCTTCCGTTGCATGACTGTGGACTGGGACGGACAGATTCGCATGGACCCCTCCTCATCCTATGCGATGCAACCGTTAATATGTCTCAAAGATCGCTTTGATATTTCCTTTGCCTGCGATGCAGACGCCGACCGGCACGGCATAGTTACGGGCGGAGCCGGATTGATGAACCCGAACCATTTCCTTGCCGTGGCCATTTTCTATCTTTTTAGAAACCGGCCGGGATGGCGCAAAGACGCAGCCGTCGGGAAGACCCTGGTCAGCAGTTCGATGATCGACCTCGTGACGACCAAACTCGGACGGCGTCTATACGAGACGCCTGTGGGATTCAAGTGGTTTGTGGAGGGGCTTTTCGACGGATCTTTGGGGTTTGGCGGTGAAGAAAGCGCAGGTGCCTCCTTCCTTCGCATGGACGGCGCCGTGTGGACCACCGACAAGGACGGCATCATCCCGGCCCTGCTGGCAGCTGAAATGACGGCAAAAACGGGCCGGGATCCCGGAGAGATTTACCGGGAACTGACGGACGAATTCGGCGACCCGGCGTACGACAGGGTCGAAGCCCCCGCGACGCCGGAAGAAAAGGAAACCCTGAAGAAACTCTCGCCGGATCGGCTTAAAACCGACTATCTGGCAGGCGAGAAAATAAAAGCCGTGCTCACCAGGGCGCCCGGCAACGGCGCCGCCATTGGCGGACTGAAGGTGATCGCCGAACAGGGCTGGTTCGCGGCCCGGCCCTCCGGCACCGAGAATATCTACAAGATATACGCCGAGAGTTTCCGGGGAAAGGAACATCTGTCCCTCATCCAGGAGGAAGCCCGGAGGATCGTCAGCGACGCCCTTACCGGCTGAGGGGTCGCCGGATCAGTACATGACCTGGCCCGCATCCAGATTTATCGCCTGGCCCGTCACGCCCCGTGCGTCGTCTGAGGCCAGATAGAGGGCAAGCCCCGCGATTTCTTCCGGCTCCAGCATCCGCTTCTGCATGTTCTTCTCGGTTATATATGCGATTGCATCTTCCCTGTCGCCCTTGAGGGCCTTGGCGACAAAATCGAGAAGTCCTCCTTCGCCTTCCATCATTTCCGTCCGCACCGCTCCGGGACAAATAGCGTTTACCGTAATACCGGGGATTTCAAGAAATCCCATTTCGAGCGCCAGCGATCTCGTGACGCCAAGCATTCCGTGCTTTGCTGCAGCATAGGCGCTTCCAAACACATGGCCGACTTTTGCATTTACTGAGAGCACATTGATAATGCGCCCACTCTTCCTGGGGATCATATATTTCAGACAGCTCTTGGTAAGAAGGAATGAGCCGACCAGGTTTACCTGGATCACGTGTTGCCATGCATCGTCATCGACATCGAGCGTGAGTGATCTGCTCTGAAGGCTGGCGTTATTTACCAGTATGTCCGGGCCGCCGAACCGGTCGACGGTCTCTGCCACCACCCGTTCGATATCCGACTTTTTGGCGAGATCCCCCGCCAGGGCCATCGCCTGACCGCCCCGTGCTTCAATCTCGGCTTTTACGCCATCCAACTGGTCCTGCGACCGCGCCATAAGGACCAGCTTCGCCCCCTCCTGCGCAAACACGAGGGCGATGGCGCGTCCGATGCCCCTGCCGCTTCCCGTTACGATGGCTACCTTGTCCTTCAGTTTCATGAAGATCCTCCTTCATTCTGATTAGGGATATATTGTAAAAGTCATAAAACATTTTGGGGATGGAAACAATCATTAATCTGAATCGCTCCTTCATTCTATTTGATGTTTTTGGCAGGTGACGACCATCACCTGCATTGCGTCAAAGATTGTTGACAGAGTCCGATGATTAATGATAGTTTCATATGCTTATAGATGTCCGGGAATGGTCATTTTCATATGGAGGAGGAGTAATGAAAGGTTTCAATATAGGCGCCCGGTGTGTGCCGGCGATCATGGTTCTGATTATCCTTCTGATGGCGGGAGGCTGTGCGAAAAAGGCTGACATTAACCATTTTTACGGCCTCAACCAGGATTTTTCGGGACTGAAGTGCTATGTGTGGGATGCACCTTCGTCCATTGTGGCGCTTTCCAGGCAGGACAGGCTGGTTGATGAAAATGTGAGGGTTCTTGCCAACCATCAACTCAGTCAGAAGGGGTTTCGCGAGTCGTCGGAAAAACCGGATTTTAACATCCTGCTCAAGTATGAGTATGAAGATTATACCCCGTTGAGTTATCGTCTCAGCATGCTGACCCTTAATATATATCGGGCTGAGAGTAAAGAGTTGCTCTGGCGGGGCACCGCATCGGGTTCCATTCATGTTGATATGGCCTCTGGCGAACTGAGGAAGGCGGTACAGGATATCCTTGCCCAGTTCCCCCCCTATTCCGCACCGGCTCCGGAAGACGTCACGCTGGCCAACTTGGGGTTCCAGGCCCTCCAGCAAAATGACTATGCCGAAGCGGAGAAGTATCTCCTGAGGGCACTGTCAAAAAACCCGGAGAACCCCTATGCGCTTCTGAACCTGGGTGTGGTATATCAGAACACGGAGCGCGCCGATCTTGCACGAAGCACCTACGAAATACTGATTGCGCTGAATCCGGAGGATGTTGCCTTTGTAAGCAATCAGACAGGGGCAACAGGCAAAAAGCTTGTTGACATCGCAAAGGAAAACCTTGCAAAACTCAAATAGAACCATCGCACCACAGGAGAATGACACTCCTGTTATTCTCCTCCCTTTCCGTGGGGTCCTATGCGCGAACCGGTTGAAGGCCGAAGCATAAATAGTCAGAAAGGAGCACGAAATTGAAAGGCAGAATGTTTTGGCCCTGTGCAGTGATTGTCTTTGTAGTGGCCGCCCTCCTATCTCCCTTCAGCCTTGTTTGGGGGGAGGATCCTGCGACGCACGGGAGGATCGGCGCCGCGGACTACTGGCATCTCAGTCTCGACGAGCTGATTGCACGGGTCTGCGAGAGAAACGAGAGGATTCGCTACCAGAAACTTGAATGGGACATCAGCCGGGATGCCGTGAAAAGCGCCGGGTCCATTTTCGAGCCTCGCTTCGTGGCGTCCTACCTTCATGATAAAAGCCACATTCCCAAAACAGTGGAAGATTATTCAAGCATCGGTTTCATGGATTCCGGCAACGATAATTACTGGAAGCGGAATAACGAATATAATGCCGCCGTCGAAGGGGTGCTTCCCACCGGCGCCCAGGTGCGGTTTGGCTATTCTTTGAAACGGCTGCAAAACAGTCTGATGGATAATTATGCCTACGATTCTCAGTACCAGACCTTTGTAGGAACCACCGTCGTGCAGCCGCTCCTGAAAAACGCCGGCGTCGATACGACCATGGCCAATATCCGTGTGGCCGAAAAGGAATCCGCAATATCCCTTCAGGGGTACCGAAGGGAGCTGCTTCAGGTGGTGGCCGAAGCCGCCTCGTCATACTGGAATCTTTGTCTGGCCCAGGAAAAGCTCAAGGTGAGGCGCGAATCGCTCAGAATTGCCGAAGATATCCTGCGAGACAACAAAGAGCGATTTCGGACCGGGAAAATGGCCGAGACCGAGGTGCTCGAAGCGGAGGCCGGCCTGGCCCTCAGAAAATCACTGGAAATTGCCGCGAGCCAGGAGCTGACGGCGGCGGTGAACAATATAAAGACATTGTTGTCTCTTCCCATGGGAGATATGGACGGCATGGTGATCGCCATGGACAATCTCGCCGCCAGGGAGGTGGCAGTCGAGTACGAAAGCAGTTATCTGAAGTCCATAAAAAATCGCCCCGAATATCTTTCCGCACTCATGAAGGTGGAAAGGGAAGGCATACGTATCGCCTACGCGGAAAATCAGCGATGGCCTCAGCTGGATCTCAAGGCCAGCTATGGCGTCAACGGGCTCGATCGCTACAACGACGGGCCCATTGACTCTTTGGATGTGGCCAAGGGCATGGACTATGAAAGCTGGTCTGTCGGTCTTGAACTCAGCATCCCTCTCATGGGGGGCAAGAAGACAAAAAGCGAACTGGCGGCGGCGAAAAAAAGAAAGGCGCAGATACTGCTGGAATTGAAGGCAACGGAAGTGGCTCTTGCCAATGCCGTTGACACGTCGATTAAAAATGTAATGAATGCCGTGGCGCAGGGGAAAAATTATGCGTCGGCGGTACAGATCAACAAACGGCTGCTTGAAGTCGAACTGGCCCGTCTCAGTGCAGGAAAAAGTAACAGCAGGCTGGTTCTGGAGCGGGACGAAGAGCTGAACAGGGCGAAGGAATATTATCTGGAAAGTCTTGTCAATGTCGAAAAGGCGCTGGTGGCGCTCGAGGCAGTCAAAGGCACGCTGCTCCAGATGCATGGAATAGATCTCAGCAAGGAGTCGTGATAATGAGCAAAGAAGGTGGAATTTCAGGAAGGCGCTTTTCTGTGCGTGCGGTGTTGCTGTGTGTCCTCGCCTGCAGTATCGCAGTTTCTTGTGGCGGGGAATGCATTGCCCGGGAGCCGATCGGGATATCAGGGATTACCGAGCCGATCAGCGATGTGACATTGAGTCTGTCCGTTCCCGGCATAGTGTCCACCATATCCGTCAAAGAGGGGGATCGCCTGCGCAAGGGTCAGCGGATTCTCCATCTTGACAAGCGCACAGAGGAACTGGAAGTGGCGCGGCGCAAGCTTGTCTGGGAGAGCAAGTCGGAATATGAAGGTGCCCAGGCCCGCGCGCGGACATTGAAGGAAATATATGATGCGACGCTCATGCTCTTTAAATCGACGAAATCCGTCAGTGAAGAAGAACTGAAAAAACAGGAATTGGAACTGCGATTGGCCGTCGCGGAACGAGATCGGCTTGCCGCCGCGGAAAAACGCGAGAAAATTGAATACGAAATAGCAGTGGAGACGCTGGAAAAGCGAAATCTTCGGTCCCCCATAGATGGAACGGTGATCACACTGTTTTATGATGAGGGGGAGAGTTTCGAAGAGCACCAGCCGCTTGTCCGTGTGGTGGATACCGGCCGCGGACGCTTTGTCAGCAACCTGGAGGAAAATATCGGAAGATTTCTCAAAGTCGGGCAGCAGGTCGATCTTGTGATCGGAACCGGTGGCACGTCCGTCCGGAAAAAGGGTACGATTTCATTCGTGTCCCCGCTGGTTGACTCGGCGAGCGGTCTGATGGAAGTGAAAGTGGAGTTTGAAAACATGGACAATGCGGTCCGACCGGGCACTGCGGCGACTATGGAAGTCGATCTAAAGAGTGAATAATCTGATTGGTGGTGAATCGTTGCCAGTCGCTGTAAATTTGCTTTTATATGATATTGATTTTGTTCCGATCATGATTGGCACGGGGTCGTGAGTGATGTTGCACAGCCAACGAGAATATGAAAACCCTCAAGAAAGAATGGATCAGTTGCTCCAGACGCTGGAGCAGTTACGGCATTTCGAGGGTCAGCCGCAGGATTTCTGGCCCGCCTTTCTGGAAGGGGCATCCATGCTGGCAGGGGCCCGTTTTGGATTTCTCCTGATCCGGGGGGATGAAGAAGACGCCTGGAAAACGGTCTCTCTCTGGCCCAGAGGCGGCGTTGGTGAAGTGCGCAAATTGGGTTTGGGGCCTGTGGTAGAGCAGATCGCCGATGAATCCGGCGCCGACGGCAGGGCCTGGACAACGTCGGGTGTGCCCGGCGCAGGCAGTCCTTCCGGCGTCACCCTGGGCCTTCGGCTTGAAATTCAGGACGAGGGACGGCGAAGCGTGGTTGTGTTTTTTGTTGAAGGGGCAGGAGAGGATATTCTGGAAGAACTCTTCCTGCGGCTCCAACTGGTGGCCGGCATTCCTACCACCTATCAGATGAACCGCATGGCGCAGCAGGCCCGAAATGACGTGGTGCTGTTCTCGGAAGCCCTCGATCTCATGGCGGTACTCAACAGGGAAAAGAAGTTCATGGGGGCTGCGATGGCGTTGTGCAACGAGGTGGCCGCCCGGTACCGTTGCCAGAGAGTGGCTCTGGGATGGGTTAAGGATGCCTATATCAGGGTACAGGCCATCAGCCACATGGAGCAGTTCGAAAAGAAGATGGATTCCGTGCAGGGGCTGGAAGCGGCCATGGAAGAGGCCTTCGACCAGGACGAGGAGGTCCTCTATCCCCGACCCGAAGGCGCCTTTACGGTCGTTAGGGATCACGAGTCCTACTGCCGGACCCAGGGCACTGAACATATGGTGTCCCTGCCGATACGAGCAGATGAGGAACCTGTGGCGGTACTCAGTTGCGAACGCACCGAGCCCTTTACCGAATGGGATGTGCGGGGGCTGCGGGTTATGTGCGATCAGACGGCGCGACTGATGTCCGATCTCAAGAAACACGATCGATGGTTCGGCGCGCGAGCGGTATCCTCGGTCCGGGAAGGGTGTGCATGGTTCCTGGGAGTGGAGCATACATTTCCGAAACTGCTGGGACTGATCCTGGCGGTTGCGCTCGCCTTCATGCTTTTCGGACATTTGAATTATCGGGTGGAAGGGAATTTCATCGTCAAGACCGATGATCTTGCCTATCTGCCGGCGCCATTCGAAGGCTATATCAGTGATGTCCATGTGAGGGTCGGCGATGTGGTTGCAAAGGGCGACCCCTTGCTGTCTCTTGATACCCGCGAGTTGCTTCTGGAGGAGTCCAACGCCCTGGCCAATCAGCATCGATACATCCGTGAAGCCGAAAAGGCCCGGGCCCAAAACGCCCTTGCCGATATGAAAATCGCCCGGGCCCTGGCGGATCAGGCGGAAGCCCAGCTGGCCCTCGTACGGTATCATCTTGCCAATGCGCAGATCAAAACGCCCTTCGACGGGATCATTGTGGAAGGGGATCTCAAAGAGCTGCTCGGTGCCCCGGTAAGAAAAGGGGATGTGCTGTTCAAGGTGGCCCGCCTGGCGATGCTCTATACTGAAATTGAAGTCAAGGAACGCGATATACATGAAATCTCCGTCGGTTCCGATGGAGAGATCGCCTTTGTCAGCCGGCCGGAACTGAAGTTTCCCATTGTGGTGGAACGTATCGACCCGGTGGCGCTGGCCAAGGAAGAGGGGAGTGTATTTCTTGTGAGGGCACAGGTCCAGCAGGACATTCCTTCCTGGTGGCGTCCCGGTATGACCGGCATCACAAAGATTAACGTGGGAAAGAGAAATGTGCTGTGGATTGTGACGCACCGCACGGTAGACTTTTTCCGAATGCTTCTGTGGTGGTGATATGGCAAAGTCCGGGAGAACATTCAGCGAGTCCTGGCATCGCATCGCCAAACTCAGGATCAGTCTCGGTCCGACGGTCAAGGCGAGAAAGCAGCTCTTCAGGGGGGAAATCTGGTATGTGCTGTACGATCCCTTTAACAACCAGTATTTCCGCCTTCGTCCGGAAGCCTATGAATTTGTGATAAGGCTGCGCCGAACCCGCACGGTGGAGGAAGTGTGGGAGGAATGCCTCAGTCGGAGCCCGGACAAGGCGCCCGGTCAGGAAGACGTGCTCCAGCTGCTGACGCAGCTCTATTTCGCAAACCTTCTCTATTTTGATGTGCCCGCGGACAGTGCCAAACTCTTCGAGCGCTACAAAAAGCGCCGCAGCCGGGAGGTCCGTTCCAAGTTCCTGAGCATTATGTTTTTCCGGCTTCCCCTGCTCGATCCGGAGTTCATGCTCCGTCGCATCACGCTGCTGCTGAAGCTTCTTGTGGGTCCCGCAGGCGCGATTGTCTGGCTTGCGGTCGTCGCTGCCGCGCTGAAGGTGGTCTTCGACAATTTTGATGCCGTCACTTCACAATTCCAAGGCATACTGGCGCCCGCCAATCTTCCCCTGCTCTATGTCGGACTGGTTGTCGTAAAAACGATTCATGAATTCGGTCATGCCTTCGTATGCAAACGATTCGGGGGAGAGGTGCATGTCATGGGGGTAATGTTGCTGGTCTTTACCCCCCTGCCTTATATAGACGCCACTTCCAGCTGGTCCTTTCGCAGTCGGTGGCAGCGGGCGCTTGTAGGCGCCTCCGGGATGATTGCCGAGATATTCGTTGCGGCGCTGGCCGCCTTTTACTGGGCATATTCCGCACCGGGCATCCTGCACAGCATCGCCTATAACATGATGGTAGTCGCTTCGGTCTCAACGGTGCTGTTTAACGCGAACCCGCTGCTTCGGTTCGACGGCTATTATATCCTGTCGGATATTATGGATATCCCTAATCTAAGCACCAGATCAAATCGTCATCTCCGGCATCTTTTCGAGTATTACCTCTTCGGCTGCCGCGATTCACAGAGCCCGGCGGAAACGGGGAAGGAGGCCTTCTGGCTGACCGTCTTCGGAATCCTGAGCGGCATCTACAAGGTGGTGGTCTTTACCGGCATTATCCTTTTTGTGGCCGATAAATTTCTCATCCTCGGTCTTATAATGGCCTTTTTCTGCGTATTTGCCTGGGGCGTGGTACCGCTCTACAAATTTGTGGTCTATCTTGCCTCCAGTCCCAAACTGGCCAGGAATCGTATACGGGCGGTCGGGGTGAGCCTGCTGCTTTTCTGCCTGATTTTCGGTCTTCTTTTCATATTCCCGGCGCCGAATCGCTTCAGGGCCCCCGGGGTGCTCGAATCGGTCAATTACATGCGGGTGGTGAACGATGCGCCGGGCTATGTGCGTGAAGTGTCGGCGCCTTCGGGAACGGAGGTTTCCCCGGGGATGCCGCTGATGCTGCTTAAAGACAGGGAGCTGGAACTGGAAATTCAAAAAGTCCGGGCGCAGCGGGAGGAGACGCTGGCGATGATGTTGCGGGCGCGTACGGAAAGATCAGCCGATATAGAGCCCATCAATAAACGATTGGAAACAATCGAAGCGAATTTGCAGAACCTTCAGCGGCAGGTGGAAGAGCTTACTGTGCGTGCCAGACAGCGCGGCATATGGGTATCTCCGCGAAGTACCGAGATGGTGGGGTCGTGGCTGCCGAGGGGCACAATGCTCGGTGAAATCGTCGACCCGGAGGTCTTTCGTTTCTCGGCGGTAGTGTCCCAGGAAGAGGCGTCCAACCTGTTCGTCGATCAGATACGAAAGGCGGAAGTGCGCCTCTATGGGCAGGTGGGTGAAAATCTTGAAGTCACCGACATTCAGATAATACCCTTTCAGTTCGAGAAACTTCCCTCGGCAGCGCTGGGCTGGCGCGGGGGAGGGCAGGTGGCGGTGTCCCCCTCCGACGAAAAGGGCATTCAGGCTGCGGAACCCTTTTTTCAGATATATGCCTCAGTGGCGCCGCAGAATAAGGTCATGTTTGTGCACGGGAGATCGGGCAAGTTGCGATTCACCCTTGATTCCGAGGCCCTTTTGGTTCAGTGGGGCAGAAAGCTGCTTCAGCTGCTTCAGAAGAGGTACCAGATATGATGATCCCGGCTCAGGATTACCGTCGAACCAAAATTGTCACCCCCGCAAAACTTCACCAGGGGCTGGACAACGTGGTCTACGGGCTTGTGGGAAAGTACAGGGTATTGCCCGACCGTTTTCGAAAATACCGCATGAGGGCCGAGGCGATACTGGAGAAGTCGAAGGTGATGCGCAATGTAGCGGACCGCAGAATTTCCTCCCGTCTGGCGGAACTTGCAGAAAAATTCAGACGCATTGAAAAGACTTCCGATGATATAGTGGATGAATCCCTTGCGCTGTTGGTGGAGGCGGCGGAGCGCACGCTGGGACTCAGGCCCTTCATGGTGCAGGTCTGGGGGGCCATGGCACTCCATGACGACTATCTTATCGAAATGGCGACCGGTGAAGGAAAGAGCCTGACCGCCTCACTTGCCGCCGCGCTTGCCGGATGGAGCGGAAGACCCTGTCATATCGTGACGATAAACGATTATCTGGCAGACCGCGATGCAGTAGAGATGCGGCCGTTTTATTCCTATTGCGGCGTCACCGTCGGCAGTGTGACCGGAACGATGGACCCGCATGAACGGCAGGAGAACTACGGCAGGGGGATCGTCTACACTACCAGCAAAGAATTGGTGGCTGATTTTCTGAGAGACCGCATCATACTGGGACGGTACCAGAATGCTGAACGAAGGGCGCTTCGCTATGCACTGCAGCCGCGGATTCGGGCGTTTCAGGGGCTTGTCCAGCGGGGAATAGATACGGTGATCGTGGACGAAGCGGACAGTCTGCTGATAGACGAGGCGGTAACGCCCCTTATCATTTCAAGAGCGCAGGAAAATCAGCCTCTTGTGGATGCCTGTGCCTCCTCCTATCAGGTCTGTTCCCGTCTGGTGCGTGACGCTGATTACAAGGTGGACATGAAGTACCGTGAAATACGGCTTACCAAGGAGGGGGAAAGGAAAATCGAGGATATGGCCGCTCTGATGCCGGCCATATGGCAGGGAGCGTCCCGGCGCGAGGAATTGGTGACCCAGGCGCTGACGGCCAGAGAATTTTACGATCGCGACAAGCAGTATGTAGTCCAGGAGGGCAAGGTGGCCATCGTTGACGAGTTTACCGGCAGATTGATGGCCAACAGGACCTGGAGGCATGGACTGCACCAGTCGGTGGAGGCCAAGGAGGGCCTTGAAGTCAGCAATCCCAGCGAAACCCTTGCACGGCTCAGTTTTCAGAGATTCTTCCGGTTTTTCAGGAAGCTCTCCGGTATGACCGGTACCGCAAAGGAGGCCGCCGGCGAGTTCTGGCATATTTACGGCCTGCCGGTGATGGCGATACCCACAAACCGGCCCTGTATACGAGAAGTATTCCCCGACAGGACCTATGCCGGCGAGGAGGAAAAGTGGCGGGCTATTGTCGATGACATCAGTGATATGCACGCCCGCGGCCGACCGATTCTGGTGGGAACGCGCAGCGTGAAGGCCAGTGAACGGCTTGCGGACATGCTCACGGCCAAAGGTCTGGAATTCAATCTTCTCAATGCAGTCAGACACAAGGAAGAGGCCCGCATCGTGGCGGCTGCGGGGGAGTATGGGCGTATTACCATCGCGACGAACATGGCGGGCAGAGGGACCGATATAAAACTGGGACGGGGAATCGCTGAACTCGGAGGATTGCACGTAATCGCCACGGAACGACATGAGTCGGGAAGAATAGATCGGCAGCTCTTCGGCCGCTGTTCCCGCCAGGGAGACAAGGGAAGCGCGCAGGCCTATATGAGCGCCGATGACGAGCTTATCCGGCGTTTTGTTCCTGCCGTACTGAGACGGCAACTGGCGGTCGCCGTGAAATCAGGCATTCCCGGTGGAGCGCTCCTGGCCCATCAGGCTGTGCTGCAGGCCCAGAGAGCGGCCCAGCGTATGGCGTTCCGCCAGAGACGGAATGTGCTCAAGATGGATACGTGGCTTGAAGAGGCGCTGTCCTTTACGGGAACGTCGGCACAATTCTGATCGCCCTTTTCGGTTTCGCAGTAAAAAACAGCCTCAGTGTGAAATGTGTCACAGTGTAGAGGTCATTTTTTAGTTGCTAAACATGAGGGAGACAGGTAGTGTTAGACATCATTTAAATAAGGGAGACTGATCGCTCCCGCCGATACGCGCAGCATGAGCAAATGCCGGCGTGATCTTTAAAACGTATAAAGAACGAGACCTTTGCATAATTCCCCTTTTCTGTCTGGACTTGACCCGGAATCCAGAAAGTGCTTGAAAAAACTGGATACCTTCCGGACTTGATCCGGGACCTGCCGGTATGACGAAATTGATGATTTTATGAGGTTCTGCAAAACAGGTCTCAGAACTTCTGTGGAACGGTATGGAATTGGTGACGCGCGCTGAAAGTTCGTGCAGTGACAACTTTTGCTGCTCGAGTGTGCTGTTTTGCAGGGGTTTTTAACCGATGTAACAAGAAGTAGATGCCGATGTCGCGGATAGATCCGGATAGGTTATTTGAGCTTGAAGCGCTCGAGCAGCGGGTGATGCTTTCTGCGGATCCCTTGCTGGGGGCTGCCGCGGCCTGGCAGATCGATCAGGAAGATCTTCTTTCCAAAGGGATTGCATCCACCTCAGCCGTTGAAGAGATTGTGCTCACTGCCGACGGAAGCTCGGCAACGGCCTCATCGGACACTTTTTTTCAGGGTTTTGGGGAAGGAAACGACGACCTGTTCCAGGATCTGGCTGATCTGGATCTACTCTCCGATTCAGCATCAACTGACAAGAGCGATCTTGAACATTCCAGTACCGACGATGGATCGGAAGAGGACTCGACACCGGCAGTTGCTGCCGCTTCACTGGATACGGATGCCCTCGTTGAGGGGCTTGGTCTGCTTGCGGATAGGGCGGTTGAAGTCGAAAAAGAAGAAATCTTCGCCCTTTTCAAAAGCCTCACGACCGATACCGGAGCCACCGGCATCGCATTTTATGAACTTCTTGACACTCGACTTATGACCCCCGTGTATGAATACTACGGGGATGCACTGGACCCCCCCGACGCGCAAAATCTTGAATACCTTCTCTCCCTTTTGCAGCGAAACGAGGCGCAGGGCGATACATATTTCAATGTAACCGGAGAATTGAGTAGCGAATCCGGCAGCGTGCATATCAGTGTTGCCTTGGGTTCCGCTATTGAACTCTGTTCTGCGTCCGATCTATGTGCGGCGCTTGATTTGCTGTATGCTGCGCAAAATCATTCAGTTACAGCGCTGTCGCTCAATTATGACGCGTCCCTTGCCATCGGACTCGATCCCGATGTTGATGGCTCTTTTTATCTTGCCATCTATAGCCTGTCAGCCGAAACAACCGTTTACTTCGATGATGGTTCGAATCTGACGGCGAAGAGCCTCCTGGATGTCGAGGCATTGACGGGATCCGACGGCCTGATTTCTCTGGAAGAACTCAGGCGCCTGAAGGCGGAATCTTCCGACCTGACTTTTTACCCTGCCGGTTCATCGGAAATTATATCCCTTATATATAGTGCCGAAGAGGCCGATTCGGATTACGAGTCCTTCCTGAACGAAGGTATTTACAGTCCCGGACATTCTCCCGGCAGTGACAACGTCGACAGCTTCACCCAGTTATCCGATGGGACATTGCTGATCGAGATATGGGGCCCCCTCTCCGGTACTGACTACGACGTCATCAATGTGGCGAATCTCGCCTCCCTCGACGGCGCCCTGGCCATAGACCTGCTCGACACCTATACCCCCACCCTCGGACAGACCTTCACCTTCATGACCTTCGGGTCTGTGACGGGTGATTTTGCATCCTTCACCGGACTGGAGATCGGCGGTGGTCTCTACTTCAAGCCGGTCCTTGACGCGGATAGCAGCGCCTACATGCTCGAAGTGGCCGAGACGCCCGGCGGCGATGTGGATATCGCCGTTGACGAAGGATCCCCCTCGACCATGGACGAACTGCTCGCCTGGTTTGCCGGCAAAACGTCGGAAGTTTCCATCGGCATCACCGGTTCGGTGACCGTACTTGGTCAGAGCATGGGAGGAAGCTTTACCTTTGAAAAAAGCGGTGACGACTACAGTGTTGCTGCAGCAAATGTGAATATGGTCTTCTCCGCCGGAGGCGCATCGGTAAGTCTGACGGAAGGCGCCGGCGCCTTCTTTATGACCGCGTCGGGGACGGCCGGCAAGGCAAACGGGACGGTGAGTCTCAGCGGTCTTTCCGGGGTTGCCATGACGGCGGCCATGGCTGCGGAGTTCAATAATACCGGTGGGGCGGTCAGCAAATCGATCACTGTGGGTGGTCAGACCACAACTCTTGATTTCACGGAAGGCGCCTTTGTGAGGATCGCCGGGAGCGCCTCTCTTACGATCGATTCCTTTGCGGTTCTCTCCGGATCGTTTCGATTCGAAAAAACCGGCGCTTCTCCCAATATGAAAATTGTGGCCGGGGCCACTGATGTGACCGTCTTTATGGGTACCGGGTACGGTACCGAGAATGCCCGGGGGGTTCAGATAACAGGCGCCACGCTCGGCCTGGTAATCATTGAAGGTACTCCTTCTGTCTATGCGCTGTACGCGTCGGGGACCGGTACACTTGTCGGCTATAATAACTTCAGCACTACAGCGACCCTCGCTGCCGAAGTGAACAAGACCGGCGCCGCGGTGAACGAGACGGTCACCACCTCCGGCGGCGATGTAACGGTTTCCTTTGACGATGGAACGGAAATCATCGTGATCCAGGGAACCGGGATCAGCCTGGGCATAAGCGGATTCGTATCGGTAACCGGGGATTTCGGATTTGAAAAGACTGGAACCAGTCCCGACACGGTGATACGGGCAGGGGCACGGAATGTGACCGCCACGTTGCAGTCGGGATCTTTTTCCGTCGAAGTGAGTGCGGCGACGCTGGGCCTGGTGTTGAACGAGTCGGGCGCCGTCGCCCTGGAAGCCTCGGGCGCCCTCGCGATCTCGGGCGGAGAATTTGCTTCGGTAACGGCGACCTCGGTTCTGGTGCGCTACAACACCACCGGTGCACTCTATACTGCTCAGACAGTATCGGTGGGCGAGGTGAGCTACACCTTTACGAACCTCCCTGCATCGACGTCGTTGGTGGCCCTATCGATCACGGGATTGACGGCCGAGTTCGGTGGCGTATTTTTGATCGGCGGCAATTTTGATTTTGAAAAGAACGGTTCGGATATTCAAATTATTGCGTCGGATGCGGAAGCGATTCTCAGTGTAGGTGATTTCAAGGTAGGGGTTGACAACGGTTCCCTGGGTCTTGTGATCAGGGGAGACGGCACAAAGGCATTCGAGGTTGACGGGACCCTTGTCCTGGAAGGCGCCGGCTTTGCCTGCAGCGCCGACAAGGTGAAGGTGCTTCTGAACGAGACGGGTATTCCCTATATCGGTCAGGAGATATCAGCGGGAGGTACAAGCTTCGGTTTTGAAGAACTTCCCGGATCGACGACAATCCGCGGTGTCTACGTAACCGGTCTTGACTGCGAGTTGGGGGGGATATTCTCTCTTTCCGGAAATTACGGCTTTCTGAAGGAGGGTTCGGTTGTGAAGGCGGTGGCCACTGATGCGGCTGCATCGGTGAACGCCGGTTCCTTCTCAGTCGGTGTCAGCAGCGCAAGCCTGGGTCTTGTAATAGATGAGAACAGCAACGTAGCCCTTGAGGCCTCGGGCGCCCTTTCGATGGTGGGCGGCGGATTCGCCTCTATGACGGCTGAATCGGTGCTGGTGCGCTACAACACCACCGGCGAGTTGTATACGGGTCAATCAGTATCGGTGGGAGATGTGCGGTATACCTTCGCCTCCCTCCCCGCCTCTTCAACATTAAAGAGCGTTTCGGTGACGGGTCTCGAAGCCAGTCTGGGCGGTGGTTTGCAGATTGCCGGTGATTTCGGATTTGAAGCAGATGGCGACACGATGCATGTGATTGCACAAAGCGCCCGTGCATTTCTCGGTGCCGGTGATTTTGCGGTCGGTGTAGAAAACGCTTCACTGGGTCTGGTGGTAAACAGCGGGACCCGTGTGCTTGAAGCATCCGGCTCGCTTTATGCCGTTGCCGGAGATTCGGTAACCCTCAGTGCAGACACGGTATCGGTTCGGCTGAACGAAACAGGTATCGCATATACCGGTGTTTCAATAGCGGCAGGTGAGCTTGTCTATACCTTCGGTACGATGGAAGCATCATCGACGCTTCTGGAGGTAGCTATCGGTAATGCCAATGTGTCCGTGGGCGGCTTCGTGCAGATTTCGGGTAACGTTGCGGTTCATATGGATACCCAATCGGTGAAGCCTACAGGGGAGAGTGCCCTTACCGCAGACCTGCTGACGATCGGAGGGAGTGATCTTTCGGCCTTTGCCGGCTACAGCGGCGGCACTGACTATGCGATAGGTCTTCAGCTTTCAGGAGTTGACTTTGCGCTTGCACTGATGAGCGAAGAAGGCGGTTCGCAGCGGAGCTGGACGGCGCTGCAGGGTTCGGTGGGCAGCGCCTCGGTGGTGGGTGTACCCGGTTTGACGCTGAGCGTCACCACATTCGGCATTGAGCTGAATCTGTCTGCCGCCGACAGTACGGTAATAGATTTTTCGGCTGATCCCCTGGCTGTGTCCGTAGGTCCCGAAGATACCGTAACACTCGAGATGGCCGGCGCCGATGGAGAATTGATCCAGGTATCGGGGACGGTAGAGATCGAGCTTGCGGATTTCTTTCTCGTGTCCGGAAACTTTGCCTTTGTCAGTTCCAGCAGCAGCGTTCGTCTTTCCGACGGCAGTTCGGTTGACGTCGATCTGATCACAATCGGCGCGAGCGAAGTGACCGCCTTTGCCGGTCTCAACGGCGGCACTGAGTCCGCTCTTGGTTTCGATTTGACCGATGCCGCTTTTGCCTTGGCGCTCATAACGGATTCGTCGAATCCGGCGCGCAAATGGATGGCCCTGAAGAGCGAGGTCGGTTCCGTAGGATTTGTGGGTGTCGATGGCCTGACGGTGGAAGTGGATACCCTGACCGTCGAGATCAACCGCAACATCGGTAGTGCCGGGACGCCGGTTGCGCAGAATCCGGAGCTGACGGCGACAGTGCTTAAGCTTGAGACGGACCTGACGGTGGGAACGCTTGTTTTCGGGCTTGACGCCGAGACAGCCGAAGTGCAGGTAACGGCTGCGGATACGACGACGGCATTGTGGGTGAAGCTCAGATCCGCTCTCGAGAGTCTTTCCGGAGTGGGAGCGGGCAATGTCACAATAAGCGGTACGCGGGCGGAAGGGTTCATTCTCACCTTTAATAACACATTACTTGGTCAGGACCTGAGCGGCCTGACGGTGCGGGCGGAGAGCCCCGAGGTATCCACGGCGGTAATCGAGCGTGTGGCCGGAGTGCCGGAGCAGACAGATGTCGAGCTGACGCCGGTTACGGTAAACACAAAACTCACACTGGAGACCGATATCCAGACAGGTGCTCTGGTCTTTACCTTGAGGGGAGAGACACGGAGCGTTGATATAGCGGCGGGTACGAGCGATGCGGCGCTTTCCGGATTGCTGACGACGGCGCTTTCAGGTTTTGCGGCAGTAGGTGCGGGCAATGTCACCGTAAGCGGGACCCGTGCCGCCGGTTATGCGATTGAGTTTATAAACGACTGTGCCGGTAAGGATCTGAGCGACCTGCAGCTGTCGGTGCGCACACCCGGAGTTGAGGCATCCGTCACCACGATAGTGGCCGGCGGGCAGGTGGTGACCGGCACGGAGACGACGGGCGCCAATGTACGCGAGCGTCAGATCATATCTTTTTCTGATGGATTCCGGAGCACGAACACCCGTTATGAGCTGGAGTTCAACGGTCTGACCACGGGACTTCTCGATTTTTCGGTGAACAGTCCCACCTATAACCGGGCGATACTGCAGGCGGGTCTGGAGAGTTTAACGACGATAAAGAAGGGGAATGTCTATGTAGAGTTCGATCAGAAATCAACATCTGCGGCGCCCCGTTACTTCGTGACCTTTACCGGTGCACTCGCCTATAAGGATGTTCCGCAAATCACCGTGGTATCGTCGAGCAACGTAACGGTCGTCGTATCGACGTCGGTTGAGGGGCAGTCGAAGACGACTACCGAGACGGTGACCGACGTATCGGCCGAGCAGCGGGTGCGGGTACAATCCGAATCTGCCGGCGACTTCACCCTCTCGCTTTCATACGAAGGGACAACCTATACGACAGCGTCACTGTCCTTCGATGCGACGGCGGTGCAGGTTCAGGATGCGCTGAACACGGCCTTCGTTACGATTGCAGGGGCAAGTGTCACCGTAAGCAGCTCAGCCGAGGGAATATGGGATGTAGTCTTTGGCGGCAGCTTTACCGGGAAGGAAATCGGGCGCATGACGGTAGCCACGACGGTGGCGCCGGTAACGGGCACGCTGCTGGTGATTGAACGCGGCCTGACGCGAACGGAGAGCACAACCTACAGCACGGCGGCGGTAGACGAAGTGCAGCGCGTGCGGATAGAAGCAGAAGGCGGCGGCACGTTCACCCTGAGTTTGACATACGACAGCATGACCCGCACGACGATGGCCATCGGATTTACTGCCACGGCGTCGGACGTGCAGTCAGCCCTGGCAGCGGCATTTACGGACCTTGCGGGTGCGCAGTTCACCGCGACCTACATTTCCTCCGGGGTATGGGATGTTCAGTTCGGCGGGAGCCTTGGTGGCACGGACCTTCCGCTGCTGGAAGTGACGGCGACGCCTGATGTGGCCTCGACCACACTGACAGTGGAAGCCAAAGGCGAGTCGATAGCGCGTCCGGATATCGTTCCCGATGCCGATCCGAACCTGGTGGTGGATTTTGCCGTTCAGAACATGGAGATAACAACCGGTCCCGCCACGACCCTGACGCTCACCATGGACGGCCTCGAGGGCGATCTGATCCGCGCATACGGTCACATGACGCTGGACCTTTTCGGATTCTTCATGATTGAAGGCAATCTGGCCTTTGAGAAATCCAGCGAGACGGTAGTGCTTGCCGACGGGACGACGGAAGTCGTCACCGACATGCTCGCCGTGGGCGGTGGCGGATTGAACGCCTTTGCGGGAGTGAACGGCGGCGGCGACAGCGCGCTGGGCCTTTCCCTGGAAGAAGTTGACTTTGCCCTGGTGCTGTTCACCAGCCGAGCGGATATAACGCGGACATGGACGACACTGCAGGCCACGGCAAACAGCATTGCCTTGACAGGCATTACCGGATTTACGGCTTCATCCACGTCTCTTTCAGTGAAGATCAATCAGGCAGGGAAGGCAGATGATCAGGTCATCGACTTTGCCGCGCGCAACCTGGAGGTGCTGACCGGTCCGGGGACCAGCCTTACAATCGACATGGACGGCGCGGAAGGGGAGCTGATCGAGGCAGCCGGCAACGTCGCCCTTGACGTCTTCGGCTTTGTCAGCCTCGACGGGAGCCTCGCCTTCAAGAAGGCCACGGGGAGCTTCGTCGTCACCGACGCCTCGACGCATACCAGCACATCATTAAATAATGTCAGCTACCTCGAAGTGGGCGGCCATGTGAATAGTGCCTTCGCCGGCGTGGGGAGCATCGGCTTCGCACTCACCGGCGTGGACTTCGGCATCCTCATGGTGGGGGACACCAAGGGCACCGCAGTGACCACCGACGACGTGAACTACATGGCGTTGAAGGCGGATGTGGCGAGCGCCGGTCTCGTAGGGATCGACGGCCTGACCGCATCAGTAAATACTTTATCCGTAGAGGTGAACAAGACGAGCAGCCTCACGGCCCCGAACACCGTCCTCGACTTCGTGAACAGCGACGAGACGATCAACACCACCGACACCAACGCGGCCAGCGTGACCATCGCCACGGGCCCCG
>Ga0272444_10000497_pt1 | contig 41648 bp, 27 predicted proteins | sample SSMForm13_FD_201033 | JGI IMG/M metagenome (GOLD analysis project Ga0272444, IMG submission 201033) | Marine sediment archaeal communities from Little Sippewissett salt marsh, Falmouth, MA, United States - SSM-Form-13 | ecosystem: Environmental > Aquatic > Marine > Wetlands > Sediment ... | reverse complement strand
ACCATTTACTTGATATTTCCGAGAGAATTGACTATATTTCAGAGGGACAATTGCTGATCGGGAATTTAACAGCCACTCATTAATGTGCGGGGCAAGAAATTAGGATAGTAATGTGCGCTATACGCTTGAAAAATTAAAAAAAGAAGGTGAAGATATCCTGCGAATGGCCGGTTCTTCCCGAAATCTGGAAGTTGTTCGGGAAAGATTATTCAGGAGAATTACCCGTTATCAGTTTGATGTTTTTGATGAAGTTAATCGACCATCGGCCAGCAGTATCGTACGCGTTCGCGACTGCACCCGGGCGATGCGGTCGATTATCAGCCCCGAGTCGGATCGTATGGCCGGATTCAGTGTTGTTAAGGCGCTGTACGACATTGCCCATGATAAAAACCGCCCCGATCTTCAACCCGGATTTTATGCCGAACTGATTCATATTATTAAGGGTATGCAGGGACGCAGCAAAGAAAAGGCCCCGGCCGATATTGCTCGTATCAGAACGAAGTCGGGCCGCAAAGCAGCAATTGCACGGTCGCGTGAACTTGATAAAATATGGGTCTATGCGCAAGAGAGGATGTCTCGGTATGAAGATGGTATGATGGCAAGCGCGATCAAACGTCGTCTGGCGCGAAAAAATAAAATCTGTCGTGTTCTGGGTGCATCCGACGAAGACTGGTATAACTGGCGCTGGCAGATAAAGAATGTAATTACCAAATTAGAACCGCTCGAAAAACTGGTCCCGCTGTCGGCAGAGGAAAAAGAAAATATCAAGGCGGCGACAAATGCGCGGCTGCCTTTCGGGGTGTTGCCATACTATTTGTCATTAATGGATAACAATAAACGCGGCGGTGACCGTTGTTTGCGGGCGCAGGTTTTTCCACCGGCGAATTATGTAAAAGAAATGGCGGCCAATCGCGGGCGAAGAGAGTGCGCCTTCGATTTTATGCTTGAACAGGATACCTCACCGATAGATTACATCACCCGTCGTTATCCCGCTATTGCAATATTAAAACCGTATAATACCTGCCCGCAAATCTGCGTCTATTGTCAGCGAAACTGGGAAATCGAACGAGTTATGTCGCGCGATGCTATCGCGCCATCGGAAAAAATCAACCTGGCGCTGGATTGGATTGCGGAACATCCAGCTATACATGAACTATTAATTACCGGCGGTGATCCATTCGCTCTTAATAATCGAACGATTGATAGAATTCTGGCCAGAGTCGCCAAAATAAAAGCTATCGAGCATATTCGTATCGGTACCCGAACCCCGGTCACGGTTCCGATGCGAATCACCGAGGAATTGGTCGATACCTTAAAAAAGTATATCGTCCCGGGTCGAAGAGATATCTCGATTGTCACCCATGTCGAGCATCCGTATGAAGTTACTCCTGATATGGCGCTGGCCGTAAGACGTTTGCGAAAGGCGGGGATGCTGGTTTTTAATCAGCAGGTTTATACTTTTTATGTATCGCGACGGTTCGAGAGTGCCCTCCTCAGAAAAGTACTGCGAAAAATCGGTATCGAACCCTATTATACTTTTAACACCAAAGGTAAAAACGAAACGCTCGATTATATTGTCCCGATTGCGCGCCTGCTTCAGGAACTGAACGAAGAAGCACGGCTTCTTCCCGGCCTCACTCGCACCGACGAAGCGGTCTATAATGTTCCGGGTTTGGGTAAAAGCTACCTACGCGCGCGACAGCATCGCGACCTTGTCTCGATCCTGCCTAATGGGGCGCGCGTATATGAATTTCATCCCTGGGATAAAAAAATATATGAACAGAGAAATTATGTCGGGACCGATGTCCCGATTCTCGATTATCTCAACCGTCTAAAATCAATCGGTGAAAATCCGGATGATTACGAGACAATATGGTACTTTTATTGATCAGGCATCAATAGGTGGTGCAATCAATCGGCAGGCCATCGCTTTGCCCACATGGCGGCGGGCCATCCAAGTACAGGTAAGATATCATATATGTAGCATCGAAAATATTTATCGTACTATCGATATTAACATCAGCCGATTCGACCGGATCCGGCGGCGGGCCGTCCAGATAGAGATAGGCGATGATATATGTGATATCAAAAATGTTCAGCGTTTCATCGCCATTCGCATCACCGCACATAAAATCATCAAGTGCAACGGTATAACTATATGTAATTTGATCGGCTAAAGGCGGATCGTTAACCAAATTGGCGGCCGCATCATTAACCGTTATGTAGTATCGAACGGATGTCAATGAGGATATCGGCGGGATAATTGCACCATATTTATTATCGCCGGGAAGATTGTCATGATAATTACCGTCGTCAAACATTTCCAAGACTTCAAATCCAGATCCCGTATCATAATATAATTGCGCAATCGTAATGTCATAGTCACCGGTGATCGTCGTCGTGATAACCGCTGAATCTGTTGACAAAGGTTTCAAAGGTTCATGTTTCGTACCGGAGATAGTTATCGGGTATATCTCCACTTGTGCACCCGGCGATAAATCACGACCGTGTAATCCGGGATAATCGGCCGGATAACGCCGGCATTTAAAGACGCTGTTTGAACCTCCAATCAAAGCATCCCCTTGTGACATAGGTTCGGCCCCTGTAACGGGATTCAGGTACTCCCAAACGATTTCATTATCGGGCGTGACTTCGAATAATCGCCCATTTTTACCGGAACAAATCAGGGTATTACCATTGGGCAAACGCTGGCAACCCGAAATATTGGGTGAATAAAAATCGGTAAGTGGGTCGGCGGCATAAGTCCATATCGGATTGGATGGGTCATAAGGAGTACCGGCTGATGGTATAGTATAATGACCATTACTATCAACAGGCGGTGTTATTTCTTCAATCGAGGAGTATATCGTACCCGGTCGGTTTTGTCCGTTACTAAAAACCATAATATTGCCTTCGCCGGGATAGCCATCGGGAACCCAATCGGCGTCATGTTGTCCGAAATATTTTTTATCACTATCATCGCCGACCCGATAGCACTGCGGATTTCCCCAACGATAAAGTATATCGCCGCCCATCCCGCTATTACCGCCGGAATGACCGGCCGCCTCGGCTGTAGTTGTACTATGGTCGATTATCCAGATTTCGTCAAATCGGCGACAGCTTATCACAATCTGATCAAGATCGGAATTATAGGCAATTGAATTGACATGAAGCCAGTCGGCGACAGAACGTTTCACATAATTTAAATCTATAAGTTCCGGGTGATCAGCGACATTACCATAATTATCCTTCGTCGAATCAAAATCCTGAATTAAATGATCCCAGACGTGCCATTCCCAAACGATTTCATGACCGACTGAATCATTTCGGGCAACCTCAATAATATGTTCGGGCGATAATGTGTCGCTATTCAGCAAGGATGGATTACGACCGGCGGCAAAAGCTTCGGCGCTGGTTTTATGCTCCCAGGCAAGCACAAGAACATTGCCATTGGGGAGAGATTCGATATCATGATGCTGAAGATGATCATCGCCATAATAATGGTATTCCCAGATAACTGTTCCATCCCAGGCGACTTCTTGAAATCCACCGCCGGTTTCGCCGCCACTGCCGATTACCCGAATAGAACGCAGCAGGTTACCATTTTCACGTAAATAGACAGATAACCTTGGTTGAGCCGTACCTGCCCACGAATTAACCAGGCGTCCATAGTTATCAATCAGGTATGTCGTCGTCGAGGGTATCGGCTCGAAAAGTGTGTAACCGTCAAAGGAGGCTGAATCGTAAGTAAATAATCCAACAGTATGTTCCTGTGCTTGAAGGGTAGGTAATATAAAAACAAAAACCGATAGAGTTAGAATGATTGCTTTTAAAAAACTCATATTATTATCCTTATTAATAATAACGGCAAAACCAAGTATTGTCATAATTGACACAAGTCGTACGGTCACATTGAGGGAAAACAGTCGATCAGGTGTCAAGTCTAAGTTATTTAATCGCTTTGAAGATAACTAATATACCGGTTTTGTCAATAAAAAAGCCCCGGCGGCGGTTTTTCCGGGGCTTTTTGTTCAGGTCGTAAACAGAAAATTGACTATTCCTCATAATAGCACGGTTCCTCACCGTCCAGGTACAAATAAGATATCAAATGAGTAATATCAAAGATATTAACAATCAAATCACAGTTGACATCGGCGGCATTTACCGGCCAGGGCGCCTCACCATCGAGATAGAGATACGAAATAATAAACGTTATATCAAAAATGTTTAATATCTCATCGCGGTTGGCGTCCCCATTTTGATAATGCCAGTTTTCTTCGACTTCGTAAGTATAAGTATCGGTATTACCCGACGGCGGTGTACTTTGATCGACCACCTCGACAACCTCATCAGAGCCGTCAATCCGAATACCAACAGAATAATATGTATCGGGAAGCGCATCAGGTTCGCCAACCACCTCGACCGTATAAGTTCCGGCAATCGGATTGGCGATATACACAGAGTCATTACATTCGGTTGTTTCATGATATTCGGCATCGGGTATCTCATCATAAAAAGTCCCGGCGGCATCATATCCTATCGAACGATCATCAGGATCGATAACTCGCAGATCGATATTCGATGGGCATGCCGATTTGGTTCCGCTGGTCGAATAACCAACAATTATAAGAGGTTTGGGAAATAATGTAACGTTTTCACTGAACTCCGATGTACTGCCGGCCGTATCCGTCGCCGTCATCGTTATTTGACTGAGATGACCAACCGATGCCGGAATCGTATAAATAAATTCCGCCGACGGAGTACAGGTTGTAAAACCGATATAAGTGTATGCTTCTCCGTGATCGGTCGGATCCGGCGGTTTTAACGAATCGCCGGCTGGATGTGCAACAAAAAACTCGACTCTGTGCATGAAGCCGGAGGTTCCCATAATGGTATAAGAACCATCGGGATTCGAAAACAAAGAATCAACATCCGGATAATTGAGAAGATCATTCGGACCGGCATCGACATCATTGGAATCATTGACCGTTACCCCATCATCGTCCAAATCAATTCCAAGATCATCATTGAGATAAATGGCGTTTTTTGTAATATTATTGTATGCTCCGCTGTTAACAAGAACCACACCTTCGCCGTTATAGCAAATCATATTGGAATCTATTAAACAATAGTTGGAACCGCTTAGATTAATTCCATCGTATGTATTTCCCAATCCTTCAGCGCCTATCCAATTTCCGATAACCTCTATTGAATCAGTAGTTATAGCAATTCCGATTAGGTTGTTAACAATTGTATTCGACTCATTCGAATTATATCCGCCTATCCGATTAAAGTCTGCCGAACTGACTACCGTGATACCGGCAAGATCACAATCTGAGATTGAATTGTTAATGATAATATTATTCCGGGATCCGGATCCGCTGATTGTCAGACCTGTAAAGTAGTTTCTGATATCCAAACCTTCTACCGTATTATTGGGACTGGTAATATCCAAACAAGTAATCAGACCACCTCCGCCATCGAGAACAATTGATTGAGCCTTGCCCGGGGCCGAGGAGCCGTTTATATACAGTCCGGCCGGGTCGGTCAGATCGGGTAGTCCGGCAGGCAGCGATATCGTACCCGATACGGCGAATTCAATTATATTTTGTGCCGGGTGATTATTGGCCGAGTCGATCGCCCAGACCAGCGAACCGACTCCCGAACTATTCAGATTGGTGACAGTTATATCAATATCGCCAATACATCCAACATTAAGAGCGCCGATTAGCTCACCATTACCGCTGTTTGCCGGAGCACAGGGTGAATAATCATAAATCTGGAAATCGGCCGAATCAACGTTGCAGAAAGCCGGATTTTGCGAAATATTATAATCGGCGGGATCGGGATATATAACCGAATTATATTCATCGGGACTATTGCTCCAGATATCATTGGCGATTATTGATGAAATTGAACTTTCGCAATATAAACCGGCACCTTCCAGGGTAAGAATAACGCTGTCAATCGGTAAATTACTATTGGTACACATATTACCGACCAGAACATTATTTTCGAAATAAATAGAACCGCCGGACTGGCAGTACACGCCTCCCCCTTTTCCTTCCACTTCCTGTTGAAATCCTCCATTGGCTTCACACCAATTTTCGTAAAGGGTGTTGTTTTCAAAATAGAGAGGTGTCGCTGAGCCGCTGTTATCCAGATAGGCGCCGCCGCCATAGCATTCAACCGGATGAGTGTACGACCACTGCCCTGAGGTCCGATTGAACTTGAAGATATTCCCCGTAACAGTACCACCGCTGGCGCAGTACAACCCTCCCCCGTAACAACTCTGGGCACCCAACGCGAAGTTGTTCGAAATTACATTATCAATTATATAGCATTCATCCGCCTCGCAATAAATACCGCCCCCGGAAATACCGTCATCACACGAACGTCCATTATCATCAATGAGATTGTTTAGAATGGTTACCTTCTGCACACTCGCGTCGGCGTAGATACCCATTCCTTGAAAAGAAGAACACTCACTCGGATTTCCGTTACCGGTGATGTAATTACCCTCGATCAGTGCCGAGTCGCACGAGAGCAGGATACCGTTGATATCGCCATCGGTGATAGTCAACGATTTGATTTCGATATAAGTTCCGTTGGAAAAAAAGGTCGCCATACCATACGGTGAATTGGCGACAATGATATTTTCCGGAAAGCCGTTGCCGATGATTGCTATATTATCAGTCCCCGGATGCCCGCTCCAGGGGGAGGATAATATCCAGGCCCCGTCATAATTTCCCGTCGAAACAAAGACGGTATCACCCGCCTGGGCGCTGTCGACACCTTCCTGAATGGTCAAAAAAGGATGTGCCGCCGAACCATCCCATGGTCCGGAGACATTATCGTCGTCAACAAACCAGGCCGTGCCGCGATGTGACTCCGATCCGGTGTTGGCCTGTGTGGAAACAGGTGTAAAAACGAATGCTGTAAAAACAATCGTCAGCCACACGATCAAACTGCTTAACCTAACTGTATTCACAGTTACCTCCTTCGGCTGTTTATTTAGACCGGGCTATTCCTCCACTATACATGGTTCTGTACCTTCACGGTACAAGAAATTAATCAAATATGTTATATCAAAAATATTAACGGTCAGGTTACAATCGACATCGGCGGCATTGACCGGCCAGGGCGCTGTACCGGAAAGATACAGATACGAAATTATAAACGTTATATCGAAGATATTTAATGTCGAGTCGCGGTTGGCATCACCGTTTATATAATGCCAGTTTTCCACAACTTCATATTCATAGGTGTCGGTGTTGCCCGGCGGGGGTGTACTTTGATCGACAACCTCGGTAACCTCATCGGAACCATCGATACGAATACCAACCGAATAATAATTCTCGGGTAGTGCATCCGGTTCGCCAACAACCTCAACATTGTAAGTTCCCGCCAGTGGAGATACGATATAAACCGAATCGTTGCATTCGGCCGTTTCGAAGTATTCGGCGCCCGTGATTTCATCATAAAAGGTACCGGTCGTATCATAACCAATCGAATTGCCGTCGGGATCAATAACCCGCAGGTCGATATTCGATGGGCATCCCGATTTGGTCCCCCCGTATGAATAGCCGACAACAATAAGCGGTCCGGGATACAATTCGAAATTGGGGCTAAACTCGGAGGTATTCCCCGATGAATCGGTCAGAGTCGTGGTAATAGATGAGAAAAACGGAACTGTGGGCGGTATTATATATACGTGATTACCCGGATCGACATAGTCGTAACCGATATAACTGTACGCCTGGCCATAACCGGTAGGATCGGCCGGCCTTGTACTGTCTCCGCCCGGATGGGCCACAAAAAATTCGACACGGACAAAACCGGTATCGGTATGATAGTACACGTTAAACGAACTGTCGGGATTCATTTGTAACGAATCGACCTCGGGATAATTAATAAGATCGTTGGGTCCGACATCGTCATCACCAGGATCGTTCTCAGTAACTCCTGAAGGAATACCGGAGGTATGCAAATCGATTCCAATTGAGCCATTTTGAAATATCTGATTTCTGGTAATAGTATTATAGCGACTGCTGACGCTGTCTCCCTGAATTCGAATACCGTAGTGATTGTAGGCTATAATGTTGGAATCGATAAAATTATTATGCGCATCGTACATGTCGATGCCATTCGAGCTGTTACCATCGGCGGAATCGGCAAGCGTTGCACCGCCGATAATATTTCCGATTATTCTATTATAATTGCACTCGTTTATCGAAATGCCATAATAATTGTTGATTAAAATGTTTGCCTCGGAGGAATCATAACCACCGATCTGATTGTATTGAGCGCTGTCGATCAAAGTTATACCGACGCTACAATTCGAAATCGTATTATTAATAATAATGTTACTGTCAGCGCCGTCATTATCGATGTAAATACCGGATGAAAAATTGACAATATTTAAGCCTTCAATCAGATGATGGCCATCGCCGATCTGAATCCCCGGTCCGCCTCCGACGAGAGATCCATCGATAGTAACCGAACCGGCTTTGCCCGGCGCGCTTGAACCATAAATATAAATCGGCCCGCCATACTTAATTAAAGGAAGTGGTGACTCAGGCTGGATTGTCCCTGAAACGGCAAATTCAATATAGTTCTCGGCCGGATCGTCAGCATTGGCCGAATCAATCGCCCATCTTAAAGAGCCGACACCGGAATCATCAAGATTGGTTACTACAATTGGTCCTTCACACAAATCGCCGGTACCATCGCCGTCGGTATCGGTTTGCGAAGGATTATATACCGTCGGGCAGTTGTCGCAGGAATCGGTTATCCCGTCGCCGTCATAATCCGTGTCAAAGGCATAGGCGTTGTGTTTGAAATAGAGCCATTTGGTGGTACCGCTAACATTGGAATTATTATTTCCCCATAAAATTACAGGAGTCCAACCTGAATGATAAAATGTACTACTTGTTAGAATTAGCAGATTATCCTGGTAGACATTTAATTCACCGGAACTGTCTGCTTCAATATGGTATGTATGAAATTCGTCGTCAGTATCGACTATGGCGCTATCACCTTTTGTATCTATATCAGACCAGAAAAATATTTCATCAATTCCAATCCATAACACATTGCCATATTCGCTACCATCACTGAATCGAATACAACAAAAAGTACGATTTGCATCTACTATCGTTCCGGTATCTATGCATAAGCTAAATTCAATGTCCAAAGTTCCAGTCCAATCAAGATCGGAACTTGTCATATTATAAAAAGAGTAAAATGAAGGACTGCTTGTTAAAAAAAGCGTATCCCCCTGTAAAATATGATTCCCTCCTCCGAAATCAAAAACTGACCATCCGGGGCAGATTTCATCGGGGAAATAACCGGAAGATGCTTCCCAGACCGAATTTGCGCAGTCATTACCCCAGAAATCGATACAGCCGTCGCAAGAGTCACCTATACCATCACCGTCATAATCGGCCTGATCAGCATTTGCGATTTCGGGGCAGTTGTCGCAGGAGTCGAGAACGCCGTCACCATCATAATCGGTATCGAAGGCATAAGCGTTGTGTTTGAAATAGAGCCACTTGGTAGTACTTTGTGTATAGACACTGGCTTCACCAAATCCAACCCTAAAGCTTGATATCCAATTCTCATGGTAAAACGTATTGCCGCTTAAAACCATTGAATCATCGTAGTAGATTTCAATGGCACCATTATCATAAACAACAATATTATATTTATGGAATTCATCATCGGTGTCCACCAGAGCGGGTTCTCCAACGGTTGTATAATCTGACCATAGGAATAATGTATCTTTGGCAATCCAAAGGATATTCGAATATTTCGCTCCCATATCAAGATTTATATGGCAGGGGGCTCTCAATGACGATGATGAATTTCCAGTAACGTACTTCATACTAAATTCTGCAAATAGAGTATCTGGGAAGGACGCAGTTGGCTCAACCATTCTATAGTTCATATTTTCCGACAATGAATTGGTGCTTAATACCAGTGTATCTCCAATAAACTCGGGAATTTCAATATCGGCGGTATTATTTATTTCCCATCCGGGGCAGATTTCATCGGGGAAATAACCGGAAGATGCTTCCCAGTAGGAATTGCCACACCAGTCACCCTGTTGGTCAAGGCAGCCATCACAAACATCACCGATACCGTCACCATCGCCATCATCCTGTCCGGCATTGGCAACTTCAATACAGTTGTCGCAGGAGTCGTATATGCCATCATCATCATAGTCGGTATCAAAGGCATAGGCGTTATGTTTGAAGTAGAGCCAATAGGATTCACCATAGGCATACTTACTTATTTCTCCCCATTGTATGGTTTGATATACCGAAGCCTGGGTTCTATAAATAAGGGATCCGGAAAGAGTAAGTACATCATCATAGTAAATTTCAAAATCGCCCAATGTATCCAACACAATACGATAGGTATGGAAATCATCATCGGTATCTACTTCGGCCAAATCGCCAACAACACCATCGTCAAGCCAGGTAAAAATCGTATCCTTGCCTATCCATAGAAAATTATTGTATTCGCCTGTGTCGGTAAAGGAGATGGCACATGAAGTACGATCGCTTTGAGAAGATGCACCACTGATATATTTTAATCTGGCTTCAATAACAAGTGAATCGGGATACGATAATATCGGTTCCTGTTGAATAAAATATGTATACTCCGAATCGGCCGTATTTCGAATATACAATGTATCGCCCAGCAGTTCGAGATTTCCTATGTCGGCCGTATTGGTTAATCCCCACTCCGGGCATATTTCGGTCGGCAGATATCCGGATGATGCTTCCCATACCGAATTGGGGCAGTCATTCCCCCAGAAATCGATGCAGCCATCGCAGACATCACCCATCCCATCACCGTCGGTGTCGGCTTGGTCGGCATTGGCAACGTCGGGGCAATTGTCGCCGACTGGAATTGGTATAAAATCGCCGTCAGGATCACCACCATAGAATAAATAGGCAGCCCCCGAGTTAACTCCTCCATTGTCGTTATATCGGGCCCCTACAAATATATCATCAAATCCATCCTTATTAATATCGCCAACTCCGGCAACTTTGTAGCCAAAATTATCGTCTGCCGCTTCACACTTTAAAGCGTATAAAAGTAATCCATTGGCACCGGAATAAACATGCGCTCTTCCGCCGTCAATATCATTGGATGACCTGGCCCTTATAATAATATCGTCATAGCCATCGTTGTTAACATCTCCCGCCGCGGCCATCCTCACTCCACTAAAATCATCATCGTCATTACGACGTTCAAGCGTAAATAAATACAGCAATGATCCATCAATACCGGAATAAACATATACCCGTCCGGAATCGGAATTCGTGTCACCCTGACCCTTAAACGCACCGACCGCGAAATCATCGTAATTGTCATTATTCATATCGCCAACGCCTGACAATGAGAATCCATACCTGTTTCCTTCAGCCTCTCCGGTATAAGAATACATTAAAGAACTATCGAAACCAGAATATAAATAGGCTTTGCCGGCCGCAAGTCCATTTTCGTCATTGCCTAAAGCACCAATCAGTATATCATCGTAATTATCGTTATTAACATCTCCCACAATGGCTACTTCTGAACCAAATTGATCCTCGGCGCTATCGCCGGTAAAGGTATACATTAAACTGAAATCATCCCCGGAATAAGCATAGGCGCGACCAGCTCTTGTTCCGTTTGCGTCGTTCCCCCAGGCTCCAATGAGGATATCGTTTATTCCATCATTATTAATATCTCCGGCACCCGAGACACAATTACCAAATCTGTCACCGGTTGCTTCGCCTGTAAACTTATGTAATAATGTACTATCTATACCGGAATAAACATAGGCATATCCTTCAATTTGTGTACCGGCGTCGGAACCTTGTGCACCTATGAGAATATCGGAATAATCGTCATCATTAATATCACCAAGAAATGATACATGCCCGAACACATGCCCTTCCGCCTCACCGGTGAATGTATATATTGTCGATCCATCCGATCCTGAATAAACATATGCCTTACCCGCATGGTATCCTGCGTCACTATTTCGGGATGCTCCTACGAGTAAATCCGGGGTGCCATCATTATTGACATCACCGGCCCCGGAAACAAAACAGTAATAATTCGAATCTGCCTCTCCGTTAAAAGTATATACCGGGAGAAAACATTCGCAGGCGTCGCCGAAACTGTCGCCGTTGGTATCTATCTGGTCCGGATTATAGACATAGGGGCAGTTGTCATCGCAATCGTTGTATCCATCACCATCGGTATCAACCAAATCCCAACTTCCATAACAATTATCGCAAGCATCGCCGATTCCATCACCGTCAGTGTCGAATTGCTGCGGATTAGAATCATTGGGGCAGTTATCACATTCATTCCCCAAACCATCTACATCTGCATCTTCTTGGTCGGCGTTGGCCGTATTGATACAATTGTCACAGGAATCTATTATACCATCATCGTCAATGTCAGTACCGATATAATAATTCGTGAATTTAAAATATTCCCATAGAGTCGTCCCGGGATCGGTCCCGTGGGCACCGAATGCAATCCCATGGTTGAAATAATCCACTTGATAAAAGAACGGACAAACAAACAGCAGGCTGTCATCATAATAAACTCGCGCCAACTCCCATTCGATTTCAATTCGATAGGTATGAAAATCGTCATCAGTATCAACCGCAGAAGAAATGGCCACACCTTCCGGCCCACCCCAAATAAAGACCTCGTCGGCGTCTATCCAAAGGTAATCTCCGCCCATGGAACTGCTGGCAAACTGTATAAAGGCCGGGGCATAGTTAGGATCGATATCGGACATTTCCGCTATCTTTAAACGAGCCTCTATAACCAGCAGGGTATAATCGGTTACTTCCACCGAATCAAAATAATAGTAAAGTTTTTCACCACCTGCGACATTAAGGACCAATGTATCTTCCTCGAGGAACGGATCGCTGGTGGAGCTATCGAACAATGCTGCGGTTGGGCACGACGATTCCGGTAAATCGCCATTGGCTGCTTCATAGATAAAACTGTAACAATTGGGTCCGTAAACTTCGGGGCAGCTGTCGCATACATCACCGTCACCATCGCCATCCATATCCTCCTGCCCGGGATTATAATCATCGGGGCAATTATCACATAATGTCGTATACCCGTCGCCATCATCGTCCTGAGCATACGGATAGGCATCATGTTTGAAGTATGTCCATTTTGATGTTCCGCTGCCGCCACCACCCATAGGGCTGTTTCCCCATGATATATATTGATAATCATACCAGCTTGTATGGTAGAAAGTGTTAGAAGTCAAAACCAATGAGTCATCCTGAAAAACCAACAATTCGCCATCGCTACGAGCCACAATGCGATAATTATGAAACTCGTCATCGGTATCGATTAAAACCGAATCTCCTTTGGTATCCCAGTCGGACCGGAAATATATTTCGTCCGGTCTGATAATTAGAAAATTGCCGTTATCAGGTTCGGTGATAATTTGAACGAAAATAAAAGCTTCTTCAGGCGTCGAAACTGTTCCGGTGTCACATCTCAGCCCGAATTCAATATTCAAAACGTCGGTCCAGGTCACTTTCGCCGGATTATGAATATATATTCGGTAATTCGATGATGTATTTGTCAGAACCAGAGAATCACCCTCAAAAAAATAATCGGCGCTTCCGATCGCGTTCCATGAAGGGCAAATTTCTTCAGGTAAAAGGCCGGAAGAGCCTTCCCAGATAGAATTATAACATCCCTCAGGAAGATGACTTTCTACCCAGACCGGATCGTAGTCATCGGTACCCGATCCGGAGCCGAGTGTACCGTCGTTGTTACTCGATGATAAATCATCGGCGGTTTGGCCGGTGCTGTCATTAAAATCATAATAGGCCACCAATCCTGACTCGCTGCCGGCTAACGATTTATACATAAATTCATTGATTTCCGACTCGCTACGGGCGATGTTCCAAATGCGAACTTCATCGATTATGCCGTCAAAAAAACTACCCGAAGCTGTATCATATCCACTACCGCCAATGTATGTACCATAAAAATCGGTATCCCAGTCGGAATCAGCCAATCGCAACGCCGAATCAAGAAAAACACCATCCAGGTAAAAATAGTAAACCGATTCGTTTGCCACAAAGGCGACATGATAATATTTATCTGAGATGAGAGGATCGGAATTATATGACCAAAAGCCACCGCTGGTTTCGTCAGAAAATCTTATTGTGGAATCGGGTTCGAAAGCCAAAGTTTTATCCATAAAATCGGCCCGATGAATTAAAAATGGAGCTAGCGCTGATGGAGATGTACCATTCCAGCTAAACCAGCATTCCATAGTCCATTCATTATGGGTTCCGGATATCCATTTACCGGTTTCCACGTAATCATCGCTACCGTCGAATTCGAGCGCCGTGCATTGCGCCTGTATATTCGAATTAAAAGCTATTAGAAATAAAAATAAAGCCACCAATGCCATTAACATTTTTTTCATTTTAAAACTCCTTCATAATTTTGGCAAAAATGATTAAGCGGAGAACGTTTTGAACTAATCTCCTTTATCCCAATCAAATATTCTTTTTCCTTCCGGCGGTAGTCCGCCTCCCAGTGTAAGAAAATACTAGATAATTATTGTCTTTTCTCAGATTTCCAAATCTTATAAAAGATAGTAAAAATACCGATTTTGTCAAATAAAATGAAGGGCGAAATATCGGCCGCGGCGTACTGAGGGCGCGTGTGATGGGGTTTTGCGGCAGAAAAGAATGTCTGCACTATCTATTACGAATTAATAAGTTCGGACGGAAATTATTGTGCGATTGCCTATTTAAAACTTTTAATCGCTTCGTCAACCGAGTTAAAAACTTCAAAAACCCCGAACATCCGGGTTTTATTTAAAAGCGATTCAACTTTCTCGGAAACACAGGCTAACTTTAAATCACCGCCCCGGTTACGAAACGTGGTCGCGCCGGAGATACATATCCCCAATCCCTTCGAATTCATCCATTCAACATTACATAGATCCATCACAACATTAACTTTACCCTGATCGGCCAGTTCATAGACGACATTAAACAAAGCGGTATCTTCGGTATCCCCCATAACCCGTCCATTTAATTCGAGAATGGTCACATCGCCATCATCTCTAATCGTATGCTTTTTCATAATTATCTTATCCTTTCGATTCTATTGCGGACAATTTATATCAATATTGTAGTCTTTTAAAGAGCTAAAAACAATTAAAACAGACGTAAAATCAGCATGGTGATATCGTCGGTCTGGACTCCCTCCCCCCGAAACCGACTCAACTCTGTCATCATATCGGCACCGATTTCCGATGCCTTTTTCCCGACACGTTTTTTAAGAAACTCTTTGACTCTGGTTTCACCGTACTCCTCACCCTGTTCATCAAACGCCTCGGTAACACCATCGGTAAAAACAAACAAAAGATCGCCGCTATTAAGTTTGACGCTATACTCTTCGTATTCGTAATCAGGCATCACTCCGAGAATCAAACCGGCATCGGTTAATGGTTCGATAGTACCATTTTTACGAACCACAATCGGCGGTTCGTGCCCGGCGTTGATATACCGATAGGTTTTGTCATTCGAATGGAAAATACCGAATGAAGCGGTAATAAACTGTTCCGGTGGAGTAAACTGGCATATCAGATGATTAAGACTCCGCGCCAGACGGGTCAGCGGAACTTCATCGCTGTCAAGCAACTGCGAGCGCAAAACCGCCTGGGCGTTGGCCATCAAAAGCGCCGCCGGGACACCTTTGCCGGAAACATCACCCAGCGATAAAAATAATCGTTCGCCGCCAAGTCTGACGATATCATAATAATCACCGCCGACTTCTTTGGCCGGGGTGTTAAATCCAACCGCCTCGCATGAATCTAATTCAACCCCTTTATCCGGAAGAAAACCGCGCTGAATAGACTGCGCGACTTTAATCTCCTCACGCATCGAAATCAACTCCTGCTCCTGCTCACGGAGTTTGGCATTTTCCAGTACTTTCGCCGTTTGCGAACCGACAATCCCCAGAAAACGTTTGTCATCATCATTAAATCCGGATTCATCACGTTTATTAAACAACACCAGCGAACCGATAAGCCGATTACGCGATAACAACGGCGCCGCCAGAATCGAATTAATCCCCAGTTTATCAAGTTTCATCATACGAAAACGGCCATCGGATGCGGCTTCGTTGCTGACAAGGATCGTTTTGTTTTTTATCATCCATCCCGACAGGCTTTCATTGAGATGAAACGGGATTTTATCGGCTGACTTTGAAAATTCGCGAACAAAAGTTCGAAATTTATCTTCGTCATCCAGTTCTTCTTCAAGTAAATAGACCGCCCCTTGAGTCGCCCTGATTCTTTTGACACAGTTATCGACAATAATCTTTGTGATTTCCTCGACCGACATCAATGCATTGATTGCACTGGCTATCTGATTTAGCGCCGAAAGCTCATCAACAGCCTTTTTTAATCGCTCCTGTTCGCGGTTTAAATTGTTTGGCATACCGTATCAGCCTTCTTATATTAATCGAGTTGACGATATATTTCATAAATAAAGGAAACTGGTTTCCGTTTGGCAATATCAATTTCCGTCATAATGAATTAGGTTGTTCGATTAAATGCTAACCATCGGTTCCACATTCGGAAGTTTTACGATTGAGGAAATCGTCGGCTCCGGCGCAATGGGTGTCGTCTATAAAGCGACGGATAGCAGAAATAATCAAACGGTCGCCCTAAAATTAATAGATGATAAACTTTCACGCTCGAAAGAATACCGTTCTCGTTTGACCCACGAAGCCGAGGCGGCGGGGAAAATCGACTCGCCGTACGTCGTTAAGGTTTGGGAACATGACGAAATCGATAGACAACCTTATATAGCGATGGAATATGTCCCCGGAGACGATTTACATACAGCGGCCGAAAATCTCGGCTTTAAGGAAAAAATCGAACTGATACTTCAGATTGGCGAGGGATTAAAGACGGCCCATGCTAACGACATAGTGCATCGGGATTTAAAACCGGAAAATATCAAAGTCACCGAAAACAATCAGATAAAAATACTCGATTTTGGTCTGGCCAAGACAGTTAACGCCGACAGCGTTGACCAGCAGGGTAATATCGAGGGGACCTTATTCTATCTTTCGCCCGAACAAATTACCGGGGAATCGACAACCATAGTTTCCGATATTTTCAGTTATGGTGTAATCTTGTACGAGCTGTTTGCCGGGCAGCGACCGTTTGAGGGCGATTATTCGGCGGCGATTATTTATTCTATTCTCCACGAGGACCCTCCCCCACCGTGTGATGTAAATTCTGATTTACCCGGATGGTTCGATGTACTTCTTATGAAATTGCTGGCCAAAAACCCGTCGGAACGATATGACAATATTCAGATGGTATTAGACTATATCAAAGAAAGCACCACCGGCGCCGGTGAAGAACCGACGACGAAACCATGTCTTACCCGTCAGACCGTAACCGTTATTGATCTTAAAAACCTCTCAGATGATGAAAGCTGGGAATACTTTTGTGTCGGTTTCACCGATGATTTAATAAATGAGCTATCGCGTCACACCGATTTGATAATTTCGGCCGAACCATCGTCGGTGTACTCGCGCAACATCAAGGAAGTTTTCCGGCGCTGCCGTTCCGATTATGTAATCGTCGGCTCACTTATGAAATGGCAGGAAAAGATAAAACTCAATCTGACTATCTATGGTAACCATGGTGAAGATTTGATATCAGGCCTGAAATATGAAGCCGACTCGGATGGTTTGTTTAATGTTTTATCGCAGGCGGTCGATGAAACTTCCCAGAGGCTGTCCGAGACAACCGGATTTAAATCAATCGACGTTGAAGATTATTTCAAAACCGATATTGCGGCGTACGAGTATTACCTGAAAGGTAAAAATTATTATCAGACCAACAAGCCGGATGACTTAAAAATAGCCGAGCGAATGTTCGAAAAAGCGCTCGAGATCGATCCCGATCTGGCGTATGCTTACTCCGGTTTATCCGATGTTTATGCCTTCCAGTATATGGCTTATTACGACCGCAGTCAGGAACGAATAGATAAGGCCAAAGAGCAAGCATTGAAAGCGATAGAAATATCGCCGCAATTACCCGAGGCACATCGTTCGCTGGGACGTTACTATATGTTTGCCGGTGAATTTGATGAAGCTGAAAAATCATTTCTTAAAGCAATTGAGTACAACCCCAAATATGCAATTGGGTACCGCACCCTTGCATGGCTAAAAGAGATGACGGGTGATCACAAAAATGCAATCGAGTGGGCCAAAATGGCCCTTAAATATTCCCCCAACGATACCGAGACGTTGTTATTACTCAGCCTGATTAATATGGATCTGAAAAAATACACAGTCGCATTGGCAACGCTTCAACGTGCAATCGAACTGGCACCCGATTACGGACGCGCCTATTATAATTTGGGATTGGTTTACGAAAAACTCGGTGTCCTCGAACTGGCGCTGGAGAATTATCTCCAGGCAATTAAGTACAAAGGTGATCCCAATGCGTACGTCGAAGCCGGTTACATTTATCTGATTAATCAGGAATACGACAAGGCGCGGGCTACTTTGGAGGAATCGATTCGGGAAGGTTGTTTTCCGTTTATTGCTTATTATTATCTGGGCTACACAGAGAAAATGTCGGGCAACAGTAATAAAGAAGATGAATATTTCAAAAAATCGGTTAAATCGGCCGAAGAAAATATTTCCGAAGATGAAGAAAATATTCATGTTAAAGCGTACCTGGCGATGGCTCTTTCCGCCGCCGGCAAAGACAGCGAGGCGGCGCGAATACTTGCGGAACTCGCGACTATCAAACATGATGATGGTGAAGTGTATTATGAAATGGCGCAGGCGTACGCTAATCTTGACGATGAAATAAAAACTCGCGAATATATCGGAAAAGCAATCAACACCCACGCCGGTCCCTCGGAAAAACAGGTAAATATAAATCCCCATTTTGTCCGTTTGCTGAAAATTACGGTCGATAAAGCAATATAGAAAAACACCGCTCCCAAAAATTGAGTTGACAAAACGGCACCAAGCCGGTATTCATATCGATATAAGTTGTAAAAAAATTAAGAAGGAGGCTGTGGTGTATAATAGGATTTTACTACCTGTTTTATTTGTCTTGTTATTGGCCGGAACGGTGGTGGCGAAGGAGAAAGTTGCTGTCTTCGAATTTGAGGGAATCGGTATCGACCGGTCAACAATCGAGGCCGGAACAAGAATATTCGGCAACGAACTAAATGCCACCGGCAAATTTATGGTCATTCCCCAGGGGGATGTCGAAACCATTCTCAGCCAGCGCGGTATCTCCAATTCCGAATGTTTTCAGGTAAGCTGCGCGGCGGAATACGGTTTTATTGCCGGGGCGGAAAAATCGGTTATCGGTTCGATGACCAGATTGGGCGAGAAAATTACAGTGGAAGCCCGCCTGATTGATATCGCTAAAAGAGAAATAATTTTTACGGATCGTTTTTCGACAACATCGATTGAAGACCTCGACATTGCCCTCCGCAAAGTGGCCGAGGCACTGGCCAGTCAAAAACAAATAACGTCCGAAGTAACCCGCTATGCGATTACCGACGATGAAACTCAGGATGCCCGGCGCAAAAAATCATATATCATCTCCGGCGCATCCTTCGGATTCGGTTTCCCAACCGGAGATTCATATGCCGATGTCAATCGACTGCAAACCCTTGCCTGGACAATGCGTATTGAAGCGGGTAAATTTCTGGTCGATAACACTATCGGCATCAGTTGGGGAAGCGGCGGAGATAAAACATTCGAAGATGTTGAAGGAACCACAATCTATCTTAAAGAAGAAAGAAAAGTTGGGATTATCCCCTGGGATATAGGTCTTCGGTATTTATTTGACTACAAATCGGATTTCTCACCATATATCGGCGGCGGACTGGGACTTCATCTTGTAATGGCCAGCGAATTGGAACAGGAATCGGGCACTGATTATGAATATGTGAAAGGTGATGCCGCTATGGCAATGCATATTGCGGCCGGTATTACCGCTTTTCAGACTTATGATTTCCGCCTGTCAATCGATGGCAAGTATACCTATTTGATGACCGATGCCTTTGTGGGTGCGGGTGATTCCCAGCAATTTTCAATCTCGATTTCAATCCTGCGTAAATTCGAAAAAGGAGAAAAACGAGGCTGCATGAGTGGCGGATGTATTTTCTGATAAATTAATATTGCAATCGTAACAATACTCTCCGAAAAAAAGTAGGTCGGAATCTCCGCAGGGATATTATTCCGAAGGAGTTCCGACTTTTTAAAATGCAGGGCAGGTGTCCCTGACACCTGCCAAATTAAAAATGGTAGCTCAGACAGGAATGTCTGAGCGCGCCGCCGAAGGCGGCGCCTTTTGAAACTGCGGCGCAGACAAGAATGTCTGCGCTACCGGTTGAGTGAAACGACGTAAATGGAGCGACGGACGATACTAACAAGCGCCCCCCATCAGGAGCGCACGGCTCGCTGACCTACGCCCCTCCCCGATGGCATTAATTAATCCTTATCCAACTATCTTCCGATAATTCTCAGGATCGGTGGCACCTTCGGTATTGAATAATAATACAATACACTCTTTATCCAGATTCAACTTCCGTCTCAATTCAACATACGTTTTATTCTTCATTATTTCCGACAATAATCCAATCCCTATCGCACCCGATTCACCCGAAATGATTTTGCTATCATCTTTGTAAGGTCGGACAAATATTTTCATACCTTCCGCTGCAAGATTATCGGAACATGATATCATCACATCGCCGTATTTTTTTATTATATCCCATGCCACCATCGAAGGAACCCCGCATGAAAGACCAGCCATCATCGTATTTAGATTACCGTCGGCCGGATGCGGGTCACCATCGCCGATTTCCACCGAATGATAAAAACAGGCCGCCTGATGAGGTTCGATTATGACTGTTTTCGGATATTTATTTCCGTAAACATTAACAAGATAAGCCAGTACCGCCGCCGCCATCGAGCCGACTCCGGCCTGAAGAAAAACATGTGTCGGTTTTCCGATATTGAGCTGACGCATCTGCTTAATCGCCTCGGATATCATCGTCAAATATCCCTGCATTATCAGCAAAGGGATTTCGGTGTAATTCTCAAAAGCGGTATCCTGCACCAGCTCCCAACCGTTTTTCGCGGCGGTATCTCTTGCAATTAGCACCGTCTTGTCATAATCACAATCGGTAACTATTACCTCCGCCCCGGTATGTCTAATCGCATCGATTCGACTCGAAACTGTCCCTTCGGGAAGATAAACAACCGCCTTATACCCCAGATCTGTCGCCGCCCACGCAACGCCGCATCCATGATTACCATCGCTGGCGGTCGTAAAAGTTATATCACCAATTTTCTTTCGGGTATTCTCAGATTTCAGATACATATAATCAACACGGCTAAAATCAACATCAAGTTTTCGCGAGATTAATTTTCCGATAGCAAAAGATCCCCCCAGGACTTTAAAAGCGCTTAATCCAAACCGCAACGATTCATCTTTAACCAGCACTTCACCCAGTTTAAGCTTTTCCGCCATATTTTTAAGCCTCACCAACCGAGTGGTTTTGTACTGGGGAAAAGAATTATGAAATTTCACAACTGTTTCCGCAATCTCTTCTGAAAAAAGATTTAGTATACTTCCCGACCCAAACGACAACCGTGAAGATTTATTATCAATAGCTCGAATCGGACTGTCTTCCGTTGAATATTCGCCGATTATCATAACACCAAATATAGAAATTATGACCCATAGTACAAAATATTTATAATATTATTCCCAACCGATTGACCTTTCTCATTTGATAGTATATCTTGTCGCATCGAATTTCCGATTTTTAACAAGGAGTTAATATGAAAAAGCATCTCTGGCTGTTGGTGAAAATATTTCTAATTGTTGAGTTAAGCACCCCGGCATTTTCACTTCCACCAATCGAAGGAGAAGTATTCAGCCTTTATCCGATAACCAACGAGGTTTCGTTTTATCAAAATGTCGATGATGCCGGTACAAATCGCGGGCAAACGATACAAATCATCTCTGTTAACAGCTTTAAGCTGTTGACCGACTTCACGTTCGAATTCACCGCCGATTTTAACTGGTCAATGTCCGAACTTGATAAGGATAATTATATAGAGATGTCGGTGGTTAAGCCAATATACAATATTGTCTCTGTGAACTATCAAAGAATTTACGCTACTTATGAATCGGAACCTATCAATCAATTCGGTATCAGACTCTCTTTTTAGGCTTAAATAGCGGCTTTGCAGTATGTATCACTTATGCAAAATATTTTATTTTTTTTCTTGACAATAGACGATTTGCCAATATATTGGTGACATCCTTAGACATAATCCCTCCCAACCCTTGGCTCATTTTGGGCTAGGGGTTTTTTATTATTGGAATTTCGAAAGATTTTTCGGTCAGATTTCCGACTTTATTAGTATATTATAATACAGGGTGAATTATGCTTAGAATCGGATTACTGGCCATTTTACTGGCTTTTTTAACATCTTACCTCGCCGAAGCCCAGAACAGGCAGGGAACAGTATCGCAGGTAACCCGCACGCGCGCCCGGACTTCAACCGAGGTGGCTGATCCGACGGCGGTTACCGTCGCACGGCTGCATTATGGCGGTGGTGGCGACTGGTACTGGGGAAGTTCGGCAATACCCAATTTTCTCGACTTTATCCGGGAAAACAGCAATCTCCCGGTTGATACGATCGAGAAGATTGTTTCTGTTATGGATGACAACCTGTTTCGGTATCCGTTTTTATTCGCCACCGGGCACGGGATTGTCCGCTTTACCGAGGAAGAGCGCGAACGACTAAGAACTTATCTGGCTAACGGCGGCTTTTTGTTTATCAATGACTCATACGGTATGGATAAAAATTTGCGACGTGAAATAACGCAACTTTTCCCGGAACGCGACATGGTCGAACTTCCATTCGAGCACCCGATTTACCACAGCTATTACGATTTTCCGTCCGGGCCGCCTAAAATCCACGAGCACGACAACAAACCGGCACGCGGGTACGGCATATTAATAAACGGTCGGGTGGTGTTATATTATCTGTACGAATCGGATATCGGCGATGGCTGGGAGGACCCTCAGGTGCATAACGATCCCGTCGAAAAACGGGAGGCGGCGTTAAAAATGGGAATGAATATACTCGCCTATGCATTGATGTACTAATAGATGTTATCGAGATAAATATGAGCGACAATCAAAATATAACCGAGCTTATACAAAGAATCAAAAAGACCCTTTTCCGGGAGCGGCTTGTTTTATTTGTCGCCGGTCTGCTTGGCACGATCGCCGGTGTGATCCTGGTTTCGATACTGCTGACCATGCTGGCCGGGATATTTATAATTCCGGTCTGGATTAAAATAACACTTTTGGTATTATCAATCCTGACCGGGCTGTATTTATTTATTAGGTTATCATTCTTAAGACTATTTTACGGTTCGGATAAAATCGCGGCGCTTAAACTCGAAAAGAAATTCCCGCAACTGAAAGGTCGGCTGATTGCCGCGTTGCAGTTTTTTTCGGAAACAAAAGAGACAATGCGCGGATATTCTCATACTTTGATGCAAGCGACATTGGTCCAGGCATCTAAAAAGGCAGCTAATTTGAATTTTAACGAAGTTGTTTCGTTTTATCCGCTGTTTCGTAATTTTAGAACCCTTGGTATCGGTGCGATAATAGGCCTTTTGATGTTGATTATATTCCCCGGACTGTTTTCGTATTCATATAATGTCTATTCTCATCCGACCGAATTGATTGCGCCCCCATTGGGTTATAGACTGAATATCTTCCCCGGTTCGGTCACCGCTATTAAGTATCGTGATGTTGACCTCGGCGGCATTTTGCAGGGGGATAAATTCCCCGACAATGCAACGGTCTATTACAAATATGCCGGTGGAACCTGGCAAAAAAGTAAAATCGATTTAGCGCAGATAACAGCGACCCCTTCCAGCTACGGGGATTCATTACTGTTTACCTTAACTCTTCGTCAGGTCCGTCGCTCGCTTGATTATTATGTTCAGGCGGGACGTGTTACCACACCGGTGAGTCATATCGATATTGTCGATCGCCCGCGCGTTACCGGAATTAAGTTATCGCTCTTTTACCCCAAATATACCGGTCTGTCACCAACCGTTATCGATGAAAACGACGGCACCATATCGGCGGTACTTGGAACCCGCGCCGAGATGAAAATCACCACCAATGTCCCGGTTGATATTGCCAAAATGCAATTCGATGATTCTGCATCATCTCCATTTGAAATCAATGGCCTGACCGCCGAGCAGTCGTTTAAAATTCTCGAAGATAAAAACTATACCATTCATCTGGTTGATAAACAGGGTGAGGTCAACCCCGACCCGATTGAATACACAATTACCGCTATCCCCGATGAATACCCGGTGATAGATGTTATTCGTCCGGGTATGGATATAAATCTTCACGAAGACATGATGATTCCGCTATTGGTGCGGATTTCCGACGATTATGGTTTTTCGTCGCTGATTTTAAAATATCAGCATGTCTCCGATGGTGTCAGCGGCGAAGAAAATGTCGCCGTGCTTCATTTCTCCGACCGGATAAAAACCGAAGGCGAGATTAATTTCAACTGGGATGTCGAACCGCTGAACCTGATGCCGTCCGATTATATCCGGTATTTTTTTGAACTGGCCGATAATGATAACATAAGCGGCCCGAAAATAACGCTGTCGCGTGAATATATCGCGCGTCTTCCCTCCCTCGAGGAAATAATCGCTCAAACCGAAGCGGAACAGGGACAGAATATAAAACGGGCCGAAGAATTACTCGACAGTCACAAAGAGTTGTCCGAAAGATTAAAGAACATCACCCGCAAAATGGAGCAGGAGAAGGGCAAGAATAATAAAAATCTGCCCTGGCAGCATCAGAAAGAGCTGGAAGATATCGCCGCTAAAGATGAGCAGATGACTGAAGAACTGAAAGAGATGGCCAAAGATATGAATAAGATGATAAACGAGATGGAAAAAAATCGTCTGGCCAGCCGCGAAATTCTGGAGAAAATCGCCGAAATACAAAAGCTGTTCGAGGAAATCGCCACACCGGAGATGAAAGAGGCCCGGTTGAAAATGCTCGAGGCTTTGAAAAATATGAAGCCGGAAGAAATCGAGGAGGCGCTGAAAGATTATAAAATGTCACAGGAAGAATTGATGCGGCGCCTGAATCGAACTATCGCGCTTTTAAAACAGATGCAGATCGAACAGAAAGTCAACGCTATGACCGAAATGGCGCGTGAATTAGTCGATAAGCAGGATCAAGTCAACGCCAGCACCGAAAACTCTGATACTGACAAACTGCCGTCACTGGAATCATCGGAACGCAAAGTTCAGAAAGGGATGGAAAGCTTAAAGAAAGAATCGGAAAAACTTCGGAAAATGATTCAGGAGATTCCATACAGTTTCGATAAAGAGGCCAAACAATTTTGCAGCGCTGTTGAAAAATGTCAGGCCGGCGAGAACATGGAAAAAATGTCGCAGGAACTGGCTAACAAAGAAAAAGAATCGGCGCTTAATGAAGGCAAACAGGCTTCATCGAGGCTTCAGGAACTTCTTAATTCCATGCAGGAAGGTCAGACAAAAATGTGTCAGGGGGGCGGTTCGGAAATGGCCGCCAAGATGCGCGATGCTATCGATGATTTAAATTATCTGTCCGACCGGCAGGAAGACCTTATCGAAGCGGCGGCCGAAATCAACGGCCGCTCGGAAGTACTTCGCGATTTGGCCGCTCAGGAACAGATTCTGAAAGAATCGGTTGGAGGGCTTTTCCGAAGAATCACCGAACTTGGTCAACAGTCGCCATTTGTAGCCGCCGAACTCGGTAATCTGGTGCAGAACGCACTGGGCAATATCGACCTGTCGATTGATAAGCTGTCTGACAGAAACCAGCGTCAGGCGATGGGCTACCAGCGTGAGGCACTATATAATCTTAACCGTGCCGCGGTGCGGATGCTCGATGCTCTCGAATCTCAGAAAAATTGTAATAACGGTGGTAGTTGTAATAAGCCGGGACAAAAGATGAATTCGATGTGCCAGAATCAGCGAAAACTGAATCAGGAAACGGCGAAACAATGCCAGAATCCGAACTCACCCGGCGGCAAAGAGGCGCTCAAACGTCTCGCCGGTGAACAGGGCGCAATTCATAAATCACTGCAGGAACTTCAAAACGAATTCGGTAACAGCCGCGAAATTTTGGGTCGACTCGATGGCATCTCCGACGATATGCAGAAAGTTATTGACCAGCTAAGCAACGGCGAAGTCGGACAGGAAACATTGGACCGGCAGCTTAAGATTTATTCGCGGATGCTTGACGCTACCAAAACGCTCCAGCGAAAAGATTTCACCGATGAGCGCAAATCTACGGTCGGGCAGGATGTTTTCCGCAACTCCCCGGCGGCACTATCCGGCAATCAGCTCAAAGGCGGACTCGATATTGAGGATCGCCTGCGTCGTTTTCTCGACGAAAGTTATCCACAGGAATATGAACAGCACATAAAAGCCTATTTTAAGGCACTTTTAGAAAAAATCGATAACTCCTCTCCCATGCCAAACTATGAAGTTGAATAAATTCACCCTTTACATATTAATAGCTGTTTTAATAGGCGGCTCGATTGGATTCGCCCAAACAAAAAATCGCGGCCAGATTCCAAACCTGATTATGCAGGAAAAAAAGGGTGGCAAGGGTTCTCGTGTTGACGAGATGGATTTGGTGCGACAATTGATTACTACCGGGGCATATATGAGCGCGGCTAATCTTCTAGAAGATATGTACGCTAAACAGCCGGGCAACCAGGAAGTAATCAACATGTTATTAACATGTTACGAACACCTGAAAGCATATCCAAAAGCGGAGTTGTTCATTAAAAACAAACTCGAAGAAACCCCGTTTCATCTTTATTATCACGAACGTCTGCTGGATCTGTATCTGAAAATGGGCGAGGATTCTCTGGTCGATAAACAAATCGAAAACATCTTGAGCCGATTCCCCGGCAATCCTGATATATATCAATTAATAATCAATAAACTGACCGGAGCGGGATATAACGAAAAGGCATCCGAGTTTATTACTCGCGGACGCAGCGAGTTTTCCTCCGGTAATCTTTTTGCGATGGAGGCGGCTGCTCTTTATGAAATTAAGGGTGATTATTATCTGGCGGTAATGGAATACTTTAAAGTTATCGATAAGGATACCTTGTCCGCCAAAAATGTTGACCGCCGGATGGCGACTTTGATAAGATATCCCGGCGCTCCGCCCGATATAATTCTCGCACTCCACGACATCCTCGATTCGATTCCAAACAATAAAATGGCCTCGAAATTTTTACAGGAAACTTATGTTCAGAACAACCAGTTCGATAAAGCTTTCGATCTCAGTTTAAAATTCGACTCGCTCTCTTCCAGCGATGGCCGTGAATTATTTAAGTATATGCGTTTATGCCGCGAGCGAAAACTATATACGCAGGTGATCAAGGCGGCTGAATATATCGAGCAACTCAACAGCAAAAATATCCCGTACGCCGACTATAAGTTTTATTACGCCGAAGCTCTGACCGGACTTGGACGTTACGACGAAGCGGTTACTTTATATTATAAAATCGCAAATGAGTATCCCAGCCCGCGCGATAAAGCCGAAGCGCTTTTAAAAATCGGCAATATTTACAGGTATTATGTTCTTGATTTTGACTCGGCGGCAACCTTTTACGATACAATAACCTCCTTCTTTCGGGTCGAACCGGCCAATTCCTCGGCTTTATTCGAACGCGCCAAGCTGTTTTTGGTTTACGGTCAACTAGATTCGGCGACGGCGGCTTTTGCTAATCTAAAGGCGCGCAGTGGATCATCGGAGATGAAAGAGCTAATGGATTATAATCTGGCTATGATTGAATTTTTCAAAAAAGACTTCGAAACCGCCGATTTATCGTTCCGCAAGCTGATAAAGGCCTACCCACGCGGCTATTTTGTCAATGACGCTTTGATAAACAGTCTGATTATAGGTGAAACCTACCAGCAGGATCCGGCCGCGCTGGGTGATTATTCTGATGCTCTTTATTATGAACTGCGGATGAATCCCGATTCGGTCATCGATAAATATAAGGCTATTATCGACCGCGGCGTCTCGCCCCTTATCGGAACCGCGATGTTCCGTCTGGCTACTTATTACGCCGCCCTGGCCGATACCGCGCAGGCCATAGAGCTGATTGACAGCATGGAAGCACAGTATCCCGAAGATTACTTTTTCCCGTATGCCTTAAAGCTGAAGGCCAATATTTATGCGATTTCCGACGAAACCAAGCCGGCCGCTATTGAGATATATAAGAATATTCTCCGGAATTACGCCACATACCCGTTTATCGGCGAGGTCCGGGAATCGCTTCAAAGAATCCAGGATTTCGAACCGGCGGGATAATCAACCTGCTGCCTGACCTGTAAAACCAGCCGATATCCATAAATTTAGAGAAAACCGATAACCCGGATTATTTTTTGACTTAATGACTCTCGATTTCTGCCGAAAATATAAATGTATCAAAATTCCGACAGAGGAAAACTTATAATCGAAAGGTTATCGATACCAAAACCGATTTACGATTGAAATATGAATAAAACCGGCAAAACCAACTTAGATTTCGCCGGGGGCTGGATATTCGGAGGCGTTTTAATCGGGGCTATCTACTGGATTCTACAGGCTTGTCTCGACGCATATATTTTCGGTGATGGTAAGCTTCTGACCAATCTGCTATCGCCTGATTCCTATCAAATCTGGATGCGAACACTGGTTATGTCTTTGCTTGTTTTTTCAAGCGCGATTGTGCAATCGATGATGTCGCGCAAGAAAAGAGCCGAGGATAAACTTAACCAGGAAAACTCATTTCGAACATCAATTATCAAACATGCCGCGGAAGGTTTATGTGTCGCTCATCAGATCCAGACCCGTCCCTACACCCGTTTTACGGTCTGGAATGACAGGATGAGAGAGATTACCGGCTATACTATGGATGAGATAAACAAACAGGGGTGGTATCAATCGCTTTATCCTGAACCCGATACCCAGGCGAAAATGATCGAGCGGATGGAACAGATCCGATCGGGAATCAATGTTCTTGATGAAGAATGGGATTTAACGCGTAAAGACGGTAAGAAACGGATAGTCAGAGTCTCGACGTCCAATATCAAAACACGCGATGGTGTTATTCATGTTTTGGTCTTGATAAATGATATCACCGAAAGCAAAAAAGCTGTAGAGAATCTTCGCCGCGAACGGGATATTGTTTCCGGATTGATGGATACCAGCCCGGTCGGCATTTTTATTTTTGACAATAAGGGAATTGTCACTTTTGCGAATATCCGCGCTGAAAATATCATCGGTTTATCCAAAGAAAAAATGCTTGGAATGAGTCATAATTCGCCGGTTTTACATATCACTGATTTTAACGGTCAACCATTTCCAGACAACAAGCTGCCGTTTAATATCGTCAAAAAAACCGGAGAATATATTTATAATGTGCGACTCGCTATCCAGCGCCCGGATAAAAGCAAAGCCTTTTTATCCATAAATGCCGGACCGATAAAGGATGATTTCGGCAAAATGACCGGATTAATCGCGAGCGTCGATGATATCACACATAAAATCATGTCCGAAAAAGCGCTGGTGAAGTCTGAGAGGGAAAAAGCCACTATCCTGGAAAGCGTATCCGAATTAGTCACCTATCAGGATGTAGATTTAAAGATTATATGGGCCAATAGAGCCGCGGCCGAATCGGTTCAGCGAAGTCAGGGTGATTTAATCGGCCGTTATTGCTACCAAATCTGGAACAATCGCGAAACCCCCTGTCCCGGGTGTCCCGTCAATAAATCGCTGGAAGAAGGTGAGGTATGTGATAATGAAATCGTTTCTGAAGATGGACGTATCTGGTATATCCGCGGTTACCCGGTACGAAACGATAAAAACGAAATTACCGGAATCGTTGAAGTAACTCAGGATATCACCGAAAAGAAAAAAAATCTGGATTCCCTTCGTCAAAGCGAAGCCAAAAACCGGGCGCTTTTAAACGCTATCCCCGATATGATATTTCATATGAACAGAGAGGGAGTCTTTCTTGGGTATGAAGGATCCGAGGTAGATCTTTATTTACCCAAAGAAAAGTTTATCGGGAAAAATATAAAAGATGTTTTGCCCGAATATCTTGCCGACTTGACCATGAAACAGATTGAGCTGGCGTTGACCAAAAATGAACTGCAGGTTTACGAGTATGAACTTGCTATGAACGGGCAAGATAAACGATATGAATCACGGTTATCTGTCTGCGGCCCGGATGAAGTTATAGTTATTGTCAGAGATATCACGAAAAAAACGAGCCGAAGTATAGAAACTATCGACTCGTCTAAAAGTTATCAACCGGAATCGGCGTAGTCAACACACCGATCCGATACTATTTCGCTTCAATCAAACCATAATATCTCAATAATCTGCCGGTGTATCCTCGGTTTGGCTTTTCAACGCCCGAAGCTGCATCTCCAGATTCGATATCCGGCTTTCATATTGTTCGATTTTCCCTGCTTTCATCTTAGTTGTCGTTCTGACCAGCAACCCCAAAGAAATAAACATAAACAGAACGGAGTTTACCTGTCTGAAAATATTACCGTAGTTGAAAAGCGAATCCAGGAAAGCCGCGATTCCAAGCAAAAACAGTATTGCGACCCAGATAAGCATAAGACCTCCGATTTTTTAATCTGACCCTTTTTTTAAGAGTATAATTATTGTTGTTAATTGTCCGAATATGTATATATTTGTGACATATTTTTCGACCATGCCTGTTATGGGCTTTTTTGTATTTATCGGGGAAATTACCCGTATGCTTTAGGAGGCAAATTTGGAAACTACAGTAGATATACGCAAAAACGGATTCGATAAAACCAACGCAATAATCGGCGCCCTGATATTTATATTCACATTCATAATATACCGCGTAACAGTTGCCCCCACTCTGTCATACTGGGATTGTGGCGAGTTTATCGCCTGTGCCTATATATTGGGTATTCCACACCCGCCCGGCTCACCATTATTTATTGTCCTGGGCCGAGTGTTTTCGGTGCTTCCGATTGCCGCCGACGTCTGTTTCCGGATTAATCTGATTTCGGTGATTTCATCGGCCGTCACCGTCCTCTTCGGATACCTGGCGGCGGTCAGGTTGATAAAATACTGGTATCAGGATATGGAATTCAGCGGCTGGAAAAGAATTATTACCTACGTCGGCGGGATTATTGGTTCTTTGTTCATGGCCTTTTCGGCTACATACTGGGCCAATGCGGTCGAGGCCGAGGTGTATGGTCTTTCGATGATGCTGATGACCATGATACTCTGGTTGATGCTAATCTATTACGAAAAACAAGGAACCGCGGCCGGTAAACGAATTATCATTCTTGTCTGTTATCTGGCAATGCTGGGCGTGGCGATTCACCTGACAACCTTCCTGATTATGCCGGTGGCGGCCATATTTTTCATATTAAAGAAGGATGCTCCGGCCAGGGCGTGGGTGGCCATTTGTCTGTTTTTCATAGCGGAACTTATCACGATGATTCTCGTGGCCGACGGACGCGGCGGATTTCCGGCCTTTATTCTGATAACTATCATTTATCTGCTGATTGTCGCCTATATGGTTTACAAATATATCAACTGGCCGGTCTTAATAGGTATTGTCGCCTTCTCATTGATTATGGTCGGTTTTTATCAATTCGTTTATGCTCTAATTGCAGGGGCGGTGGCGATGCTTATCATGGCTGTTATCGCCAAAAACAGTGACTGGAAATTAGGCCTCTCGATTATCCTGATTGCCGTAGTTGGATTTTCGTTCCATCTGTTCATCCCCATACGCTCGGCTCATAATCCAAGAATCGACGAAAACAATCCTTCGCGTAATTTCAGTATGTTACCCTGGGCCTTCTTTAATGGCCAGAATGAAACCTTTATAAATTACCTCGACCGTAAACAGTACGGCAGTGAATTGATGGTCGAAAGAGCTTTCAATCGGCGCGGTACATGGGCGCACCAGTTCGGGCGTCACCCCCATATGGGTTTCTGGAGTTATTTCGAGGAACAGTACGGTCTGACCAAAATCTTTCTGGTGCTGTTTTTAGTCGGTTTATACGGCGTTTATAAAACCATCAGGAGGAAAACTCAAATCGGCTTACCGTTTTTGATACTTCTATTAATGGCTACGGCCGGTCTGGTTTTGTATATGAATTTTGCCGACGGCATCAAATACAATCCCAGAACCGGTGATGCTTATATGGAAGTTCGTAACCGGGATTATTTCTTCACACCCGGGTTTGCATATTTCGGTCTCGCTCTGGGACTCGGATTAGCGGCAATAATGGAGGCAGTTCGCAAAGAAATGTCGTCAGCCAAACGAGCATCACTTAAAAAACCGGTCATGGCGGTGATGACATTACTGGTATTTCTGCCGACGGTGGCAATAACCGACAATTATTTCGAAAACGATCGCTCGCGAAATTATTATCCGAAAATCTATTCGGAAAATATTCTCGATACCTGTGATAAAGACGCAATCCTTTTCACATCAGGAGATAATGACACCTTCCCCTTATGGTGTATTCAGGAGGTGTACGGTTACCGTAAAGATGTCCGGGTGGTAAATCTTTCGTTATTTAATACCGATTGGTACGTGGCGCAGATGAAAAACCAGTATGGTGTTCCTATTTCGCTTGAGAACGATCAAATCTTATGGAACACTTATGATTATCAAGGACATGAAGTGCGCCGGCCGGAAAAACCATTCTACGACCGTCCCCGCAAACGACGCGCATACCTGATTCCCGTGCCGCATGAGGGTCGGACATTAAAACTACAGGATATGATGGTCGATGAAGTCGTGCTGGCTAATAAATGGCAGTATCCGATTTATTTTTCATCGGAACCGTACAAAGAATCACCGCTGAACCTTCGTGATTACACTCATGCGACCGGCGTTTTATATAAACTTGACACCGCCGACTGGCCGAGAAAAATCGATGCTGAGACCGGCTACCACCTGTTTAAAAATGTTTATGATTTCACCGGTCTCAACGATCCTGATATCTTTCGCGATGAAAACGCAACCGGCGTGATGCTGGCAGTCGGTTTTAATGCCATCCGGCTGGCTAATGAATTCAGGACAATCGGAGAACTCGATAAAGCTGATGATATTTTGAGATTCATTATTGAAAAATATCCGGAGTTTTATCAAGCCTATACTTCCCTTGCCGATTTGACGCGGATACAGGGCGATACCGCCGCGGCCGACAGTGTTTTACAAAGCGCCGAAGAGGTGTTGGCCATGCTTCACGAAAAGAATCCGCAAAACCAGTTTTATCTTTCCGATTTGGGCCTGGTTAAATATGATAGGGGGAAAGTCGAGGAAGCTTTGCCGATTTTATGGGAAGCTTTCAAGATGAATGCCAACAGCGGTCATGCCTACCGGAAATTGATACAGGCTTTGTATGGAACCCGTAACAGCCGAGATCTTTATGAAGCGACCAAGATGCACGGCGATTATAAGGTTAATCGTAACGATCCCCTGGTCCAGCAGATTTTGGGAGGCGGCCAGACGGTCAGCCCCGATGCCGGCGGTTTTTAACTAAAAAAAATGCATATGAAAAGGCGGTTTTCAGACCGCCTTTTTTTATGAAAATCAATAAATATTTTATTTTTATTGCTTTCCCTATGAATTTCAATACATTGCTTCAATGAATAGCCCGACCAAAATTATTAATCGTAGGAGTAGTCAAAAATGAAAAAGTATTTTGCCATTATTTTCTTTGCCTTAATCGCCTCAGCCTTTATATCAAGTTGCTCATCATCGGTCGATCGGGTGGCGGATGGCGATACGGTAAAATTAAGCTATGTCGGCAAATTGGAAGATGGAACCGTCTTCGATTCCTCGGCCACCGGTTCACCGATTGAATTTACGGTCGGCGCCGGGATGGTTATACCCGGGATGGAAAACGGTATTATCGGGATGGCCGCCGGGGAAACCAAAGCCCTTACCATTCCAGTCGATGAAGCCTACGGTCAGCCGCATCCCGAACTGATTATGAATGTGGCAAAAGCACAGCTTCCGCAGGATATGGAATTTGAAGTCGGCGCCCAGTTGGAATCGCATCAACCGGATGGACGTATCATGTACGCTACTATTACCGAAGTGGGCGAGGACAGTGTCACTCTTGATGCCAACCATCCCCTGGCGGGAAAAACTTTGATTTTTGACGTCGAGGTTGTAGAAATAACCAAAGGCGAATCGTAATATATATAGAAAAACAACCGCTTGTTTAAGCGTTGCTGTTACGCCGATTTATGCGCCCCTTATTCGGGACGTGTGAATCGGCTTTTTTATGTCAAAAACATGCCAAAGCAATATCATCATTCTTGATTTTTGGTGCAACATCACTATATTGGGACATAAGATCGAGCACTGGAACTGGTTATAGAATGAATCGTTTTTTTGATTTTTCGCCTCCGCAATTGAGAGTCGTTGTATTCCTGACGGCGCTTTTACTTATTCTGGCGTTTTTGACTTTTATTCGCAGTTATTCCGAAACCAATGAAGAAAGTCTGAAATTTTCGGTTCAACTGGCCGAATCGGATCAAACCTATTCACCGGTAGTAGTTGTCGATTTGAATCTGTCACCGGCCGACTCATTGGAACTGCTTCCGTTAATCGGCCCGGCGCTCGCATCGCGAATAGTCGCTTATCGTGACACCGCTCATTTTGAAAAACCGGAAGATATTATGAAAATCAAAGGGATCGGTTATAAAACGTACGAAAAAATTAAATCGTATATCAAGGTCGAGCCGTGGTAACATTCACCAACCAAAGATATGGTGTAGATATGACTTCCGACCGGATTCGTATCGCCGGACGAACCTCCGCATCGGGTCGTATTAAAGTCGATTCGATATACGACATAAACCTGACCGATTTCAATAATACGACTCTCAACAAGGATGCCGACTATTATTTTTCGATTCCCGAAAAGGAAGCGATTATCAAATGGGTAACCATTATTCCCGAAGGCAATCTCGACCCGATAAAATTAATCCAGTTCGAACTAACCGGTATGCTGGGTGATGGCTGCGACGATTATTTTTTCGACTGCTATTTTATCGATCCCAAATCAAAAAACCTGGCAATTGCATATAATCGGCACCTTATCGAAGATAAAATCGAAAATCTTCAGAAGAGAATCCCGAAACCATCCGGGTTCCGACTCCGTTCGCTGGCGATGGCGTCAGCCTATAACAATTATTGCCTTCCCGAAAGCGGTCGTTTTATCTGCCTGATGGATATCTCGACACACAGTTGTTCGTATTGTTTTCTAAAAGAAACCAATCCAATTTTAATCGGCGGTTTCGAGAACGGTATCGGCGAAGAAGTAAACGAACAGACCAACAAAAAATTTGCCGTTGATTTATCGGCGATACTTCAATACGAACTGTCCAAAATCGCCCGCGACGGATACTCTATTCCTCTCTCATCGATTATCATCACCGGCCCGGCGACCGGCTCCGATCTGTCGGCTAATATCGAAGAAAGAATGAAAATCAAAACGATATCGCCCCGATTAAAAAAAGAGATATTCACCGAAGATATATATACCGAGGCGGGTAAATATCTGGTCTGTCTCGGATTAACGGTTGATTCCTGATGCGTGTTACCGGGGGTAATTTAAAAGGGCGGCTTATAAAATCGGTTCCGGGATTGTCAACCCGACCGACCACCGATAAAATAAGACAATCAATTTTTAATATCCTGATGAACGACATCGAGGATGCCGTTGTCCTTGATATTTTTGCCGGATCCGGCGCGCTTGGAATAGAGGCGCTCTCGCGTGGGGCGGCTTCGGCTCTGTTTATCGAACAGGGGCGAAAGCAGATGACCGTTATCAAAAATAATCTGTCCTCGCTCGGTTTGAAGGCCGATCTGATGGAAAACAATTACGATTTCGCCTGTAACAAACTTCAAACCGAGGGTCGCAAATTCGATCTGATATTCGCCGACCCCCCCTATGAACAAATATCACCCCGGGAAGTGGTCGAAACGATCCTGCAATATGACTTGCTTGAAAATAATGGATTAATTATTATTGAACACAAAGCGGGTGCGGAAGTTAAATCCGACCGCGTGGTGGAACTTAAAAGAAGAAAATTCGGTCAAACCGAGGTTTCGTTTTATGCCCGCAGGCAGGAAAAGTAAAAACAGAATTGCACTATACCCGGGGACATTCGATCCCATCACTAACGGCCACCTGTCGCTGATACAAAGAGCGATTGAACTGTTCGATAATTTAATCGTAGCGGTAGCGAAAAACGCAGGCAAAGCGCCATTATTCACTCATGACGAGCGGTACGAACTGGTCGAAAAAAGCTTGCACGGGGTGAAGAATATAAAAGTTATCAAATTCGACGGGCTTCTCGCCGACCTGGCCAAAAGACATAAGGCTTGCGCCATTATCCGCGGATTACGCGCCTTGTCGGATTTCGAATACGAGTTCCAGATGGCGTTGATGAACCGCAAACTGGCCCGTGAGGTTGAAACTGTTTTTTTGATGCCCGCTCTTTCGTGGGTGTACCTGTCATCGACGATTGTCAAGGATGTGGCCGCCAACAAAGGCAATATCAGTACTCTTGTTCCCGCGCCGGTGGCCAAGGCCCTTGTTAAAAAATTCTGATTCTTAACCGGAGAAATTAATCGTGACCAATAATAATCCGAAGCAAAATCGACAGGAAAAAGAACAGCCGCAGATACCTCTGGAGGAGTTAATTCGTAATCGTCGTCAGAAATTAGCCGCCCTGCGCGAAAAAAATATCAATCCCTACCCCTACCGCTACGAACGCACCCATAAAGTCGGCGAGGCGCTGGAAGATTTCGATAAATTGTCAAGCGATGAGACACCCGTTCGTCTCGCCGGGCGAATTATGCTCAAACGAAAAATGGGTAAGGCTATTTTTGCCGATATCCATGATGTCTCCGGTAAAATTCAGATTTACGCCAAGCTCGATAATATCGGCAAAGATAATTTCAAGCTGTTCGACAAAAAACTCGACTTGGGTGATATTGTCGGAGTCGAGGGAACATTGTTCGTCACCAAAACGGGTGAAAAAACGGTGATGATTACGCAGTTTGAACTGCTGACCAAATCGCTGCACCCGCTTCCCGATAAACATTCCGGGCTGGTCGATAAGGAACAAAGGTATCGTCGTCGTTATGTGGACTTAATAGTAAATCCCGAAGTGCGCGACACCTTCGTACAACGGGCGCAGATTATTAAAACGATTCGCGATTACCTGACCGAACAGGGCTTTCTCGAAGTCGAAACGCCGATTCTTCAACCGCTGTACGGCGGTGGTGCGGCTGAACCGTTCCTGACCCATCATAACCGTCTCGATATGGATTTGTACTTACGTATCGCCGATGAATTGTACTTAAAAAGATTATTAGTTGGCGGCTATGATAAAGTCTGGGAGTATTGCAAGGATTTCCGCAATGAGGGGATGGATCGGATGCACAACCCGGAGTTTTCGATGGTTGAGTTGTACTGGGCCTACGCCGACTATAATGATATCATGGAACTGCTTGAAAACCTGTTTCGAAGAATCGCTTTTGAATTGCATGGTAAGTACACCGTTGAGTACGAAGATAAGATTATAGATTTCGAACCGCCATTTAAGAGAATATCGATGGTCGATGCGGTCAAGGAAGCGACCGGTATCGATTTTATGCCGATGGATCATGAGACCGCTCTCGCTGAAGCCAAAAAAGCTGGTTTCGATACTGATGAATTGATAAACTGGGGTAAGGTGGTCGAGAAATTTTTCGAGGAAAAAGTCGAGCCGAATATAGTGCAACCGACATTCATTAAAGATTTTCCGCTTGAAGTATCACCGCTGGCCAAGGTGCACCGTGATAATCCAAGATTAACCGAACGCTTCGAATGTTATATCAACGGTTTCGAGATGGGTAATGCTTTCTCGGAACTGAACGATCCCGAAGATCAAAGAGCGCGTTTCGAATCGCAGGCCTCTGCCCGCGAAGCGGGTGATAAAGAGGCGCACCAGCTTGATGAAGATTATATTACCGCTTTGATGTACGGTATGCCCCCTACCGGCGGACTTGGTTTTGGAATTGATCGATTGATAATGTTGTTCACGAACCAGCACTCCATCCGCGACGTGATATTGTTTCCGCAAATGCGCCCGGAACGGGAAGAATAAAATCGTATCATTCAAAAAACGGGCGCCATTTCGATTTATCGGGCGGATCGGATACCAGACTTATAAATATCAAACAGAATAGAGATAATCCCAGCGCCGGGTAAATAGTCGGAATATCGAATGGCTGCTTTAATATCTCCCAGACAATCGTGACGACCATCCCCGATGTAATCGAACATACCCCGGCTACTGCCGTAGCGCGTTTCCAGAAGAAGGCGGCCATCACCGCCGGAGTAATACCAACGCCATAAATAGTGTATGCATAAATCGCCATCTCCAGTACTTTTTCAAAAAAGCGTACCTGTACAAAAGCAAACAGGCCCAGCACAACAACGACGATTCGCGAATAGAGCACCATCTTTTTCTGAGGCAGATTCGGATTGATAAACCGCTGGTAAACATCGCGCATGATGTTGGTCGAGGGCACCAATAAAAACGAATCGGCGGTCGATACAATCACCGCAACAATCGCGGCCAGAGTTAGACATCCGATAACCACCGGCAGACCGTGACGAACCGAATGCAGTATTACCATCTCGCCGTTGATATCGGTGAATAACGAACTACCAATCACCGCCAGGATAACTATCAAAGTCTCGATAAGTATTGTCCCGATTATCCATCCGACTACCGAGCGTTTGGCGGTGCGTTCATCTTTGGCGGAGAAAAACCGTTGATACATCCCCGATTCACCCAGCAGTAACAGCATGGTCGGTAAAGCATAACTAAGTGCTTTGGTGATTGTCATATTCCCCAGCGGCTGGAAATGTTCCGCCGGAAGATTCTCCACCACTCCGGCCCAACCGCCAGCATTACTCAACAAAAACGGTAGCGCGATGATAAGGCCGATTATCATTATTACACCGTTGACAACATCAGTATATGCCACCGATATTAATCCGGCCAACACCGTATAACCAATCACAAAAACGGCGGTGATAATAATCCCGGAATCAACCGAAATCCCGGTGATAAGATTTAAAACCATCCCTCCAGCTCTGAACTGGTAGCTGACAATAGCGGTGTAGGCGATAATCGTCACGATTGTCCCCAGCAATCGGGCGTACTTATTGTAGCGCGCTTCAAGAATATCGGGTACGGTGTACTGCCCGAACCGTCGCGCCCGTCCGGCAATTAAAAACAAAATAATCAGTGCCGCCCAAACACCGGCATCGAACCATAAAGCGGGAAAACCTTTTTCGTATGCCAGCCCGGCACTGGCGATAATCGAGCCGGAACCGATCCATGTCGCGAGTAATGTCCCGACAAGTACTTTTGCGGATAAATTCCGCCCGGCCACCATGAAATCATCCTGCGTCTTGACGAATTTACTGCGGTAGGCGCCGACCGCGATGAGAATCATCAGATATGCGATTATCACCCAGAAATAAAGCATGAACCAATTAATATATTTTAAATTTGTTTGTCAATTCGACTTGAATAATTCATAGATTCTGTGTAAACTGAAAATCAAAGAGGAGGTAGAAAAAATGAAAATCGACTGGTATTATCACAGGAAAGGCTGAACGAGTTCGGCCAAAGCGCAGGAGTTTCTTGCCAAACATAAAATTGAAATCGTAAGTCAGGATATCGCCAATCAGAAAAAATTGAAGGAATCGGATGCCCGGGAATTATTCAAAAAAGTCAACACCGTGTATCTTTCCAAAGGTAAAAAGACCAAACAACTTAATCTTAATAATGAAAAAATCGACCGCGAAACTATGGAGTATTTTGTCCTGGGTCGCACCGGTAATCTTCGCGCCCCCACAGTTCTGGCCGATAAAAAACTGCTGGTCGGATTTAACGAAGAGTTTTATAACGAGGTGTTAATAAAATGAAAAACCCGGATGGCGAACGTATGGGCCCCAAGGGTAATTGTATCTGTCCCAAATGCGGCTACACCCAGCCGCACCGGCGCGGAGTCCCCTGTCAGGAAGAACGCTGCCCGAAATGCAACGGCAAGATGCTTCGTCAAGGATCGGAGCATCACCGGAAAGTCGAACAGGTGAAGGCCAAACGGAAGGCGAAAACCGAAACCGATAAATGAACACAATCGAATTTAAACCGATCGGGTATATCCACTCCCCTTTCAAGGGACAAAAAGGAACACCAATCCAACCCAAGCGTGACAAGGGAACAAAGGGTTATATTGAAATTCTCCCGGAGTACAAGGATGCTCTATCCGATCTTGACGGTTTCTCGCATATAATACTATTATATCATCTGCACCTGTCGAAAGATTACTCGCTGAAAGTTGTCCCATATCTCGATAATGTTCAGCGCGGTCTGTTCGCGACTCGCGCCCCGCGAAGACCCAATCCGATTGGATTGTCGGTAGTCAGGCTGGATAAAATAGAGGGAACAACAATTCATATATCCAATTTTGATATTCTCGATGGCACACCGCTTCTTGATATAAAACCGTACGTGCCGCATTTCGATGATCCGGTCGATATCAAAATCGGCTGGCTGACCGGTAAATCGTTTAAGGCAAAAGAAACCGACGCCGATGGGCGGTTTGAAGATACAGATTAAGTTATTTAATATACTATTTCCAGATATACTTGTATGTATCGGTCGTTGTCAGGCGCAGGCCAACCGTCGTGCCGTGTTCCATTATCGGTTGAACCTGATAAATAATATACGACTCATCGGAATTAAGCCATCCCCCCTCAATCGATGATTTAGGGTTGTACATAATCCAGTTTCCGGTCGAACGCCAGACCCAGCAGCCATCGGGGATGTTGATTGAGTTTATCGTTTTGACTTCACCGCGATAATTCTCCGGCAACACCGTTATGTCTTCAAACGGATTATGGATTACAATCGGTTGATTATCGATAAACTGTTTATTCGAATAAGTCGTCAGTCCGATTTCAAGTTTCTGAAGCATCTCATCGACATTTTCCGCCTCATTACCGCGTGTAATAGAAAAAATCTTCGGTGTCACGATAGCGGTGATAATACCCACTATAATAATTATCACCACCACCTCAACCAGCGTATATCCCCTGAAAATATTTCGACCCTTTATAGTCATATCAGCATCCCCAAATTCAGTAATTAATAATCCAATCCATAAGGCGTATTAAAATAGTCTTGGTCGTGTATGGCAGACGTCCTCGTCTGCCGTATTGAGGGGCAGACCGGGAGAGGCTGTCCCACAAGTGGGATTTTGGGAGGGTGAATTTCTTAATAATTAGGTTATAAATTGAATACAGCATATTTGGATTTGAAAACGGCCATGATTATCTCGAG
>Ga0272444_10000495_pt1 | contig 41685 bp, 31 predicted proteins | sample SSMForm13_FD_201033 | JGI IMG/M metagenome (GOLD analysis project Ga0272444, IMG submission 201033) | Marine sediment archaeal communities from Little Sippewissett salt marsh, Falmouth, MA, United States - SSM-Form-13 | ecosystem: Environmental > Aquatic > Marine > Wetlands > Sediment ... | reverse complement strand
GTAATATAACACATTGGAAATTTGGGGGACACCATACTTAACTCCCTTTTCCATGATTGGCTTCCTACACAACCAAGCCAAGAGTTATCATCCCGCTCAGAAGTTATCCGGTCAAGAGGCTTTTTAATTACGAATTATGAATGCCGAATGAAGAATGACAAACAACCTGTGCAATCAGGACATGGGTAACACTTCAGGTTCAAGACATGGGTAACACTTGGTCATTGCCGGTGCCGCCTCTCCATTCATCCTTTTTTAGCAAAAAAGCGAGGAAAAGGTGCTTTTTTTTCACACTCGAACGAACGTTTTGTGGGCCTATATGCAAGGCGCCTACTCATTTTCCCGCAGATCGGCAACCATCTATCCCATTGAATCCACTACAATTATTGCCGTTATGCCTTCGCATTCGGCCCGGTCTCTACCTCGCATTTTCTCGCATTTTCTCGCATTCGCACGGCGTAGGCATTATGCCTAGCCCCCGTCTTGCGGGGGGAGAGACCCGTTTTTGTCCCTAACCGATAAACCCCTCTGCAATACGGAGGGGATACAGGGGAGGTCCTTCAAAATAAAAGGGAAGTTTATTCTTCGCAGTGACTGAAGGTCACACCACCGACAGACGAAGCCCAAACCCGGATATCAAGTCCAGGCATTTCCTAGGTGTCAGGAGCCAGTAGCCAGGAGCCAGGACAAAAAGCAGGCAGAACACCACAAACCATTGAATTAAACCACCTCTGCGATCTCTGCTTATCTCTGCGGCCGTCGTTGAGCAAAGGCACAGACTTGCGACCTTTCCGAAAGCGCCTCTCCTACAAATTTATTAATTTTTAAATCTCTGCGTTCTCTGTGTCTCTGTGGTTTAAAAATCTTTGCGGTCTTTACGGTTTGGCCGGGCACAACTTGCACTCACACTTGCATTTGCACTCAAACCGCCTTGACTCGCAGCGGTGCTTCGGACCAAACTGGCGCAACCATTCAACGACAAAGGGGCACGAGACATGGCGCAGGAGAACGAGCGCAAAGACACGCTCAAGCCGGGCGGCTTCATGGGCATCGACACCGAGGGCAAGACGCCCGAGCAGATCGAGCTGGAATGGTTCGAGGGCTGCTACCGCGGCGACATTCCGCAGCTCACCGTGCGCGCGGTGGTGATGGGCATGTTCCTCGGCGGCATCATGAGCCTGTCCAACCTTTACATCGGCCTGAAAACCGGGTGGGGCCTGGGCGTGGCGATCACCGCTTGCATCTTGTCGTTCTCGCTCGGTTCGGTGCTGCACAAGGTCGGCATTCTCAAAAGCAACTTGTCGATTCTGGAAAACAACTGCATGCAGTCGACCGCATCGTCGGCCGGTTACTCGACCGGCGGCGCGATGGTCAGCGCCATCTCGGCGTTGTTGATGATTCAGGGTCATCACATGGATTTCTGGATCCTGATGGCCTGGACCGTTTTCCTTGCCATCCTCGGCGTGATGATGGCGATTCCGATGAAGCGGCAGATGATCAACGTCGAGCAGCTTCGGTTTCCGTCGGGCATCGCCGCCGCCGAAACCTTGCGCAGCCTTTACTCGACCGGCGCGGAAGCGACGAAAAAAGCCAAGGCGCTCGGGCTGGCCGGGCTGGCCGGCATGTTCACCGCTTTCGTCAAAGACAACACCTATTCCTGGTATCCCGACTGGCTGCGGCTGCCGGCGTTTATCAAGTTCCCCGACCGCATCAAGATCATGGGCCACACGTTGTTCGAATGGACGTTGTGCTGGGACATGAGTCTGATCATGATCGCCGCCGGTGCGCTGATCGGCATCCGCACCGCCTGGTCAATGCTCGTCGGCGCAATCCTCAACTACTTCGTGCTCGCCCCGGCGATGTACGCCCGCGGCGACATCGTGGTCAACGCGCAAGGCCTGCTCAACTACCGCCAAATCGTCGACTGGTCGCTGTGGACCGGTGCGTCGATCATGGTCACGTCCGGCCTGCTGACTTTTCTGTTCGGCTGGCGCACCATCGGCCGTGCCTTCGCCGGCATCAAAGACCTGCTACCGATCGGGAAAAAGGAAGCCGATCCGCGCCTGGGCGCCATGGAGAAAATCGAAGTGCCGGGTTCGTGGTTCGTGCTCGGCGTGCTGCTTTCCGGCGCGGGCTGCGTGTTCATTCAGGTGGTCAGCTTTTCGATCAACTGGTGGATGGGCGTGCTCAGCGTGATCATGACTTTCTTCCTCGGCATCGTCGCCTGCCGCGCCACCGGCGAAACGGACATTACCCCGATCGGCGCGATGGGCAAGATCACCCAGTTGATGTACGGCCTGATCGCTCCGGCCAGTCGCGTGGCGGGCGGAGCGGCGGCGGCGGCGAAAATCAACCTGATGACCGCTTGCGTCACCGCCGGCGCGGCGGGATCGTCGGCCGACCTGCTCACCGACTTGAAATCGGGCTACCTGCTCGGCGCCAATCCGCGCAAACAGTTCATCGCGCAGTTCCTCGGCATCTTCGCCGGCGCGATCGTCATCGTGCCCGCTTTCTATCTGCTGGTGCCCACCGCCGACGCGCTCGGCACCGACAAATGGCCCGCGCCCGCCGCGCAGATCTGGAAAGGCGTGGCGATGCTGCTCAGCCAGGGGCTCGATGTGCTCTCGACCAGCAAACGCTGGGGCCTGGCCGCCGGCGGTCTGGCCGGTATGTTGCTGGCAACGCTGGACAAGGTCGTGCCGACCAAATACCGCAAGTTCGTGCCCAGCGCGATGGGTCTGGGCCTGGCTTTCGTCATCCACTTCTTCTACACGCTGTCGATGTTCGTCGGCGCGCTGATCGTCTGGATCCTGTTCAAAGCTGCCAAGAAATGGAGCGAAGATTACGTCATTCCGATCGCCAGCGGCATCATCGCCGGCGAATCGCTGATGGGCGTTTTCCTCAGCCTGTCGACTCTCAACTACAGCGAGATCTGGATGTCGATCAAAGCCGGTCTCGGCTTTGGCGGTGCGGAGACCATGCCCACGCCGGAAGTGCTCGACGCGGTGACGCCCGATGTGTTGACCGCAACGCCGCCTCCCGTCGAGAGCGCAATTACCCCGACGCCGACGCCATAATTTTAGAATATTGCTTCCATTTTTCGAGCGACTCAGGTATGCTGCATGGACAAGTAAAACTAGATGCCTCCAGCTCCGAAAAGTCGGGTGTTAAAAATTGCTTTATCTTGGTTTAAGCATCCTGTTTTCAGTAATTTGCGCCTTGTATACACGTCGTGGCGAGCCGGCGGCTTCTCCCACGCTGACGGTGTCGGCGACGTCCTTTTTAGTCGGCGCAGCCCTGGCGGCGATCTGGGCGGTGATCACCGATCAATTCCCGGCTTTTGAGTTCCCCCTGATTCTGTTCGGCCTGGCCACCGGCATCGTGATGGTGCTGGCGCGCTTCCTGTTGCGACGCGCGGCCGACGGCGGACAATTGAAATTGCCGGCCAGCCTGATGCGGGCGGCAATGGTGGTGCCGGTGTTGGTCGGCATCTTTTTCCTGCACGAATCGGCCAATCCTTATGTTTTTGCCGGCTTCGGCGTCGTTGGATTGGCGCTGCTGCTGTTGGGCCTGGGTGGCGTACGTCCCTCCGGCAACGCCAATAACAGTTTATCGGTAACGTTGCTGGTGTTGCTGGTTTTCGTCATGCAATACCTCGCCTTGCAGTTTTACAACGCCGTTTTCCTCGGTGTGGCTTACGCGCTGTATCTGCTGTTCGCCTTCGGCGCGGCGGCCGTCGGCGCAGGCGCTCTGGTGCTGGCCGGAAAAACACGACCCGCGCAGCGCGATATCGTCGACGGCGTGGTCACCGGTGTTTTGTATTTCCTCACGACCTTTTTCCTGCTTCTGGCACTCAATCGCGTCAACAGTTCAATCGTTTTCGCCGGCGCCGCCGTCGGGCACGTCGGCCTGACCTTCCTGTTCGAACGGCTGCTGTTCGCCCGGCCTTTGCGAGCGCTGGCTTACGTCGGCCTGGCCGCAGCGGTATGCGGCGCCGTGCTGCTGACCCTGCTGCGCTGAAAACCCCCGGTCCATTGATTGACAACGCCGCGCCGGCGCGTCTATAGTCAAAAGACTATTTCAAGGACTCTTCGGGAGGATTTCATGCTGCTGCAGCTTTACCGTAAAACGGCGTCATCGACCTTCGAGAACTTCGATTTCAACGCCCTGATGGAAGACATGGCCAAAGACGGTTACACCGGCACATTGAGCGACCTGCGCGCCAAAATCGCCGAACTGTTTAAGGTGCCCATCGAAAAAGCGGTTGCCCAAGGCGGACAGTTGCTCGGTGATTTGTTCTTCCAGGACGACAAACTCTTTTACCTCAAATGCCGCTTGCTGCGGGAAGAAGGGGGCGAGCCCAACGCCGATGTATTCGACGATCCGGGCGGAAGCTTCTCCGTGGTGAAGGTGGACATGGAAGCGGGATTGATTGCTTCGATGGGCGAGGCCGATGCCGGTGATCTGGATACGTTCTGCGACGGCATCGCCACCATACTCGAAGTTAAATTCGACGCCGCCGACATCAAGTGGCAGATGGTCACCGACCAGGAAGAAGAACGCCCTTCCCTGAAAGGCAACGCGGCCACGACGCCCTCGGAAAGCGACATCGAACTGGCCGGCATTTTACGCGACGGCAAGCTCGAACCGCTGTTTGCCGCTCTGCAAGACAACAAGGGCGAACTGATTATCGACAAATGGCTGGAAGAGCGCGACGACGCCGAAGAAATCGAATACTTCATCGATAAATTGTTCGAAGCCGACTTTTTCGACGAGGAAATCGTGGTCTACAGCAAAGGCCAACCGGTGTTCCGCGCCAACGACCGCTCCAGTCTCGAAGCGCTTAAAGCGGCGGGCATCCGCGACGTCAACGGCGACCCGCTCGACACCGACGATGTGCGCCGGTTGATCAAAATGGCGGCCGATAAGGAAGACCACCTGTCGTTGAGTTGGCAGGCGAACATCTTTCTGATCGACCTGCTGTTCAAAGTCGGACTGACCAACAAAGACATCCTTGCCCTCGACAACCTGAACGGCACCGCAATGATGCTCGCTTACTACGGCGGCGAACCGATTCTTTTCTTGATGTGCGACGACGGCTTGGAAGCCGAAGCCTTCGCCGAGTTGAAAGACCTGTTCGAACAAATCGGCAAACCGCATGTGGTCGCTATCTGTCGCGGCGACGTCGATCCCGACGCAGCCGAAGCCGCCGGTGCGGCGTCTTGCACGGTGATCAACGAAATGACCGAGTTCAACGCCAAGCTGCTCGAACTGTTCAGCGCCAATCGCGAGAAAAAAATCGAAATCGCTTTGGGTGACTTCAATCATATGATCAGCGTCAACGTGGTCGGCATGACCATGGCGCGGTTTGCCGACGAAGCCTGATAAAAAACTGAAACAAGGTTATCGGCGACGGATGCACGCTGAAGTTCCGCCGAAAAAATCCGGGGGGACCGTCTTCTCCGCCAAAGCGGCGGTCATGATGGTTTCGGTGCTGATCGCGCTTGCCTACCTGTGTTGGATTTTTATTCAAACGCCTTGCGACAACAAACGATTCCAAGCCGGGTGTCTATTTACATTGGTGATTATCGCACTGTTTGTTGTGCAACTGATTTGGCTGATTATCGCTGAATACGTATTTTGGCGGAAAAAACCCGAACGCATCAGGCAAGAACAGAAAGTCCTTCTTTGGTTGACGCCGCTGTTGTTTCTGGGCGCGTTGGCAATGTTGCCGAATGTGCAGTTAAAGGCAAAAGCATACAATGCCTCGGCCAGGTCGGCTGGATACAACGCAAAGATCGCGCAGGAATTGTATTATCAGAACGGCGGCGGCGACGAGGGCGGCATTTATCCCGACAATCTGGAAAAATTGCTGTACTGGGATAAAAACCTGACCGACGACCCGTGTGTGACTTTCGTCTTCGGCACCTGCAACAATTCCGGCTACACCTACACCACGCACCATGCATGCGATAATGAAGATAGAGTAAACGTATTTACCGACTGATCCTTTCCCGACGGCAACTTTACTCACCGCCCGGATGCTGCGCTTTACTTGGGAAAACCATGCGAGATAGAATATTGTCGAAAAGAGATAAAAACAGAAAAAATTAAACAACCTTTTCTGCAACAACGACAACAACCCATGGCTTCATATTGAGGTGATCCATGCACTGGTTCCCAAAAACCATGACGCCCCATCGGAGGCTGCCGCGATTCGGCGCGGACCTGAGGCACGAGCCGACGCCCGATCCAAAAGGATTCGTGCCGTCGGAGTTGCGCCGTGCAACTTTGCTTTCGGGCTTTCTGACCCTTCTCGGCTGGCCGATGGCGCTGGCGGTGCCGCTCATCATCAATCCGTTGTTTTTCGTCTTCGGTGGGCTTTTGGGCTTGTACGCCACCGTCGGCCTGCTTCGTTGCGAGCCGGTTTCCTGGGGCTGGTTGGGATCGGCGGCCTTGTTTTTCTTCGCCTGCCTGGCGGCGATCATCGGCTATCTCAGCGGGGCGCTGGAACTGGCGTAACTACCTCATGTAATTTTCAGATCGAAAGGCAGACCGGCGTAGGGCCCCTTGCTCATTTCCAAGGCTGTTTCGACTCCGGGCAGTTCCAGGTGCGGCGCACGCCAGGTGACATCGTTTTGTCCCATCTGCATCAGCATCCGCCACGCACCGGGCACCTGCGGGTACTCGACCACGCGCACCGGTTCGCCTTCGGCGCCGCCGGCGGCCAGCTTGGCACGTAGCATCGCTTCGCCGATGCCGCCGAAATCGTCGACCAGTTTCGCCTTCACCGCCTCACTGCCGGTCCAGACGCGGCCTTCGGCCAGTTGATCGACTTTCTTCTTACTCAATTTGCGCCCTTCGGCCACCGCAGTTTTGAAGGTGTCGTAGATGTTAAGCAGAAGCTCCCGCATGCGTTTGCGCTCCAACGCCGTGAATCCGCTGCTGGTGCTGAAGATACCTGCCGCCGCACCGCGCCGATGCGCTTCCACGTTGACGCCGAACTTGCCCAGCAAGCCGGACATGTCGAACTTGCCGGCGATGACGCCGATCGAGCCGGTCAGGGTGCCGGGTTCGGCCAGAATCGTTTCACCGGCGACAGCGGCGAAGTAACCGCCCGAAGCGGCGATGTCGCCGAGGCTGACGATCAGCGGCTTTTTCGCGGCCAACTGCTGCGCTTCGCGGCGGATTAAATCACTGCCCGTCGCTCCGCCGCCGGGGCTGGAAATGCGCAGCACCACCGCTTTGATTTGTTTCGAACGACGCAACGTGCGCAAAATCTTGGCGTAACCGTCCGCGCCGGGCATGCCGCGGGCCGGATCACCGCGCCCTTCGCGGATCGCGCCCTTGAGGTGAACGATCGCCACCTGCGGCGCTTCGATCAACCGCGCACGCGCGCGCACGCGACGCGACAACGCCCGGTAATAGGGTTTCCCCTGCAGTGGTTGTTTTTTGTTTTTCTTCAACCCCAATTCTTTGAGCGCTTCGTCGCGGTAGGCGATCTTGTCGACCAACCCGGCCTTGACCGCTCGCGGCGGCGTGTACGGCCCGCCGTCGATCAGTTTTTTCACCTGTGTCTTGGTTTTGCCGAGCGACTCGGCGAGGTCGGCGACCAACTGACTGTACAACTCATCCAACAGCCCCGTGGTCATTTCGCGCGCCGCTTCACTGGCGCCGGTGCGGGTGAAGGTTTCCGCCGCGCTTTTGAATTTGCCGGCAACCAGCAACTCCGGTTTGACGTCGGCCTTGTCGAGCAGTCCTTTGAAGTAGGTCATCTCCATGTTCAAGCCGGTCAGAGCCAGCGATCCCGTCGGCAAGATAAAGCGGTGGTCGCACTGGGCCGCCAGCAGGTACTCGCGCGTGCCGGCCGTCTCGATGACCGCCGCCAGCTTTTTGCCCGCCGCTTTGACTCGGCCGATCGCGCGGGCGACTTCCTGCAGCCGCGCAAAGCCCATCGAGTTTGCGCCGATTTTGAACACAACGGTTTTGATTTTCGGATCGGCGGCGACCAGATCCAACAGTTCCAACAGATTGCGGTGACTCATCCGCGGGCGGGCGCGCAGATCCAGCGGCGAACCGGGCGTCCAACGCTCGGGGAAAGAACCGGTCAATTTGATTTCTACCGCATCGTACTTCGCCCGCTGCAGAAAAAAGCCGGTCACCGTCAGATACAAGGCCGACCAGGCGCGGGCCAAGCCGTTGAAAATCGTTTCGAGAACGCCCATGCAACTCTCCTTCGCTGGACCGGCGGCAACCGGTCGCGTGTGGCTTACCGTTATATAGCCATTTTCCGACCCGACGGCAAAGGCGACGGCTTGCTTGACGTCGGCGGAGGCCCAGGACTAGGTTAGAACTATGTCCAACGAGAAAAAGTACACGTTCACCTTTTGGGAAAAGGTGCTGCTTAAAATCGGGCCGCCGGTGGTGGCCGGGTTGCTCAAGCTGTGGTGCCGCACCTGCCGCGTCGTCGCCCGCGAAAACGAACAGCGCGAAGTCGACGCAGTCAAGCAATACGACGGCTGCGTTTACCCGACCTGGCATCAGCGCATGTTTTATTTCTTTTACGATTTCGGCAGCCGTCACGTGACGATGATGATCAGCCGCAGCAAAGACGGTGAATACGCCAACGCCCTCGCCCTGCGCCTGGGTTTTTACTCGGTGCGCGGCAGCCGCACGCGCGACGGGCGCACGGCGATGCACAAGCTGGTCGAGATCGTACAAGGCGGCGGTCACAAAGCGGGCATGATGGCCGACGGGCCCAAGGGTCCGCCGCGGATGCTGAAGATGGGTTCCGTAATCATCGCCCGCGAAACCGGGCGGCCGATCATTCCGATGATGGTCGGCGCCAAGCGCAAAATCGTCTTCAAGTCCTGGGATCGCTATTTCCTGCCCGTACCGTTTACGCAGGTGGTGTTGCTGCACGGCGAACCGGTGCATGTTCCGCCCGACGCTGACGACGAAGAATGCGAACGGATCCGGCAGTTGGTCGAGTTGCGAATGAACGAGATGGCCGACCGTTGCGACCGCTGGTGGGGCGGCGAACCGGTGGGCAAACCGGGATTCGACCTCCCGCCGAACGAAGCTTGCCTCCCTGCGGAGAAAACTGATGAATAAAAAAAGTCTGTATACCTTGAAAATCGACCTGCCGACCTCGTTGGCCGACGCCGTCGCCAGCCGCTTGTTCGATCTGGGTTTACGTGGGCTGGAAGAACAGGATCACGACGAACGAACGCTGCTGGTCACTTACGGTGAAGATGCTTCGCAAATCGACCACTATGCCAAAGCGGCGCAGGATTACCTCGCGGCACTGATTGAAATCGATCCGGCCGCGCGCGAGGCTGAAGTCGTCATTAAAAAAGAAAGCGGCAGCAACTGGGCCACCGCCTGGATGAAATACTTCCAACCGACGCAAGTCACCGAACGGATCACCGTGCGCCCGCCGTGGATCGCCGACCCGCTACCGCCCGACGCCGTCGTGCTGATCATCGAACCGAAGATGGCGTTCGGCTACGGCACTCACGCATCCACGCGTCTGGCTGCGTGCGCGGTCGAACGTTTCTGTCGCGCGCATCCGCAGTGCCGCGTGCTCGACGTCGGTACCGGCACCGGTATTCTCGCCATGGTGGCGGCGAAAAATGGAGCAGCCAATGCTTGCGGTCTTGACCACGATCCGCTGGCGGTCACCGCCGCCTGCGAAAATGCTGCTCTAAACAAGCTTGACCACCTTTGCCGTTTCGCCGAAACCCCGCTGGCAGAATGCGAAGGCGCTTACGATCTGATCGTCGCCAACATCAACGCGTTAACGCTGGTGGAAATGGCCGGCGATCTGCAGGCTCGTCTGGCCGAAGGCGGTACGCTGGCACTGGCCGGCATCCTGACTGACTCGGCCGATAAAGTTTTCGCCGCCTTCAAGCCGCTTGGCTTTCATGAAAGCGGGCGCGACACCGAAGAGGAATGGTGCCTGCTGAAATTGGAGCGCTCATGAGTCGCCATCTTGTCCAACAGGTCAAACCCGGCGCGACAACACTGATCGGCGATACTGCCCATCACCTGCGCAACGTGCTGCGGATCAAGCCGGGAGACCAACTCGTGGTTTTCGACGCCGACGGTCGACAGGCCGAAGCGACGGTTACCGCCGTGCGCCAGGGTGCGGTCGAGTTGGACGTCGGCGAGTCCTCCGATGCCGCCTGCGAGTCACCGTTGCCTTTGGCTTTGGCCTTTGCCTTGAGCAAAGGTGAAAAACCGGAGTGGATTACGCAGAAAGCCGTGGAATTGGGCGTCGAGAACATCGTCATTTTTCAGGCCGAGCGCTCGGTGGCCCGTTGGAAAAAGGAAGCGTTACCGCGCAAACTGGAGCGCCTGCGATCGACCATCAAAGGCGCCACCGCGCAATGCGGGCGCACGACGCCGGCGGATGTTTCGTTCGCCTTTTCCTTAGAGGAAGCCCTGGCCAAATTGGCGATCTACCCTCTGCGGATCGTCTTTCACACCGATGCCGACCTGCCGCTGGCGTCGTTGCTGACCGAACCGACAACGGCCGGAGTCGCCCTGTTGTGCGGGCCGGAAGGCGGCTTGACTGCAAACGAATTGGCCCTTTTAAACGATGCCGGTTGGCAAGCTGGTCGGATGGGACCACGCATCTTGCGGGCGGAAACGGCGGCCCTGGCGGCTGTCGCGTTGGTGCAGGGATTGCTGGGCGATTTGACTCGCTGAGATCTATTTTGTCTTTTTAAACGCTTTTTCCGCTACGCCGACGGTGCGCTCGATGTTTTCGCTCGTGTGAGCCCCGCTGACGTACCACGGCTCCCAGGGCGATGGCGGAAGATGAATACCTGCTTCGAGCATGGCGCGGAAAAAGATGGCGTACTTGTGCGTATCAGCCTGTTGCGCGTCGTTCCAGTCGTTGATCGGTTCATCGCAGAAAAACAGCGACAACATTGATCCGACGCGGTTGATTTGCACCGGAATCTTTTTCGCTGCCGCCGCCTGGCGCAGTCCAACCGTGAGATCGGCCGAACGTTCCTCCAAAGCAACGTACAAATCATCGGTCAACAGGTCGAGCGTGGCCAAGCCGGCGACCATCACCAAAGCATTGCCCGCCGCCGATTCGCCAAGGCATACCGAACCCAGCGGGGCGAGTTGATCGAGCAAATGAGCCGGACCGCCAATCGCTCCTACCGGCAAGCCACCGCCGATGATACGGCCGAGGCAGGTCAAATCGGGCTTGATGCCGAACAGTTCCTGCGCACCGCCGCGGTCCACCCTGAATCCGGAGCGCACCTCATCGAAAATCAACAACGCGCCATGCTGCGAGCACAATTCTCGCAGACCGAGCAGAAATTCCTTACGTGCCGGCACGACGCCCATGCCGCCGGTGACCGGTTCGACAATCACCGCCGCAATGCGTCCGGACTGGTCGGCAAAATGTTGCGCGGCGCCGTCCAAATCATTGTATTGCGCGGTCAGCGTATCGTCGGCCGCACCGGCGGTCACTCCCGCACCGTCGGCGGTGCTCAGCAGCATGTCGCTATGACCGTGGTCGGACCCGATAAAACGAATGATGGCCGGGCGACCCGTAGCCGCACGCGCCAGGCGGATGGCGCTCATCGTCGCTTCGCTGCCGGAATTGACGAAGCGCACTTTCTCCAAAGCAGGCATCAACTCGACGATTTTCGCAGCCAATTTGATTTCAACCCGGCTGTTGGTGCCAAGCCCGAGTCCGCGGGTCGCCGCCAATTTCAATGTGCTGACGATTTCCGGATGAGCATGGCCGACGATTTGCGAGCCGTTGCCGCACATGTAATCGAGCAGGTTGTTGCCGTCGACATCCACCAAATTGGGGCCGACGCCGGACACAACGTACACCGGCAGGCCACCGACGGCGGCGTAATCGCGGTTGGGTGAATTGACGCCACCGACCAGCACTCGTTGGGCCTGGGCGAAATACTCGCCACTACGTTCGTGGTTCATCACCGACCTCCTCATTCATGCTGCAAGGTATGGAGCCGACCGTGCCCGGTTGTCGTTTCTTTTCCATACGCGTTGTTTTATGGATTAACAAAAATCTATGTCAGCATCGGGTGAAACGCCAGTAAAAAATAAAACTTTTTTCAGAAATAGTGATGATGTCCTCTTTCCGGCAGCTTGTGTGCCTTTCGGGCAAGTGCTAGCGTGTTGCCGTTCCGACTTCCGGGGGAAATCATGCGTTTGTTACTCGACAACATTCATCAACTGGTGACCAACAAGGGCGTCGTCGCCAAAGACGGTATCGGCGTGACGTGGGACGATTTGGGCCTGGTGGACGACGCGGCGGTGCTCATTGAAAACGACCGTATTGTCTATGCCGGATCGGCGGACCAATGCCCAAACGACGGAATCGATCAGCGCCTCGATGCCGGCGGGGCGGTTGCGCTGCCCGGTTTGATCGATCCGCACACGCACCCGTGCTGGGTCGGCTCGCGTCATGGCGAGTTTGCCATGCGCGCCGAAGGAAAAAGCTACCTCGAAATCAGCGCGGCCGGCGGCGGCATCCGTGCCAGCATGCAACATTGCCGACAGGCCTCGTTGGACGAATTAACCGCAGCCTGCACCGCCAACTTGGCACGCATGTTCGCCCTGGGCGTCACCGCGGTCGAAGCCAAAAGCGGTTACGCGCTCAACGTCGACGGCGAATTGCGCATGCTGCGGGCGATCCAACAAGCAACCGAACGCACCGACCAACAAGTCGTTTCCACCTTCCTCGGCGCCCACGCGATTCCGCCCGAGTTCGACGGTGACAGCGAAGGCTATGTGAACCTGATTATTCATGAAATGCTGCCGGCGGTCGTCGAGGAAAAACTGGCGACGTTTTGTGACGTGTTCGTCGAAGAAGGTTTTTTCAATCTCGAGCAAGGACGTCGCATTCTGCAGGCGGCGGCGGAAGCGGGTTTGCAGCCCAAGCTGCATGCCGACGAATTCGCCCCGCTGGGTGGCGCGCAACTGGCCGCCGAATTGGGAGCAGCCAGCGCCGATCACCTGATGGCGATCGACGATGACGGCGTGCGCGCATTGGCCGACGCGGGCGTTACCGCCGTGCTGCTGCCCGCGACTACGCTGTTTCTCGGTGAAACCACGTACGCGCCGGCGCGTAAGTTGCTCGATGCCGGTTGCCGCGTGGCGTTGTCGACCGACTTCAATCCCGGCTCCAGCTACACTGAAAATCTGCTATTGGTCTTCACCCTCGCCTGCACGAATTTGCAGATGAGCGTGCCCGAAGCGCTTGCCGGCATCACCTATAACGCCGCGCGTGCGCTGTCGCTGCACGAGCAAACCGGCGCTTTGCTGCCAGGCCGCCGAGCCGACCTGGCGCTGTTCGCCGTTCCCGAGACGGCCGCGATTCCTTATCACCTGGCGATGAGCGATTGCCGATGGATCATTGCGGGTGGAACACCCTACCGGGCGCCGTCCAACACGGCAAAACGGATTTAAAAAAGGAGCAGTTCACCACAACCCGCCTAGGGGTGGGTCCATTACCCACCCCCTGGGTCTAGTAAACTGCATCATGGACTTTACCTTTTAAAGGTTGTCCGTTGATCGTTATTTCTTAGCTTTCTTCTTCGCCGGCACCTTTTTCTTGGCTTTCTTCACCGGTTTTTTCGGTGCGGCCTTCTTCTTAGCTACCTTTTTCTTCGGTGCGGCCTTCTTCTTGGCTACCTTTTTCTTCGGCGCGGCCTTCTTCTTGGCTACCTTTTTCTTCGGTGCGGCCTTCTTCTTAGCTACCTTTTTCTTCGGTGCGGCCTTCTTCTTGGCTACCTTTTTCTTCGGTGCGGCCTTCTTCTTGGCGACCTTTTTCTTCGGGGCAGCCTTCTTCTTGGCGACCTTTTTCTTCGGGGCAGCCTTCTTCTTGGCGACCTTTTTCTTCGGCGCGGCCTTCTTCTTGGCTACCTTTTTCTTCGGTGCGGCCTTCTTCTTGGCTACCTTTTTCTTCGGTGCGGCCTTCTTCTTGGCGACCTTTTTCTTCGGTGCGGCCTTTTTCTTCGGTGCGGCCTTCTTCTTGGCTACTTTCTTCTTCGGGGCAGCCTTTTTCTTCGGCGCGGCCTTCTTCTTGGCTACCTTCTTCTTCGGGGCGGCCTTTTTCTTCGGTGCGGCCTTCTTCTTGGCTACCTTCTTCTTCGGGGCAGCTTTCTTGGCGGCCTTCTTTACGGTGGTGGTTTTCACCTTGGCCTTTTTGGGTTCTTCGGTGCTCCCAACCATCTCGGCTCCTTTCTGCGACCCTATCACGGTCACTGCCAGTTACGGCTTATTGACGCCTTGCTTCGCCCGCAGGCGAAGTTCCACTCTTACTTTTTTCCCTTCTTCTTCTTCTTGTTTTTTTGTTTAACGGCAAAAACCTTTTTATTCTTTAAGTCTTTTGGGTTCAGATCGACTAAATCCGGATGCACAAAGACGCCATCCTTCTGAACGGTTTTGCCGTCGAAAATGATTTCGCCGTCGCCAACCATGATTTTAACCAGGTCCCAATGGATGGCGCTGCGATTTCCGTTGTCGCAATCTTCGTAGGCTTGACCCGGCGTCAGATGGATCGATCCGAAGATTTTCTCGTCGAAGAGAATGTTGCGCATCGGTTGCCGGATACCGGTGTTGGTGCCCAGCGCGAATTCACCGATGTAGCGTGAGCCTTCATCGGTGTCGAGAATGGTGTTGAGAGCTTTGGTCAAAGCGCCGGCTTCGGCTTTGACGATTTTTCCCTTTTCAAATTCAAAACGAATGTTGTCGAACTCTTTGCCCATGTAAATGGAGGGCGTGTTGTAGGTGATGTACCCTTCAATGCTGTTTCGCACCGGCACGGTGTACACTTCACCGTCGGGAATATTTTTATCGCCATGGCAACTGATTGCGGGCATACCGGCCACCGAGAATTTCAGGTCGGTATCGCTGGCTTTCAATTGCACTTTTTTTGCGCGTTTCATCATCTGCGCCAACTTGGCTTGTTTCTTCTTGAGCGCGGCATAATCGTAAATGGTGCAGCCGAAGTAGAAGTCGGTGAACTCTTCCAAGCTCATTTTGGCATCTTGCGCCATGCCGTTGGTCGGCCAGCGGCTGATGCACCAGCGGGTGTTATTCACCCGTTCATCGAGAATCGGCAGCGAGGTTTTCTGGTGCAGGCGTACATTCTGTTGGTTGACGTTGGCCAGAAACATCGAGTTTTCGATGGCGCGGATGCCGATGTACACATCGACCTGTTTCATGAAATCGAGTTTGTGTTTGGGGAAGTGACCGATCTGCGATTTCTTTCCGTAGACGTAAAAGTCGCGGGTGATGTCGGGGAACTCGAAGTCGCAGGCAACGTACTTCGCGCCGCGCAGCAGACACTGCTTGTGCAACTCTTTCATGATCGGATAGGTATCGACACCAATGGTGTGAAGCTGAACAATATCACCGCGCTTAACTCGGGTAGAATACTCAACGAGAACTTTAGCGAGTTGTGCCACTCGAGAATCGAACATGCGCTTTCTCCTGTGTCGTTGTTGACCGTGTTGCTATTTCAACGTATCAACTGATCATCATCCGAAAGCGCCGTTCCCAATTCGTTTGCTTTTTCAACCCCAGATTTTTCGTCACGCTGATCGTGACTGCAAACGAATCTTCCCCCACGACATATAGGATTGTCTTTTCACTAACAAAGTATGAATTGCAAGTCAATGTTTTTTACGCAAACAAAACATTTTTTTCTTTGCCTCCGATGATCCCATTGCATCGAGTCACCTGACGAAAAATTTTCTTTCATCGGGCCGAATCATTTTTTCTTAACCAAAAAAAGTGGCGCGACCCTGAAAGCGGCCTTATTGTGTACTTCATTGAATGTTGGTAAGCTACCCGTCGCCTGAAAAATAGATCTGCTCCCCGGAGGTGGGACATGAAACGCTTTTTCGGATTTTGTTTCCTGATCGTTTTGTTGGCGGCAGCACCCGCAATCGCCGGCAGCAGCGACCCCGATCAGATTCGCCTGTCGTTCGAGGATGACGCCACGTCTTCGTTGACCGTCGCCTGGCGCACCGAAAACACCGGCATCACCGACACCGTTTGTCGCTGGGGCGAAACGCCGTCCTACGGCAACGAAACCGCCGGCACGACCTACACGTTCACCGGCGCAACCGGCTTGCATCATAAAGTGCAGATCACCGGCTTGAACCCGCGTACGGTGTATCACCTTTCCTGCGGCGACGGCGGTTCGCACATGTTCAGCGACCGCACCTTCATCACCGCGCCGGCCGAAGATGATGTATGCGAACCGATTCGCTTTGCGGTGCTCGGCGATTCGCGCTCGGCCATCGACAACGGCGCCAGCCTGATCTGGAGCACGGTGATGGATTGGGTCGCCGACGAGGTGCCCGACTTTGTCATCTTTACCGGCGACGCCATCGCCGAAGGCGACCACGTCGACGACGGTTGGGATGACTTTTTCGACAAGTCGCACGACATCGGCGATCAACCGTTTTTGCTCACCTGGGGCAACCACGACGACCGCGGCGGTTCGCCTTACCCCGAGCTGTTTCACATGCCGCCCAACGACGTCACCGGCACCGACGACTTTTGGGAAATGCGTTACGGACCGATTCACATGTTCGGCCTTGATACCGAACACGTCGCCGACCGTTGGGCCGTGCAACGCGACTGGCTGCACAACACCCTGGGCACCACCGACGCCATCTGGAAATTCGCCGCTTTCCACCAACCCGGTTACAGCTCCGGCACCACGCACGGCCAAACCGAAGAGGTCGTCGATTACTGGGCGCCGGTTTTTGACGACTACCACCTCGACGTCGCTTTCCAATCGCACGACCACATGTACGAACGCACCAAGCCGATCTACAACGACGACACCACGTCCAATTACAACCTCGGCACAATGTACATCGTCTCCGGCGGCGCCGGCGCGTTCTGCAATCCGATTCTCAACATCTGGACCTGGTGGTACGAGGTCGGCATCGGCACCTACCACTACACGATGATTGAAATCAATTACGACACAATGTACCTGCGCGCCATCGACCCGTTTCTCGGTATCACGCTCGATGAAGTCACAGTGACCAAACCGGGCATCGGCGACCCCACCGCCTACTTCGAGCGCGACGTCATCGCGCCGGTAACCGACCAGTTAATCACCTTCGACGCCGGCGACAGCATCGATCCCTGCGGCGAGCTTGCCGACTACCAATGGGACTTCGGCGACGGCAACACTGCTGAAGGCAACGTCGTTGCGCAACACGCTTACGCAGTCTCCGGCGAATACACTGTGACACTCATCGTCGTTGACGCCGATGACAACACCGACGTTTACGACGAAACCTTCACCGTTGACGAAGCGCCGCTCGACGACGATACCGTTGACGACGACACGGTGGACGACGACACGGTCGACGATGATACCGTTGACGATGACGTGACCGACGACGACGTGACCGACGACGACGTGACCGACGACGATGTGACCGACGATGATGTGACCGACGACGACTCCGGCGACGATGACGATGACGACGACGACATCATGCCCGATGACGATTCCGTAGTCGGCGACGACGATGACGATGACGACAACGACGACGGCTGTGGGTGCTGACCGCACCACATCGGTTGATAACCAGACTATCCTCTTCATTGTACTGCCCGGCTTATATCCTGAGGTCGACGCGTGCTGCTGAATAAACTTTTCCGCCTGACCAACAAACTGCGTTTGCGTCGCCTGCTTTTCGCACTGATTCCGCTCGTGTTTCTTTTATTGATACTGACCGTCGTGTTTTCTCTGCTGGAAAAAGAAGAATTGATTGAAACCGAGCGACCCGACGACCGCATTCTGTATGCGCCGCTCAAATTCATCGAACAGGAAAAAACCGAACAAGGTTTGATGTACGTCGTGCGCAACCCGCACATGACCCGCGGCCGCTTCCCCGTGAAAAAACCGAAAAACACTTTCCGCGTCTTTGTCACCGGCGGTTCTTTTGCGCTGGGCACGCCTTACGTCATCGGCAATCCGGTCGACGACGCATATGGCGGTATTCCCGACTGGTTGCAGGCCGAACTGAGTTGGCGCTATCCCGACCGGGTCATCGAGGTGATCAACGTCAGCGCCGGGGCACAGACCACCGGGCCGGTGATGGAGATCGTCAAAGACGTCGCTGCATTAAACGCCGATGCGATCGTCGTCGCCGCCGGCAACAACGACAGTATCGCACCGGAAACCGTGTTTAACGAAGCGTTGCATAAATGGATCATTTACCGCGTCCTGAAAAAAACATTGCTGCCGGAGCCCCACCCCTTCGAACGACCGTTGTCGATGCCGGCGGCAAAAGACATCAACCTGGTGGAAAGGGCGTTCCGCGAACACATCGACGGGATGATCCGCGCCACCCGGAACCATGGTGTGCCGCTGATCCTCTGTACGCTGCCGATCAACCTGCGCTTCGACGGCATCGCCGCAGGTTTGGCCTCAACCCCCGATGAACCGGCATTCCTTGCCGGCGATTCGTTACGCAAGGAAAAACGATACCGCGAGGCGCTCGAGCAATACGCGCAAAGCCGGTTTCAGGGACTGGCTGCCCTGCGCAGTGCTCAGTGCCTGGAACAACTCGGCCGACTTGAGGAGGCGCGAGAAATGTACCGCGTGTCGGTGCAGGTGAAACCCATCACGCGCATGAGACCGACGTATAATCAGTATGTCCGCGCCGTTACCAAACAGGATGGTGTGTACCTGGCCGACCTGGCTGCCGCTTACGAACGCACCGATCCGGCGCGTATCGGCGACCCCAACCTGTTCGTCGATAATTGCCACATGACCTGGCGCGGCTATTACCAAATGGCGCAGGTCGTTTTACAGGCCGTCGACAACGCCCGCCTGTTGCCTGCATCGGAAGCTTCGCTCCCGACGATGGAAGCACTAATCGAACACAACGGTTGGCAGGCTCTGCACTCCTGGCATCGGAATCATCCATAATAAAAACGAGGCGCCCGCCTGGACGCCCCGCTTTGTTTGCTCTTGTCTTCGTCGCTTAGTTTTCCATGATCTCCAGAACGCGCACTTGCAACGCATCGTACTTGACGCGGATCTTGCCGTCGTCATCCTGCTCGAAAATTTCGCCGGTGGTGTAATCGACGACGCACAGACCGTCACCGAGTGCGCTCAGATCGTACTCAACGTACAGGCCGTGCTCGTTGGTCGAGACGGAGAAAACCCACGTCGCCGTTTCGTCTTGCTTGACCACGTAGTCGAGCGAATTGGGGAAGGTCGTTTCCGCCGCCAGGTCGATATCGGCTTCGTCGGCCAAAATGACGCCCATCAATTCGTTCATCTCGGCCACTGTCTCCAGGTAATCCGACCAGATATCCGGCACGGCATGGATGGTGTAGTCGCCAGTGTATTTCCAGGGGATCAACCCGCGCGCGCCGAAAATGATGAACTGCCAGGCCATGTTGCGCATTTCCGCGCCGTTGGGATGGAAGATCGCGTCCCAGTTGCCTTCGTACCATTCCCAACTGAACGATTGCATGACGCCGACAATCGGTTTCTCGCCCTCGGTAGCCATTTCGGCTTCGAGCATCGAGTACTTGACCATGTTGATGAACATGTACGGCAGCGGATAGGGATCGATCATAAAGAAGGCACAATCGTCCACGTAGAGGTTGAAATCGTCCATCGTCTGTTCGACCAAACAGTCGGGGTGATCGGCCGAATAAGTCGACAAAATGTAGTGCATCCGTTCGGTCAATTCCTTGCTCGGGCGATGCAGCGCCGGCTCATCGAAGGTGTACCAACCGAACAGGCTGCCGACGTCGTTGCGCTCGATCAGTTCCTGTTCCAGATCTTCTTCCGGCCGGGTAAGTACGTCGTTGGAACTGGACCACGGATGCATAATGACGAAGATCTCTTCCTGCTGAGCCAGACGCAGCCAGTCGATCTGCGGTTGGGTGCCGCTGCCGCAGCAACCGGGACCGGTCAAGGCAATGTTGAAACCTTCTTCCTTGAACGTCTCCAGCGATTCTTCGTCGCGCGGTACGCCGTAATATCCCAGCGGGAAAAATCGCTGGTCGTCGACAGTGAAAAACAGGTTGTCGTCGAAGGCCACCTCGGCCGGGTCGGCAAAGTCGGGATCGGGCCAGGGTTCGGGCGCGACCGGTTCGCAGTCGCGCTCGATGGTCGGGCCGCTTCGGCCGGCGGGTTCGTCGGTGGCTTCGTTGTCATCGGCGTCGTCATCATCCTGAGCGGGCGTCTCGCTGGCCGCGTCGAATTCACTGTCGGAGTCGTCGGCGGCATCGCAGGCGAACAGGGCCAACGCCAGCAGCAGGGCTAAAATCAGGGTTCCGAAAGCTCTCATAACACCACCTCCTCAGGGGGCGGAGTGGTATTGTCGTAAAGCAATTGCGCGACCGCGCCGACGATCGACCGCAAGCCATCGTCAAGCGGATGATAGAACCAATACCCGACCGGCACCGGAATCGGCGGCAGGCGGAAGCCATAGATCAGCAGGTCGAGGTATTCCAGAATAAAATTCAGGTTGCTGAGCAAAAACCAATCGGGCAGGTTCGGATGGACGTCCTCCGGCCCGGTATCGAGCATCGCCCCGCCCAAGTCTTCGGCGAGAATTAATAAGTTCTCGATGGTAATCTGCAGCGGCTCGCTCAACGGACCGAAGTACGGCAAGATGTAATTCTCGCCCTCGTCCCATTGGCCGTTGCCGTTGGCATCGACGTAGCCAAGCACATCGTCCTGCTGCAAATCGATTTCATCCAGCGCCATGTCGAAAGCGGTAACCATGTCCAGGCAACCCAGGCCGAACTGCGTGGCCGATTCGGCGAAATGATCTTCGCCGCCGTCGAGGAAGGTGAACAGGTCGGGGTAATCCGGATCGGCCAACAGCTCTAAGATCAGCTCACTGTAGCTATGGATGATCTGCTCGATCGACCACCCCGAGCCGGGCTGCGGCCAGTGCGAGAAGGTATAATAGTTAAAGGTGAGGTCAAACGAAATCAAAAACTGCTCCAAGGCCTCCAACACGCGGGTGAACGACTTGAGATTCTGCACATCGGCAATATCCCACTCGCCGCCCATCTCGATCACCACCTCGTCGCCGTCCATCCACATCGGCAGTTCCTCGATGTAGAAGCGTAAGTCGGTGTGGTTTTCCATCAGGTCGTCGGCCATCGCGAACATCTCGTCGTTGATCGGCATCAGATACTCGCGAATGATTTCCTGAATGACGGTGCCGATGCTTTTGGCGCCGTCCTCGTGTGGGGCCGGGTTGAAGTTGAGCAGAAAGTTGATCCAGTAGTTGAACCAGCTCAGGTAATACTGCACATCGGCCAGGATGATGCCCAGCTTGGCGTCGGGCACTTCGGGGCACAGCACGTAGGCTTCGAAAAAGGCATCGTAGGCTTCTTCCGCCTCGCCGGCAGCCAGGTGCTCTTTGCCCTGCACGATCCACGGGTCGTGTGCCTCCCAATCGCAGATATCGGCGGTATCGTCGTCGCCCGGTGTGGTGTCGTCATCGTCCGGCGTGGTGTCGTCATCATCCGGCGTGGTGTCGTCGTCGTCCGGTACGGTGTCATCGTCGTCCGGCGTCGTATCGTCGTCATCGTCATCCGGCGTGACGTCGTCGTCATCGTCGTCGTCGCCGCAATCGCAACCGGCGGTCAACCCAACGGCCGCGAGCATCAACAACACGAGCAGCAGATGCAGCCATTTCTCATTCATTATCTATCCCCTTCCCCGCTACACGGCGGGGTCAAAATGTTACCCGCAATCGCAGTTTGCATCAACATTGACGGGGTAGATTAATCTGACACCCGGTGACAACGATTTTGCACCAATTCGGCCAATGCTTCGCCGTACAGGCGGTGCGCCACCGCGGATGGGTGATCGTCTTCGGGCAGGTTGAACAGATCGGCCCAGGCGATGCCGCTGTTTTTCAGCAAAGGAATGCAATCGAGCAACGGCACGTCGTTTTTCTCGACCCATTCAAACATCAGGCAGCGGTGCTCGGTCGAATTGGAATAGCACGGATGCATCAACAACAGGTCGGCTCCGTGCGTAGCGCACCACTCTTTAAAATTTTTCCATACCCAAATGCGATCTTCGTCCGGCACCCGCACCGGCCAAGGCGCCTGCTTGCTGCCGTTTTCTACGGCGAACTTACTTTTACGCAGTTGCTCGTTCAGCGCCATACGCCCGATCAACAGGTGACGCAGCGTTTTGTACAGCATGCTGTGATTGAACAAGTACAACAAACCCGCGTAACGATTGCGGATTCGGTAAAGCTCGCGGTCGGTGAGATCGAAACCGCGGTTGAAATGGAAAATCGCGCGGGTAAAACAGGGCATCAAGTCGTTGTCGTGGTAGTACAGAACGATCACATCGGGATTTAGGCTTTCGCCGTATCGCCGCAGCCATTGCCAGGCCTGAAAACTGGTCGATGCCGACAGGCCGGCGTTAATCACATCGAAGCGTTGATCGGGTGGTGCGTTGTCGTTCAATACCTGCTCGGCGACTTGCGCGTAGGTCTCGTTCTGCTGCACACCGGCGCCGAAGGTCGTCGATTCGCCCAGGCAGATGATGCGGACGTCTCCGTCCGGTTTGGGAACGGTGATTTCATCGTCACGCAAACCGAAGCTGTTGGTTTCGATCCACCAGTTGTCATCCGGCTGATCTTTAACCCGCACGTTGGGTTTCATGCGCCAGAACAATTGCGGATCGTCGATGCTGTAATGATCGCTGCTCATCGGCGCATAGCGGCTCAGCGGTTTGGCCGGCAGGTTGAGAACACGGGCGAAAATCTCCAAAACGGCCAGCGCCGACAAAACGGCCAACAGCCCGAACAGGACTTTTTTCAACCGGCGGCGAGTGGCGGGATGCATGGCGGCATCATAGCATGATTGCCCTTGGCGATTGACAACACCCCCGGAACAATGGTTTGCATGGTTCATTCAACCAAGGAGTATTGCCATGAACCGTCGTTGTTGGTGGTTTGTGTTGTTTGTGGTCGTGCCGTTGTTGGCTTACGCCGCCTCCTTTTCCTGGATGCCCGACAAACACCTCGCCCAGCCGCGCACCGGCGAACCGACCTTCGGCCTGCGTATCGACCTGACTCCGGCCGAGCAGACCGTCGCCGTTGGCCAAAATGTTTCCTTCGACGTCGCCATCACCAACCTCGGCCCCGACCCGATGGAAATCGTCCGCCCGCTCGACGGTTCGGAAGCCCGTTGGCAACAGCCATACCACGACTTCCTCGCCGAGCGCGTCGACGGCGTCAAATTGCGTTGGACGATGGTCGGCGGTCGCCCGGCGAAAATGAACGCGCTTTCCCGCGATGATGTGATCCATTTAAAAAAAGACGACAAAGTCGACCCGCGCACCGGCTCCGCCGCAGATTATCTGAAAAAAGTGAAGTTCGATCATCCCGGCGTCTATCGGGTCTGGTACCTGTATGTGTTCGAGCGTGTCAGCAATGCGCGCAACCTCAACGGCGAGCCCTACCAGGCGCAATATGTCAATCGCGGCGTCTACACCAGCAACGCGGTAACCGTCACCGTTACAGGGCCGTAAACATTTTTTGCTTTACATCCTTTAAAAAGAAATCCCGGGTGGGTCACGGGGAAACCCACCCGGGCGTATGGTTTGGAGGAATCAAGGTAAAAGGATATAAGGACGGGCTGGATGCTTGAAAGCGGTTACCTTGGAGCCTGGTATGTCCGGTGGAGTGGGGGGAAGTCGGCGCATTTCTCCTAACCTTTCACCTTTGATCGGAAGGTCGTGTTCTTCCGAATCCTCCAACTAGGCGGTTTTGCCTGTGTTCATCCTTTCTGATCGTTCAATCCGGCGAAGTCCTATACCAAAATTTTTGCTAAATACTTGATATGACGTTGTTATTCGTGTTTTCTGCCCGTCCCGTGGCAGTGTGTGCAATTTCTTATGCTGTGGCATTTGTGGCAATTGTCGTCGCTGCGTTCCTTGCCCTGCAACGGTTGCAGTAACGAAATGCACTAAAATTTCCAATAATTACCGTAGCCAGACCAAGCTCGACCATGCTAAGAAAACCCATACGCCAAAAACAGCAAAGGCCACGATCGACACGGATGATGCAATGATCAAACGCGCAATTCCTCTTCTCTTTTTCTTATTGCTGACCGTGTTGTGCGCGTTGTTGATCGTCAGCAACGCCGAGCGGGCTTTTCGCGGTCAACGGCATTTGTCGCTTTCGGCGGAAAAATATGCCTTCACGACGCCCATATCGCGCAACCGCCCACCGCTCGAAAGTAAAGGATTAGCTTTTCGCAGTTGGACAACGCCCCTGCCCACCGGCGAAGATTTACAGCTTGACTGTCGTTTTTTTCTCGAAACATTGGGAACGTTCAAGCTCAATTTCGTTACAGCACCGCAAACGTTGACACTCCTTTTGGAAAGCGAACAAGGCCAAGATCGCCTGTCCCTGTCGGCCGGCGACCGGGAAATCGAGCATCTAGATCTGCCTGCCGGCGCCTTATCGCGCAGACGCGTGCACACTTTGCACTTCACCCAAGCGGCCGAGCATCTGCAAATCGATCTCGATGGTCGACAATTATTGGCTACGCCCATTCCGTCGGCTTCATTCACGCAATTGCGGTTGGATAATTTTCACTCGGACATCCTGCTGCAATCGCTTGTCGCTCGTTCTTCGTCTGACATCGTCGAGGAATCGTTTATCCTTCTGCCCTCAACGGGCATACGGGCCCTCGTAATTCTGGCAATCTCCGCCATCTTGATCGGATTGGCTTTAGTTTTAAATCGCCGGCAACTGAAACCGGCCGACGCGTTGAAAAAAATTCCGGTCGTGCTGTTTTGCTTCGCCCCTGTTTGGGCGGGCGGTTTGTTTCCGCTGCAAACACCATTGCTGCACTGGTTCGGTGCGTTGGTGTTGGGTTCTTTGGCGTTGCTGGTGTTGAGCGCGGCGCGGCCGCTGTCTCGCCGTCTGGGTTACAGAATGGTTCTGCCCTTGCTTATCGCCGCGGCCGTGCTGTTGTTTCTGATCAATCAAACCGTTGTCGGATTCACAACCAACGTTGTTTTTCTCGTCGGTTTCGCACTCGTCGTCGTCTTTTCCCTGTTAATGTTGCAACGCGACGCCGGTAAATCTTCGTTGGATGTGCTTGCATTCGCTCTCCTGCCCGCTACGGCCGGGCTGGTCATCCGGCTGATCAGTATCGACCCCTCGCCGGCTGCCGCGCTGCTTTTTACCTCGACGGTGATGTTCGCTCTGGCGCTTAACGCCCACCGGCGCGAGATCAATCGTTTTGTACCGTTGATGCTGGCGGCGACTTTGCTGGTGATCGGCGCGGCGGAAATTGCGGCGCGGCATTCACTGCTGGACACCCGATGGCGTCCGGCCAACGTCGGCGCCGATTTCGCTCCCGACGACGAATTGTTTTACATTCCCAAACAATTGATGCCGGAAGCCGATTGGTCTTACAAAGGCTGGATCAGCTTTCGCGATAGCAAACCCTCACTTGAACCCGCGCCCGGCGTTTTCCGCATCGTGGTCATGGGTGCTTCGAACGCCTACGGCGACAAGCTCGAACACAACGACGCTTCGATGTCCGGGCAATTGGAGAAGATTCTCAACGCACGTCGGCCGGGACGATTCGAAGTGCTCAACGCCGGGGTCCACGGTTACGAAATGTTCCGCGTGATGCTGTTGTTCGAACAAAAAGTGCTGGCTTACCGGCCCGACATGCTGATCGCCTATCTCAATCTGAACGACGGCCTCGACATGCAAGGCCCCTACACCCTGCGCGAACTGTGGAAGATGAAAAAGCAAAATCGCTGGTCGGAAGTGCGCGAACAAATCCAACGCGCGCAAAGCGAAGCCGGCGCTCCGGCGTGGATCGTCTCGTTGCAAAACCTGTTGCGTCAGTCGCGTCTTTACAACGGTCTGACCCGCCTGATCACCTTTCAGCGTTCCGCTTCGATGAAGGCCGTCGCTGAAAAAATCGGCGCACTCAAATCGGTCAACCCGCCGGAAGATTACCGCCGCAACCTGCAACGCCTGATCGAAGTCTGCCGCGAACACGACGTGCAACTGGTGCTGGCCGACGCTTTCGTGCACCACGAAGTCACCGGGCCGGAAGGAAAAAACGATAAGATCCGCTCCATCATGCGCGAAGAAGCCGAACGAAACGACGTCCCCTTCCTCGGTGTTCACGATATCTTCGTAAAACGCAGCGACTATGAGACGTTGGTCTTCGATTTCGACAACGTTCACCTCAACCACAAAGGTCACCGGTTGGTTGCCGAATTGCTCGCCGAATTACTGGTGGAAAAGAAGTTGATCGATTAGCTTGGGGCTTTTTGCTCGCTGACCCGCCGCCACAACCAGAAGGCAAAACCGACCGCCGCGCCGCCCAGGTGTGCCGTGCCGGAGACGCCGCTGAACCCTTTCATTTCCATCGTTGCAATAAAAATCTGATATCCCACCCAAAACACGACGTACAGCAAGATGGGTATGCGAATCCAGCGGAAATAATAGTAAATCCAGATCATCATACTCAATCGCGCCTTGGGAAAACGAAGCGCATAGTAAACGATGACGCCGCTGATACCGCCGCTTGCGCCAATCGAAGGGATGGTGGATTCGGGCATGAGGGCGATGTGTAAAAAATCGCCGGCAACCGTTGCCGCCAACAACAGCAGTAGAAAACGCTTGACGCCCAAATCTTCTTCGACGTTGTCGCCGAACACGAGTAAAAAATAAACGTTGCCCAAAAGATGGGTAGCGCCGGCGTGCAGGAAAAACGAGGTGATCAGCGTCAGGCCGCCGTAACGGTACCACTGGGCCGAGATCAACCCGAACTTCATGACCGATTTTTCCAGAAACGGATAGGACAGCGCGGTAATCAGCGTAATCACCCCCGCCAGAATCCAGGTCGCCAGCGGCGGCGTATCGGGTTTGGGCACGCCCTGCTCCAACGGCAGGCCCAGAAACCCCAACACCCACTGCCACCAGGTGTCGGGTGTCCAGCCCACGTTTGTCATTTGTCCCATTTCGCGGATTTCGGTGGCGCGCCGGTTCATTTCCATTTCGAACTCAACGACCGCCTTCTTCGCCTCCGGCGGTAATTTGTCGACCGGCGTTAGTTCGTCGTCCAGCGACGTTCCTTCGGCCGGTGTCCGGTCGGGTAATTGTTCGAACTCATGCGGATCGAACCAGACCAGCGTGCAGCTCGTGCAAACGTCCAACCACAACTCGCCGCCGTCGAACCGCAACGGCACTTCCTGCATCGGCTGGGCGCAAGACGGGCACTTCCGCTGCTCGCTGCCTTCGCGGCGTTTGGCCCGTAACCACATGCGGGTAACCGGTTTGGTTTCGGTCAACTTGCGCAACAACGCGGTCGACGTCAATTGTCCGCCGCAGGATTCGCATTTCCAGACAAGGCTCTTTTCCAGATGCTCTTGCGTCAGCGGCCATTGGCAGATCGGACATTTCATCGCACAGTCACTGTCGGTAAGTTATTGATCACATGATTATCTCGCATCATGGCGCGGCTTTCAACAAAAGCGCGGGCATCGGGTAAAAAAATAGCCCCCGAACGAATCCGCCCGGGGGCTGCAATGCAGAATATGGAGGTTAGGTAGGTTGCACTAGTCTGCCTGCCCCTCCGCTTCCGGTTTTTCCGTCCCTTCCAGTTTTTCCGCAACGACTTCGGCGATGTCGAGCAGTTTCTTGCCTTCCATCACCTGTTCGTATTTATCTTGTTTGGTGGCTTCGTCGAACATCATCATGCACAGCGGGCAGGCTGCGACGATGTTGTCGGCGTTGGTTTTGATCAACTCATCGGTACGATTGAAGTTGATGCGGTCGATGCCTTTTTCCGGCTCGTAGTGCTCTTCCAGCCAGGCACGGCCGCCGCCGGCGCCGCAGCAGAAGGTCAGGTCGCCGCTGCGCTCGGGTTCGATCAACTTCAGGCCGGCTGCTTTGAGGATCTCGCGCGGCTCGTCGATGATGTCGTTGTAACGAGCCAGGAAGCAGGAATCGTGCAGCACGGCGGTTTGTCCGTTGCCGCTTTGCAGCTTGATCTTGCCTTCTTTAATCAGCTTGAAAATGAACTCGGTGTGGTGAATCACGTCCCACTCGAAACCGAAGTCCGGATACTCGTGCTTCAGCGTGTTGAATCCGTGCGGGCAAGTGGTCAGCACCTTTTTGCCCTTGAAGGTCGCGTCCATCTCGCACTCGGTCACGGTCTGCTGGAACATCATGATCAACGCCTGGAACGACGCTTCGTTGCCCAACCGGCGGAGGCTGTCGCCGCAGCACAGCTCCATCTCGCCCAACACCGCGAAGTTGACGCCCGCGGCCTGCAGAATTTGGACGAAGGCTTTTCCGATCTTGATCGCGCGCGGGTCGAATCCGCCCATGCAGCCGACCCAGTAAAGGTATTCGTAATCGGGATTGTCGAACACCGTCGGCACGCCCATTTCGTACACCCAGGTCATGCGATCGCTCGGGTTCATGCCCCACGGGTTGGCGTTGGTGTCCATGTTCTTGAAGAAGTCTTTGCAGGCTTTTTCCGAATCGTCGAACTCCATCGCCAGTTCGCGCCGCATCTGGTTGATCAACGGCACGTGCTCGACGAACACCGGGCAGACATTCATGCAGGCCATGCAGTTGGTGCAATCCCACAGCACCTGCGATTCGACACTGCCTTCGCCGCCTTCGCAACCGCGACAGACCGCTTCGGCTTCGAGCATAAACGGGCCGCCGTCTTCGTCTTCGGCCGCGGCTTCTTCGCCTTCCGGCTTGCTCACTTCGACGTTGGCATCGCGCTTTTTCGCCCACTCGGCCAGCCAGTGATCGCGCACCGTCTGAATGAAGGTCTTCGGCGACAGGTGCTTGCCGGTGTTGTACGCCGGGCAATTGTCCTGGCAACGGCCGCAACGAGTGCAGGCGTCGGTCTGCAGAATTTCGCGCCAGTTCAGATCCTCAATCGCCTTGTAGCCCATCTCCACTTCTTCGCCGGCTTCCATCCGTTCCATCATCTTGGGGATGGCCGGAACCTTGGCCTTGGGGCCGAGGCTACGGGTGAAGATGCTGCCCAGCGTTGAAAAAATGTGCAGGCCCTTGTTGTAGGGAAGCAAGGCGATGAAGGTCAGGCTGATCAACACGTGTCCCGTCCAGAACAACTTGTGCAACGTCGGGCTGTTGCCGAACACCAGCGCCAACCCGTAACCGACGAAACTCGACGCTTCAAAGGCGTAATTGGCTTTGTGGCCCATGACCACGCCGATACGCGCGCCTTCCGAGAGGAAACCGGTGACCAGAACAACCAGGATCCAGGTAATCAGCGTCGCGTCTTCGGTTTTGTTGTCGAGCCGTTCGGGTTTCTGCAGGTAACGACGCAGCAGCGCCATCAAGATCCCGACGATCGCCAGCAACCCGAACAGGTCGAGCAGAAAGCTGAAAACGACGTAGAAGTTGCCCTGGATGAATTTGGTGCCGGTGATCAAGCGATAAAAGTCCTCGTCGAGCACCGTCAGCGCCGTGCCGATGAACAACACGACGAAACCCCAGAACATAAACAGGTGGAATACGCCCGGGTATGCCTCGCGCACCACGCGCATCTGCGCGATGCCGTAGCGGATCAGTTCGCCGAAACGCTTGCCTTTGTCGGCTAACGCGTCAGGCGCCGGTTTGCCCATCCGGTAAGCGCGAATGCGTTGCCAGATGCCGTAAATGAACACGGCGACAACAACGACGGCCAACCCGTAGATGATCCAGCGGGTGGCGCCCCAGATGCCCGTGTACATTTCCCATACCGGCAGGCGCTCGACAATATCGGTCCCAATGTGGTGAGTGGTCATTGCCCAACACTCCTTCTCAACGGCGTTTCAAATTGTGCACCGGGGCGGGAAACGCCCGCCCCGCCCCGGCGAGGAATGGTTAACGGAACCGTTAGCCCATGATTTTTTTGAGCTCTTCGGTCATGACCGGCATGGCGTCGAACAAGTCGCCCACGATGCCGTAATCAGCGATCTGGAAAATCGGCGCTTCTTCATCTTTGTTGATGGCGACGATCACCTTGGAGGTACGCATACCGGCCAGGTGCTGAATCGCACCGCTGATGCCGGCGGCGATGTACAACGTCGGGTTGACGACCTTACCGGTCTGCCCGACCTGCATCGACTGATCGGCGTAACCGGCATCGACCGCTGCGCGCGACGCGCCCACGGTGGCGCCGATGACATCGGCCAACGCATCCAGAATGGCAAAGTTTTCCTGGTTTTTCATACCGCGGCCGCCGGAGACGATGCGATCGGCTTCGGTCAGGTCGGCCTTGTCGCTGGCACCGGCGATCACTTCGGCGATATCGGCTTTCGGGCCGCCCAGGTCGGCGCTCATCTCGGCTTCTTCCGCCGCACCGCCGCCGCCTTCGCCGGCGTCCAACACGTTCGGACGCACGGTGGCGATGGCCGGAGCCGCCAGGAAGGACACTTCGTTGAAGGCTTTACCGGCGAAGACCGGACGTTTGGCGATGAAGTTCGCGCCGTCCATCCGGTAGCCGACGATGTCGCTGGCCAGACCGGCGCCCAATTTGGCGGCCAGGCGGCCGGCCAGGTCTTTACCCAACGCGGTGGCGCCGAGCAGCACCACGGCCGGGCTTTCGGCCTGGATCAGGTTGGCCAAGATGTTCGCGTAGCCTTCCGTGCTGTACTTGGCCACGCCCTTGGCGACAAAGACTTTGGTCGCACCGTACGCGCCGAGGGCTGCGCCGATGCCGTCGAGGTTGTCGCCGATGGCGGCGGCGATGACCGCACCACCGGTGCCCGCCGCGATGTCTTTGGCGGCGTTAAGCATCTCAAAGGTGACTTTTTTCGGCTCCGCTCCGCGAAGCTCAGCAATTACTAAAACGTTCGACATTTTGTCACTCCTTATCCTTAACCCGAACAAGTCGGGGATAAGTTAGATTACCTTCGCCTCTTCGCGGAGGAGTTTGACCACTTCGGCAACCCGCGACGCCAGATCGTCCGCGGTACCCTTGAAGACCTTGCCCGCCTGGCGCGCCGCCGGCAGCGACCACCCGATGACTTTGGTCTTGTTATCGTCGGCCCCGGCGCCCACATCGGCGGCGGTTTTCTTGGCCAACGGCTTACGTTTGGCTTTCATGATGCCCGGCAGGCTGGCGTAACGGGGCTCGTTGAGGCCCTTGGTCGCGGCCAGCAGCATCGGCGCGGCGCCTTTGATCACTTCCTTGGCTCCGCCTTCGATGTCGCGGTGCGCGGTGATCGCGTCGCCTTCGACCTCGACCTTGCTCACTACGGTAGCCTGGCCGATGCCCAGCAGTTCAGCGACCATCGAGGGCACGGCGCTCATGTCGTCGTCAACCGCCTGCTTGCCGCAGAGGATCAGACCGTATTCCAGGTCTTTCAGCGCGCCGGCCAAACCCTTGGCAATGGCGAACGCATCGGCGCCGTCAAACGCGGCGTCTTCCACGTGTACGGCGTCGTCGGCGCCCATCGCCAAAGCGGTGCGGATCGCCTCTTCACAGCGCTTGGGACCGATCGACAATACGGTGACTTTCGCCGCTTTGCCCGCTTCCTTGATCTTCAGGGCTTCTTCGACGGCGAACTCATCATAGACGTTGAGCACCCACTTGATACCCTCGGGATCAAAGTTGCTGTTGTCGCCAAGCAGCTTGATCTTGGACTCGGTGTCCGGAACTTGTTTGCACAACACAACGATATTCACGGTAGACCTCCTTGAAACTCGGTCAATGGTTTATCGTAAATCGCCCGCCCCCCCATAGGCGGTCAGGCTCGGATTCCTCGCAAAAATGTTTCCGTCGTCTGTTCGGTGATCGTCTCCACGTCGTATTTGGGTTGCGGCGTCAACACCCAATACAGCACCAGCTCGTCCAGCGCGCCGAACAACGCACGCTTGACCACGCCCGGCTTAACATCGGCGCGGAACACGCCTTTGTCTTTGCCTTCGCGAATGATATGGCTGACGATGTTCAGGTATTCGGCGAAGCGCGTCGGCACATACTCTTTCATGAACTTGTGACTTTGGCGCAACTCGACGCTGATCACCTCGGCCAACGCCTTGTGTTTTTCCATCAGCTCCATGTGCATCTTGATAAAGGCGCGCAATTTATCTTCCGGATTGTCGATTCCGACAAGCTTTTCATTGAAAATTTCGATGACGATTTCCAACTGTTCTTCGAACACCTTGATCAGGATGTCGTCTTTGTTCTTGAAATAAAGGTAAATGGTGCCGTCGGCCACCCCGGCTTCCTTGGCAATCTGGCTGATCTTCGAATTATGAAAGCCGTTTTTAGCAAACACCTTAATCGCCGCTTTTAGGATCTTTTCGTGCTTATCCTTGGCGGCGCCGCGCCCTTTGTTGTTGCTGTTTTTTATATTCTGAGCCATGCCTAAGCCCGCTCCCTTATAATCCTCAAAACGTGAATAACCCCATATCCGCCGACTGTTGCAACGGCTGGAAAATACATAACTTTTCGGGTTTGAGAGCCACGGATCGCGGCGGCGCTGCCGCTCCGCCGTCGCCACTGAATGAACCCTCACTCAGTAAGCTACCATTGCCGGGGTAGACTGTCAAGCAGTTTTGTCATGACCGGCGGGCTTTTTCTCTTTGTTTTTCTTGCGCCTTGAGCCTGCCGGCCAAACGCTGAACCAAAATACATTAAAGTCCGATTCCAACCATGCCGCCGAACCTTTCCCGCCGATTTAGCCTGCTCGAACAGATTTTACAATGGGGATTGCCAGAGACATGCGTTTCCCGCTATTTATGTGGTATTCTAATGCACTGAACGCAACCATGCTTCATTTGAGGATGATGTGAACTTTAACGAAGCGATCGATAAACTGGAAGTTCGTTTTCGCCAACTCAAGCGCGATTACGAGCTCTACTTCAAAGGCGACCTGCGCCGCGAACCGCTCATGGATCGGCAGAAGCTACAGACCGCCATCAATAAGCTGTTGGCGATGCACATCACCAATACTGCGGTTAAGTTCCGCGTGCAAACGCTGTCCAGTTCGTTTATCGCCACCAGTCGTTTTTGGGATCGCATCGTGCAGCAGATCGAAGCGGGCACTTACAAAGCTGACCGTTTCAAGGCCGACATGCGCGTCGGTCGTTTCAATCCCGACACCAAAGAAGTCGAACGCCCAGCCTTTGAACCGCTGAAAAGGCCGTCGGCCGAACAATCGGTCGCCGACAAGCGTTTGCGCTCGCTGTATTCGCAATTCATCGAAGCCCGCCGCGTCACCGGGGAAAGCACAAAGGTCAGCTACGACGCCTTTAAAAAATCCGTCTCTAAACAGCGCCCCACCCTGGAAAAGAAATACGGCAACAAATTGCGCTTCAAGGTGGTTATCGAAGACGGTAAAACCAAGCTGAAGGGCTTTTCGAAGTAAGTTCCGCCGACTAACACCGCCGCCGTGAGGCAAGCATTCAGCTTTATTTTTCCCGCCCTTGGCAATTCATCAGCGCTCTGCGGATACCGAACAAGCGGGCGATAAAATCGAACTCCCAGGCAAACATCGTACCGCGGGCCAACGGCACCAGCTTGGCCATCAGCGGCGCGCGCACGTAGAGTTTGCTTTTCCGATAGGCTTTGAAAATCAAGTGCGCCATTTTTTCCGGTTTGAGCGTCCAGGTGAACCACGGCGCTTTGGCCCCGGCGAACATGCCGGTGGAAACATAACTGGGCTCGACGATGGTGAAGCCGATGCCTTTATGCTTCAACTCAAACAGCTCTTGCCGCATCGCTTCGGTCAAACCGATCACCCCCGACTTGCTGCCGCAATAGGCGACCACGTTCGGCACGCCGATGCGTCCGGCCATGCTGGCGAAATTGATGATGTATCCTTCGCCCCGCGCAATCATCCCCGGCAGCACCGCCTTCATCGTCCACATGTGCGCGATCAAATTGACTTGGATGACCTTTTCCAGCTTGTCGTCGTCGGCTTCCAGAAACGGCCCGATCGCTACGATACCGGCGTTGTTGAACAGCACGTCGACCGGCCCGAGGTCGCGTTCGATTTGCGCGAACACCTCGTACACCCGCGCGCGGTCGGACACGTCGCACAGATAGCCTTTGACCGTCGCGCCCTGCGCGGACATCGCCTGCACCACCTCGTCGAGCTTTTCCTGCTGCACGTCGAGCAGCGCCAGCTTCGCGCCCGCATCGGCGAACTTATCCGCCGTCAGCCGGCCCATGCCCATCGCTGCGCCGGTAATGGCTACGACTTTTCCCTTGGGATCGTTCATCGACTCCTCCGCAAAATACAAATTTTGAGCCTACGACAAACCTTCGATTGCATGCCTTCGTTGTGTTTCACCGGATAATTGCACTCTGGAGTAAATCTATTTTATAGTACCTCGACCTCACAAGCACAATACACGCGCAACGCAGAACATTCGGGTAAGACAATCGACGGTTCGTTCGCGAGGAGGCAAGATGAGCCAGGTCTACGATTTTGTAATTATCGGTTCCGGCTTCGGCGGCAGCGTCGCTGCTCTGCGGTTGGTGGACAAAGGTTACAGCGTCTGCGTACTCGAAGCGGGCAAACGCTGGCTGCCCGAGGATTTTCCCGACAGCAACTGGAACGTGCGCAAGTTCCTTTGGGCGCCGGCAATCGGCTGCACCGGCATTCAGCGCATCTGGCTGCTGCGCGACTTCATGGGCCTGGGCGGCGCGGGCGTCGGCGGCGGCTCTCTGGTTTACGCCACGGTGCTGATGACTCCGCTCGATCCGTTCTACAGCGATCCGCAATGGGTCGATCTCGATCCGGATTGGAAAGCGACCCTCGCCCCACATTACGCGATGGCGAAAAAGATGCTCGGCGTCGCGACCAACCCCAAGCTGTTTCACTCCGATCACCTGATGAAAAAGTACGCCGAGAAACTCGGTCGCGCCGAGCACTTCGCTCCAACCGAAGTCGGCGTCTTTTTCGGCGAAGAAGGCAAGACGGTGCCCGATCCCTACTTCGGCGGCGAAGGCCCCGATCGCACCGGCTGCGATTTCACCGGCGGCTGCATGGTCGGTTGCAAAACCGGCGGCAAGAACACGCTGGATAAAAATTACCTCTACCTCGCCGAAAAACGCGGCGCCGAAATCGTGCCGGAAACCAAGGCGACCGCCATCCGCCCCGACGGCGAAGGCGGTTACATCGTTTCCAGCCGCAGGGGCACCTGCCTGCTGCCGCGCAATAAAAAAGAATGGCGCGCGAAAAAGGTCGTCGTCGCCGCCGGCGCGCTGGGCTCGCTCGACCTGCTGCAGCGCAGCAAACACGCGGGTCTGCTGCCGAACATCTCCGACCAGATCGGCGAAAAGTTCCGCACCAACTCGGAAGTGCTCTGCGGCGCGCGCTCGGGCGATAAAAACGCCAAGTGCTACGAAGGCGTGGCGATCACCTCGATCTTCCAGGTCAACGACTCGACCAGCGTCGAAATCGTGCGCTACCCCGACGGCTCCGACGTGATGGGGCTGCTCGCCTCGGTGATGACCGACGGCGGCACCAAGATCACGCGGCCGCTGAAATATTTCTGGCGCTGCCTGACACATCCGTGGCAGTTTTTGCGCAGCCTCAACGTTTTCGGTTGGGCGCGTAAGACGATCATCCTGCTGGTGATGCAGGTTTACGACAACAGCCTGAAGGTCAAGCTCAAGCGCCGCTGGCTGCCGCCGTGGACCATGACGCTGAAATCGAAATCGCCCAAGGGCGGCATCCCGACGTACATTCCCGAAGCCAACGAAACTTGCCGTTTCCTGGCCAACGAAACCGGCGGTTTCCCGCAGGGCGCGATCAGCGAAGTGCTGCTCAACCGCCCGCTGTCGGCGCACATGCTTGGTGGCTGCCCGATTTCGGCGGGGCCGGAAACCGGCGTGGTCGACAAATACGGCGAAGTCTTCGGACATCCGGGGTTGTATATCACCGACGGCTCGATCATGCCGGCCAACCTCGGCGTCAACCCGTCGCTGACCATCACCGCGCTGGCCGAGCACTGCATGACCAACATTCCGCCGAAACAGGAAGCGTAAGCGCACCCTTCCTTGGCCCGCGCCGCGTCAATGGTTATAGTGCGGACGCAACCAAGGAGACTGTGCATGTCCGAACTCGAACTCAACATCGCCGACCTCGTCCCGCCCGCGGAAATCGCCGCGCGCAATCAGCGCCTGCAACAACGCCTGCAACAACGGGAACTGCCGCTGGCTGTCGTCACTCACCGCGTCGACCTGTACTACCTCGCCGGTGCGATGCCCGACGCTTTTCTCGTCGCTCGCGCCGACGGCGATCCGATTTTCCTCGTGCGCAAAAGCCAAACGCGCACCGCGGTCGAATCACCGCTGAGCGACCAGCGCCCCTCGCGCGGATTGGGCACGCTGATCGACCTGCTGCGCGAATTGACCGGCGACCGACCCACGAAAGTCGGTATCGACCTCGACGTGCTGCCCGCCGCGACCTACCTACGGCTGACTCAATCGTTGCCGCATATTCAATGGCAAGATACCGGCAAACTGATGCGCGGCCTGCGCGCGACCAAGTCGGCCTGGGAAATTGCGCGGCAAGAAACGGCAGCGCGCCAGGTGGAAGCGGGTTACCGCGCGGCGATGGACGTCATGCGCGAAGGCGTCAGCGAAACGGAGTTGTCGGTCGCCGTCGAAGGCGCGATGCGTAAAACCGGGCACCATGGCCTCGTCCGCTTGCGTCGTCCCGGTCTCGAATTGTATTTCCCGCACATCGCCTTCGGCGCGTCGAGCGCACATCCGGTTTCCTTCGACGGGCCGGTCGGCGGCGAAGGTCTGCATCCGGCATCCGGCGGCGGCGCGGGACGGCGCGCGCTGCAACGCAACGAAACGTTGATGCTCGACTTGGTCGGCATCGACGGCGGTTACGTCGCCGACATCGCCCGCCTCTTCTGCCTCGGCGAGCCATCCGACGCCACCCGACGCGCCCACGATTTCTGCCGCGAAGCCCTTCACCGCATCGAAAAGCTGCTCGTTCCCGGCACGCCCTGGGGCGAGGTCTACGCGCAGGTCGACGACTGGGCAAAACAAAACAGCGAACCGGAAGGCTTCATGGGCTACGGCGAAAACCGCGTCAAATTTTTCGGCCACGGCGTCGGGTTGGAACTCGACGAATGGCCGATCATCGCCCGCGGTTTCAAGCAACCCTTGGAAGTGGGGCACGTCGTCGCCGTCGAGCCCAAGGCCTTCACGCCCGCGCTCGGCCCCGCCGGGTTGGAGAACACCTACGTCATCGAAGAAAACGGCCCGCGCTCGCTGATCGATTGGACGGAAGAGATCACGTCAGTTTCCTGACTTGCTCAGCAAACCTGAAAAACCACTTCGATTTTTTTAACCGAACGCGCCCTGCTTTTTCCATGCAGCGATCTGCGTTTCGTCGATGCCCGCTTCGCGCAGAATCTGGTCGGTGTGCTCGCCGAGCGCCGGCGCCGGGCGGCAATCCGCAGACAGCGGCGGAGTCAGCGCCATCGGCTGGGCGATCATATTAATTTTTCCTTCGGTCGGATGCTCGCTCTCACATATCGCGCCGCGCGCCTGCGCCTGTTCGTGCCGCGACGCCTCGGCCAGGTCGAGCACCGGTTCGCAGCAGCAGTCGACGCCATCCAAAAATTTGACCCACTCGGCCTGCGTGCGCGAGGCGAACAACGCGTCCATCTCTTGCTTGACCGGGTTGTCGCTTGCCGTTTCGGAAAAGCCCTCGCCGCTCAGGTGCGGCTTGCTCGCGGCGTTGACGAACGCCTGCCAGAACTTGTCTTCCAACGCGCCCAGGCTCATCCAGCGTTCGTCCTTGGTGCGGTACAGGTCGTAGCAGACGTACTTGCCGGTGAAGATCGTGCCCGCCGGACCCGGCGTCTCGCCCGAGGCGAAGTATTCGGAATAGACCATCGTGTGCAGCGCGCGCACGGTGTCGGCCAGGGCCACGTCGACGGTTCCGCCCTCGCCGCTGCTTAGCCGTTGCACGATTTTGGCCAGCACGGCGCTGGCCAGGTACAACGCGCCGGAGATGTCGGCCGGTTGCATCGCCGGCACCGCCAGGCGGCCGTCGCGCAGGCCGGTCATCGATCCGCCGCCCGACAAAGCAAGATAGTTGAGGTCGTGCCCGGCGCGGTCGCGGTAGGGGCCGGTCTGCCCGTAGCCCGACAGCGAAGCGTAAATCAACTTCGGCTGCACCTGCCGCAGCGCCTGGTAATCCAGACCCAGCCGGGTCATCACGCCGGGGCGGAACCCTTCGACCAGCACGTCGTAGGTTTTCAGCAAGGCGCGAAACGCGTCGCGGCCGGCGTCGGTTTTCAGGTCGAGAACGATGCCGCGCTTGTTGCGGTTGATGCCGAGAAACAGCGAGCTTTGCTCGTTGACCAGCGGCGGCAGCACGCGCATGTAATCGCCGCCCGGCGGTTCCACCTTGGCCACGTCCGCGCCGAGGTCGGCCAGCAGGCAAGTGGCGAAGGGTCCGGGCAGCAGGCGCGTGAGGTCGAGAATTTTCACGCCGGCAAGCGGTGCGCTCATGGCAGGCTCCTTGTTTGCGATCCGACGCATCTTAGCCGATCGTCGCCGCCGCGCCAACGTGTTGAGCCGCATCGCCCGATTCTGCTACCATGACGCAACTTCCACCCAGGCAGGTCGACTTCATGCTGGTGCACATTTCCTTCACCGCCGCCGTCATCCCCGCGCTGCTGCTGATGCTCTACTTCCATCGGCGCGACGTAAACCGCGAACCGGCGCGCGTGGTGTGGTTTACTTTCATACTCGGCGTGGTCAGCACAGCCCCGGTGGTGGGGCTGGTGTTGGGCGCGGAATGGCTGGGACTCGATCCCGACCGCATCGCCGACCCGCGCCTGGCCGGATTGGCTTCCGCCTTTTTCCAGGCGGCGATCCCCGAAGAGCTATTCAAGTACCTGGTGCTGATGCTGTTCGTCTACCGGCACCGCGAATTCGACGAACCGATGGACGGCGTCGTTTACGGCGTGGCCGCGTCGCTGGGTTTCGCCGCGATGGAAAACGTACTGTACGTCTTCAACGGCGGAATGGTTGTCGCCTTGCTGCGCGCGGTGACCGCCGTGCCCGGTCACGCCTTCCTCGGCGTGGTGATGGGCTATTACGTCGGGCAGATCAAATTCAACAAGCAGGCGTCGCGCTTCCGGCTGATTCTGTTCTCGCTGCTGTGGCCGATCATCTTGCACGGACTGTACGATTTCCCGCTGCTGTCGCTGTTGAACATGGAAGAAGGCAGCCGCACGGCCGGCGACATCGCGCTGATTCTGTTGACGCTGGCGGTGCTGATTCTCGAAGGCGTCTGGGCGCTTTTGCTGGTGCGCAAGCTGCGGCGTCAGCAGTTGAATCCCGAAGCCATCCCGACAGCGAAGGTCATCCCCGCGCCGCGTCCGGCTAATCCGGTGACGACCTGGCTGCAGATCATCGTCGGCGGCTTGCTGCTGACCTGGGGCGGCGTGCTGACCGCGCTGGTCGCCCTCGGCACCCTGGTCGAACAACCAACCGGCATCGACATCCTCTACCTCATCCTCGGCGTCGTCATCCTCGCCCTGCTGCCGATGACCCTCGGCCTGTTCCTCTTTATCCGTGGTTTAAAACGCATCCCGCCGCGAGTGCGAAGAGCAAGAACAAATTATTAATGATTAATTCTTAATTATTAATTTTCTATAACCTGGTTAATTGCTTCCGGGATCTTGAGTTTTTGTTAGTTCCTGTTTTGTAATTTCAAACTGGTGGGTTGACTGTTCGAATGAAGGGCGAGGCGTGCTCGCCCCTACCAATAATCGTGTGATTTGAAGCGTTTACCCCTATCTATTTTCTTCTCGCTACTTTCTGTCGAAACCCGAAAGTCAGGATCAGGGCTTTGATTTGCCCCCTCCGGCTCCCCCGTCTTACGGGCGAAGTGACCCATTTATTTTTCTCTTTGACCGAAGGGCAAGCCACCGACAGTGAAGTCGATTACCCGGAAGTCAGGTCCAGGCATTATGCCTGGTGACTGTAGGTCACGCCACCGACATTCGAACCCGAAACCCGGAAGTCAGGTCCAGGCATTATGCCTGGTGACCGAAGGTCAAACCTCAGACAGTGAGTTCGATTACCCGGAAGTCAGGTCCAGGCATTATGCCTGGCAACCACAGCCATCGTCGTTGTCATCATCGTCATCATCATCATTGTCATCGTCATCATCATCGTCCGCGATGTCGTCGTCGACGGTGGTGTCGTCGTCGCCTGCGCCGCAGGCCGGATCTTCGTCGTCGGTCAGGCCGTTGCAGTCGTTGTCGATGCCGTCGGTGCAGATTTCCGTCGCCGCCGGATTGACGTTGCCGTTGTCGTCATTGCAGTCGTCGCCGCCGCAAGCTTCGTCGTCGTAGCCGTCGCCGTCAACGTCGCAGGTTTCCAGGCCGGTGAGCACAAGGCTGACCTGCTGCGGTCCCTGCGGCACGTCTTCGCCGCGCACGTAAACTTCATACACGCCGGACGAGGCCGACTCGAGATAAACCTGCTCGACGGGGTTGATGCTGTCGACGCCGGTAGTCGCGGGCTGGTTGGGCATCGCCGGATTCAAAACCCAGGGGTGGTTGGTCTCTTTGCTCGGACCGACAATCGACAGATTGAGATCGTTGACCAGGTCACGGCCGGTGAGGATCGCGCCCGGCGGGTCGGTCCAGACCATCGTCACTTTGACATCGCCCGAACCGTGGCGGAATTTGCGCCGCCAGGTGTCGCCCTGGTCGATGTCGAGTTCGAGGAAAGCCTCGTCGAGAATCAAGTCGAGCATCGCCGGAATGCGCAGGCCGCCGTAGCCGAAGGTATAGTCGGGGCCGACGTTGCCGAGATCCTGCGCGCTGTGAATGACCAGCGCCTTCATCAGCGAGGGATGCAGGTCGAGGTTGCCGTACATGTCTTCCCACAGGTCAAGCGCCAGCGCGGTGGCCCCGGTGACGACCGGCGCGGCCTGGCTGGTGCCGCTCATGTTCATGTAAGTGGGGGTGATCATCGCGACGCAGCTTTTCGTTCCGCTTTCCATCAGGCTGCCCGACTGGGTGCCGGGGGCGGTGACGTCGGGGCGCAAGCGGCCGTCGTCGGTGGGACCGCGGCTGGAAAACGAGGCGATCGACTCGTCGACCACGTCGCTGGCGCCGACGCAGATGGTGTTTTTCGCCGGCACCGGCGGCGGAATAATGTTGAAGTCGCCGGGGCAGCCGGATCCACGCTCGTTGCCCGCGGCCCAGACGATGATCATCGGCCGGGTGAATTTGCCGGCGATAATTTCGTCGATCAACGCCGCCGAGCCTTCATAGTCGCCGAGCCAGTTGCAGTTGTACCCGTTGGGGCCGATGTTCGCGCCGATCGAGTTGTTGCTGCTGCGCGTGTCGAAATCTTGAATGGCGTGGCCGTAGCTTTGCCCAATATCGCCCGGGTTGTTGTAAAACAAGACCATGCCGCTGGGTGTGAAGTCCATCGAAACGATGGATGCGCCGGGCGCCATGCCGGCGTACTGGCCGCCGCTGAGCGAACCGTCTCCGGCGACGGTGCAGGCGACATGGTTGGCATGGCCGATGATGTCGGGGACGCCGGACTGCCCGACGATCAGGCGGCCCTGCAGGTCGGGGTGCTTGGCATCGCCCCCCTGCCGGGGAATGA
>Ga0272444_10000492_pt1 | contig 41758 bp, 40 predicted proteins | sample SSMForm13_FD_201033 | JGI IMG/M metagenome (GOLD analysis project Ga0272444, IMG submission 201033) | Marine sediment archaeal communities from Little Sippewissett salt marsh, Falmouth, MA, United States - SSM-Form-13 | ecosystem: Environmental > Aquatic > Marine > Wetlands > Sediment ... | reverse complement strand
CATATAGCTCGTTTGTCGGCATTCTTCCGGTACCTCCCAGGCATGGGCTGACAGCAGGAGAACTTGCACGGCTCTATCTCGATCACAAAAAGCCTGATGTCAACCTTCGTATTCTTTCCATGAAAGGTTGGGAACGCTGGATGCATTTCCCTGATACAGAGCATCACTGGGTCGTCCCCTCTCCAAACATGCCGACCTGGCAAACAGCTCTGGTCTATCCCGGCATGTGCCTTTTTGAAGGACTGAACGTTTCCGAAGGAAGGGGCACCACGACACCGTTCCTTCACTTCGGCGCGCCATTTATTGAGCCCGGTGCCCTCAGCGCATACCTTACATCGACTGGCATCGAAGGTGTACTGTTTCGCCCGGCCTATTTTAAGCCGTCTTTCCATAAATATACCGGCGAAGTATCAGGAGCGATATTCCTTCATGTGACAGATCCGGTCACGTTTGCTCCCTTCATGACAGGTATCGCCATCACCGCCGCGCTCCATGAATTCTACCCTGATCGGCTGGAATTTCTACGCGAGGCCTATGAATTCAACGACCGCTTTCCCGCTTTTGACCTGCTCTGCGGCAGCAGCACCCTGAGGACCATGATAGAAAACAACAAACCGTTAGCGGAAATCAGAGCATCATGGGCGAATGATGAACAGGAATTTCTGTCCATCAAGCAGAACTATCATCTCTATCATTAATTCATTCCCGTAACTCACCGTATGCAGACGCTCGACCTCATCATCATCATAGGCTTCCTTGTCGCAATGGCCGGATACGGGATCTGGCAGGGGCACACAAACCGGACTACCGGGGATTACTTCCTCGGGGGGCGCAACCTCCCCTGGATCGTCGCCATGTTTTCCATTGTCGCCACTGAAACTTCGGTACTGACTTTCGTCAGCATCCCCGGTATAGCATTCAGGGGTGACTGGACATTTCTGCAGCTCGCTATGGGTTATATCATCGGCAGAATGCTGGTCAGCGCCCTCTTGCTTCCGGTCTACTTCCGCCAGGGAGTCTCTTCGATTTATGAAGTGATCGGCAGCCGATTCGGCCCCTCCATGCAGAAACTTGCCTCAACAATCTTTCTGGTCACCAGAATATTAGCCGACGGGGTCAGGTTCCTTGCCACCGCTGTTGTCGTTCAGGCGGTAACAGGATGGCCGCTATCGGCTTCCGTGCTCATTATCGGTATCGTCACGCTTATTTACACTCTTTCGGGGGGAATACGAACAATCGTCTGGATCGACAGCATTCAGTTTGTTCTCTACCTTTTTGGCGGCATCATCACCATTGTTTTTATCGCAATAAACCTCGACACCAGCCTTCCTGCAGCACTACAAACCCTGGCCCTCGAAGGAAAGCTTAACGTCATCAATCCCGACTGGCGAATTTTCACGGATCCCTGGGCTTTCTTCAGTGCATTTACAGGCGGGGTTCTCCTCTCATTCGCTTCACATGGCGTTGACTATATGATGGTTCAGCGTGTGCTCGGCTGCAGAAATCTCAGCGCTGCCAGAAAAGCGATGATCGGGAGCGGTTTTTTTGTTTTCATACAGTTTACGGTATTCCTGCTCGCCGGATCGCTGATCTATCTCTATCTCGGAGATGTTCAGATTGAAAAAGACCGTGAATTCGCATCTTTCATTGTCAACAACCTGCCCGTTGGGCTGAAAGGCCTGCTGCTGGCCGGTGTTCTTTCAGCTGCCATGTCCACGCTCAGCTCTTCGATTAACTCGCTCGCCTCATCTACCGTGACCGATCTGTTGGGAGGTAACGCTTCGCTCAAACAATCAAGGATCATAAGCCTGGGCTGGGCAGCGCTGCTCATCGGCATCGCGCTGGTATTCGATGAAAGCGACAATGCAATTATCGTGCTGGGCTTGAAAATAGCCTCTTTCACCTATGGGGGACTGCTCGGCCTTTTCCTTCTATCCATCACCCGCCGGAAGTTCAACACCCTCAGTCTCTCAACCGGACTGCTTGCCGGCTTGGGAACGGTTTTCGCGCTGGAATTCAGTGGAATTGCCTGGACATGGTATATCGCATGTTCAGTGATCATCAATATTTCAGTTGTCCTCACTGTTGAAAGCTTCATGAAAAACCGGTTCAGTGACGGACAACATACCGACAAACCTGTTTTCTCTAAACGACGGCAATAACAGAAAACAAAAGCTTTGCTTCACAACTATTATTTCCCTAAATTTATTCAAAATACCCTTTGAATATCCCAATCCTTAACGGGAACAGAACTATGAACAAGAATTCAGGAGCCTTTGTTAACGGGGCTGCAGCATATGGAAGATTCCTCGAGGTCTTCATAGATGGACACTGGTGGGTCGTTGGTGATGCGCTTGAAAATATCGGAAAAACCACGAAGAGACTTGGAGCAAATGCATACCCACACCTTTACGGCGGCGGGGCTTCTGCTGGACTGAAGGGTTCATCTCCGGAAGTATCTGGATATGCCGTACCTGAAAAACCGGTTGACAGTCGTTTCAAGGATTAGCAGCCTTATGACCTGACACGCTATTCAGAAACGGGGCATTGAACATGCCCCGTTTTTTTTTCTCCTTTTTCACACGCTCTGTAACCAGTTCCTTTTTGACAGAGCCGCCCTGATGCTTAAATTAAGTACATACGTGTTTTTTCATCTCAACACATCAACCTATAACGTATAAAGGAGAAATGAATCATGGGAAACGAAGGAAATGTCGATCTCGGACAAGCGATCAACACCACGGTAGAGAATATCGGAAGCCTTGCGGTTTCATCTGTCAAGGCTCTGGACAACACCATCCAGTCGCTCAGCCCAACCATTGAAAACCTGAACAAAACGCTTGTCGGTGCACTCGAATCCGGAGCGAAAACAGCAACCGAAACCCTGAATTCTCTTTCTGAACCTCTGAACAAACTCGTTACGACAGGTGGCGACGTTGCTGTAAAAGGAGTGGAAACAATAGGAGCTGCCGGATGGAAGCTTGCTGAAACAGTAGGTGCTGTCGGTAACACCATCCTGTCAACAGCACAGTCTGTCATTGGCACTGCAGGAAACTTCATCACCTCCGTTCTTCCCATAGGGAAAAAGATTTAGGAATTTTTCCACTTCAAACGAAGACTCTAACAAACAAGCCCTTTTTTAAAAGGGCTTGTTTGTTTTAGACAAAATATACCTTCTACTAAAAAAAGCGCGGGCTACTAAGCATCAGCCCGCGCACAAACCCGAAAAAAACGCACCCGTAACGCGCAAAAATTTCAACCGTTAACTTGCAAGTTTGTCATAGTAGCCCTCCAGACTCTTCTGGGCGTGCTCCTCTTCACCTTCGTTGATAACCTCGAAAGTCTTATTCTTTGCCTTGTCAGTCCAGAAAGAAACAACCAGGAGTTCCGCGACATCGCCGCGGTTTATCCAGCCGGTCCACAGTCTGTCGCCCTGATCAACATGAAGATCATGGAGCAATGGCCCTCCATCTTTCAGACCTCCCGGACGAACAATCGTATAGGAACGACCTTCTTTCCCAAAAACTCCCCGTAAATGCTCTTCCGCTTCAAATTTCTTCGAGAGAACACCTGCAAAAAGGTTCAACGGATGATACCATTTGGTTACAGCCATTGAACTGACAAGACCGAAGTGCTTCACCCCTGCCTTTGCTGCCTGATCAACCAGCCTCATCACACCGTCCCGGTCAACCTCTCCCGGAGAAGCATCTCCAAAAACCTCGCTTGAACCCAGGGCGGAAATTACCCCCGTGCAACCTGAAACCGCTTTTGCAACGTCCTCGTCACTCTGTATTCTTCCTTCCACTATCTCAACATCACCAAAAGTTTTGGCTTTTTCCGCAGAGCGGGTAAGAACTCTGACCGGAACCCCGTAATGCTGAAGACGGGAAACCACCCACGTCCCTGTTCTTCCTGTCGCCCCGGCAACCAAAACCTTTCCGCTATATTTTGTCTTTTCTGTCATGACTTCATCCTCCATATGCAGGTTTATTATACAACTTTCAAATTATGTATCTCTAACACCATGACGATACATTTGGTTTCTAACGACAGCACCTTTGTTTTTTTCAGCGCATTATGAAACCTCTTTAAAATTTCCTTTTTTCCTTCAACACAAGAACGGTGAGGCAAAACCGATCAACCACGTTGACTTTTAACTTTTGATTTTTATCTGCAATGAGCGTCGTTCTCATGCTTATAGCTTCAGCCTGCTTTGCCACGATGGCAGCGATGATCAAGGGAATCGGACCGTCACTGCCGATACCTGAAATCATTCTCTTCCGCAGCATCGTGCCGCTTCCATTTTTTTTGGGTGTGCTCTGGCTACGCAAAAAAAAGTTTGTTGTGACTGCATGGAAGACGCTTTTGCTTCGTTCTCTGTTCGGTTTCCTGGCAATCAGCGGCTTTTATTATGCCCTGACGCACCTTCCCCTGGCCATATGCGTCTTTCTTGGAAAATCACAACCGCTCATCCTCGCTATTCTGGCTCCATGGGTAGTAGGCGAAAAAGCAACTCCCTCTGTCTGGATCGCTATAGTTACGGGACTGGTCGGGATTATTTTGATTATGGAACCTTCTGCCGGCAGGGCTACAGCCGCCTGGGCAGCTATCGGTGCCGCTTCGGCTTCGGCAATGGCACATCTGCTCGTCAGAAAACTCAATCGAACCGACGAACCGATAACGATCATCACAAACTTCTTTGTCATCACCGCACTCATCAGCTCCATCTGGATGGGCGAATCATTCATCCTGCCTGATCATTCAGAATGGCTGCTGCTGATTGGGGTAGCGCTCTTTTCTACCATCGGTCAGTACCTTATGACACTTGCCTACAGAATGGATAATGCTCCGGTTGTTGCCGCGGCAAGCTACACGTCGATTATATTCTCAATTCTTTACGGCTACCTCTTCTGGAATGAAATTCCTCCTCTCTCAGCTTTTGCAGGAGGCCTTCTTATCATTAGCGGTTCAGTCATTCTTCTCCGTTCACGAATCTGATTTCCTCCTTGACCTTCAGGTTATATATATTATTAACAACTACTGTTTCATTCGATAATATCAATCGAGCTCTCATGAAAAAAACATTGATTTTTTCGATTATGCTTGCTGTTTTGCAGGGAGGCCCTGTCAGCAAGACGACCTTCGGATTTGATTCCGCCACTCTTAAAGAGCTTCTTTCCGGTGTTGGTGAATGGAACTCCATGCGTTCCGAACAACCATCGAGAAACATAAATCTGGACAAGGCGACTCTCGAGGATGCAACTCTTGTAAATGCCGACCTGCACAATGCGAGTATGGTAAACACAAGGCTTAACGGTGCGACGCTCAATGGAGCAGATTTCCGTAATGCAAAGCTTTTTTCCGCAAGCCTGAAAAGAACAGATCTCAAGCAAACAGATCTGAGCGGAGCTAACCTACGGGGAGCCGACCTGAAAAATTCCTATGCGAAAGAAGCAAAATTCATTAATGCTGACCTTACCGGTACCGATTTTCGATATGCTAACCTTGAAGGTGCAGACCTGACAGGGGCTGTTCTTGAAAACGCTCTCTTTTTTGATGCCAACCTCAGCGCTGCTGATCTCAGGGGAGTAAATCTGACCGGAGCAAAAATGCTCGGACAGGCAACTCTTCTCAACGCGAGAATTTCAAACAATACCATTCTTCCTACTGGAAAGCGAGCAACACCTCTCTGGGCTTCACTAAACGGAGCACGGTTCTCGAAAGAGACCGAACGTGCGCCGGCCGTTATGAAATATGAACCGCTTCCGTCCCCTGCGATTTCCGGCAACGCAACCGAAAGTGACCCGGAGCCCGTCACCACCGACAGAGCTTCCGAAACACTCCTCATGGAGGATGTCACCGCCTGGAACACACTTCGAAAACAAAACCCCGGAATGGAAACACAACTTCAGGATGAAAACCTCGATGATGCAGGATTGAAAGGCGCTGACATGAAAAAGCTCGATATGACAAGTTCGACTATGAACGGAGCAAAACTGGACCAGGCAGATTTTTCAGACTCTGACCTGTCAAGTACGTCATGGAAAAGAGCAAGCCTGATTGAAACCGTTTTCCGTAACGCGAATCTTCAGGGAGCTGATTTTAACCGCGCTTTCATGAAAAAAGCCGACCTGAGCGGCGCCAACCTGACAGGCGCGCAACTCCGTGAGACAAGACTTCAGGAAGCTGATCTTAAAAATTCAAATCTTTCAAAAACCAATCTCTACGATACCGATCTCACGAAAGCTGATTTGAGAGGGGCTGATCTGACCGGAGCAAATCTCCTCTATACAATTCTGAACAATGCCCTCATTTCCGCTGAAACCATCACGCCTTCAGGAGAAAAAGCAACTACGGGATGGGCAGTATTGAAAGGAGCGAAGTTTGTTCGTGAGAAGTAAAAAGAGCTTGTTGAACTGTTGAATCGTTGAGTTGTTGATTTGTCAGCATAAGAACGTAGGGGCGAAAAGTCTTTCGCCCTTGCAGAGGCGAGAACATAGCGCTATTCAGCTAACAAGAAATTGTCCAGCAGTTATAAAAAAAAACGACACAACAATGGCAAATATACTTGTTACAAGCTACTACAGCAGATGGGATTTGAACGGGCACAAAGGAAGAATCGCTCTATACGACTCGAGTAACCAGCTTATTGAAAACCGGATTTACAATGACCCTGCTGAATTTCAGGTCATCATCAGTATGCTCCGTAATGAAAAACCGCTCTGGTTCGACACAAAAGTACACCACCTGAGAACAGGATCAGAACCTGTCGGCGAAGGGGAGAATTAAAAATAAGAGGGTGGACTTGCTACTCCGGCGCTACATCTGGAAATCGGTTTCTGAAAACCATGTACTTCAAAAAATGCGCCTTCTGAAGGTTGGGGTCGTCCTTCTCAATTCGATGCTTTTTTCCCGTACGGGTGACAACATCTACAGTATCGTCATTATTGACACCAACAACCTTCCAGAATTTGTCAACAACGTAGTGGTATGTCTCACCGTGCTCAAGAGGATAGACATCTCTTGCCCGCGGTCCGGGGCACGAGGAACTTTTAGGTTTCTTATAAATAACCGGATCTCCGACCTGAAAAGCCATAATGAACGTTCTCCTCTTAGAATCAATCAAACAGATACAACATTTGCATAAAAACTAAACCAGCAAATTAACTATAACTATATTTAATCTTAAGAAGAACATTCATTAAAAACAACATCTTAAGGATAACAGGCCTGTTTTATCCACTCTATTTTCCCTTTTTCCTGGCATTTGCCTCTTCGAAAGAGATTTTTAACCGTTCATCTTCCATTTCCGCACCTGCGGTCTTCAGTGTTGCAAGAGCCTGTGGCAGCACAAGATTACGACGGTGATTGCCGATACGTATATTCAGTTCGTCACCTTTCTTGCTGATCTCTATCTGGTCTTTCTGAATCCCCGGCAATGCAATCTCAAGCGTATAACCGTTCTTGACCTGCTCAACCCGCATCGTCTTCTCCTTGTAATATATCTGCGAAGGGTCTTCATCACCATACAGCAGGTCTTTCAGTGCATCGAGCGTCTTGAGACCACAAATCTCCCGTGAATACAACGGGACCTCTTTGACAGGCAGAGGCTTGAAATTCTCATGAATCTCCGCTCGATATATTTTCTGATTTTCTTTCCAGTACTGGAAATAGGGATCGGTCACCTCATCTGGAATGATCCTGTTGGCAATAATAAGGTCTGTAGAAATATCGTAAAGGCTGAGGTAGGCATGAGCCCTGAGAGACTCGTTGAGCACCATCCGCTCTGGATTGGTGACAAGCCGTACCGATGTCACGGTGTTATCCATCAGAATTTCCCCCAGCTTCTCGATTTTCTGATAAAAATCATACGGTACGTCCATCATCTCCTTGTCAGGCAGGGAAAATCCCGCAATCGGCCTGAATAACGGCTCTACTATCGGCCGGAGTGTTACCGCGACTTTCTCCAGAGGCTTGTAGAAACGGCGCATGTACCAACCGGCAACTTCAGGAATACTCAGCAACCGGAGCGCTGTTCCTGTAGGAGCGGAATCTATGATCAACACATCATAATTCCCTTCCTTGTAATGCCGGAAAACCCTGACAAGTCCGAAAATCTCATCAGATCCCGGAAGAATAGCGAGCTCTTCCGCCTGAACGCCTTCAAGACCGCGCGCCTGCAATACTTCGGTAATGTATCGCTTGACAGATCCCCAGTTCTGTTCAAGTTCCTCAAGAACATCAAGCTCGGCTCCCCACAGATTCTGACATACCTCTTTGGGCTGATGCCCAAGCTCTACGGCAAAACTGTCGGCAAGAGAGTGCGCGGGATCGGTACTCAAAACCAATGTCTTATACCCCATTTCAGCACACTTGAGGCCCGTAGCCGCTGCCATAGAGGTCTTTCCTACGCCCCCTTTTCCGGTCATCAGAATCAAACGCATACTGTTTTTCCGTTTATGTGTTTCAATACTTTAGAACCCCTCTAAAAAGTGCCACGAACAACCAAAGTGCAAGGCGGACGAAACGAAAAAAAAAAAAATCGCAGCGTACATGAGGATTTCGTACACCGACCAACGCAACGTCAACTAATTAACCACATCGAAGACGCAATAGTTTACCACGACCCTACGATATTTATGTAAACCATCCGGCTTGAAACAAAAAGCAGATCAGGGGATATCAAGGCCTCTTCCATTGAAGCACAACACCTTTATCCATAAGCGCTTAAAGCACAAAAAACATACCAAGATTTTGATTATATATTTTTTCACTATATTAAACACGTAAAATAATTACATTTTATAGATTTTTTTCCTAAAAAACATCTTCTGTTCCCGGCCTTGACAGGCAATATTTATCTGGAACAGGCTTTTTAATCAAACGCAGACAGTATGCATAACAGACGAATAGCATTCGCCTCTCCTTTTCTTATAGCCATTTTTTTTCTTATCCAACTTACAGGGTGTCAGTCAAGCGCCAGTTATACATCGATACAATCGGGAATCTCGGCAACACCGGTTCCAAGCGGGATGACAAGTTCGCTTCAACTGGAGCGTGATTCTCTTGCCGCGGCTGATGCGGAAGACAAACTCGGCAAACTTTTCATGGTCAAGGAAGGAAAAGCATCATACTATGCCGACAGGTTTCATGGCCGGCTTACAGCCAACGGCGAGCGCTTCAATATGCATGAACTGACTGCCGCTCATAAATCACTGCCCTTCGGCTCCATGGTACGCGTGACCAACCTTAACAACGGCAGAAAAGTTATGGTCAGAATCAATGACCGCGGTCCCTATATAAAAGGGAGAATCATTGATCTTTCACTCGAAGCAGCTAAAGAGATCAACCTGTTGAAAAAAGGTGTCGCGAAAGTACGTATAGAGGTCTATGAAGGTGATTCATAGATTGATGACGGATGCAGTAGCTTTAAAAACTCCCGCGATTTCCACGGGAGTTTTTTTATGCCATCTCATCGTTTCTATTCATTTTCACGATGCACCTCTATAGCCGGAACCTCCCCGTCTACAGAGTGGACAACCAGAAGTATCGGACTGCAGCATACCTCGCAATCCTCAACATACTCTTCCGGAGGTTCTATGGAACAGTCGATAAGCGTCTCATTCAATGCACCACAATAGGGGCATTGAATCTGCACTGTTTTCATACACTCCATACCACCCTCCTCTATTTGGATTGCTAACGCAAAACACCTGACCTCTTTCAGTCAAAAATAATGAAATGTCCGGTCATATGCACTGCCATTCAGCACTCGATCTGCACAAACGCCACGGCGTAATCCCCGTCATGAGAAAGAGAGAGACTGATTGAACTATCCTGAATGCCAAGACTCCGGTCAAGCACCCGCATAAACGGTTTGCCATGCTCGTCGTTGTCTATCTCCACGCTCCCCCAGGAAAATCCACCTGAAATCCCGCTGCCGACAGCCTTCGAAATCGCCTCCTTTGCGGCGAAACGGGCTGCCACGCTTGGCATCATATCTTTTTTCCTTTTGCAGTAACTGATCTCCTTTTCAGTCAGCACCCGCCGAAGGAAACTGTCGCCATACTTCTCGAATGACTTCCTGATGCGCCTGATATCAACAATATCAACTCCAATGCCGCGACTGCTTGCCATATGCATTAGTATAATTTTGTGTTGCTTTGAAGAAAAGATAACGATTTGAAAAGGACGCAAATGACCAGAAAAACCTGAAGAAAAAAACCGAAGCCTTTTGATTCCCTTATGTCATATGCAACTCAGGCTCTTTTCATCTTTTCCCTTTTTGCATTCACTTCCCAATGCAGAACTGCCCAAAGATCACATTCAGCACCTCTTCGTTCACCACTTTCCCGGTGATCTCGCCGACGTAGTCGAGGGCGGAGCGGAGTTCGAAGGCTATGAGTTCGGTTTCTGATTGTGTGTCGATCAGTTCCCGGGCGTTGCGGAGCGCGTCCGAGGCGTTGCGCAGGGCCTCGTAGTGGCGCATGCTGGTGACCAGCACGCTGGCGTCGTGCAGCTTGTCAAGCCCTTCAGTTATGGCGCTCATGGCTGATTTCAGTTCAGCTAGTCCCGACCGGTTGAGCGCTGAAATGCCGATCACTTCGCATCCGGTGTTTGCTCCAACCTCCGCCATCCTCTTCCCGCTTTCCGCCGTCCGGTCCGTCTTGTTGGCCACGACAAGCAGTCTAGCTTCAGGATAGCTCTGCCGCAAGTCGTTTATCGACGTAATCTCGTCCCGGCAGGAGTCGCTGCCGATATCCAGCAGGTAGAGGATCAGGTCTGCCCGGGCGATTTTCTCGTAACTTCGCCGAATGCCTTCGTGCTCGATTTCCTCTATCGCTTCGCGCAAACCTGCCGTGTCGGTAAGCCGGAACATGGTTTTTTCATAGATGAAACACTCCTCGATATAGTCCCTCGTGGTGCCCGGCATGTGGCTGACAATGGCCCGTTCCTCACCGAGCAGAGCGTTGAGCAGGGTTGATTTACCCGCATTGGGCCTCCCGATAATGGCGGTCGCAACGCCCTCGCGCAGCAACCTGCCATGCTGGTAGGACTCAACGAGCTTATCGACTTCCTGCTGCAGATTTTCCACCTGCCCGCTCAACTCCTCCCTGCTCTGGAATTCGACATCCTCTTCACTGAAATCAAGTTCCAGTTCAAGCAGCGCGCAGGAATGCAGAAGCTGTTCACGCAATGCGCCAAGCCTCCCGGAAAGCCCTCCGCTCATCTGGTTTACCGCGGTTCGATAAGCCGATTCCGAGCGGGCGTGAATCATTTCACCGATCGCCTCAGCCTGCAAGAGGTCAATCCTCCCGTTCAGGAATGAGCGTCGGGTAAACTCGCCAGGCTCTGCGAGCCTGCATCCGTTGTCGAGCAGAAGCTTCAGCACATGCTTTGTCACCACAGGACCGCCGTGACAGGTGATCTCGACCATATCCTCGACCGTGAACGAATCAGGTGACCGGAACACCAGCACGATCACCTCGTCAATCATCCTGTCACCGTCATACAACTTCCCGAAATGAGCGGTATACCCCGGAGAGTCAGCCAAAGATGTTTCCGGCGAACGAACCTTGGTAAAGACCCTGTCCGCGATAGAAAAAACACCCTCACCGCTCATCCTGACCACAGCAAGCGCGCCGACCCCTACCGGAGTAGCAATAGCTGCAATCGGCTCACCCTGGAGAGGAAGAGAAACTGGTTCATTCATGGTATGTGCGTTCTGTTTACAGTGGGCGGACAACCACCTGATCCGGCAGCATGTCATCAGGAAGTTCAATCATAGTAAGAATAAGAGAAGCAACATCCCCGGTCTTCATCAGTTTTTTCGGCTCAATGCCCGTTTGCTCAAAAAACTCCGTTCCGGTTGAGCCGGGGTTGATACTACAGACACGGATTCCCTCCTCGCGAAGCTCTTCAACGAGTGCTTCGGAAAAACCGTTCAGCCCGAACTTGGAGGCACAGTATGCTGATCCGTTCCTGAACCCTCGCTTCCCGGCAATCGAGGCGACATTGACAATCGTTCCACGTCCGGCCTCTTTCATACCTGATATAACCCGTCGGGTACACAGAAACGCTGCCGTCAGATTGGTTGCCATCAGCCTGCTCCATGCTTCAGGGTCAAGTGTCTCAATGCTGCCAAAGAGACCGAATCCCGCATTGTTAACCAGCAGATCGACGCGCTGATGCGCACGTAAAACCGTATCGAACGCCCGATCAATTTCCTCCTGCTTTGTCACATCCGTCTGCATCCAGGTAAACGACGGGTGTTCGACGACAGACCGGCGCCGGCTGAAACCGTATACCGCCGCGCCTTTTTGCGCCAGCATTGTACAAAGCTCGCGTCCGATGCCCGAACTTGAACCCGTCACCACCGCAGTCCTGCCTTTCAGATCCATAGCTTCATTGTTTTTCTCCCTGTATGCACATCTCATCAAAAGTAAAGAAAAACGATTAGAAATATTAACTTTGCCAACAGACAACCTATCTGCCGACTAACGGAATAAACATCTTGCCTCATCCCCATGGAACAATCAGGGAAGCGAACTATCGCAGAACTCAAAGACAACGTTCTCAACAATACAGGCGGCAGCATACAGGAAAAATTCAACCGGGTGATCTCGCTGGTGCAGGTGCTCCGTTCGGAATGTCCCTGGGACCGCAAACAAACCCCGGAATCACTCACGCACCTTCTCCTGGAAGAAAGCTATGAACTGGTGCACGCTATCGATGAAAACGACGACCAGGAACTGAAAAAAGAACTTGGCGATCTTTTCCTCCATGTAGCCTTTCAGGTGCTGATGGCTGAGGAGTCAGGCAAGTTTACCTTTTCCGGGGTGTTCGATGCCCTCTGTGACAAGCTTATCAGCCGCCACCCTCATGTTTTCGGCCAGACCGTTGCCGAAAATGAGCAGGAAGTCCTCAAAAACTGGGAATCCCTGAAACTGAAAGAAAAAGGCCGAAGAAGTCTTCTCGACGGTGTACCCAAAGCCATGAGTGAACTGCTTCGCGCCTATCGTGTACAGAAAAAGGTTTCCGGTGTCGGCTTCGACTGGACAAACGAGGAAGGGGTACTCGATAAGTTGGCTGAGGAGATCGAGGAGCTCAAGCAGGCGTCTTCAAAGGAGGAAAAGGAAGAAGAGTTCGGCGACCTCCTCTTCACCATCGTCAACTACAGCCGTTTCATCGGCACCAACCCCGAGGACGCGCTCCGCAAGTCAACAAACAAGTTCATGAAACGCTTCATGGCCGTCGAAGAGCTGGTTCGTCAATCAGAAAGAAGCTGGCAGGAACATACCGCCGAAGAACTGGATGCGTTGTGGGAAAAGGTAAAAAAACAGCCCGCTAACTCTGCCGGAAACAGTTTGCAATAGCGTATAGTATTGAAAATCATAACGTCCTGATCCAATAACCTGATCACTCTACTCTCTCATGTACAATCCGTGTTCACAACGAGCGACCTGCTCCGCAGTCGCTGCACTGCTTGCCATGTTACTGCTGCAGCTTTTTGGACTGCAGCAGAGCGCTTCGGCTCAGAGTCTGCAAAGTATTTCAAAGCTCAAGCTGAAAGAAGCTGCTGCTTCACAAAAGATCGAACAGCTGAGGCCCTCCCGACGATTTCTTCAGCAATCATCAACCACCGTACGCCTCTGGGATGGACAGGGCGAGCTTGGCAAGGAGCAATTCCGTACTCTTCCGGAAGTACGCATTCATCTTGGCAGCGAATCAGCAGCATCACGGCTTGAAAAGTGGATGGTATCGTGGTCAACCGAACAAACCGGGTTTACAAAAGTCCTCTACCAGGTCTCGATGTTTCCCTTCCCTTCAGGCTTCAAGAACTGGCAATCACCTCCGGGGATTCTGAAAACAGGCACAGTCGAAAAGTGGTCGGGAACAGGAGAACAGCCGATTTTCACGATCGACCTTTCCACGATCTTTTCCGGCTCGGGATTGACCACGACCAAAATTCTCAAAACCATTCAGCAGAAGAAAAACCTTTCCCTGCAACAGCCGCAGACACTGAAAAAAAACTCTTTGAAAAAGGCGGTCGATCTGCAGCCATCAAAACCGAAGCTACAGCAGTCCAACCTCAAACCAAGGTTCACAGCAGCTACAGAAGCACCGCGGGCATTTTCGATCTATGTCCGTATCATAACACTCAACAATGCCAAAAACCTCGTCGCCGCACCTTCAGAACCGGCTGTCATGCATCTCTCCACTCCGGGTGATTCACAATTTGCCTGGTACGGCGACCCGAACCCCAATCCTGAACAGGTAGAACTCCATGCCCCTGAAATCCGCATCCTGAGCTATAAGCACTATCAGCCCTACCTCTCCGACTGGAGCCGGAATTTCATCGTAACCAAAGACATGCCCGTGTTTGGCTACAGCAAAGGGGATAAAATTTTTATCCCTCGCGATGACGGTTCACGAAGCGGCTGGGAGGCGGTTACCGGCGCTATTGGAGATCTTGCAGGATTTGTCGCGGATTGTGTCAACCGGGTTTCCGATGCGTATAACAGTTTGAAACAAAAAGCGCTGAACCTCGCAATTTCACTGGCAAAAAACACTGTTGGATGCGGCAGTACCTGTCAAAATGCATTTTCTTTCGGCCTGAACTACGGCCTTGTCGTTATGGGCATGCCTCCCTCACTGCCGAATTTCGATGAAATGATGAGCATGGGCAAAGACTATCTCATTGCAAAGATTGCTGCCGAAACTTCGCTCTATCTTTCAGAGGATGATGTGGCACAGGCAATCAACTACCTGGAATCGGAAGTAAGAAAAACCGCCGATAACGGCTCGAGCGGCAATCAATGGCTGAGACTGAACCCTGACTTCCAGTATCATGACGCAGTGCTGCTCCTTGAGGTTTCCAATCCGACACCCACAAAAACAGACCAGATAACCTGCCGGATCAACCAGTTCAGAAAAGCGTTTTACTTCCCGTTTGAACCGAAAGAATACTATATCAGCATTCCTCCCGTTAATCCGGGGGATACCATACAGGTCCCGGTCATGCTCAGGCCGAACAATGTCCAGTGCAATAACGGTAAAGGAATGCTGATGTCTGACTGGAACAGGATGATGGAAAACGGGGTGTTGCTGCAGGTATACCCTGGCAAGAACGAGCAGATACTCGTCAAACAATAAATAGATGTGTCTTGGCGAGGGCAGGCTTTTAGTTTCAACAAAATACTTCCTAAATTTACAGTAGTATTCTGACCACAGGGCGCATCTTTTCATGAGTCTCTCATGAGCACCTCTCTGTATTGTCATAAGCGGTTCAACTGCAAGGCGAACGGAGCGCAGAAACCCCGTTCTCTCAGCTCAACGAAGCACTTGAAGCGCAGAATACATAGATCGAGGAGACCTACTGTCAAGATCGTCCTACGACTGAACATACTCAGCAACATAACGAAAGAAGGAGCACCCCTATGCAATCAGCAAAATTTTCAGATATCAAAAAACAGCTGCAGATAGACGATGATACGGTCTACTACTATGCGGTCGATAACAGCGGAAACATCATCCTGCGCAAGAAAACAGATGACTATGAATTGGGACAGAAGGATATCGGCAAGCATGAATCCGATGATTCATGGCAGGACCGACTCGACCTGTAGACATTTTTAAATAGAGCCTTTTCGAGAAGATGCCACCCTGAAGCTCAGGATCTGCCGCCAGCCAAATCTGAAAGAAATGTTCCTGCGGCGCCAAGATACGCTTCATCAGCTTCATGGCTCCCCGGAAAGCTGAACTGAACAGCAGCAACCCCTTTTTGAGCGAGCCTTGAAATATCTCGCTCAAAAAGCTTATCCGTGTAGATTCGGTCTCTCGTGCCCCTCGCGATATGCACCCTTGACATCCTCTCCAGCCGAGAATGTTCAGGAGGAATATCCCCTCCAATGAGCATGACAGCCGAAGCCTCATGCGAACCAAGCAACGCCGCGCGTGAAGCCATAGCAGTCCCCTGTGAGAAACCGTGGTAGACAAGCGTGCCTTCAAGAGAATAGCTGCCTTGAAGGTCTGCAATAACCGCATCGACATATCGAACGTTTTCTTCAATCATCCTTTCGCGGTCCCGGTCAGTCATCCAGCAAGCGCCGACAGTGCCGTTTCTGCTGTAGAAAGGGTGCAATGCTTCAACTGCGCAACAAAGCCAGTCCCGGCTTCCCGTCATACGATCAAGCAAAACAAGCTCGTCCTCTGCAACCTGCCCATAGCCATGGAAACCCACAAGAAGCCGAAACGGCCCCTTGCCGGCAGGCTCCTCGACGAGGCAGCGGCCTGAAACGGCTGTCTGGACGTAATGCGTGGTACTCAACTTTTTCACTTTTGAATTTTGACTTCTTGTCGAACATAATGATCAGGTTTAACCTTCCACTTGAAAACCATATCAGCAAGAATAAGTGTGGCGCATACCAGCATGACCTTTCCCCAATCGGCAAGTCCCAGTGGTACCGTGTAAAAAACCTGGTTCAGAGGGGTATAAAGAACCAGAAGATGAAGAGCAAGGGAGAACGCAACGGCCGCTGTAAGCCAGGGATTGGAAAAAGCCTTTACGGTGAAAATATTTTCCGTTTCTGATTTAGCATGAAAAGCGTTGACCATTTCAAGGAGAACCAGCGAGGTAAACGCCATGGTGGATGCATAAAGATAGTCCGGGTCAGCACTTCCGAGACGTTCCCCCCAGCTCCAGCCTGATGAAAAGAGCGCATGCACATACAGCCCGAGACAAGCGGCTGTAATAACAAAACATACAACGACAAGCCTGACGATCATCAGCCTGTCAACAATAAAAGTATTTTTGGCGATTGGCGGACGCGCCATGAGATTCTTTGCTTTTGGCTCAAACCCGAGAGCAAGTGCAGGCAATCCATCTGTCACGAGATTTATCCAGAGTATCTGGATTGCCACGAGAGGAAGCTTGAGGCCAACAATAACAGCAAGAATTATAATCATCACCTCGCTGATATTTCCGGCGAGAAGAGAGAAAACAAATTTTCTGAGATTATCAAAGATCGCCCTTCCTTCCTCGACAGCTTTGACAATCGAAGCAAAATTATCGTCGATCAGCACCATGGTCGATGCTTCACGAGCAACATCGGTACCCCCCTGCCCCATAGCGACACCAATATCTGCCTGTTTCAAAGCCGGTGCGTCATTGACACCGTCACCGGTCATGGCGACAACATGATCATTTTTCTGCAATGCCGTAACGATATTGATTTTCTGTTCGGGGCTGACCCGGGCAAATATCGAGACCTCCTCGACAACCCGGCCAATATCCTCGACCGTGTCAAGATCTGCACCGGTCATTGCCCGTCCTGTTATGCCCAGTTCGCGACCTATAGCCTCTGCCGTCAGTTTCTGGTCTCCGGTAATCATCACAACCTTGATCCCTGCTTTGCGGCATTTGGCGACTGCATCGATCACCTCCGGTCTCGGAGGATCGTTCATCGCCTGAAGTCCGACAAAAATCAGGTCGTCCTCAGTAAAATCGTCCTGTACACCGACATCTTTCCAGGCGAAACCAAGCACGCGTAAGGCTTCGGCAGCAAAAGCCTCGTTTTTGCGAATGATGGCATCATGGGTAGCCTTGTCGAGCGGAATAACTTCACCATTGTTCATAATCCGCGTACAACGGCTCAAAAGCACGTCGGGAGCCCCTTTGGTATACATCACCTTCCCGCCGCCAGAAACGTCATGCAGGGTAGACATCATCTTGCGCTCCGAATCGAAACCTATTTCGTCGATACGCGGATACCGTTGTGAGACGTTGTCAGGTTCCTGACCATAATGCCGGGCCGAAAGCAGAAGAGCCGCTTCCGTCGGGTCACCGAAAATCCCTCCACCCGGATCGGGCTGGGCGTCGTTGCAGAGCAGGCCAATCCTGAAAAGAAGTTCCAGATCTTCCCTGCCGGCATGTCCTGCCTGTCTGTTATCCTGTACCTCGATCTCTTGCCCGTCTGCATAGATTTTCCTCACGCTCATACGGTTGACCGTCATGGTCCCTGTCTTGTCGGAACAGATAACCGAAGAAGAACCAAGCGTTTCTATCGCCGGAAGGTGACGGACAATAGCGTTGTGTTTCACCATGCGTTGCACGCCCTTGGCCAGCGTAAGGGCTACTACGGCCGGAAGACCTTCAGGAATTGCGGCAACAGCCAGGCTGAGCGCAGTTTTAAAGGTTTCGAGCAGATCCTCTCCCGACATCCAGGTAAGCAAAAACATCAGCACCGCGGCAATGATGACGATGAGAGCGAGGCGACGGGAAAAATGGTTTATCTTTTTCTGCAGAGGGCTTCGGCGCCCGTCCCTGTCGTCAGAAAGAAGCTCGGCAATCCTTCCAAGTTCGGTTTCCATGCCGGTTCCTGTGACAATTGCCGTAGCACGCCCTTTAGAGACAATCGTCCCCGAATACACCATGTTGAAACGTTCGGCAAGCGGGGCTCCGGACGAGACCGAATCCGTTTTTTTGGACACAGGAGTCGACTCGCCGGTCAGCATGGCCTCCTGACACTCCAGATTCATATGGTGCAAAAGCCGTGCGTCGGCAGGAATACGATCTCCTGTCTCAAGCAGAATAACATCACCCGGGACAAGCAGGTTCGTTTCAAGTTTCACGATATGGCCGTCACGCAGCACCTTTGCTTTCAATCCCGAGATGTTTTTCAGGGCTTCAAGTGCTTTTTCCGCCCGGAACTCCTGCAAAAAACCGATGACACTGTTAGCGACAAGGATACCCCCTATTACCGCGCTTTCGATAACATCACCGAGCAAAAGAGAGATAATGACGGCAAAAATCAGCAGCCAGACAAGAACACTTTGAAACTGCTGTCGTACAATCGCCCAGACAGAAATTTTTTCTTCCTCCCTGAGCCGGTTCTCCCCATAACGGGCGATGCGAACTTCAGCCTCCTTCGAGGAAAGCCCGCCTGACGTTGTACCCAGTTTATCGAGAACCTCATCTATGCTGTCGGAAAAAATATCCATAGGCTCTCTAACCACCTATCACGATTTACCGTTCACCAACTCACGATTCGAGCAGCCGCTGCAGACCCTTCAGGGCTATGCCTACCCACTCAGGACGGTTGTTCAGCTCATAGTTCAATTCATAAATAGCCTTGTCCATGAGATAGGAGCGAAGCAAAAGGTGCTGTTCTGTAATATTTTCAGGAATCAGACCGTGTCCTCCAACGGCGGTCGCATATACATCATAGAAATGCTGCCCGGTATAAAAGCTCCACAACTCCGCCCATGGCTCAAGCTTTTCAGCGTCTTCAGGTCTGATAGAACGATCCTGGATCAGTACGTTGAAGGCTGCGTAATGGAACGATCGCATCATTCCGGCAAGATCACGGAACACGGCACGCTTGATCCTGCGCTCGCTGATAGAGCGTGCCGGTTCGCCTTCGAAATCAATGATCACAAAATCCTTACCGGTCCAGAGTACCTGACCAAGATGATAATCGCCATGAATCCTGATCTTTGATGCCGGGATCCTGCGGGCTTTGATATGTGAAAGCCGGTCCAGGATCTCCTGCTCCCGTCCAAGCAGATCAGCCGCGATTCCCTTATAATCTTCCGCGATCCCTTTCATCTGCTCCTTGAGCATCACCATACCTCTTTTCACCTGTTCACGCATGGACTGGTATATGGAGCGCTGATAGAGCGTGGTAAATGCTTCAGGCAGAAAATCAGGGCCAAGATCCGGCGAGGCCAGAGAAAGATGCATTTCTGCTGTTCGCTCAGCAAGCTTGTTAACCATTCCCAAGTAGCTTTCGCCTATCAGCCCGTGCATAATCTCCGGCATCTCGACTGTCTCTCCTCCTATCGGAGGAATTTCAGGGGTCTCTTCGAGCTGCGGCAACAGAACAAGCACCTCTTCATAGTAACGGCGCACATAGTGCAGGGTCTGGCTCCAGGCATCTCCCTCGTTGGGGATAAAGTTCTGCAAAATGCCGAGAGAACAGGTATCCTTGCGACTTCTGGAAAGGTAAAGCGCTCCGAGATAGGCCGGAGAACTCTCAAACGATGTCTTTTCAGTCAAGGTGCGGCAGATTTCAACTTCAGGAGAAATCCCGGAAGATATCTTGCGGTAGAGCTTCAGACAGAGCTTGTCATCATACATGATCGACGTATTGCTCTGCTCCAGACCGAAAATCACGGAGTTCATACTATCATCCTCTTCCAGCGGCAGATACTCCTCCAGTGTCGAGCCCTTTTCGGCTGTCAGTTTGAAGGTCCCCCCCTTCAGGCCTTTTCCGCCGATGATAACATCGAGAAGGAAACGATGGAACTCCTTCTGATAAGTCGCATCGCAAAGATACCCCTCGTTCTCTCCGATCTTCACGCTGCAGATAACCTGCTTCATGAAAAAGTCTTCGTCAGGGTTGAACTCTCCTGTCGGCAGAAATGTCACCGGAAGCTGATACAGATCGTTCGAGCCGCTCGGATAGTGTACCTCGACAATCAGGTAGACCGTGTTTTGACAAGCCGGAACAGGAATGCTATCGTTGACGCTGACCCTGACGATCTTGCGGGCCTTGCCGCCAAACCATCTGCAACCCCGTATATACTGAGGCAGCACTCTGGATTCAAGACGGCCAAGAACCTTGCCGGAAAAGAGGTCTTCCATGGCGCCTACTTTCGCAAACGGCTTGTCGATATAACGTCGGCTCCCGATCTCCTCATCACTCCTGACAAGCTTGAACCAGAAATAACCATAGGGACCCAGCGTAACCGTATACGGCCTTGTGGAAATCCCGGGAAAGTGACTGAGGCTGAAAACCTCTTCAGGAATATATCCTTCGTACTCCGACAGGTCCATGGTGACCGCCTGCGCGTTACGAGACAGATTGATAATGCACAGCATGGTCTCATCCTTGTATGTCCTGGTAAAAATCAGGACCTGCGGATTCTGAGCCTGGATGAAGGATATATCCCCGCGGCTGAGGGCCTTGTATCTGCGGGAGGTGGAGAGCATGTGGCGTGTCCACCAGAGCAGCGAATTGATGTTGCTTTCCTGCACCTCGACATTGGCCCCCTCGTAATGGTATTCCGGATCGATGATTACCGGCAGCTGTAACTGCTGGGGATTGGCTCTGGAAAAACCTGCATTCCGGTCACCGTTCCACTGCATGGGAGTACGGACGCCGTCCCGGTCGCCGAGGTAAAAATTATCGCCCATGCCTATCTCGTCGCCGTAGTAGAGAACCGGGGTGCCAGGCAAAGAAAGAAGCATGATGTTCATCAGCTCGATTTTCCTGCGGTCATTCGACATAAGCGGCGCCAGACGGCGGCGTATACCGAGATTGATGCGCGCCTTCGGATCATGCGCATACACCCGGCGCATATAGTCACGCTCCTCATCGGTCACCATTTCAAGGGTAAGTTCATCATGATTGCGAAGGAAGGATGCCCACTGGCAGTCTTCCTGAATCTCCGGTGTCTGGTCGAGGATATCTATGATCGGAAAACGATCTTCCATTTCCAGCGCCATGTACATCCTCGGCATCAGGGGGAAATGGAAATTCATATGACATTCGTCACCTTCACCGAAATACTCGGCGGCATCTTCCGGCCACTGGTTTGCCTCTGCAAGCAGCATACGGTTCGGAAACTTGCCGTCTACATGTTTACGCAGCCTCTGCAGAAACTTGTGTGTACGGGGCAGGTTCTCGCAGTTGGTCCCTTCCTCAGCATAGAGATAGGGAACCGCGTCGAGCCGCAAACCGTCTACACCCATCTCAAGCCAGTAGTCAAGCACCTTGTATATCGCTTTTTCAACCGCGGAATTTTCGAAGTTCAGATCCGGCTGATGATGATAGAACCGGTGCCAGTAGTACTCTCCGGCGACAGGGTCCCAGGTCCAGTTCGAGGCCTCGAAGTCCTGGAAAATTATGCGGACACCGGAGTATTTCTTCGGGTCACTGCTCCACATGTAAAAATCCCGTTCGACCGATCCCGGCTCGGCCCGCCTGGCCCGCTGGAACCATGCATGCTGGTCGGACGTATGGTTGATGACAAGCTCCGTAATCACCTTCAGTCCAAGCTTATGCGCGTCACCCAGAAAGGCTTTGAAATCGTCGATAGTACCGTAATCAGGATTGACCTCCATGTAATCGGCAATATCGTAGCCGTCATCTCTCAGCGGTGAAGGATAAAAAGGAAGAATCCATATCGCGGTAATACCAAGGCTTTCCAGATAGGGCAGCTTCTGGCGCAACCCTTCAAAATCACCGATACCGTCATTGTTACTGTCAAAAAAAGTCTTTACATGTGCCTCATAAATGATGGCGTCCTTGTACCAGAGCGGTTCAGGCTGATAGGATGCAGATGCTCGCGGCATAAAGTTAACTGATATAATTGGAGATACTTATGGAAATCCCTCGATGATATCGGAAATTCCAGGAAAAATCGAAAACGTTTTTGATCTGCTGAAAGACCTCCCTTAAGAAAAAAGGTTCACCTTGAAAATGTGTACCGGAATATGTTCAGGATTCAGTTCAATGTAGTTCCATTCGCTGTCCCACTCGTAGGTACGCCCGCTCATAAGGTCCTCAACCCTGAAATGATGGGTATGCGGTAACTTGAACGCTTCAAGGGGAAAACGTAGCCACCCGGCATGAGTGTTATGAGGATCGAGATTCACGACCGTCAGGATAATGTTGCTGTCATCCCCGGATCGTTTCACATAACCCATCAGCATATCATGCTCACGCCCCTCGCCTGCGTCAACCCGTACAAATTCGATGTTGTTTGTCTGCTGCAGGGCGGCGTTCTCCCTGCGGATACGGTTAATCGCCGTGATCTCGGCGCGGATATTGCCCGGTCTGTCCATATCCCACTGCTTGATCTCATACTTCTCCGAATCGAGATACTCCTCCTTGCCCGGTTTAACCGGCAGATGCTCGCACAGCTCATATGCAGGAGCGTACATCCCGTAGTTGGAAGAAAGGGTTGCCGCAAGCGCCATTCGGGTAATAAATGTAGCGCGATTGCCGGTCTGCAGCTCTTCATGCAGAATGTCGGGAGTATTCGGCCAGAAGTTAGGCCTCATGTACTCCTTCAGTTCCGTCGTGGTCAATTCCGTGAGATACTCCTGAAGATCGTGCTTGGTGTTTCTCCAGGTAAAGTAGGTATACGACTGATTGAAACCTCCTTTGGCAAGTCTTGCCATCACCTTCGGACGGGTGAACGCTTCAGCAAGAAAAACGGTATCGGGATACTCTCCGGTAATCTCGTTGATCGCCCAGTCCCAGAAAAGAAACGCCTTGGTGTGCGGATTGTCAATCCTGAATATCCTGACCCCTTTCTCAAGCCAGAAAAGCAAAACGCTTTTCAGCTCTATCCAGAGATTTTCCCAGTCCTCCGTCTCGAAATCAAGAGGAAGAATATCCTCATACCTTTTCGGCGGGTTCTCTGCGAACTGAACAGTACCGTCAGGTCGCCATTTAAACCATTGCGGGTGCTCTTTCACATAGGGATGATCGGGTGAACACTGGAAGGCGATATCCAGAGCTACAGAGATACCTTGAGCTTCCGCTTCCCGGACAAACTCCTCGAAATCTTCTATGGTGCCCAGTTCAGGATGAACCGACGTATGCCCCCCATCGCTGCTGCCAATTGCCCAGCAACTCCCTGGATCATCAGGCCCTGCAACAAGAGCGTTGTTCTTTCCTTTACGCTTTGTTACACCGACCGGATGAATCGGAGGAAGATAGACAACATCAAATCCCATACGGGCAATGAGAGGGAGTAGGCGTTTACACTCACTGAACGTTCCGTGTCTGCCCGGCTTCTCAGCCCACGAACGGGGAAAAAATTCATACCAGGCACTGAACCCGGCCTTTTTCTGGTCAACCCTGACCTTGAGAACCCTGCTATACTGTGTTGCCGACTCCTTATCCGGGCTGGACTGCATAAGCCCGTCAAGCTCATCGGACAAGGCCGCCGAAGCAGCTTCATCGGCATTCCCCGAAGTCATCACAGAAATCAGGGCCCTCATCTTTGCACTATCACTCTTTGATGCTCGCTCAGCCGCTTTTTCAACGATGCCCGCGCCAATACGAAATGCAAGGGAAACATCCTGACCCGCCTCGATTTTTTTTATCAGCCCTCGCCTCCATGTCTGAAAATGATCGATCCACGCCTCGATAGTGAACTCATAGTTCCCGGGCTCGCCAACAGCGAACTCTCCCTCCCAGCCGTCATTGAAAAGCGCTCTCATGGGAGAACGTTTCCAGACTCTGGCCGATGCTGACCGGTAGCAGATCTCGGCGCTGATAACGTCAGCACCGTCTGTAAAAATATCAGCCTCCACTCGAACTGTTTCTCCCGGAACTCTCTTCACCGGGTATTGCCCGCCGTCTATCTTAGGTGACACGCGATCGATGATGACACGCCTCCTGCCGTCGAATTTCCGGTTACTGAATAGCGGTTTATGCTGGTAAAATGTGTGATTCATATGTATAATGGTATTGAGGTTTTCACCTGATGCAAAATAGGGAAAAGATGCGGTTGCATGATGTGAAAAAATTGATTTTTTGTTTCACTCACCAGTTAATCCCGAAAACCTCCGAAACAGAGGGGCTTAAAGACATTTTACAACGACAGGAAGAAAGGAAATACCATGTTTGAAGGAGCAAAAGAACGTCTGCACGAGATACACCACCGCATAGAACAGTTACGGGGGTATCTTTGACGTTGACGAACGTTTGCACAAAATTGGTGAACTTGAACAGATTACTGCGGAGCAAAACTTCTGGGAAAACCAGCAGGAAGCCAACAAGATCGTAAAAGAGATCAACGACCATAAACTATGGACTGAAGGATTTCTCACGCTTGAAAAAGAAACCGCTGACCTCAGGGAAGAACTGGAAATCGCCGAAGAACTGGGGGAAGAGTCACTTGCGGAAGAAATAGACTCACGCATCGATTCGATCGAGCAGAAAATCGGTGAGATCGAATTCAAAAACATGCTCTCCGGTAAAGACGATCCCGGCAACGCGCTGCTCACTATCAATGCCGGCGCTGGCGGCACCGAAGCACAGGACTGGGCGGAGATGCTCTACCGCATGTACCTGCGCTGGGCGGAACGTAAAGGGTTCAAGATTTTCACCGATGACTATCAGGAAGGCGATGGCGCAGGCATAAAAACCGCGACGCTTGAGATTCAGGGCCCCTATGCATACGGTTACCTGAAAGCTGAAAACGGCGTCCATCGGCTGGTAAGAGTCTCTCCCTTCGATTCGAACGCTCGCCGCCACACCTCGTTTGCCAGTGTTTACTCCTACCCGGAAGCGCCTCCCGATGCTGAAATAGAGATTCGAAAGGAGGACCTTGAACTTTCCACCTTCCGCAGCGGCGGCAAAGGGGGACAGAACGTCAACAAGGTTGAAACAGCCGTACGCATCAAGCATATCCCTTCAGGGATTGTCGTCTCCTGCCAACAGGAGCGCTCGCAGTTCCAGAACCGTGAACGGGCGACAAAAATGCTGCGGGCACAGCTCTACAAAAAGCAGCGTGAGGAGGAAGAGGCAAGAAAACAGGCCGTTGAGGGCACGAAGAAAAAAATCGAATGGGGCAGCCAGATCCGCAGTTATGTTATGGATGACAGAAGGATCAAGGACCATAGAACAAATTATGAACGGCACGACATCGAGACCGTGCTTGACGGCGATATCGACGATTTTATAGAAAAATATCTTTCGGAATTCACAAACTGATTCCAGAACCCAATCACATAACGCTATTAACGATTCACAACCGACCCCTCTAAGGTCCAGAAGACCGAGCAAACGTGCTGTTGTAGACGGCACCTTGAGATTCGGCGTGCTGACCGATGTCCACTATGGAAACGGCGACCGGGACTCGGAAACACGAGACCTGCACGGCTGTTTTGATTTCTGGGATAACAACAGTGTGGATTTCACCGTCCAGCTGGGCGATCTGATTGAAGGCAAAGGGCCCGAAGCGGAAGAAAATCTCGCCGGAGTCGCAGCCGTACTCAGGAAATACCCCGGCACGCTCTACCATGTTGCAGGCAACCACTGCCTGGGCGCTCCGCTTGAGAACTACCTGAAAGAAACCGGGCTTGATTCGCCCTACTACACCTTCAGCAAAAAGGGAATACGGTTTATCGTGCTGCACGGTATGGATATCAATCCGGAAACCATACCCAAATCAGATACTGACCGGTCAAGGAAAAACCTCCTGATGAGCGATCCCTGGGCAACCCTCTACTGCGGAGCGATCGGTCAGCAGCAGATCAACTGGCTGGTACAGCAACTCGACGAATCGAAGCGGCAAGGTGAAGCAGCGATACTCTTCTGCCATTTTCCGCTCCTGAAGGAAAGCTCCGACAAACCCCACGGACTGCTGTGGAACCATGACGAAGTCACCGATGTGCTCCGTCGCTACAGAAACATCATCGCCTGTATCACCGGGCATCTGCACCGGAGCGCGTACGTTGAGCGCTACGGCATACACTTCCTGACGATGCCGCCTTTCGTAAAACGGAATGACCCTGCGAACTACTCCTGCGGCATGATTGAACTCGACAATACTTTTCTGACCGTTAGCGACCAGAACATGAACCTGCTGCATAAACTGAAAATCACCTGACCAGTCCATGACACGCCGCCATCTCACCATCGTTGTTCTGCTCCTCCTCTGTTCCCTGTTGAACACGGGATCAGACGCGGCAGAAAGCAACAAACCAGACCTGGCTCTTGACGCGACAACAAAGAAGCAGGGAGCGTTCTTTGTCGCGACGGTCAACGGAAGTTCCTCCCGGCCTGATCTCTGGTTCAACGGCGAAAGCTTCGCCATGTTCCGGCAGAACGACGGCAGCTACCGCGCGCTCGTCCCGGTTGAAAACATGCTGAAGCCCGGCAGTTATGCCCTGCTGGCGAAATCGAACGGCTGGAAAGAAAAAATACCGGTAGAGGTCACTTCGAACAACCTGCCCGTACAGAAAATATGGCTCGATAAGAAAACCAACAGCCTGAAAGCCACAAAAGAGGAAAAAGCGCAGGTGAAAGCCGCATTGAGAACCGTCAGCGAGAGCAAGCTCTGGTCGGACCTGTTCAGCTACCCGTCACAGGGAAGAAAATCCAGTCCCTTCGGCGTTACACGCTCGTACAACGGCGCGCCGGTATCGAGCTACCACAAGGGAATAGACATCGCCGTCCCTCAGGGAACGCCCGTCCTCTGTCCGGCAAAAGGACAAATCGTGCTTACCGGCTATGAGGCAGAACGATTTCACGTACACGGCAACACGGTCATCATTGACCACGGCCAGGGACTGACCTCGATCTACATGCACCTGCACACGATTACAGTGAAGACAGGGGACTATGTCGAAAAAGGGCAACAAATCGGAACAGTCGGCAGCACAGGCATCTCCACCGGCGCCCACCTCCACTGGGGGGTTTATTTATACGGCACAAGTGTGGATCCGGAGTTGTTTGTGAGGGAAGAGTACTGACGTAAAGTCAAAAGGAAAAAGGCAAAAATCAAAAACTGAAAGCAGCTGAGTTATTGATGCGTTGAGCTGTTGAATCGTTCAAGAAAAAACAACTGAGCATCAATCCCAACCGCCACATCATGCCGCCCTGTGTAACAAAGCAGGGAAATTAAACTACACCGTTTGTTCCGGAAACCATTCGGAACGGAGTGGGCGAACTGAAGCAATGCGGTCAAAATCCGCGTCTTTGTGAAGAAGAATGGCATCGTGTTCCAAGGCAATCTGCGCTATGCAGCAATCTACTGAGCTCCGCACTGTTATCCCCTTTCTTCTCAGTTCGAAAAATATCCGCGCTGCATCAGACCACGTTCTTTCCGTCGCTTCAAGATAGAGCTGTGATGAAAGATGTCCGTCCAGCAGCTTCCAGTCCTCCTCGCTTTTAGCTCCTTGTAACAGCTCAAGCTGCGTAAGTCGGCATAAAACAGATGTTTCGCCATGAGTCTTTCTTTCAAAGGCATGAACAACATCCCCTGTCCGGTCCCTCAAGAGATCTATCCAAACAGAAGTATCAACAAGAATCATTCCCTGACCTGTCTCATTTTTTTGTAATCAAAATCCTCATAAAACTCAACCTTCCCTGCAAGTTCCGTCAGATCTTTCCGTTTTTTCAAGCGGATCAGAACTTCCAACGCTTCCTCCACCAGCGCCTTTTTGGTTTTCGCGTCACTTACGGAAAAGGCTTCGCGGAGAAGTTTGTCATCAATAACAATATTCGTTCTCATATCCGATATCCTGCCTCATTCTTATCAATTGAAACCAACATTAATGTGTATACAATACACACAAACTATACCTTTCAAATGAAAATTGCAATCACAGATTCACATTGTGGTGATAGTAGGCGAGGCTACGTTTGAACAGCACCTCCGGACACGACAGGAGAAACTGTTTTTCACGAGTGCTATGCAGACTCGTTACTTTCTTCTTCGGAAGGAGTTGAAAAGTCAGGAAGGTCGGGAATGATGTTGTCGATCACCCGGACAGCTCCGACGAAACGCTTTGCGAAATAGTTCTGCTGTAGCCGGTCTTCCGTAACGCCTCTTGATACCGAAGCGTGTATGAAGGTACCGTTGCCAATGAAGATGCCGACGTGGTTGATGCTTTTCCCGCGTGTGTTGAAAAACACCAGATCGCCAGGCCTGAGTTCATCACGCTCGACTTTTTCCCCGATCGAAGCCATTTCAATCGATGTCCGGGGAAGCCGCATACTGAACACCCGTTCATACATGAACTTCACAAAACCCGAACAGTCGAACCCATCAGGCGTCTGCCCGCCCCAGCGGTACCTGACCCCGAAGAACTGTCTGACGTCATTGAAAAAACTGCTCATTGAATATGCTGGCTTTTCCAGCTCCTGCTCTACGACAGACTTGTTGGGCGTAATCGAAGCGAATGATTCGGACGGAACGGCAACGGAGAGGAAAAAGGAAAAACAGATCAGAAACAACGAAGCATGCATACGGCGCGCTTTACCCGAAACGGCACGAAGCCGGCAGAAAACATGTCGGTGCAACATAGACAGGATCGCTTCTGTTGTCGAAAACCAATACGCAGGAGGGAAAGCCGATAAGTTTTGAATTTAGCAGTTTTTTCGCTCTACATCCAAAATTCGGAATGAAATAACTGTAGCGGGAGTCTTTTTATCACAACAAAAGGCCGCACCGTTAAACAACGAGCCTCACGATCATATACAAGGCACAACGAGTCCTTGTGTGCTAACTTTCAGGCCTCGTGATAGATGCCGTTACCCTTTTAGGATCTATTACATCTTCACCTTTACATAACGATTTATGTAAAGATAGTTTACTTCCGGATCAAGCCCCCCAAATCCCCAGGTAGTCCTTTTACAATATGATATCCTTTCAGATTCACCTAATAAACAACGCCCCTGCTCTGGCTATTAAGCAACCTCTCATCACCAATAACTGTTTATAACTTTCATAAAATGAAAGTATCTTACACTAATGCAAACGCTGATCGAACAGATTACCAACGCTGGACTGGGAGATCGCGTTGTCACAGAAGCACAGCTGTCTCGCCTGCTTGATGGCACTCCGCAACGCCGGTACAACCTGGTTAATCGCGCACTGCATTGCGGGGATCTGCTGCGTTTGCGACGTGGCCGTTACCTGCTCTCATCTGCCGTAAAGCAGAGTAAAGTACATCCTTTTGTGCTGGCTCAGGCACTGCAGCCGGGATCGTACATCTCATTCGAAACAGCGCTCAGTTTTCATGGATGGATTCCGGAATCGACACCGATCACCATGTCTGTCACGCCGAATCGACGACGTCAGACTCTCGACATTCCGAAATTCGGTCAATTCCTGTATTACCCGTTAGCGTTGAACACGGGCTGGTTTCTGGAAAACGTCGATCGAGATACTTTTGCCGGACAGAGCTGTCTGATAGCACAGCCGTCACGAGCTTTACTGGATATTTTCTGCCTGCGGAAGCTTGATTTTCCAGGCCTCAGGAGCCTGACCGAAGGCATGCGCATCGACGAGTACGAACTCGCCACTATTGGTATTGACGATCTTGAACGGTTACGCCCGGTCTATCAGCATAAACGCATGGACACATGCATCTCTGCCCTACAAAGGGAACTGATACAATGATCGATATTCTACACAAACGACTGGAGCGTTATTCCGCCTCTGATGCAAAACAAGAGGAGCAGGCACTCAAGGAAATCTTGCAGGAAGTGGCGCTTTACGGGTTATGGCGTGCCGACTTTTTTGAGATCGCTGCCTTTCAGGGAGGCACCTGTCTGCGTATTCTGCATGGGCTGCCTCGTTTTTCAGAAGATCTTGACTTCATTCTGCGCACCCCTGACAAGGAGTTCCGATGGAATCCATTTTTCGACACCCTTGAAATAGTAATGGCTGAATTCGGCATCCGCTGTGAACTTGTTGACCGCGGTAATATGGATCGGACTGTCCGTCAAGCGTTATTGAAGGATGATTCCTTTGCCGGTCAGCTCAACCTTTCATTTTTCGGCGGCCAAAACAGACGCAAATTGAAGGTCAAACTCGAAATCGACACGCAACCGCCTGAAGGCTCTGAATTTGAGTACCGTTATCTCGATTTTCCTCTCGACTTTGAACTCAGCGCCAAGACGCTGTCGAGCAACTTCTCGCTCAAAACTCATGCTCTGCTTTGCAGACCTTATATCAAAGGCCGAAACTGGTTCGATTTCGGTTGGTATGTTACCCAGGACGTCGCGCCAAATCTGTTGCTCCTTGAAAACGCACTCCAGCAATACGGCCCGTGGTCGGGAAAATCCCTGCCCATCGATAAAGAGTGGCTCAATAAAGCATTGAGCGACAAGATCGGTTCCATCGACTGGTCGAAAGCCGCACAGGATGTCGCCCCGTTCCTGCCACCTGTCTTCCAGCAAAGTATCAAGGTGTGGAGCCGTCAATTCTTCGCTGAAAAACTCGCAACATTATTGAAAAAACTTCAATAAAACTTGACGCAGCGATTGCAGTCGATCTGTGATATCAATTTTGGATACGGATGTCCCGAAGTCCAATACTGCTCTGCGCGATTCCCCTGACGATGACATGGTGCAAGTGCTCATTGCGCGTCAAGTCTCAGGCCTCGTAATAGATGCCGTCATCCATTGAGCCTCTAGCACTGCAACTCCTTTTCACCTTGCATCCTCCTCCATCAATGAGTAGCTTTTAATAGGCAGGCACAACAACCTGATCTGTCAGTTACTTTCAGTACCCCGTTTTCAGCAGATGCATGCCGTTCACAGAACGACACGAATTTCCCTCAAGGGCATCTCTGTTTATTGTCGTGAGCGATTCAAGTGCAAGGCGAGCGGAGCGCAGAAACCAGAGTGTACACACAGTACATGAGGATTTCGAGCACCTCTCAACGAAGCAAATGCATCGCGGAACAAATACAATAGAGGAGCCCTCAAGAAACCATAACTTTTCAGGAGGTATCATGGCAGAAGAAAAGCAGTCATTGATTCACACAGCCAAAGACGCTTTGGTCGTTGTCCGGGAGGCGATGATCGTCCTCATTGTCCTGCTCCTGTTTCTCTCGCCGTCACTGATCAACGAAACCATGATCAAAGCCGGGTTTACGAAAGCCTCGTTTTTCGGCGGCACCTTTGAATGGGAAAAACAGCTCAAAGAATCCAGGGCGCAAGTCGAAAAAGCAAATCAGGATCTTGCCGGGGTTCAGGAAAAATTTGTGCTGGTTGCGACAGAGCTGGAGTCGATCAAAGAGGCTGCGCCCCTGGACGAAAAAGCGCGGATCGATAATCTGACGAGGGAGATCATGCTTTCGAGTGCGAAAACAGAGGCCATCCAGAGCGAACTCTCGCTGACCATCGAAAAACAGGACAACATCCTGCAGAAAATCCGTCAGCTTCCCTCCCGACAAGTTCGCGAACCGAGCCGCTGACACCGAAACATTCGGCAAACCATAAAAAAAGTCGGGGGCGCTGTCAATTAGCTGAAGCAGAACCAACAGAAGCTGAGAACACAGTTCTAAAAAACCTGCCGGTTACACGAAGGTTCTTTTTCAAAAGGAAAAAAACGGGCGGCCACAGGGGGCCGCCCCTACGGGGAAAGTCGGAGAAAACCTATTCATCACAAAAAAAAACAATCCAGTCAGCCCCTCTCTCAGCGTTCGTGAAACAGGGTGAACTTATGCATGCTCGATGTCCAGCATATGCGCGGGAGATTGCTGACGGCGATACCGAGTTTGTCGTAGGAAAAGGCAAGCATCAGTTCATCGGACGCGAGGCCGAGACCGGCGTTGCCGCCGGTGTCACCGAGGGTAAAGGTCGGCTTTCCGGTTTTCACCACGTAGCTCGAAACCATCTAGCACGTCGATCCTCCAGAGATGCCGTGAACCGGTTCGCCGCTGTCGAATCCGTAAGCCCTCATAATATGCTGTCCCTGGTAAGGCTTGCAGACGATCAGCACCACGTCCGGTCGCAACGCGTCATCGTTCATGGCTGCAAGCGGCCCGATGATCTCTGCTTCGAACTCGCCATCTTCAAAAGGCATGGTCAAAGACAGGGAGCATCGAAGAGCGTCCATGTTCCCGAACAGCTTTCCGTCTCCGATCATGAATTTCTCCGCGGCCTCGATCGGCATAAGGCTTCCGAACCCTGCCGATATGGCACCGCCGCCACAGTTCTGCTGGTCTTTGGTCGTGTAGAAAGGCCCCGCACCCCTGAGGCAGTCGCCCCACATCGCACACGGAAACGATTTCGGAGCGGTTTGCCCTGAAGAGGCCCCGAATTTTTTCGCCCCTTCCGGCAGGTCGCCAAGCGAAGCGACGAACTTGACCGCTATCGGGTTGTAGGAAAGACCTTCGCTCTCGACGAGTGTTTGCGACAATTGTTCTGGAGTCATGGATCATCATATTTTGCAAGATTTCCGGCGCATCATGTCATAAACCCCGAGCTCCCTCAATCAACCAGCATATCGTTTTTCTCTACATCATTCAATACTTCCATTAACCGCCGCTTGGCCTTATGCCGAGTACGCAATTCAACAAGCATCGCACTCCATTCATCCCGACGTTTGTTCTGCCAATAGACGTTGTACATCTTGCGAAGATATTTGGCAGCTTCCTGGTAAGCATGAGTCTTGACCTCACCGATCAGATTGTCAACGGTAATCCTCCATATCTTCAGGGAAATATCCGGATGACTCTTCGATACAGCCTGAGCTACCTTTTCACTGATATCCCGTCCGCAAATACTCGTCTTACAAAGCTCCTTGTACAGAGCGACAACATCGTCATTTCGCTTCTCAAGAATGGCAATCTCAATCAGTAACAACCGATTTTGGGATAACCTGTACCTTTTTTGTTCAAGGGGTTTCGGATGTCCAACCTCAGGCTGAGGCAAAACCCATGCCCCGGTCTTCATACCAGAAACAAACGGCTGATTTCCGCTCTGCAGATAACCGATGGCAGCTTCGCGCACGACTGACCAGAGACCGATCTTCTCCGCCGCCAGACACAAATCCTTGAATGTTCCCACTGAGGGGGACTCAAAAAAATCCTGTGCACGGTATGCCGCCACAAGGTCTGATTTCCCCTCCTTTTCTGCAACTTCCCGTAAACGTCTCTGCAAAACACAAGCAATCCCAACTGCATGTTCGATTGTCTTGCCGTATCCCTCGATACACCAATACCGCGCACGTTCGAACTCACCGGAATCAAGTAAATAATCGACAAGAGTTTCATAATCCCAACAAGGTTCCGCTTCCCGCTCCAGGAGAGGAATCACCTTTTCTGTCTCTTTACCTCGCTGATAAGCCTCCTTCAACTGAGCCATAACAGTACGACGCCGAAATTTATCGCGCCACTTGTCCGGCCGGGGAACAGGCATCAGCCTCAGCCTCTCTTCGAGAACATGGGCGAGTTCACGCCAATGCAGAATGGTGTAGCGTGCATCATCGAGAAGCCAGTCCGATTCATAGAGCATATCGAATTGATCTTCTCGTATACGATCGAACAGCCAAACCAGTTGTTCCACTCGCGACAGCTTGGTATCGGGAAGCGCCTTCAGGACGATCTTCATGCAGAATGCAATCTCGCTGGCGGTCTCTCCCTCATCATTGGAATTTTCCACCTGTTTGTTACCTCTCTCCCACAGTTTTTCGCCCAGATTGAAAACTGCATCTGCATGCCCCCCATCGAGCAAAGCCTGCAACCGCTGTTGAACATTGGTATAATCAGGAAGTTGTTCATAGTCATCCCAGTGACTCGTCCAGGCATCGATGGCTGTGAGGTCACGAATCTCTTTACGCAGAGAACGGACAAGCTTGTCGATTTTCCCTGTCGCCATCTGATCCCTTTCACGAAGCCACCTGGTCACTGCAGGAAAATCCCGGGAAAGCCCGGCAACGATCACCAGAAGCTCATCCCGGCTTTTCCTTTCAAGCATCGACCAGATCTCCGTTGGCACCCCGTCGCGCTTTTTGGCCGAGGCGCTCCCTCCATCGCAATCATCTGCATCATCCGGCTTACCTGCCAGAGAATCATAGAACTCCAGATAAAGATCATCTTCCGGATCAAGCAGAGGCATCTCCTGTTTCTTCCTTACCTGCTCAGAAGCAGCCAGCAGAACCGCCACAACATGCTTGCATGCACCTCCATAATCATAGGGACAGGTGCAGGTGTATTTGAAATCCCGTTTTCCATCACGCCTCACCGTTGTCACATACTCTTCGCTACCCGAAACCCATGCGGCAATCCACCCATCTTCGGTGCGTGAGAGTTCTGAAACGAAATCAACATAACTTTTGCCGCGAGAATAGATCGTACTACCAACCCAGTCAATAAGCTCCTCTTCGGAAAGTCCTTTCAGCATAGTTCTTATCGATTTCATACAACAACACGTTTAAATCCCGCTATCAGATTTGATTTTGCCTGCAACAAGAACACTTCGGGACGCTATACCCACGTGTAACTCGAATGCTGTTACAGCTAATGAAGAACAACCCTCTCACTGCCCGTTTGTGATCTTTGGCATCGGTTCTGTAGTCAGGATTAAGGTCTATATGAAAGAGACAATCACATCTACAGAATATCCGGCGTTCCTCTTGCCGCATGCCATACTCTTACGATCTCGATGAGTTGTTTATCATTGTCGAGTCTATACACAATCCGGCAGGGCTTGCGAATCACTTCACGAATAAGCGGCTCGTTGAACTCAGGCACGACACGACCGGATTCAGGAAAATCAGCCAACCGTTCTACCGTCTGAAACAGACTCTTGACAAACCGTTTTGCTGCCGAAGGACTGTCCTCTGCTATGAAGGTTGTGAGATCCTTGAGATCATATTTGGCAGACGGTGACCAGATCAGTTGGAAAGCCATTCCTTGAACTCTTCTTTGATCTCTTCATGAGAAATTCCCTTGCCTTCATCGAGTTCACGAAGCCCTTTTCGAATGCCGGAAATAAAGTTAATCCTCTCCTGAATATCTTCCCATGTCGCATCTTCCGGGAGATCCTGAATGTTCCTTATGGCAATTTCCTTTGTAGTCATTTTTACTCCACATTTTGACATCCTAACACCACGTTGTTCAATAGTTTCAGAAACTCTCCATCTATTGAAAATCAGCATGCCCCTGAATTACTCAATCTTTTCTCAAGATACGCAATACTCCGTTTTTCCAAACGACGCCTCCTATTTCGCACTAACCATCTCCTCCACCCGTTCTGAAGCCAGTGCTTCACCTTGATTTCACGACAGTTCCTTTCCGTGTAACCAAAACGGGCGGCCACAGGGGGCCGCCCCTACGCGAAAGTCGGGAACATCAAACAAACGCATTGCACAAAAAATACTATTCAGTCATTGGGAGCAGTTGAGCCGTAACAACAATATCTCACTTCTATATCATCAATCAGACCAAGCCGTAACAGCATAAAGCATTTAGATATTCATCGGCGGAGGAAGGTAAACAGAAGGCTACTCAAGTATCATTTCAGCACTTGGTTTGCTGAGAGCGATCGTCACCTTGACAGTTTCATCTTTCAGTGCAAGCTCTTCTGGGGATGGAAGAAAAGCATATCAATCATTGAGGAGACCTAATACGTCCTTTGGGGATTTCTTGACAAGATTCAGCAACACCAGTGCCGGACCTTGAGGCTTACGATCTCCTCGCTCCCAATGCCGCAACGTAGCGACACTGATACCAAAAGCAGCGGCAAACTCAATCTGAGTCAACATTGTTTTTTGTCGTATGCTTTTCACATTGACCGGCTCTGGCCGGAATTCTTTCACCTTGACTTTCTTGCCTTCAGAATATTGAACCGCCTCTTCCAGTCCTTTCTTTATGCTCTCAAATGTACTACCCATTTTCACCTCTATAGTTTTGAATCAATAGCTTTGTCAACCCAGCCAGCTCATTACGCTCAGCTTTCATGAGGTTATCCCGCTTACTTTTACTGAACGCTGTCAATAGAAAAAGTGGCATTGAAGGATTGTAGTAAAAGTATACAACACGAACACTCCCGCTTTTGCCTTTATTCCTTGTCGCCCACCTCAGCTTTCGAACCCCGCCTGTTCCTTGTATGAGAACTCCAGCAGACGGATTCGTAGCAAGAAAGGATAATAGCAAATCATGCTCCTCTGAACTGAGAAGCTTTTCAGACTTTCTGATGAATTCCGGCAGCTCAACAGTGGTTATATTCATTAACCAATATAATCCATTGGATTACATTTATCAAGGGAACTGATCCATCAGATATTGGAGATCCAGGACGTTGATCCTTAAGCAAAAACCGATGTAACCCGGGCGCAAGACTCGAAAAAGCTTGTTGATTTCACGAAAGTCCCTTTCCATATAACGAAAGCGGACGGCCACAGGGGGCCGCCCCTACGGGGGATAATTACATAAAAGTCTGGGACATACAATTCATAGCGCAAACATACTATCCAATCAGCCCCTCTGTCAGCGTTCATGAATAATGGGATGCTTGTGCATACTCGATGTCCGGCATATCCGTGGGAGATTGTCGACGGCTCTACCGAGTTTGTCGTATAGGAAGGTAAGTATCATTTCATCGGGAGTAGAGGACATTAGACAGCACAACAGCTTATGACTTATCACTATATCACATTTTCCACGTATTGAACAGCAATGCCCCCTACTTCCCTCAAAGAAACCTATGGAATATCACTCCACTGTTCGATTTGAGGTGCTGGTTTGACTGTTTTGCGGAGAGCAGGCGGTGCAGCAGCCTCTTCTTTCTGTGCTTTCTCAGTACGAAGGGCCTGCAGGTGACGACCTTCGCTGTTTGCCGTGTTGATGAGCAGCATCAGGCGAACCCAATAGATTCCAAAACCAAGGAATCCAAGATACTCTACCCAGAATATCCAGCTAATTCCCGGGAAATAGTCAGTGAATGGTTTGTGAAACAGGAACGTGACAATTCCAATTGTCATCAAAACCAAAGGAATTATCTTAATCCCGCGCAACCTCTTCAACCATATTTGCGGACTGGTAAAACTATTCAGTACCTCCTTGAGCTTAGGGCCTCCTCCATACAATACGGAAGCTACTGCGGAGAGGTAGAGAAGCCCGGCTGAGGGCAGGTGCAGGACCGGAAGAAGTCCAGGCTGACAGTAAGGGTGACCGGACACAGAGCAAGGCATAGGAAACAGCGCGACGCCAAACGCAAAAAGGCCGGCAAAGTTATGAATTCTGTTGTCATTCTCGTCAAGCCCACGATATGAAAAGAGAACCCCGCCAAGAAAGGTTAAGAACATAACGAAAAGCGTTCGGGGCACGCCTCCGTCTTTGACAACGAAATAGTAGTCGCTGAGAGAGTCCTGAAGTGAGTGACCTGAAAGAAATCCGGATAATGCTGTAAGCAGAGGCATCCCGACCAGCGCCGCTCCAGCCAAAAAGCGAAGACGGCGATACGTCTTGCCTATACTCTGGTCTGCAAAGCCGTGACTCGTATCCATTTCATCCTCCTTTTGAGTCCGTTGATGTGACGAGCGTATATATCGATTCGAAGCTTTTGAAAGCCAGCATAAATATACTGTATTTATACTTAAATTCAAACGATAGCAAGGAGTCAGCTTTCCTGGTCGTTGATCCGTAACAACAATAACTCAAAACATTGCAACCAATCAGAAAATACAATAGCGCAATAAATCACAAACATTTCCAGATTACGCGATGCGCCATTTGCGATGTAGTCATAGATCTAAAAAATTCGTTGTCGGCTACAATCGTCTTAGCGCAGCACCTCCAGGGGAGATGATGCAGCATCGATCTCGTGAAATTCCGGAGAGGCAGTGAAAAAGATAGTATTGCCAGACTTGCCGGTACCGGCAATCGGCATGTTTTCGTTGAAAGCGACGGTTACCGTCAAGGTGCATCTGTCCGGTTCAAGGAAATTTCACGGCGTCATGCTTTTTTGCGCCGGATGCAAGCTCCCTGCGTCTCTATCTCTTCCTGTTGTAAAAGCGCGACGCGCCGTCCAGAACATCCCAGTTGCTTTCCCGAAAGATAGACCGGCAGCTGTTCACGGTTTCACCTCTTCCTTCCTCTGTCTTTTCCTCGATATCCCGGGGATTGGCGCCGACTTCCGCCCAGAAGAGATTCGCTCCGGCGATCGCCCCGAGCGTACAGGGCTCGTGCGTGCAGTTGCCCGTGACGGAATCGGGCATCCCGAGACGGGTGACGGCAACAATCTGGGCCATGCGCAACTCGCTGATCACTCCGCGTTTTGCCATCGCCGTTCCGGGGATGGGGATACGCCGGGCGGCGCCGCTGAATGAAGGGTCGAAGGACGCCGTGAATGCGATCATCTCAGCCAGTTCCTCGTTCGTGTGCTCCGGACCTACAGGTTCGACGCATGTTCCGACTTCGAGCCCGGCTTCCTGAAAGTTCCGGATACTCTCTTTCCTCTTCTCCGGCGAAAGGGTACTGTCCGTTCCCTCACGCAACCGGAGAGCGTGGTACACGCCTGAAAAGCCCGCGTCCTTGAGCCTCTTCGCGTTCTTCAGCGTCTGGTCGCCGACATTGGCGACCAATGTCGTTTCCAGGTTCAGGTTCCTTCTGATTTCCCCGGCCGCCTCGATGAATCGCTCAAACGGATAACCGGCTGTGGACATCATGAACACCGCATTCGCGCCGTCTTCCTCGAACTGGCGGGCATAGGAGACGGCCTGTTCCACGGATAGCTCCGTCGCTTCGTGAAAGACATCGTTGATCTTCGCGAAGGAACAGAAAAGACAGTCACAGGAACACGGAGCGAGATTAAGAGCGAACTGCGCGTGAACTTCCGCCTTGCCGTCTGAAAGCTCTTTTGAAAGACGATTCGCTTCAGCCATGATCATGTATGCTTCGGCGGAATCCAGCGGTAAACCGAGCAGAAAGACAAGCTCTTCCCGGGAGAGCACATCGCCTGAACACCTCTTTTTCAGTATTTCCTCTATATGCATATGCTATACATCGTTTTGTAATAGGTGATGGTCATCGAGCATCACTGATTGTCTGTACGACAGATTTTCTGAACAACTCCTTAAAATAGCGCATTCCTCCCGGCATTAAAACAATCACCATTCCCAACCTTACCCATCCTCACGCCAACAGCTTCTCAAGCACATCGACAATCCTTTGGGAGGCGGCACCGTCCCATTTTTCAGGGATCTTTGCATGTTTGCTTATGTCTCCTCCGGCAGCTTCGTTGATACTCTGAAGAATATCCTCTTCCCTGTCTCCGACAAGAATGTTGGTACCAATCTCGATGGTAGCCGGACTGGGCGTTTCGTCAAGCATGGTAAGACAGGGTACTTTCATAACGGTTGACTCCGTCTGGACAGCGCTGGAATCGGTCAGGATGAAGGAAGCATCCTTCACAAGCCGCAGCAGCTCGACATAGCCTGCCGATGGCCTGACCTGAACACCAGAAACCATGGTAAATGCAGGCTCCATCTCATGCTGCTTCAAAACCGCTGCAACTTCGGGATCAAGCAGCATCAATACCTGCTGTTTCCCGGCCAGAACGTTTACCAGACGCTCAATTTTCTTGAGGATTTCCAGATCGTCCAGTGTAGCCGCACGGTCGAGAAGAACCAGCGCATACTTTTTGGGTTCCACTCCACTGTCGTCTACAACCGTTGAATCGTTTGCCCTGCTGATGACAGCGGCAAGACTGTCAATAGCCACCTCACCGACAAAGAAGACCCTCTCCTCGTCGAACCCTTCATTGATGAGGTTATACTCACCGCTGTGCTCACTGACAAAGAGAATATCGGAAACCGAATCAATAAGCTTTCTGTTGATTTCCGCGGGCGAACGTCGATTGTAGTCCCGCATTCCGGCCCCGACAGTTGCAACAGGGAGACTGAGCTTTGCTGCCGCGAGAGCGGCTGCGAGAGCAACATCGTCATCTCCTCCGACAACGGCAAGATCAGGTTGTTCTGTAAGCAGAAGGGATTCAAAAGCTTTCATCGCCGATGCGGTTCGTCCGACGGGCGTATCGCCTGAAGTTTCGATCGGAATAACCTTCTCTGCGATCCCGAACAGATCGGCAAGGTTTTCACCTGACTGTTCACCTTCCGGCAGCGGCATACCGGCGGCCAACACCGGCTCAAAACCGGCATATTCCTGCAACGCGTTGTATAGAGGCAGCACCTTCAATAAACCTTGACGATCTCCGGAAGCTAAAAGAATCTTTTTCACGAGATAAATCTTTTTACATTAGTTCAAACACATCCATCCCTATACAGACACACGATCATGATGAAGGGAATCACTACACTTGCGCGCATACTGCTCCTACTCATACTCTTTCCGGCATTCGACGCTCTTTCGGGACTGAACCATAATACAGCCTGCGCGGAGAAAATGAAAATTATTTTACAGCAGGCCGACAGACTGCAGGGCGGCGAAAAGCGCTCCCCGACAGGAAACATCGAACCGGTTCGCTCCGTGTCGGGCAATGTTGTGTTTCTTCATGAAAACATGCTGCTGAACTGTGACAAAGCCACCGAGTTTCTCGAAAGCAGTATCGTGGAGTTAGAGGGAAACATCTTCATGACCGATCGCGAACTGGAAATCCATTGCGACAAAGCCCTGTACTACACAGAGACAGGCATCGCGAAACTGTCAGGAAATGTGCATGGCAAACTGCGTGAAAACAACCTGATAGCACGTTCAAAACGCGCTCTCATCGATAATCCCGGCAATCAGCTCTGGCTTTTTGATGACGCCGCAGCGTGGCAGGCTGAACGACAACTCACAGGCGACACTATTCTCGTTCAACTAAAAAAGATTGGTGAGAAAAAGAAAGCGGAATCGGTAAAAATCAGCGGAAACGCCTTTTTTGCCGCCAGAGATACGCTCGATATGACCAGACAGCTCTATAACCAGATAAGCGGCAAAACCATACTCATCAAACTCAGCGAAGAGGAGAAGATAACCGGCATAAAGGTGGATTCCCAGGCAAGAAGCCTCTATCACGCTTACGATAATCAGGAGTCTCCCGCCGGAGTGAATTATTCAAGCGGCAATACGATCCTCATGTCATTCCGGGAGGGAGCGCTCAACAGAATAGCGGTTAACGGCAATGTAGAAGGCAAACAGTACCCGAACAAGCTGAGGGGCCGTTCATCAATCAACCTCCCCGGCTTCAGACTGCGCTATAACGACAGGCCGGAATTCAGGTAGAGTAGGTAGTAGGTAGTAGGTAGTAGGTAGTAGGTAGTAGGT
>Ga0272444_10000490_pt1 | contig 41850 bp, 21 predicted proteins | sample SSMForm13_FD_201033 | JGI IMG/M metagenome (GOLD analysis project Ga0272444, IMG submission 201033) | Marine sediment archaeal communities from Little Sippewissett salt marsh, Falmouth, MA, United States - SSM-Form-13 | ecosystem: Environmental > Aquatic > Marine > Wetlands > Sediment ... | reverse complement strand
CACGCAACGGCACTGTGTATGGCAAGGTCGTCATCGGCAGCGACAAGCCCCTCAGGAATCTCAAGGCGGTGGCCGGCGACCTGAAGTCGGACGCCGGCGTCATCCGGTCATCTCAGGTCTCGTTCCTGTATGGTGTCCCGGGAGGCCGCGAACGCCTCCCCCGCGGGGATGGGATTCCTCCTTACCCTCGCGGAACCGTTTTCCTTCACGCTCTGCTCACGGAGCCACTCGAGGAATTCCCGGTGTCCGTAGGGGGCAGCGATCGCAGCCGGGTCAGCGGCGCCGTGGTCCCGCTCTGGGTGCGGGTGAAGGTCCCTGAGGACTGCCGGACCGGCGTGTACAAGGGCGCCGTGACCGTCACCGCTGCGGAGGAATCGCCGGTCAGAGTGCCCGTGCATCTCAAAGTGCTGCCCTGGACCATGCCGGACCCGCAGGACTTCAGGACATGGGTGGAGCTGATCCAGTCGCCGGACACCCTGGCCGTGGAGTACAAGGTGCCGCTCTGGTCGGACGAGCACTTCGACCTCATCGCACGCTCCTTTGAGCTGGTGAGCAACACCGGCGCCCGCAGCCTCTACATTCCGGCCATCGCACACACCAACCTCGGCAACGCCGAGTCGATGATCCGTTGGATCAAAAAGGCCGACGGCACGTACGACTGGGACTTCTCCGTCATGGACCGCTACCTGGACACGGCCGAGAAGCACCTCGGTACGCCCAAGCTCGTGGTGCTCCAGGCCTGGGAAGTCTACATGAACACCCGGGACAGCGCCGGCAAGCGCTTCGGCCGGATACTGGACAAGAACCAGGCGAACACCGGCGGCGCTCCCCTGGTGACGTTCGTCGACGCCGCGGGCAAGACCGAGAATGGCACCATCCCCAAGCTGAGCGATCCTGCCAGCAAACCGATCTGGCAGGCGCTGCTGGCGAAGGTCCGCGACCGGCTGAAGAAGCGCGGGCTTGAGAAGACGCTCACTCTGGGGATGTTCACCGACTCTGTGCCCAACAAGGAGGACACGAAGTTCTTCCTCGACATCGCGCCGGACCTGGGCTGGGTGCAGCAGGGGCACAACGCCTTCCAGCATCTGCACGGCATGGCCGACGTCGACTACACCGCAACCTGGTGGAGCGCGCGCTTTGCCGATGACCTTGTCAACCGCCGTAGCGGCGCGGTAGGCAGGAGGAAACCCAGGGACAATTCCACGACCATGACCAGTCTGCTCGGCTGGAACCGCCCGCGCATGGACGCCTACTACCCCCGGATGGCCAATGAGCAACACCCGGTAAGCTATTGGCGCTTCCTGTGCGAGATCGCGATCACCGGTGACTTCTACAGGGGCATCGGCCGCGTCGGCGCCGACTACTGGCCGGCCATCAAGGGCAGGGGGAACCGGCGGGCAGGCTGGGTGAACGACCGCTTCGTCGAGGTGAGCGGGTACCTGCACAGCCTGCACAGCTACCTTCTGGAACCTCAGCCCGCCGGGCCGACAACCATGAACCGTCTGGTGGCCCTGGAGGAGGGTATCCAGGAGTGCGAGGCCCGCATCACCATCGAAGACGCCCTGGTGAATAAGGAGTTGGCGAAGCGGGCACCGGACCTGGCGAAACGGTGCCAGGAGGCGCTTGACGAAAGGCTCCTGTACATGTGGAAGGGACTTGACGATATGCGGTTTGGTGGCTGGGGTGTCACCGCCTGGCGGTTCCAGGCGGGTGTGTCCGGCCATGCCTGGCTGCTCAACACCGCGCACCAGCTCCGCACGGAGAAGTTGTACACCCTCGCCGGTGAAGTGCAGAAAACCATCGGCGGGTAACGGGGATCGCCCCGACCCGTCTGCAAGGGCAACCGCCCGCCAACCGGCTGCGGTTCCGTGCCGTCGGCCGGCACGGCAGCATCGCGGTTGTCGAACGCTTCATCCGCAGCATGAAAGACGAGTGCACCCGCCGACTGCTCATTCCCATGCGCCGGGACAACTTCCGCCGGTGCCACGGTCTGGCCGAAGGCCAGGCCGTGATACGCTTTCGGAACACCATCATGGCCTGCCTGCGGCAGACCATGGCACCCGGTTGGCGACAGCCACCGTCTGCGCCGCCCTACCAAATCGCTTCACTCGCCCGCTGTCAGCGACTCCATCGTCGCGCCCAACAGCCCTAATCGGAGAAGAATCAGCCGCGTCCGCATCACGGAACATCCCGAAATCGCGTCGTTATCCGCCATAAGCATTCGGCGGACGCCTACAGTCCCCGGAAATCCAGCGCTGATCGTTACTTCCGCTTGCGCCGCGCGGCCAGCGACACCAGCCCGAAAGCCAGCACTGTCATAGTTGCCGGTTCGGGAACAGTCTCCAACGCGGTAAGCGCCATGCCGTTAGAACTCGAACCCATGGAAAACACGGGATCGCCGTTGGGCATCCTTGGTACGATCACGTTCTGGAACTGGGCGTTGATGGAATCACCCATCAGGAATTCGAAAGTGACACCTTCCTCGACCCAGGCTCCCTCAAGCAGAGTGATGAGCAGGTCGCCTTCGAAGGAACCGTCACCGGTGACAATCAGCCGGTCGTACTCGCCCCAGCCCACCTTGCCGACCTCGATCTCAAGAGTCGACGTTTCACTGAGAGTCAGGTTGCCAACACGGACGGTCGCAGGGCTGAGTCCGAAGGAGTACGTGCCGCTGATCACGACGTTGTTCAGTGAGCCAACACCCTTCACGTACCCGGTCAACTCGATCGCACTCGCGCTGTCTCCGGCTATGGCACCGTTGTTGAGGAACGGCGTATTCACGTCGTCTGGAGTGTCCACAACGCCCTCACCGGTTATGCTCCCTCCGAAGTTGAGGACGAGACCGTTGTCGGCCGTGATCGTTCCCGGGAGAGTCCCGTTGCCCAGCGTGGTCAACGATCCGAGGACGGCCTGATCGGCATCTAAGAGCGTGATCGTGTGACGGCCTGCGTGCAACTCCCCCTGGGTCGAGAAGCCACCACCGGAGTCGCTTCTGCCCAATGTCAGGCTGCCGTCGGCGACAATCGTCGAACCCAGCACGGCCGCGACCTTCCCTTGCACTGACCCATGACCCGAGAGACTGTCACCAACACCCAGGGCCACGCCGTTGTCGGCTGAGAGTGTGCCGCCACCCAGCGTCGTTGATTGCCCTAGGCTCGTGAATCCTGCCGAGCGGAGCGTGACCGTGTGGGCCCCCACGTCGAGTACGCCGTCAAGGCTGCAGCCGGCGTAGCTACCGGCATCACCTGCAACGAGATCACCGGAGGGAAGGACCGAGGATCCCGCCGCCGAATAGAATGGACCTTTGATCTCCCCCTCCATGACAAGCACGCCGCCAGTGGGAACGCTCAATTCACGCAGTCCGACGTCCGCCGGGGGTCCGCCCCAGGCACCTCCATCCCCGGTTATTGTTAGCGTTCCGCCCCCTGTCCAGGAAAGAGTTCCACTGTCGCCCACCGCGATGCCCCCCACTGTCAGCGAGGCATTATCGATCCGGACGTGCCCAGAGCCTGAGCCCCTGTCAATCGCCAACCATTCATCCACCGTCACATGCGCTCTGTTCCCTATTTCCAGGGTGCCGTCGCCGTCGTAGCCGACGATCAGTCCTTTCGCAACGTTCCAGGTCGCATCCACCCCGTCAACTCTCGCAAGGCCGAAAGCTGAGAAGGACTCGCCAATAGTGGCCCCGTCATCGCAACGTACGGTTCCCCCCAGTCCCACGTTAAGTGTCCCCCGACTGCGGTCCATGTTGCCGATTCTCAGGTCGTAGCACCAGACCTCCCCGCCAGCCGTGACATTGAGTTCTCCGTTCCCGTAGTAACCAACGACCAAAGGCGACGAACTGGGCACCCAGAAGTTGAAATCCACCTCCTGCCGCGCGTACCACAGAGAGTCTGTCCCGCTGACTGTCACGGTGCCGACGCCGAAGGGACCTCCTCCGACCCATCCGCCCACACTGTCCAGTCGTCCCCCGGACATCACGCTCACCGTGCCCCCGCCGCTGGCCGGGCCGAGGCCGTACTCCGGAGTGGTAATGTCCCCGGGATGAGGGGCATCGTAGCCCCCACCGACGTACAGCCTGCCGTGGATTTGCCACCTGGAGCCTAGGTTCTCAACAACAGCGGAACCGTGACTTCCGCCGTAGCGGCCGAGTACGGCGTGGTTATTCTCCATGACTCCGCCGCCGTCGACCTGCAGGGAGCCCGATCCCTGCTTACCGATCATGATCTCGACCTGGCCCCCAGACTCGCCGTAAGCGCTATACGTGCCCCACATCACGTGCCCGGGGTTCTTGCCGTCATCCGGATCGTCGCTGACCACGAGGCGGCTGCCACCATCAATGGCGGTCAGCAGCCCATCGGCCTCTGGGCACAACTCCTCGCCCTCGACTATGTCCATTATGCCGAGTATTGGTGTGCCGAATTTAATGATGGCTTCATGAGTCATCATATAATTTCCCAAGACCGGAAAGTGTGGATAGGTGCCTGCAAACCAGTTTCCTAAACCTACCCATGTGTCAGGGTCAAGGCCGTATGTTGCGGTGGCCTCTCCGGTCCAGGTGTAGGCCCATTGGGCAGCGGTCGGCGTTGCGGGCACGCTCAAGAAGACCACCACCATCACTGGGGCACATATGCGTTTCGAGAGTCTCAACATTTGCCTCCTCCTTCTCATGGTCTGCATTATCGCAGCAATGCCAAACCGGCCGGGAAAAGGACAACCGCCGAAGGTTCTGGTACCTGCGCCGCCACCTTATCGATCCCAAGGGTCTGGATTCCATAGGCACTAGTCGGGGAACCCAAGGTTACGGTTAGGACAGCAACTTCTGTGCCATACGCACAGACCCACACAGGTGGCTCTGTAAGACTCGCAACTCTGTTGCCAGGCCTACCTTGGCATTATTGAGAAGCTGGGTACTTCTTGACGGTCATGCAAGAACCGTTGGGTGGCTGCATCATCGGTTGTGTCCCGACATCGCCGATAGCCCTGTTGATTCATGCCGACTTACCTGCGACGCTGCTCTGGAATCTGGGGACAGTATCAATCCTGTTCGGCCCGCGTATTGCACCCTGAGGGCGGGGCGGCGGGCGAGGTGTGAGCGACCTGTCACCGATTCCATGCAAGTTCCGGGGACACCATACTTATCTGTCGGTTCTTCGCGGGGCCCGGCCCGGTTTGCCGCGCCCCGCTGCGTGACGTGATGAGGATACCCGGCGGCGACGACGCGTGCAAGTCTGGCCATGACCCGATTCTCGTGCCAGCCGCCTGCCCCGTCAAGAGGGAACGGTACACTGTCCGGGAATCCTCCCGGAAATCTCCTGATACACTGCCCCGGGTAATCCCCGACCTGCTTCTCTGCCCTGCGTGCCAGTCCCCGCATCTTACCCAGCTTCGCGCCGCAGGCCGTTTGGGAATGCGCCGATTTCCGGGTGCAAGTGTCACACGTGGACACCCCCGATTCGGATGGGTGAAACCGCCGGTTTTCGCCCGCGCGTCTGTGAGGGCCGCCTGGAGGCCTTCTGCGCGCCACGCCGACCCCATGGGCCGCGGTGAAAACGCCGACCGAGCCGAGATCGCAACCCCGGAAAACGGCCCAGTATGTCCGCGCGTGGCGCGTCAAGGCGCCTGGACGCCCTGCTTGACTTCTCAGGCGCGCGACCGCTCCGGCAGACCCCGGGTGGGTGCCCCTCGACTGCGCTCGGGGTCTTCCGACAGGGCACCCACCCTGCAGATCATGCGTATATGTTCTTCCGTGATATCATGGGCTGCCCGCGCGTGGGGTCAGGCCCACGGGTCACGCTTCGCGTGAACCCTGCCGGCCGCCGACATCGTCGGTGCGGTCGCCGTCCGGCCCGCCGCCCAGTTGCCCGCCTAGGCGAGCGTCCGCGCCTCGTTGCGTTGATGCCGGCGATGTCTTGCGTGCGTGGCCTGCGAACCATACCATGGCGGCAGGTTGGCGGCAGAGGATGCCGGCGCACGTGTGGACGCGCCCTGAAGGCGCGAAAGCGGTCTGGGATTCTTTGCTGCAAGCATCTGAGCCGGAGGCTGAGGAGGAATCTGCCATGTCATCCGTTCCACGCCCGTCACGTCGTGCACTGGTCGTTTCGGCCTGCGGGTTTGCCTGTCTGCTGCTGGGCGTCCTGACCGCATTAGGAAGTGCCGACGAGGCCGCCCCCGCGGCGAAGTCCGTCGCCCCGTCCGAGCCCTCGGCGAAGGCTAAGCTGCGCGCAAAGGCGGCTGCGAAAGCGCCGGTCTACGTGGGCGCCTACTCTGTGGACCACGAGTTCAAGTTCGTGACCGAGGAGTGCATGGAGATCATCCGGAGCAAGAGGATTCTCTTCGCAAGCCGGTCCTGGGGGCTCGGCCTGGGCACCCTCATGTCCAGGAAGGACAAGAAATACGAGGTCATCTGGGAGAGCCATCGGTCCGAGCGGGTCACTGAGAAGGAACGGATTCTTCAGGCCGACGCCTTCGACCAGCCGAAGATCGTCCACTACCTCTTCGGGGCAGCTCCCAGGCGGTGGGCCTTCATGGACGACTTCCTCCGCAAGGACCCCTGGAAGTTCGGGGGCAAGATCGACGGCTGCTTCCAGTCGCTCTACTGCGGCCCGGAGAGAGAAGCGAAGCAGATGGCCGACGAGTATTTCCCAATGCTGGACAAGTTGGTCAAGGATTTTCCCAACGTCAGGTTCGCGATTTTCACGCATCCGGTCAGCGCCGACGGTACGGACAGGAGGGGCAAGAAGAGAGAAGCTGCCAGTGCCTGGAACATCGGCGGCGGCGACTACAGCGACAAGGTCGTCAGGCGGTACTACGGCAAGGTCCCGATCCTCGACATGCGCGACATCGTCTCCACCCACCCCGACGGAAAGCCGTGCACGTTCGAGCATAACGGCAAGACCTATCGCAAGCTGTGCCCGGAATACACCGTCAACAAGGACCTGATTCATCCTAGCTCGCCCGAGGCCCGGGAGCGGATGGGCAAGGGCTTCATCCTGCTGCTCGCGAAGATGTTCTGCGCGGACAAGCTTCCGGCTATGGACACACCGAAGCCCGAGATACTGAAGCGAGGAGACCCCTGCAAGGGCGGGGCCGGGGACTGAATTCGTCGTGATGCCGCCGCGGTTGCAGCGCTGACCCGTGCGGTCCGGGAGGCCGTGTCCGGTGTGCTGCGTGACTGCGGCGACGCCTTCGCGGCGCCGCCGGCCATGTCTTGCGTGGAGTGCCTGGGAACCGTAACATGATGGTGGCAGAGGATGTGGTCGAACACGTTGGTGCCCGCTGAAGGTGCAACGGCCGCCTGAGGCCCTCTGCGCCAGGCATTCAAGCCACCGGCTGAGGAGGAATCCGCCATGTCATGCGTTTCACGCCTGTCACGTTGTGCGATGGTCGCTTCGGCCTGCGGGCTTGCCTGTCTGCTGCTGGGCGTCCTGACCGTGTGGGGAAGCGCCGAGGAGGCCGCCCCCGCGGCGAAGTCCGTCGCCCCGTCCGAGCCCTCGGCGAAGGCCAGGCCGCGCGCGAAGACGGGCGCCAAGGCGCCGGTCTACGTGGGCGCCTACTCGGTGGACCACGAGTTCAAGTTCGTGACCGAGGAGTGCATGGAGATCATCCGGAGCAAGAAGATTCTCTTCGGCAGCCGGTCCTGGGGGCTTGGGCTGGGCACCCTCATGGCAAGGAAGGACAAGAAGTACGAGGTCGTCTGGGAGAGCCATTCGCGGGAGCGCGTGAACGACAAGGAACGCGTTCTTCAGGCCGATGCCTTCGACCAGCCGAAGATCGTCCACTACGTCTTTGACATGGTTCCCAGGCGGTGGGCCTTCATGGACGACTTCCTCCGCAAGGCCCCCTGGAAGTTCGGGGGAAAGATCGACGGCTGTTTCCAGTCGCTCTACTGTGGGCCCGAGAAAGAAGCGAAGCAGATGGCCGACGAGTATTTCCCCATGCTGGAGAAGCTGATCAGGGATTGCCGCAAGGTGAAATTTGCCATCCTCACGCATCCGGTCAGCGGCGACGGCCCGGACATGAAGGGCAACCACAAGGACGCCGCCAGCGCCTGGAACATCGGCGGCGGCGACTACAGCGACCAGGTCGTCAGGCGGTACTACGGCAAGGTCCCGATCCTCGACATCCGCGACATCGTCTCCACCCACGCCGACGGGAAGCCCTGCACCTTCAAGCACAACGGCAAGACCTATCGCAAGCTGTGTCCGGAGTACAACGTCAAGGGCGGCGACCTCATTCATCCCAACACGTCCGAGGCCAGGGAGCGGATGGGCAAGGGCTTCATCCTGCTGCTCGCGAAGATGTTCTGCGCGGACAAGCTTCCGGCGATGGACACGCCGAAGCCCGAGATCCTGAAACGAGGCCGTCCCCGCAAGGGTCGCGCCAGGAACTGAATTCGTCGTGAAGCCGCCTCGGCTACCGCGCTGACCCATGCGGGCCAGGAGGCCGTGTCCGGCGTGCTGCGTGAGTGCAACGAGTCCCACACGGTCGCTGCGACCACGGACAGATGGCGGTGGTTGGTGTCTGGAGATGACACCAACCTGTTTCTCGGACTCAGGAATTCCGCCGACGCTTGTGGCGCCGCCACAGTACGCCGAGGGACAGAACCAAGAGAGCGGCGCTCGAGGGTTCTGGAACGACCTCGAAGTTCGCCCGGTAACGGGGACCCGCCCCGGAATTCAGCGCCAGCACCTGAGAGCTAATCAGCACGTTGTACAGTCCGGGGTCCAGTTCAAATGAGCTTGGTGCTGAGTAACGGCCGGGCGAGTATGACAGTGGGATCGTTAGAACAAGCAGATCGTCCGTACCGGACGTCCGGTAGATCTCGAGCATGGTGTTCTGGCTGATCGCGATTGGGTAGAAAAGAGTCACGTTGAGTCCCCAGTCGACAGCCACGTCGGTCAGCACCTGGCCGGAGCCAATAAGGATGTTGAAGACGTCCGAGGGATCGCATGGGGTCACGATCGAGCCGAAGAATTGATTCACTCCGGGCTCAAGATCGAACTGGCCGACATCGTTCGGACCTCCCAGTTCGGAGTAGTCGCCCGAGGCGGTGCCGGTTGCCTCATCGAAAACGATGGGTGCGGCCTGGACTGGCGATGCCAGGGACATGAGTACGGCCCAGACTGCCGACGAGAGCAGAAGTGCTGCTAGACAGTTCGACATGCGCATGACTAGCCCTCCTTTCGTCGGGATATCTCCTTGTGACTCGCCACTGCGACAGATAGCAAGAACCGTGCCAACTGCTTGGGGCCAGGCGCTAGGGGGAAGCAAGCTCCTGGCCCGTCGCTAGTTGGAGTCGGGCAGCAAATAGCCATGGCGGTAACGATTGTGCGGCTGCGATGCCATTGGGCATCACCGCGGAGAGATAACCCGGCACATAGCCATGGAGGTGGCGATTATGCGGCTGCGATGCTGTTGGGCATCACTGTGGCGAGATGACCGGTGCTTCCGCCATCCATTGTTGGTGGCTCAAACAGCGACCAACGCGAAGGAGTGAGCCGCCCATCACCCTCCTGCCTGAACCGTAGCATTGCCTGGGCTCCCGAGCGCCAGCGCCGGCAGTGCCTCCGGCGCCCCCGTCACGTCCGGCTACCCCGGGTCGCTGTAGGCGTTTGTCGTCCGGTCGGTCGAGTGTCGCGCGGCCGCCGGTGGCCTTTTCCGTTTGGCGGCCCGGCGTTTCCTGGCTCGCTTGGCGGAACAGCGGAGCGACCCGAGGACCGAGCAGTGGGCCCGGCAATGGCTTCGCGAGATGGACGAGGACGCGAGCCTGTCGGATAACGAGGAGGTCCGGCGGCTGCGCGCCAGCCGGATGGCTACGGACTTCTGTGAACCCGTCCGCTCGGTTGAGGAAGACCTTCTGGCGCTGCTGGAGGTCAACCCCAGGAATCGGATGGCCTTCGAGTACCTGATGGCAGTGTATCTGCTGGATGGACGGCTGGACCGGGTGGCCGAGAACATTCATCGGCTCGATGACCTCGGCTACGAAGGACTGCCTCGCCACTATGCAGAGGCCCTGGCAATGTACGTAGCCCACGGGCACAGGTTGCGGCTGCCTGAGACACGGCCGATTGGGCACGACACATTCCAGCAACTTGGCCGTATCATTCGACAACTCAATGCGGCGGCCGAGGCTGGCCGGAGCCGGCGAGAGGCCTTGATGTCGCTCGAGAACGAATTCGGGGACACCTACTTCTTTTACTGCTGCGTGCGCCTACCGCACTTGCTCCAGGCAGGGCGGACCTCAAGGTGAGTCAGCATTGTTCCTGCGTCTTGATGGCCACCGCGCTGTTGGCATTGGTGGCAGTCGCTCTGACCGTCGCCGGCAACGGCCCGGGCATCGCCGTCTCTCGCCGATTACCGATGGCGACGTGGGCTTGTCTCGCCAGTGTGGTCATGCTGCGCCCTCTGGCTCGCAATTGACAAACGAGCGGGCACGGCTCATATTGACCGTGTCATGCCCCGACACCTCTTCGCCTGCCGGGGACGGTCGCAGCGCTCCGATTCACGTGCAACTGCATTAACCGGGAAGGGCTCATCATGGCGAACACGATGCAGACCCCACCCCCCGCCTTCAACCGGGGACTTAGGCCGACCTGGTCGCTGGAACAGGGACGCATCGCTCTGCGGCACAGCAGTCGCCCTTGCCTGTGCATGCGGGGGGTATCCGGTTCTGTGAGCATCGACGGCAACAGGATCTCGGTTGCCGATGCCCGGGAATGCTCGCGACGTGACGGCGCGGGGTCTGGCGGACGGCCTGTCACCGAGTTGTCCTACGCCTGGTCGGAACCGGATCTTCGCTGGACATGGCGCATCGAGCAGGCGGACCACGCGTTGCGAATCAGGGCCACGCTGACCAATACCGGCCGGTCGTCGGTGACCGTGAGCGACTGGCACGTGCTCCACCTGGAGCAGGGCAACGGCGGAAGCATGGACCTGGGACGCGATCCTGAGAACGTGCGGTTCTTCGGCTGGCGGCCGTGGGACATGCGGGTCGAACGTCTCGCGAACGAGGAAGCCAGCCATGGATCGAGCAACCTCTGCCATCTCTACGATCCGGACAGTGGAACGACGCTGTTGTGCGGTTTCGTCACGCTGGACCGCATGCTGGTCCGTCACGACCTCGACTACAGTCCGGCAGGCGGCGTGAGGGGGTACCGCGCCACATGTCTATTCGGCAGCTACGCCCTACCCGCGGGCGAGGAACTGGCCTCTGAGACCCTGCACATCGCCTACCATGGTGATCCCTGCGCCGCGCTGGAATCCTGGGCGGACGAGGTCAAGGGCATCTACGAGCCGTCCTTCGAGCCTGGTGCGCTCGTGACCTACGGCGGCACCGCATGGATGCACATCTGGAGCGGCCAGGAGGGCGTCTGGGAGGAGATCATTCTGGAGGGCGCCCGGGCGGTCCGGGAGAAGCTGGCGGGTTTCGGGATCAACTGCATCGGCGGCACGAGCCACAAGATGTACAAGGAGGGCGTCCCGGGCAACTGGTACGAGGCCAACGAGCAGCAATTCCCCAACGGCCTTCCCGCCCTGATGGACAAGCTTTGGGACATGGGTTTTTCGCACAAGTTCTGGTTCTCTCCTTTCTGGTTTTTCGCCGAGGCCGAGGGCGTGCTGGCAGAGAACCGCGAGAACCTGCTCCGCGACCAGAGCGGCGAGCCGATCGCCGAGCCCGGCACCTGGGAGTGGGACATGCACTCCGACCCGGACGACTCGCCGCGGCTCACGAAGTACTACCTCGACGGCACGCATCCGAAGACGCAGGACTACGTGCGCGGGATCTTCCAGCACAACCGCAAGCTGGGCGTGCGGGCCTACATGCTCGACTTCCTGTCCATCAAGGCCGGCGCGTGCCTGCACGACAAGCGGCTGTTGCCGGTCGAGGCGGCGCGGCAGATCATCAAGGTTCTCCGGGAGGCCGCGGGCGAGGACTCGCACCTGCAGACCGCCGTGGCTTCCACGCCCGGCTTCATCGGTCTGATCGACGCGGCCCGCGTGGTCCGGGACTTCGGCGAAGGGCGGCCCATGGCGCCGTACCACGCATGGCGCAATGCGACCTACTGCCTGCACGATCTGCACTTCGCCAACACGCACTCGTTCATTCAGAACGCCGCCGCGAGCTACTTCACCCACCGCCGAATCTACGTCAACGACCTCAACTGCCTGACCATCGACAAGCCGGTACCACTGGAGCACGCCCGCATCGCCGTCACCATGTTCGGCCTCGGCGGGGGCAGCCCGGTGAGCCTCGGTGACGATATCCGCCGCATCGACCCCGAGCGACTGCGGATGGTCAAACTGTGCCTGCCCCGCACGCAGGACATGCCGGTGCCGGTGGACCTGTTCACCCATGTCTGGCCGGATGATTACTGCCGCATCGTGAAGCTGCCCGTCCGGACGGCGTGGGACTGCTATGTCGTCGTCGCCGTCTTCAACACCGATGATGAGGCCTACGCCACGGACCTGGACTTCGCCGGGCTCGGGCTCGACGGCGATGCAGCCTACCGCGTGTTCGATTTTTGGAACGAGGAGTACCTGGGTACCTTCAAGGGGTCGGTGGCCTGCACGGTGCCGCCCTCGGCGGTCCGCGTCTACCGCATCTCGCGAGCGCGCAATCACCCTTGGCTGCTGTCGACCGACATGCACATGCAACAGGGCGCGGTCGAGGTGACGTCGCTTGGCTGGGACGAGAAGACCATGGCCCTGTCGGGCACCGCCACGCGGCCGGTGGGCGAGCACGGCAACGTGTTCATCCATATCCCCCGCCAACTCAAGCTGATCAATCACAAGGGCGTGGGCCTGATGAAGGACGTCCGCGACATGTCGGTGGTGGCTCGGCTGCCGCTCTGCTTCGCTCGGGAGCAAGAGGAGTTCGAACTATGCTTCTCGCAGTTGGAGACCAGGTACGTAACGCGAAAGGGCTGGCTGCCCTACGCCACGGAAGCGGAATGGCTCGCATACGTCAAGGAGCACCAGGCCCCCGAGAGTACACGGGTGATCGAGTGACACCGGGCGGGGAGGAGACACGCACGGTGGATGACCATGCCCCCCGAAAACGTGTCCGGCCGTCGTGTCAGTATCTGGGGCGCTTGAACCTCTCTCCGTGGTGGGCAGTCGCCGTCACTTGAGCCGTTGCTGCACTTCAGCGGCCGCCGCGTAGAGCTGCTTGTTGCGGTCCTTCCACCCGGAGCCGACGAACCAGTCGAGGCCCTTGCTGTTCTCCTCGGTGCGCATTCGGCGGGCTGCGCCGTCCCAGAACCCGGGCAGCTTGACGCCGGCTTTCCCCAGGGCGCCCCAGATGGCCTCGTACATGCTGCGTCCCGAGATGGCGCCCATCAGCTTCAGGTGCTCCTCGTTCGTCCAGAAGCTCCGCCACATGGCCCGCTGATGCTCGTCGAGCACCGCCCGGGCCCGTTGGGCCAGGTCCGGCCCCAGGCGCCGCTTCGTGGCGTCGTTCAGCAGGGCGCTCTCAATGAGTATCCTCGCCTCACACTCCTGCACGCCTTCGCGGAGGTTCTCCAGCCGAGCGGTCGCCACCGGGCCGCCGGGGCCAGGCGCCAGGAAGTAGTTGGCGATGTTGAGGCCCCGCCAATGGTTCTCCGGGTAGCGAGCGAACACCCGGCCCGCACGTCGGCCGCGCTTGTCTCGGATGACATGCCAGAAGTCGGCGCCGACGCGCCCCAGCCCTCGCTGGGCACCGGTGATGTTCAGTTGCGGCATCTGCCTGATGCGCAGGGCGTACCCGTTGAGCAGGCCGAACCGGTCTATGTACGTCCGCAACTCGGGCACTCGCCAGCCGTGGATCGGATCCTTCTCCGGGTTGACATGGTACGTCAGGCTGTAGGCGTGGGACTCGTAGCGGACGTCGGCCATGCGCTGGAGCACCTTGTTCGGCGAGGGCCTCCTGTGCGTCCGCCGGTAGTGGGAGTGGGCGATCCACGACAGGCCGCCGGAGACCTCCTGAAGGAACTTGACCTCTTCCTTCGAGGGCTCCAGGTCGGTGACCATGCCCAGGGCCATGGCCTTCTCCAATCCGCGGCGCTTCATGCGCCTGCGCAGCTCGGCATACACCGGCTGCCAGATGGCGCGGCTTTCCGGGGCGGTGTAGTGCGGCAGGCTGCCCGGCTCGGTCTTGCCGGTCTCCGGGTCGAGCATGGTCACCACCAGACCCTGCTGGCGCATGTCCCAGCGATCTTGCAGCGGGCCGGGGGTTGTCGGTCTTTCCACAAAGGATCGCTTGCGGTGCGACAGGACCAGGTAGGCATCCCAGGCGTAGAAGACCACCAGCTTGAGCTCGGCCAGGTGCTCCTGCGCCAGGTCCAGGTACTTGTCCATGATGGCGTAGTCCGGCTTGAGGGAACCGTCCTTGCGGCGGACCCACCGCACCATGGACTCGGCGTTGCCCTGGTTGGTGTTGCGCAACAGCGGCACGTAGACCACCCGGCTGCCGGTGGGGCGCATCAACTGGAAACTCTTGGCGATCATGGACCAGTGACGGTCGGACCACAGCGGCACGTCGTACTCCAGGGCCAGCGTGTCGGGCGACTGGATCATCTCGATCCAGGTGCGCCAGTTCTGAGAATCGCTCATGCGCCACTGGGTCACCGTCAGCTCGACGGGGACTTTCCGCGGCGGGAGGGCCTCGGCCTGGACCGTAAGCTGCCCGCGGTAGAGCCCGGCCTTGGCGTCTTTGGGCACGGTCACCGAGACCCAGACGCCGGCCAGCGCGCGGCCCTTGTTGTCGGCAGGGACCTCGGCAGGCGGCGATTCGAGCAGAATGTCCAGCCCGCCGGGGACTCCCCGGGCGGGTTCCCAGGACACGGCATAGCGCACGGCCACCTGGCCGGCGGGTATCTCGGCTCCGCCCTCGGCCCGCAGGGCACCCATGCGGGCTCCGAGGCCGGCGATGGGCTTAGCCGACTCCAGCGCCACGGCGCCGGAGAAGGTGCCGTTCCGGGCGCCGGTGATGATCATCGACTTCAGCGGCCCCGGGTCGCTGACGCGATACGCGTCGCCAAGGACTTCATAGTTCCACACCGTGACCTCGGCCGTGGCCGCAGTCGGCCATGCCATGGCCCCGATGACGATCGCGGCCGCGCAGAAGGTCATTGCTCGCATGAACGTCATAGTCACTCCCCTGAATCCCCCGGTGCGAGGAAGCTGGATCAGCCTGTGGGCAGTTAGGATACCGGAGTATTCGAACTCCTGGTATGAATGGCACCCGCGATGGGCCGGCGTTGCCCCTCTTGTCGGCTGCCAGTCCAACGCCGGCTTTCGATGCCGGCCACCGTGCCTGTGTCTCCTGGGAATCCCTTCCGCCTTGTTGTACGACCGAGACTTCCAGATGACTTCTCCCGGCTACGCTGCCGGGTAGTGTCCGGCCATTGTACATGTCCCCCCGGCTGCGCCTACCGTCTTCCTGGGCCCTTCTCTCCCTGGGTGCTCACTGCGTCGCACGTGCTCAACGTTGGCGGCCCCGGCTGTCCTCGCCGGTCGCAGAGATGATACAAGAGGCGCCGGTGCGCGGTGACGGGGGCGCAGGGGGGGTACCCTCAGGATGCCCTTGGCCGTGCCTGAAGACGGCCACGGACGGTGGCCTGGATCGATCCAGGCGATGCCTGGTGGCGTATGGCGTTGGACTGCCGTCCCATCCTGGAAACCGGGGATAACTCCGGGCTGGCCAATCGTCTAAATATAGGCGATACTCCCTCGGCGGCAAGGAGGCCGTTGCGCCCCATCTCCAGCGGCCTAGGCTGGGCATTGCAGTGACTGCAACTCGACGTGAAGGCTCATTGAGGAGGATTGGTGATGCTCGCACGCGGAGTGTGTGCGGTTCATGCCGCGCCGAGGTGGCGACTCTCGCTGTTCACGGGGTTCTCTATTCTGGTGGTGCTGGCACTGGCGGCGCAGAGTGCGGCACAGACGTACGCGGTGACCACTCACGCCATGCCGCCGTATGGTGGCAGTGTGGCGGTGGCCCCGGACCAGACGACGTACCCGTTCGGGACACCTGTGCGCCTGGAGGCCGAACCCGCACCGGGGTGGGTCTTCGCGGGTTGGTCCGGATATGGCTTTGTGCCAGGGGCGTCGACGGTCCTGTCATTTGAGATCCAGGACAACATAGCCGCCGTGGCCTATTTCGAACGTACTGCCCCCACCCAGCCGCGTGTGGTGTGGACCTGGGGCAGCAATGAACTGGGTCAGTTGGGGAACGGTACGACGGCAGATCTGCTTGAGCCGGCGCCGCTGCCTGACTTCGCCAACGCGATGGCGGTGGCCACGGGGCGGAACGTTGCGGCGGCTCTTCTGGAAAACGGCACTGTCTGGTGCTGGGGGGACAACCAGTTCGGTCAGTGCGGAGACGGAACCCAGACACTGCGCCGTTCGCCCGTTCCTGCGCAGTGCCCGGCTGACATCGTGGGCGTCGACACGGAGTCTTACCATGGCATGGCTCTTCGCGCGGACGGCACCGTCTGGACGTGGGGCCGGAACGACGACGGCCAACTGGGAGACGGAACCACAGAGCACCGGGCGTCGCCGGTACAGGTCTCCGGTCTGGCCGACGTCATCGCGGTGGCGGCAGGCGGCTTCCATTCGATGGCGCTCAAGGCCGACGGCACCGTGTGGTCGTGGGGCCTCAACAACCACGGCCAGCTAGGCGACGGGACGGTGGTGAACCGCAGCGTGCCCGTCCAGGTGGTTGACCTGGACGACGTGGTGGCGATCACAGGTGGATACTACTTCTCCGTGGCCTTGCGTGCCGACGGCACGTTGCGCGCCTGGGGACATAACGGTCGGGGGGCCGTCGGCGACGGGTCGGGCACCGACCAACGCAGGCCGGTGCAGGTCCAAACGCTGACCGACGTGGTCGCCGTCTCGTCCTGTGCCTACCATTCCGTGGCCCTGAAAGCCAATAACGACATGTGGGGCTGGGGCAGCAACTATGACGGACAACTCGGTATCGGTAGCCGCACCGACCAGCCCATCCCCGTGCCGATCAGCGCGCTGAACGGCGCCGTTCAGGTGGTTGCCGGCTACACGCACTCGATGGCCATGCTGTCGGACGGCATTGTCTGGGCCTGTGGCGAGAACAGCCGTGGCGAACTGGGCGATGGGACCCGGAGCCGGCGAACGCTGCCCGTGCCGGTCCATCGTCTTCAGGATGTCCACGTCCTGGCAGGAGGGCGCAACTTCTCGGCGGCCGTGGCCGCGCCAAGGTGCCTCGTCACTGTCGGTGTCACACCTGCCTGGGGTGGCGCGGTGGTGCGCATCCCCGATCAGGCTGTCTACGCCTACGATGAACAGGTCACGTTGCATGCCGAGCCCGCTCCCGGATATGTGTTCAAGTTGTGGAACGGGCTACCGTCGTCGACCGTCTACACCGACGCTGGAACGACGGCGACGTTCAACGTCACCGTTGACATTCTGGCGACGGCTCGCTTCCACGTCGAAGGCCAGTTGCCGGAGGTTGCTGTCTGGGCGTGGGGGTGGAACGACTACATGCAGGTCGGCGACGGGACGACAACGGATCATCGCGTCCCCTATGAAGTCCCCACCATTGAGGGCGCACTTGACGCGGCGATTGATGGCCACGCCGCCGTCGTGAAGCCGGATGGGACGATCTGGAGTTGGGGCCGCGGCAACTACGGCCAGTTGGGACACGGCTTGCTGGCGCACAGCCCTACGCCAGTGCAGGCATTGACCGTCACGGACATGGTGGCCGTGTCCTGCGGCAGCAACCACACACTCGCACTCAAGGCGGACGGCACGGTGTGGTCCTGGGGCTTCAACCGTCACGGCCAGTTGGGGAATGGCTCGTCCGTGAGCTGGTGGGCGAGCCATCCGGACCCGGCCCAGGTGATTGATCTGGCAGACGTGGCAAGCATCTCGGCCGGCCACATGCATTCCCAGGCCTTGAAGTCCGATGGAACCGTCTGGACGTGGGGCCAGAACATGTATGGCCAGTTGGGTGACGGGACGACGACGGATCGGCATACGCCCGTGCAAGTCGTGGGGCTGGAGGACGTCGTCGGGGTCTACGCCCGCGAGTTCCACTCGATGGCGGTGAAGTCCGACGGTACCGTGTGGGCCTGGGGAGAAAACAGCGACTACCAGTTGGGCGACGGCACGACCAGCGACCGCACGATGCCAGTCCAGGTAGCCGGATTGACTGACGCGGTGGCCGTGGCGGCCGGATCGCGCTTCTCGATGGGCCTAAGGGCCGACGGCACGGTCTGGGCTTGGGGCTGGAACGGCTATGGCCAGTTGGGTGACGGCACCACCGTGTCGAGAAGTGTCCCGGTCCAGGTGATCGGCCTGGAGGACGTGGTGGCTATCGCAGCCGGGCACGAGTTCTCGGCGGCCGTGAAGGCCGACGGCACTGCCTGGTTGTGGGGGCGCAACCACCATGGGCAGTTGGGTGATGGGACGACGACTGACCGCCATGCGCCTGTCCAGGCAGTGGGTCTGGCGAATGCGCGGCACATTTTCATCAGCAACTACCACACCATCGCCGTGGCCGAGGCCGGCCCCACAATGGTGCTCCACGCTGAACTCGACCGCTCAGCCGTCTACCAGAATGCGGCCGCCACCACGAAAGACCGCCATTGTGCTGTCCTGACACTTGAGATCGTGCAAGACACCAATCCTAACACCGGTTACGACATTACGCTCAAGCAGGTGGCCGGAGAGGGTGAGGTGGTGATCGAGGCGACGGCGGACCCGCTGGTGTGGCGCCTGGTGGGCAGCCGAGACGGCGTGGGCGCCACCGGCGAGGTGGTGATTGAGGTCCGCGTAACGGGCGACGTTGCGGGCGAGGCCGAGGCGGAGGTCACGGTGGACGTGCGGCGGCTGGGCGACCTCAATGGCAGCAGCACGGTGAACCTGATGGACAAGGTGCTGCTGATGAAACGTCTGAACGCCATGCCGACGGGCCTGCCGGAGCATGCGTTCGACCTGGACGGCGACGGCGTGCCCGCGACGGCCCAGGACAAGCAGGTGATGAACAGCCTGATGAACGGCTTCAACCTGCCATAGGCGACGCGCGTTCATGTCGCCCCGGCCACCTGCGAACGACGGCGGCTGGTGTCAGACGATGACATCAGCCGCCGTCTTGCGTCACGGACTCCGTTCAGCATCATCCCGGCAGCCCCCCCCGGACTCTCCAGCCGACAAACCTCCGGCCTCGCTGCGGCGTTGCGGTGTTCAATAGGAAGACTCGGCACGGGCGGTTTCCTGGTGTGCGGGATTACGGAGCAGGTTATGAGCCATCGGATCAGTGCGGTAACGCGGACGCTGGCACTACTCATTGCCACGGTGCCGCTATCGTTCGCTGCAGCGCAGCCGACTACGAGCGACGGGGGCCCAGCCGTCGTGGTTCTCGACACCACGGGATTCTGGCGGATGCACCACACGCTCAAGCCGCCTGTCATCCAGTTGGATGGCGGTCCGAAAACGATGGACCTCCGATGGGTGAAGGGCGAACGCCTCCTGAGGACGTTCCGCTGGGCGAGCCGCGAAACGCCGCCACCGGCGGACGGATGGGCGCAGGTGGAGTTCGATGACACCACGTGGCTCCGCGGGCCGGCGCGGATGTCTTGCCTGACGCCACTGCTGGCGCGACTCTGCATGCGCGGCAAGTTCACGGTCACCAATCCTTCGAGCGTCAAGGGCCTTCAACTCAGCATTGCCTATCGTGGCGGGGTGATCGTGTACGTGAACGGCAAGGAGGTCGCACGCCGTCACCTTCCCCGAACTGTTGCGGGCAGGGAGTTTCTGGCCAGCGGGTATCCGGCGAATGCCTTCACACCGGACGGCGGTCGCAGCGGCGGCCGGGGCCTGCGGCTGGAGACGGCCGAAGAGATTGCGCGTCGCAGGCGGTCGGCCGACATCGCCATCCCTTCAGACAAGCTTCGCAAGGGCCTCAACGTGCTGGGCATCGAGGTCATCCGTGCGCCCTATCACAAGGTGGTGGAGGAGACGAAGGGCAAGCGCGGCTCGCGCTATTGCCCGTACGCCCCTGGATTCAACACCTGCCAGATCGAACTGGTTCAACTGAGGGCGGCAGGCAGCGAGGGACTTGTCCCGAACGCGACGCGGCCCAAGGGATTCCAGGTCTGGAACAACAACGTGCTCGGCGCGGATTTCGACCTGGATTTCGGGGATCCCGGCCCGCTGTTTCCCATCAGGCTTGTCGGCGCACGCAATGGCCGGTTCTCGGGCAAGGTGGTCGTGGGCTCCAGCGAACCGATCCGGGGACTCCGGGTGACGGCGAGCAACCTTAGCGCGGGCGGCACGACCATCCCCGCCTCCGCGGTGCGCATCCGGTACGGCATTCCCTGGGGCCGCGAGGCAGGCGTGAACGGCCAGAGAACCATCCATCACCACACCGTCCTCGAATTCAACTGCTATCCGCGGGCGCCGACGCTGCTGGGGGCTCTGGCAGAGACGCCGCCGGCCGAGTTCCCGGTTCGCACGGTGAAGCCGAGTCGCTATGACCTGAAGACCCCCGGCCAGGTGGCCCCGGTGTTCGGCGCAGTGGTGCCCGTCTGGGTCACGGTCGAGGTGCCGAGGAACGTGTCTGCCGGTCTGTTCAAGGGGCGGATCACCATTGAGGCACAGGGCGAAACGCCGCGCACCGTGCCGGTGGAACTCGCAGTGGAGGATTACACGCTGCCCGACCCGCAGGACTACCGGACGCTTTTCGAGCTGATCCAGTCACCGGACACGCTGGTTCGGGAATACAGCGTCGAGCCGTGGTCCGACGAGCATTTCAGACTGATTGCCCGGTCGATGAAGCTGATGAGCGAAGCCGGCGTCCAGGTTCTGTACGTTCCCCTGATCGCCCAGACCAACCACGGCAACGCGGAGAGCATGGTGCGCTGGATCAAGACAGGCGCCAAGTCGTATGACCATGATTTCTCGGTGATGGAGAAGTACCTGGACCTTGCCGCGAAGCATATGGGCCGGCCCAAGGTGGTCTGCTTCATTGCGTGGGACATCTACCTCGGCGGGGCCGGTGGCGGTTACAAGGACACCTGGGGGCACAACCAGCGGTCCGTGAATCTGCGGAAGGATTACATCGGCAAGGGTCCGCTGGTGACGATGCTGGACCCGAAGACGCAGAAGACTGAAACGGCGCATCTGCCAACCTATTCAGATCCGTCCAGCAAGGCTGCGTGGACGACACTCTTTGCCGCACTCCGCAAGCGCATGGCCGGGCGTGGCTGGGAAGAGGCCATGATGATCGGCCTCATGTCGGACGACTGGCCGACGAAGGAGGAGCACCAGTTCTACAGGGAGGTGTCAGGTGGCCTTCTGTGGGTGTCGCACTCCCACGTGCCGGTGACCAGGAACAGCGCCAAGAATGAGGGCGGGGTGGTGACCACCGGCGCCACAAGCCAGGGATCGGCCAAGGTCAACCGCGTGGGGTTCCGCGTCGGCTACCACAGTGCCGTGCTCAGTTGCAGCTTTGCGACCAATGATCCTCCCCTGGGCAGCCTGCAAGGATGGAAGCGGCGCGACATGGGCTCTTACCAGCCGCGCTACGAGAGGCTCCAGCCGGCGAGCCGCTGGCGACAGTTGATGGAACTGAACGTGACGGGTGGACAACGGGGCGTGGCTCGCGGTGGCGCTGACCTGTGGCCCGCGGTGCGCGACAGGCGCGGTCAACGGCAAGGCACGGTTGCACAACTCTATCCGCAGAGCGCGTGGCGCAATCTGGACATCCCGTGGTACATGTTTGCGCCTGGCCCCACCGGGCCGGTGTCCACCCACCACTTCGAGGCTCTGCGCGAGGGCATCCAGGAATGCCAGGCTCGCATCCTGATCGAGGAGGCGCTCAGCGACGAGACACTGAAGCGGAAACTCGGCGCGGATCTGGCCAAACAATGCGAAGAGCTGCTTGTTGAGAGGACCCACTCCATGCTCAAGGCGACTACCCACCTGCAGATCAACAACCAATGGGGTCACTTCACGGGGCCGTCGCCCATTTGCCGACAAAGCAGCGTCAACGGTCACCGTTGGTTCGTCGGCTCCGGCTGGCAGGATCGCAGCCGGAGATTGTACCGCCTTGCTGCCGAGGTGACGAAGAGAGCGAAGCGGTAGCCGACGGGGCCTCCAACGCATCGCAGTGGCCGCACCGACAATCCACGCATCCGCCAACGTTGCGGACACAGCAACAGCGGGATGCCCTCAGCGGCGCCCGGCGGAGCCACCCACACCAATGTAAGTTTCCTTGGCGACCACGGGCAGGATCAGTCTCGAGGCATGGTTGGCTGACAGGTGAATCGCGTTTCGCGCGGTCCGCGCCTGGTCGATCGAGTCGACCGGCTTGTACGTGTTGGGGTGGACCTCGTAGGCCGGGTCGCTGCTGCTGGAGATGTGCACGGCGATGCGATGGCCCTTGTTGAAGACCAGTGCCGTGCTCCACATGTCCATCGAGAGCTTGTAGACCTTGCCCTTGTCGAGCGGCGCGGGCCTGTCGAGCCCCTGGTGGTAGCGGGCGAGCATGGCCGATTCGCGGATGACCGCCTCGTAGCCGTCCGGGTACACGTCCACCAGCTTGGCGGTGAACATCGTGTCGGGCGCGTCGCTGGAGACGTGCAGTTCGGCCCAGACCTTGCCGGTGATGCCGACGGGTCCGGCGAGAGGCTCGGTGGCGAAGCGCAGGATGTCCTTGCGGTCCTTGTTCGGGCGCTGGTCCAGGGGGCCGATCTGGAGGCGCTTCGGATCGCTGACGTCGTAGTTGCCGCCGAGCGACGGCACGGGGTCCCTCGGGTCGTAGATGTAGGTCACCTTGGCGGCCTTGTCCTCTGAGGCCTCGAGCGTCAGGCTCCCGTCCCTGTGCATGTAGTAGGAGGTAGCAGTGTGCTCCACGGGCCAGTGGTCGGTGACCATGTACACGTTGCCAGGCGCGCCGGGGTCCCTGGTGTCGCCCATCAGGTAGTAGGCCAGGCACGACTTGGCCTCCTGGGGCTCGCCGGCGAGGCATTCCTTGAGACCGCGTGACGCCTTGAGGGCCTCGGCCGGGAAGCGGTTGCGGGCCTTGAACTTCAGGTCGCCGCCGATGGCGCCGTGACCCGACGGGCTGATCTGGACATACGCCCTGCCATGGGGGGCCAGGACGGCGAAGTGGTCCAGTGCGGCCTCGCTGAACAGGTCGAACCAACCCGCCTTCATACGGTAGTAGGTCTTGACCTTGGGGGCACGCTCCCTGATGAAGTCGTAGTATGCCTGGGCGTTGAACGGGCGGGTGGTCGGTCGCGGCCACTCGGCTTTCTCTGTATCGAGCCCCCTCTGGCTCAGCCAGGAGTAGAGGAACCGCCGGGCTCCGTTGCTGAACGTCCAGTGCAGGTAGGCGTTGTCGCCGGTCACGTTCACGTCGATGACCGTCAGGTGAGGGTTCAGCGACCACATGGCATTGCACGGTGCGATGCCGTGGCCGGAGGGACCCCACATGCCCACCTTGCCGTTGGACCACTTCTGCCGGGCGATCCACTCCAGCGTGTCGTGACCGTCACTGATGTCCGAGTCGAAGCTGTGAGCATCGAACGTGCCGGCTCCCTCGGAGCCGTACCTGCCGCGGACGTTCTGGAGTACCAGGGCGCACGGGTGATCGCCCATGGACCTGAAGGGCCGCGCGTCCCAGCGCGAGTACTGTGTCCGCAGGAGTATGGTGGGCCAAGGCCCGTCGCCGCTTGGAGGCAGGAAGACATCGGTGGCCAGCTTGACACCGTCCCTCAGGGGCATCATCAGGAACTCGTGGCGGGTGCCCTCGGGCAGCTTGGCCAGGACCTTCTTCAGGCCTGCGGCGTTCATCGCGTCGGCCCGGCTGCGCCGCGCCGTCGCAGCGGGCCTGCGAGCCGGGGCGGCGGGCTTCATGTTCTTGGTGGGCTCTTCGACGTACTTGCCCGGATCGGACTCGTACGCCGAACCGGTCCTGGGAGCTTGGTCATTCGACTTCCCGGCAGGCTCGGTTGCCTGGGCTGCGGCCAACGCGGTTACCGAGACCAGGACACTCACCAGGATCGCCAGGCATATGTGTGCGGGACGGGGGCTCATGGGCCTACCTCCTTAACGGCATCCGTGGACGGGGTCGCGCCGCAACCCGGTGATACTTCAACACCGGAAATCGCCAGAAGGGCCTCCGCTGTCAGAAGATGACAGCCGCCGCCATCGTGCGCCGTAGCGGGTTCACCCAGGCACGCCGGCTTGGGCCTTGACTGGCGGCACGGGCTCACTATGGTTGGGGGCAGGGCGTGCAAGCACCCGCAGTCAGGAGGCAAGGATGATTCGACCTGCACTGGTGATCGCTGTGATGCTGGCCGGGGCCTGCGCGTGTCGGTCAGGCGAGTTTGCGAAGGACGTGGTGCGGCCCGGCATGTCCCTCAGCGGCACGTGGCAGCGGCTGATGGAGCACGGCGACGCCGAGGTGTGGCGCGCCGACGCAGCGGCGCGGCTCGGCCCGTGGGAGCCCGTCGAGGTGCCGGGCGCCCTGTTGCCGCGCGGCAGCGAGGCCGACAGGGACCGGCAGAAGCAGACGCAGTGCGTCTGGGTGCAGCGCACGTTCGAGCTGACCGAGTCGCAGGCCGCGGGCGACGTCGCCCTCCGCTGGGGCGGCATCCGCTTCGGGGCCATGGTCTGGGTCAACGGCACGCAGGTGGCCGACTATGCCCCGATCGCCCCGCACACGGTCGTCCTGCCGCACGGGCTGGTCCGCGCCGGCGAGAACCGCATCGTGCTCAAGGTCCACGGCTGGGCCGGCGTGCCGCGCAGCAAATCCGGCTATCCCCTGACGCCGACCGGCGGGGCGACGCAGCCTTGGGGCGGCAAGGTCGCCCAGATCTTCGACGACATCTGGCTCGAGTTCTTTGACCGGGCGCTGATCAAGTGGGTCCTCGCCGTGCCGGACGTCGAGGGCGGCAAGGCCAAGTTCCGCCTGTGGATCGACGGCCCCGGCGACACGGACAACGAGTTCCTGGTCACGGCCGTTGTCCGGGAAAAGAGCTCCGGGGCCGGAGCAGGCCGGTCCGAGTCCAGAATCAAGATCCTGAAGGGCGGCAGCGGGGCCGCCGTCCCCGTCGCGATCGAACATCCGCGGCTCTGGTGGCCCCAGGAGCCGTTTCTGTACGAGGCCGAGTTGACGCTCTCCGCCGACGGCAAGCTCTGCGACCGGGCCACGCTCTCGTTCGGCATGCGCGACGTCCGCGTCGAGGGCGGCCACTTCCGCATGAACGGCAAGCCCCTCTGGCTCCGCGGGTCGAACCTCGTCCACGAATGGGCCTGGGGATCGGACTGGATCGGCGGGGCGAAGCACTACATCGTCGACCAGGCCCGCGGGATGAGCCTCAACTGTTTCCGCACGCACACGCAGCCGCCGACCACCGAGTGGCTCGACGTGGCCGACCGGCACGGCACGATGATCCTGGCCGAGACGCCGCTGCTCTATAACCACGGCGACTTCAAGTACACTGCGGAGGAATACGAGGTGTTCCACCGCAACGCCTTGGCCGACGCCACAGGCTGGGTCACCAAGCTCTGGAACCACCCGTCGATCATCATGTGGGTGCTTTCGAACGAGTCGGTTCACGACAACGCGTGGGAGTCGGGGCCCCTGAGTGACCGCGTCCGCTCGCTCGACCCGACGCGCCCGCACATGCGCACCGGGGAGCACCTGGTCGGCACGCGCGACATGCTCGACATCCACACGTGCTTCGCCTACACATGCGGCCCTGAAGGGGCGATGCTCCAGGACATGACCCGCTATGCCGCCCAGCGCGACCCCGAGCGGGCCATCTCGAACACCGAGTACATGAACCGCATCGTCGGCCGCGTGTCGACCCGGTGGCTCGGCCGCGAGAATCACCCGGATCTCCGGTTGGTGTTCGCCGAGTTCGCGGCCGAACACACCGAGGTGATGCGCCGCCTGCGCTTCGATTGCATCCTGCCTTACATGTACGCCGGCTGGGTCCGCCGACCGCGCAACCAGTGGCGCGACGACTGGCCCACCCCCATGTCGGCCGTCCTCCACAGCGCCATGGCCCCGGTGCTGGCCAGCTGGGACCTCTTCGACCGCAACTTCGTCGCCGGGCAGAAGGCGGCGGCGACCCTCGACCTCATCAACGAGACCGACCAAGAGGTCCGGGCCACGGTCGAGCTGGTGCTGACGCCGAAGAACCCTGTCTTCATCCCCGACGAGGCCGCCCTCGGGGCGGCCGTGTGGCGCGAGTCGCACGAGCTGGTGTTCGGTGCCAACGCGGTCACCGAGCGCCCGATCGAGTTCCCGGTGCCGGCCGACGAAGGGACGTATTACCTGTGCGCCGTCGTGCGGCGCGACGGCCACAAGCCGGTCGTCAGCCAACGCACCGTCCGGGCCGTCGACGCGAGCGACGTCGCCAAGCGCCTCGGCGGGGCGCGCGTGTTCGTCCTGGGCGGCGACGACGTCATCACGCGATGGCTCAAGGCCAACGGGGCACAGGTCGTCACCAATGGCCGATACCGGGACGCCGACGTCGACGTGGTCCTTGTCTGGGACGTCGAGCGGCTACTCAGCGAGGACCGCCTCGTCGAGCCCGAAATGCTCGGCCATCTTGATCGCGGTGGGCGCCTGGTCATTGCGGATCAGTCGCAGTGGACGCCGCCGTGGAAGACCATGGTGAACATCGAGATCGGCAAGGGCGACCGACCGGGTATCGACAAGGTCGTCGCGTCGCGCGTGCATCGGTTCCCCGGCGTCGAGCACCGGATGTTCCGCGGCATCGAGCCGCAGTACCTGTGGCGGTGGAACGGTTTGCCCGGGACGGTCTCCGACGAAACGCTGCTCGGTGACCTGCCCGAGGGAACGACGCCGCTGGTCTGGGCGGTCAGGCCGGAGCATGTCGTCGCGGCCACCATCGCCCGTGGTCGCGGGCGGATCGACGTCTGCCTGCTGAAGCTGCGGCACCGCATCGACCGCCAGGGCGAGGCCTACGATCCGGTGGCCGAGCGCATCCTGGCCAACCTGCTGGGGAAATAGACTCGTCGTGGCGCAGGTCATCGCCGGCTGCCGGCGGTGGTCGGACTGTCTGCGAAGCCCTTGCGGAAGCGATGCCAGCCTCCGCCTTCCCCGACATCCTTCCTGGCACGCTCAATCGCCGCTGTGACCTCGCCCCCGCCGTTGCCGCAAGGCAACGTCCTGTGGGGCCGAGTCACCGCACCGCTATAACCCCACCCCCTCGAGGAGGCGGCTGCCGGCCGCAAGTCGCTTTGGGCCAATGGGTTACAGAATGCCCCACGCCGGGGCGCTGACTGGCATGGCTGTTGCGCAGCTGGAGATTGCCTCGCCGCAGGCGGAAGGCCCGCGGTGCATAGCGACCGTGGGCTTATACCGGGCGAAGGCGGCCTGTGGCGGAGGAGTCCGCAGGCCATCCTTCTCATGTCATGGCTGCCCGATGAAGGTCGCGTGCCCGAGGGCCCCGGGCAGGATGCGCAAAGGAGACTTCACGATGGGACGCATGCCCAGCAATCTGTCAGGTGTAGTTGTAGCCGTGATCGCATTGTGCCTGACGGCTTTGGCCGCCACGTGCCAGGCCGGTCCCAGCAGCGTCAACAACACGTTCTGCCACTACACGTCGGAGCTCGACGAGGTCACGTTGGCCATCTCCTTCGGCTCAGAGCATACGGCCGACCCGGTGCCGAGCGACTTCTGGACGCCGGACGGATGGGAGGGTCCGGGATGCGGTGTCTGCGAGATCGACGACTTCGAGGGCGGATCGGCCGGCCGTCCCCCGCGGGTACGCAGTGTTCAGGAAACACCGCCTTCCCAGCCAGCCCGGCAGACCAGCTACGAGTACGAGTCCGATGGCCGCATCCGTCGCGTCGCGGAACCCACAGGCCGGATCACTGAATTCGAATACAACCCTGATGGGACGGTCGGCAGGGCAACCGTCAAGCAAGGCTCCGTCACGGAGTATGAGTACACCGCCGAGGGGAAGATCCTGCCCAACGGCGAGAGGCGCTATGCATCCAAGACAAGCGAGAACAAGACGACGGGTGAGACTGCGCGGACCGAGTACGAGTACGACTCGGCCGGCCGCATTATCCGGACCCGCGTTCAGGCTGCCCCCGCCCCCTCGCCTGCCTACCAACTGGAATACGAATACGACGAAAAGGGCAATCTGACGAAGGTCCGCGACGGCAAGGACCTGGACGGCGACGGGCAGTTGGACGAAACCCACCGTGAGTTGGAGTATGAGTACGACCCGACGGGGCAGTGGATACACAAGGTCGTTGACCAGAACACCGGGCAGACCTACCTGGAATACGAGTACGATGAGCAGGGAGGGATCACCAGGGCGACGGTCGCGCCCAAGAGCGGCGCTGCGGCCAAGACAGTGGAGTACGAGTACGACCCCCTCGGACGGCGGATCGAGACGATCGCCAAACAAGGCGCCACGCAGGTGCAGGTCACGACGTACAGCCCCGAGGGCTTCCCCAACAACTTGGTCGGTTGGAACATGTCGGGTGACGTCCGCGACGCCACGTTGGGCCAGACGGCACTGGATCCGGGCGCCGCGTCGCTGGCGGCGGTCGACCGGGTCGCCCTGTTTGTTGAGCACGGCGGCGAGACCCAGGCGATGGTCTCCCCCGGCGACCTGACGCTGATCTCCCGCGATGAGGGGCTCGAACTCACCCGCGCCGTCCTCGGCCCCGATGGGTTCGACCTGACGATGACGCTCTACCTGGAGGACCCTGTCTCCGGCGACCTCCTGGCGGCCTTGGTGATCGACGAGGCCGGGCTCACCCAGTCGGTCTGCCTGGACGAGGCGCTGTGGTACATCACGGATGCGGCAATTGCCTACGACGTCGAGCGGGCCGCCGCCGAGATGTGCCTGGCCGGCGGGCTGGTCGGCCCCCTCGATCACCTGGCCCTGACGGTTCCCGGCGACCCGTATTCGGGCCTCTTCGTCACGCCGGACGGGCAGTGCTCATCGTGCTTCTACGACGCCTTTGGGCGGCCGACAGCCATCCTGCGGACTAACCCCGTCCCCGAGCCGGCCACACTCGGCCTGCTGGCCGCGGGCCTTGCAGCCCTCATTGGTCGCCGGCACCGCGCGACGGCGGTTGCCGAATGACCCGCGCGGCCTATGAGGAGGCCATGTCGGCGTCGGGCATGTGTGCCCCGGCGGCATCGTCCATGCGAAGGTCTTAAGGGCCATTCTGGAGGCTGTGGACTGGAATTATTTGACTTGGCCGCAATTCCGTGCTATTTATTGGTTATAGAGCGGGGAACCGGCGCCGGGATGGAGGCCGTCACTTCTTCTGACCGCCAGCGCGCCGACAGTTGTGTTGCGCTGGTGCGTATCTTTTCCAGAGCGACCTTACTAGGGTTTGCACCGCTGGGGCACCACCACGTCATCGCCCAGCCTGTTCCGGGGATAGTGAGTCGCGCGACCGCTATGTCCGTGGGCAGGTAAATGCAGACTCTGACATTCCTTGGAGCAGCCACGTCGTCGGGCCGCCCGTCCGGGAAGGGGACCGCGCGCCTTTTCTCGCCGTGGACCATCGCCCGCCCGGCCGCGGCGCTCCACTTGGACATCCCCAATAGCCCCGATCCGAGCATCGGGACCAGCAGCAGTTCGACGCAAGGCAGGCCGTCTTGCAGCACAGCCGGGCGAGGTTGCGCGGGAATCCCGCGCCCCGTCCGACGGGGACGCCTTGGTGCGGAGGGAGCTGGCGATCTCCGACGGTTTGCCCCGGCCGAGTCCGGCTTGGCGGGTTCGGCACCCGTGGCGGCACCGAACGTGTTTCTGAGACCTTGGCAAAAAGGAGACAAGAGATGTTTGGAAAACCGACTCTTGCTGCACTGATGTCTGTTGTTGTTGCACTGGCGGCGCTTCCGGCAGCGGCTGGCGAGAAGCAAGGCACGCTGTGCACCAGCGCCGGTGCGAGCATCACCGACAGTGACCTCAAGGCGATGATTGAGGCATACATCCCCTCGGACGCGAAGAGCCTGCTCACGTTCACCCAGTGCTTCGGCGGCGACTGCGTGGACAACTTCGCCGACATGCCCAACGTCGCGGTGACGTCGGCCACGTCGCCCGGTGAGACGGCCACCTACGGCGGCTACGACGACGATGCGGCCGGGGCGCTGCGTCCCGGCGGCGGCACAGGCCAGACGGTCCACGACATCGGTACCGGGGGAAAGGCGTCCGGAGAAACGCCCATGACCGGGGGCGGCCTGAGTCCGGGCGGCGTCTCACTGGAGCCGGTGGATCCCCTATGGGGCCCCGTCAGGAGTCGCCACATCGTTGTCTATGCTGGTAAGCCAGACGCTGGCGCCGGCCGGGACAACGACCAGGCCCAGAGGATCAGGGACAACTTCGCCGGCCAGCCCAATACGACCGTCACGACGGTCGGCGGCGATGGCACCGGCGTCTGGGACCGCCCGGGCACTGCGGCAGGGCTGGCAGGAGCGATTGCCCACGCAGGCTCACTGATCAACGACAGCTTCTGGCCTGAGGACGAGCAGTTCATCCTCTTCGTCACCGACCACGGCGACCTGCACAACACGCAGCCGGTCGCCACGACGGTCGCGCAAGCGACACACCAGACCGTCCAGGACGTCCAGTCGTTCCAGTCGGCCGATTTCGACGGAACGGCCCAGATCACTGACCCCGGCTTCTCGCTGCGCATCGAACTGCCGACCGGCATGACGCACCCGGTGGGCGACCCGTTCAACTACATGCCGCTCTTCCAGCCGGGCCAGTGGTCGCTCATCCTGGACAACGGCGTGGAGGCCCCGTTTGACCTCATGGAGTTCGAGGAGCTGTACATTGACGACGGCGACGGGATTATCGGCAACGCGCCCGGCGAAGGGATGGAACTGGCCTTCGACATCGACCCGGACTGGTGGGTCGAGAGCTTCTTCGACGTGACCTTCGACGTGGACGTGTTCAACGGCTCGCCGTTCGACGTCACCGTCGTGGACTTCTCCCAGGACACCGGCGACGTGGCGAAGGTCCCTGAACCGGCGACGGTGGGCCTGGTGGCCCTGGGCCTTGCGGCCCTCGCCCGTCGGCGGCGTCGCGCGGCTGCCTAGGCGGACAGGGAAGGCGACGGCTCGAGGCCTCGGCCGACGAGCCAGACGAACGTCCGCGGCCGGTGTCACTAGATGGCGCCGGCCGCGGGCTTCCTGCCTGCGCGCCCGCCCCAGCTGTCCTGCCCTCATCTGTCCGATTTGCGCAGGCAACGGCCTGAGCGTGGCCCTTGAGGGCGCGACGCCGAAGCGGGTATACTCTATGGGCCTGGGATTCAAGTGGCCCGGCGGCTTGCCTCGGCAGAGGAGGTGCCGAACGGCGATGGTCATTGACAAGCACGCACGCGACACATTGACGGCGGTGGAGCTCGATGTCGGCGATGAGCTGCGGCTGACGCTCAGCGACGGCCAGACGCGGTCCATCGTCGTCCAGGGGACCGGTGCTGGAATCTCTCACACGACGCTCGGTCGGCCGAAGACCGAGCAGGCGGGCGCCGTGACGAACTACACCTTCCAGTGCGCCCTGGAGATCGACGGCGTGCGCGTCGTGCTGGGCCGCGAGGTGGCCACGCAGGCCAGCTTCTATGAGCCGCGCGAGGTCATGGGCCTCAGCCTCTGGCTCGACGCGGTCGACGACATCTTCGATTTCCTGACCGAGGACCACGGCGAGTGTCGCCCCAGGAAGAAGGCTCGGCTGGCCGTTCAGGAGTTCGGTCGGCGCATCTGCCCGGTGCTGCTGCACCCGTGGTGCCCGTTACCCGAGGGTGGTCTGCGCGTGGAGAATTGCTACAACGGCGAGGACGTGTGGCTGGGCGCCTACTTCGGCGCTGCGGCACACGGCGGGCTCGACATTAACCACCCTGCGGGCACGCCACTGTGGACCCCTATTGCCTTCGACGACCACGGGTTCTTCAATCACGTCGAGCGCGGCGATAACAACAACCGATGGCGCGGCGTACACCGGTGGCCGGACGGCTCGAAATGGATCCTCCAGGTCCACCACGTGATTCGGCTGCGCGTGCCGGAGCATCAGCCGCTGCCCGCCGGTGCGCTCCTAGCCGACGGGGCCGGCGTCTGGATCGGCTCGCACGAGCACAGCCACTTCGTCTTCAGGGTGGTCGAGCCGGGCGATGCGGACGACCAGGCGATCCTGCTGGACCCATGGATCCTCTTCCGACAGATGTATCGCGACCGGTGCCTGACGACCGCGCGGTGACGCCGGCCTCTCGCGCGTTGCCACCGCGACAGGCGCGCTTGGGGACAGGTCACCTCGAGGGCCGTGTGGCGGCGGGTCCCAGCTTTCTGCCGACCTCGCCCGCGAGGGTGAACAGTTGCTCGTTGCGCTGCTGCCATCCGGAGGTGGCGAACCATGCCTTGCCCTTGGCCGCCTCGTCGCTCCGCATCTTGCGGGCCTTGCCGTCCCAGTAGCCGGGCAGGGGCTTGCCGGCCTTTTCCATGGCCTTCCAGAGGCCCTCGGTCGGGCCGCGGCCCCCGGTGGCCTCGTCGATGACGGCCCGGTCCTCATCGACCGTCCAGATGGTTCTCCACATGGCCCGCTGCCGCTCGTTCAGCAGGGCCTCGCAGCGGGCCGCGAGTTCGTCGCCCAGGCGCTGTCTCTGGGCCGCGTCCAGGAGGGCCCGCTCGATGAAGATGCGGGCCTCGCATTCCTGGAGGCCTTCGCGGAGGTTCTCGAGCCGGCCGGTCCCCAGCGCCCCGTCGGGACCCGGGGCGAGCATCCAGCAGTCGATGTCGAGGTTGCGCCAGCAGACTTCGGGGTAGCGATGGTAGACCGCCCCGGCGCGCTGCCCGCGGTTGTCGCGGATGACGTACCACGTGTCGGCCCCGAGCCGCCCGATGCCGCGCTGCCCGCCCGTGATGTTGAACTCCTGGAGCAGCCGCATGCCGAGGAACGACGCGGCGTTGGGCGCTCCGCCGCGCGAGAACCGGCAGGTCAGCTCCGGCCGGCGCCAGCCGTAGCTCCGCCCCTTGTCGGGGTTCACCTGGAAGGCCAACTGGTAGACGTGGGCCTCGTAGCCCACGTCGGCGATCTTGTGCAGGAGGGCGTTGCCCGTGGCTGGCCTGCCGCGCAGGCGGTTGGGGTGGGCGTGGACGGCCCACGGCAGGCCGCCGGAGACCTCGTGCAGGAACGCCGCCTCCTCGCGCGACGGCCAGACGTCCGAGAGCATGCCGATCATCATCGCCTTTTCGAGCCCGCGCTTGGCCATCCGCCGGTGCAGCTCGTCGAAGAGCGGCTGCCAGAGGGCCCGCGAGGCGGGATCCTCGAAGCGCGGCAGATAGTGGGGCTCGGTCTTGCCCGTGGCGGGGTCGAACAGGGTGACGCGCGGCCCCATGCCCGAGAGGGCCTGCCGGCCCGCCAGGGCCTTCTCCCTCATGCCATGGTGGACCGACCGCTTCAGGCTGCGCGCGGACAGGTAAAGCTCCCACACCTGGAACGTGACCATCTTTGGCCGGCCCAGATGTTTCTCGGCGGCGTCCAGGTAGCGGTCCATCAGCGTGAAGTCGTGCTCGTACGTCCCGTCGTCCTTGCGGATCCAACGGACCATCGACTCCTCGTTGCCGAAGTTCGTGCGGCAGAGCAGCGGGACGTACACGTTGCGGCAGCCGACGGCCTTCATGTGGTCGAACGATCGGGCGATGAGCCGCCAGTTCTCCTGGGACCACAGCGGCACGTCGTACTCCAGGGCCAGCGAGTCGGGCGACTGGATCATGCCTACCCAGGTGGCCCAGTCCTGCGAGTCGGGCAGCGTCCAGTCGGCCACCGTGAGCTGGACCGGCAGCGTTGTCGGGGGCAGACCCTCGGCCTCGACGGTGAGGCCCCCGCGGTACCGGCCAGGCCGGGCGTCGCGCGGCACCGCGACCGTGAGCCAGACGGTCGCCAGGGCCCGGCCCTTCTGCGGAGGAACCTGTTCCGGCGGCGACTCCAGCAGGACGTCGAGCCACGGCGGTCTGTGCCGCCGCCAACCGCCGTCCCAGGCCACGCCGTAGCGGATGCGAAGGTTCGCAGCGCCGATCTGGCCGCCCTCGCCGACCAGCGGGCCGGCCGAGGCGCGCAGCCCGCAGAGAGCCGACGCCGATTCGACGACCGCCAGGCCGCTGAAAGCGCCGTTGCGGGCTCCGACGACCGACACTGAGCCCGGCTTGTCCGGCGCGTTGGAAGTCCGCGGATCCCAGATCAACTCACCGGCCCATGCGCGGACCGATGCCTCAGCCTGGGTGTCGGCTTGGGCGACGAGGTGCCGCGACTTGCCGGTCTCCTCGGCGGCTGGCAGGGGACTGGTCAGCAGGATGGACAGCAGGCAGACGGCCAGCGCTGCACCACGGGGCAGGCCATTGAGCATCGGACATCTCCTCCCTGGCTGGACGAATGACGATGGCGAGTGACGCCGCGTACTCACGTTGAACCCGGATCGCGGGCCACCGGGCCGACACTTTTTGCATCGTTCCACAGGAGTCTCGGCTGCCCGTCGGCTGACGAGCGCGGCGGGGGCATGTGGCTGCGCCAGTAGCTGGCCGCGCCAGGTCTACGGGCTGACCGACGGCACCGGGGCGGAACCGTGACACGCGGACGGGGTTTCACAATCTGGAAGCCTGATGTCCTGCCATTTCGGAGTCACGTCACCTGGGAGGTGAGGTCATGGCGCACCCAAGTGGGGTTCGAGTCGTGTTGCTGGTAGCGGTTGCGTTTGCCGCCCTTGCTGCTCTGCAGGTCGTCGGCCTGCGGGCCGAGACGATGAAGGTCTACACGAAGGACAAGGTGCCCGAAGCGCCGAAGCTCGAGGACCTGCCGCTTCAGGAGAGCATCACCCAGTATGGCATCACCTGGACGTTCGCCGAGCCCGCCCGCGTCGGGCAGTTCATCGGTGGCGACTACTACGTGGTCGGCCCGGTGACGGTCAAGATGATCGATCCGAAGCCGCGCGTCGGGGCCGAGGTCGGCGACGACGAGCTCGACGCCTACGAGAAGCTGCTCGACGGCCGGGGAAGTCTGAAGAAGTCCGACCGTGTCCGCAACGGGTCGATGCTCAATCCGCCTGCCAGGCAGCAGGTGGCCTTCGACAGCGGGATCAAGAACTGGTTCCGCCCCAACCTGGTGGCCAAACTGCCAATCCAGATGAAACCGGGCGACTCGCTGGTCTCGACGATCAGCCTCAAGGTCGGCGAGAAGGTCGAGACCCCGTACACGGGCCAGCCCCGCGGCAAGAACTTCGTACGCGCCCACGTCGACAACAGCCCTGTCCGGACTGCGGCCATTCTGACCTGCATGGCCGAGCCGCAACCGGCGGACGCCTTCCGGCCCGCGTACTGCGACACGACGAACCAGGTCTACCTGGCCCGCAACCTGAAGCGCGGCCTGCTGAAGAATCTGCCGCGCCCGGCCGCGTGTTGCCGCGTGGAGGGGTCGTCCCTGACGCGCCACCCTCCGCACGACCCGCCGCGGGCCGAGAACGTGCCGAAGGTGGACACGTGGGTCCGGGTGTTCGAGCGGCCGTGGGTCAACACGGGCTTCTTCGGTTTCGAGCAGCCGATGGAGAACATGCCGCACTACGAGCAGTGGATTGGCCAAGCCATGTCCATGGCGGGGCTGATGTTGATGCTGGACTATCCGCCCGAGGAGAAGGAGCGGCTGCTCGTCCGCGTCGTCCAGGTGGGCATCGACTACTGGGGCGCTGTCCGGAACGGGCACCCCGGGTGGGAGGGCTGGGGCGGCCACGGCTCGGGGCGGAAGTTCCCCATCGTCTTCGCCGGCCTGATGCTGGGCGACGAGAAGATGGCCTCACCCACCCGGCAGTTCCCCAAGGTCAATTTCGGCGAGGACAATCAGACTATGTACGGCAAGTGCTGGACCGGCGCGACGGTCTGCTTCGCCGGCCACTCGGGCGTTCACGCCGACGGGACCGTTCCGCGACCCAAGTGGGGCCCCTACGAGCACATGCACCCGTCGGAGTGGAAGAACGAGGGCGACCGGAAGAACATGCAGAGCGAGGGCTACCGCCGAGCCAACTCCAGCTCGTCATGGCCCGGCCAGGCCCTGGTGATCCGCCTGATGGGCGCCGAGAAGCAATGGAATCACGACGCGTTCTTCGATTACGTGGACCGCTGGATGTATGAGGACGACAAGGCCTTCCGCGAGCAGATCCACAAACGCTTCCCAGACTACCCCTCGGGCAAATTCCTCTTGAACGAAGGTGACCGTTGGTACCATCAGGGGCAGGCCTGGGAGCCGTTCGTCACGGACATGTGGTTCAAATATCGCCCGACGCTCGAGGCGCCCATCGACGGCTGGAAGACCGGAAGGAAGTAGCGGCGTCGATCTCAGGCCGGACTCGCCAGGCCCAGGCGCTCGAACTGCTCCGCCGGGGCGTCGTGGACCTTCATCAGCCGCACCAGGTGGTCGATCATGCGCCGCTCGGCGCCGGCGTCGTCGAGCGGATGCTCCTGCTTCGGGTCCGACGCGAGGTCGAAGAGCATAGTGCCGAACCGGTGGGCCTGCCGCACACCGTCTGCCGGCGTCCTGAGGGTCTTGAGGCCCTTAGTGAAAGCCAGCGGCGGAGCCAACTCGGCAGGGGCGAGTTCCTTGACGGAGAACAGGCCCCGCATGTGTGTCGGCATCAGCGTGTAGTTGTAGAGCGGCGCGTTGGTCTCACCCGCGGGGGCCCGCATGTATACCCACCGGCCGTCGGTGACATTGACGTGCCCGCCGTGGTTGCCGAACAACGCCGCCTCGCGGACGGGCGTGTCGTCTGCGATCGTCTCGCGCAGCGGTACGCCCATCATGTCGGTCGGCCGCTCGATGCCGAACAGCTCCAGGAGTGTAGCGGGCAGGTCGATGGTCTGCACCAGCGCCTGTCGCCGCGCGCCCCGGGCCCCGCACCGCGGGTCCCAGATCGCCAGCGGCGAATGGATGTGCTCCTCGTACCACGGGCAGTAGCCCTTGGCCCAGTGGTCGTGTTCGGCCAGCAGGAAGCCGTGATCGGTGTTGACGATGAGCAACGTGTCCTTCCACAGGTCGAGCTCGTCCATCAGGTCCAGCACGCGGCCGAGGTAGTGGTCGCACATCGAGTGGAGGGCGGCGCTCTCGTAACGGCAGTGCTCGACTTCCTCGGGCGTCTCGCGGACCTCGCGGTAGGGCGGCCAGTCGAAGTGTGCCCCCCGGTAGTCGTGCGGGTAAAGCTTCCTGAACCGCTCGGGCGAGAAGTACGGCTCGTGCGGGTCGAACGTCTCAAGGTGCAGGAACCAGTTGTCCTCTCGGGCGTTGCGGCGCATGAAGTCCATGCCCAGGGCGAACGTGCGGGCCTGCGTGGTGTCGGCCTCGTCCTGCATGTACGTGCGGTTGACCCAGTCCTGCCGCCAGTGGGGGCCGTCCGCGCGTCCGTTGTCGACATGCGGCGGGATGGCCGGGTTGGCCACGTGGCCCTTCCACGGGTCGCCCTCCTGCCCGCGCACGATCTCCCACGTCGCGTAGCGCGTGTGGTAGGTGCAGCCGCCGTCTTCCCAGTAGTGGTAATGGTCGCTGACCAGGTGCGTGTAGACGCCGCGCTGCCTCAGGATCTCGGGCATCGAGTCGTCGAACGGCTCCATGGGCCCCCACGAGCGGTGGAGGAAATTGTAGCGGCCAGTGTGCAGCTCGCGGCGCGCGGGCATGCACGGCATACTCCCGCCGTAGCAGGTGTCGAACAGGACGGCCCGGTCGGCCAGGCGGCGGAAGTTGGGCGTGTGGACCCAGTCGCAGCCGTACGGCTCGAGCATGTGCCGGTTCAGCGAATCAAACATGACCATGATGGCTTTCATCTCTGCGTCTCCGTTGGGATGTGCAGCATCCATAGAGCGTACGGCAGACGAGGGTCGGCCGTGCAGCGCAACATCACAGGTCCGCGAGAAACTGGAACACCAGGTCCGCGTGCCCCTTGAGCCCCTCGTGGCCGAAGTCGGGGTAAAGCGCCATGGACTTCTTCGACGCAATCTTGTTGTAGGCCGCGAACTGTGTGGACGGTGGGCACGTCTCGTCCACCAGGCCGACGGCCATGTAGACCTCGCCCCGGATCCGCGGGCACAGGTGCTGCACGTCGATGTAGCCGAGCTTCGCGAAGATCTCGCCCACGCGCTCATGCCGCGGGTCGAACCGCTTGAAGTAGTCGCGCACCTCGCGGTAGGCGGTCTTCACGAGGTCCATCTCCCAGACCCGCCGGTAGTCCGACAGGAACGGGAACGTTGAGGCGGCCCGGCTGATGCGCGGCTCCAGCGCAGCACAGGCCAGGGTGAGCCCGCCGCCCTGGCTGCCGCCGGAGGCCGCCACACGCCCCGGGTCCACGTCGGGCATGTCCATGACGACCCGCGCGAGCTGCACCGTGTCGAGATAGAGCTGGACGTACATCATCTCTTCGGGCGGCCCGTCCAGGCCGCGGATGATGTGGCCGTGCAGCGTGTTGCCCGCGTGGCCGCCGGGGTCCTGGCTGCGCCCGCCCTGGCCGCGGCAGTCCATCGCCGCCACGGTGTAGCCCAGCGCGGCATAGGCGAGCTTGTCGCACCAGTCGCCCGAGTCGCCCGAGTAGCCGTGGAACATCAGCACCGCCGGGTGCGGCGCCTGCACACCCTTCGGCCGGATCAGCTTCGCGTAGACCCGCGCCCCGCCGACGCCGGTGAACGTCATGTCCAGGCACTCGGCGAACGGCACCTGGAATCCCGCGGGCCTCAGGTTCACCTCGGGGTCCAGCGAGTCGAGTTCCTTGAGCCGGGCGTCCCAGAACGCGTCAAAATCGTCCGGACGCGGGTTCGTGCCCTGGTAGACGCGCAGTTTCTTGAGCGGCATGTCCAACATCGGCATGGATACGGGCTCCTTTCCTGCCAGGATCCCCCTGCAAAAGGCAAGACTATACCGCAGGATGGGTCGTTTGCCCACCCGGAAAGCGACAGCGGCCGGCACGCCCGCCATCGTGGCCCCCGTGGGCGTCCCCTGGGTTGGCAGGCACCCTGCCCGAGATGACACCCCAGGGCACCGGGGGGGGCGATAGACAAGCCGGCGACTTTGCGGCCGGTGTTTTTTCCTCGTCGCGGCGGCGGAAATCGGGTACCATGACGGTTTGCCTCGCGTCGTTAGCTTTCCCCGTGCAACAGGAGGAGTCGTATTCATGGCCGAAAACGCCACCGGCGTATTGAAGTTGAACAGGGACAAGTCGGGTGTGCTGCGCGACCCCGCGAGGTCGTTGCACGCCCGGCCGACCGACGTGCGCGTACCGCAGCAACTTGTGCGGAAGTACCACCTGGTCGACGGGGCCGCGGCAACCGGCCCGGTTCGGGGCGGTAAGCGCGGGCGCGAGCTGGCCGATGTCGAGAGTGTCTGCGGGCTCGATCCGGCCGACTTCGGCGCGCGGACCACCTATCGCGACCTCGTGGCCGTCGACCCCTCGGATCGGTTTCGCCTGGATGCCACGGGCAACGAGAGCCTGCGCGTGGTTGACCTGGTGGCCCCGATCGGCCGGGGAACGCGCAGCCTTATCGTCTCGCCGCCCAAGGCCGGCAAGACCATCCTCCTGGAGCAGATGGCCACGGCGATCCGGGCCGACGACCCCGACACCCGGATCATCGTCCTGCTGGTGGACGAGCGGCCCGAGGAGGTCACCCACTTCCGCCGCGCCGTCGACGCCGAGGTCCTTGCCAGCAGCAACGACGAGACCGTTGCCGAACACGTCGGGATGACCGAACTGGTGATGGCCCACATCCGGGTGGAGCTGGAGTGCGGCCGTAACGTGGTCGTCCTCGTCGACAGCCTGACGCGCATGGGCCGCGCGTTCAACCTGCGCGGCAGGGGGTCGGGCCGCACGATGTCCGGTGGCGTCGAGGCCGGGGCGCTCGAGGTCCCGCGGCGGTTCTTCGGCATGGCCCGCAACGTCGAAGACGGCGGATCGGTCACCATCGTCGCCACGTGCCTGGTGGACACCGGCAGCCGGATGGACCAGGTCATCTTCGAGGAGTTCAAGGGCACCGGCAACAGCGAGCTGGTGCTCGACCGTGAGCTGGCCGAGTCGCGCATCTGGCCTGCCGTAAACCTCAACGCTAGCGGCACGCGCAAAGAGGGGCTGCTCTACGGCCCTGAGGACACCCGGCGCATCGGGAACATCCGGCGGATGCTCGCTGACATGAAACCGGCCGATGCCATGAAGAAGATCCTCGATCTCCTGGCGAAGTACCCGACGAACGCGGAATTCCTCGCCGCCATCCCCGCCTGAGGCCGAGGCCCCCGGCCGGCACGGTCCGCGGCGGCGAGTGTCTACGGTCGGCTCGAAAGCCCGAAGGGCACCGGGGCTGGTGCGGCAACATGAAATCCACGCCGCTGCCACTCGTCGTGACGGCCCTGGCGGTGGTTGTCGCCGTCCTGGTGATTGCCACGCGCGGCCCCCTGCCGGCCATGACCATCCATTCCGCTGCCTCTCACCGAGACCTGGAGCAGGTGCGCCGCGCGCTGCGCTGGGGGGTCGATCCCAGCGGTCGGGGCCTGGACGGCTGGACACCGCTCCACTTCGCCGCGGCCACCGGAGTACAGGAATGCAGCCTGAAGCTGATCAAGCTGCTTCTCGACTGGGGCGCCGACCCCGACGTCGCCGATCGAGAGAAGCTGACGCCGCTTCATCTTCTCATCACCGCGAGAAGCGACGATGAGACCGACCTGCTGGTCCGCCGGGGCGCGCGGGTGGACATCTCTGCCGCCTGTGCCCTCGGTGACGAGGCGCGGGTGGCCGAGCTGCTCGCGGAGGACGCCCGCCGTGCACGGCGCCGGATGCCGTCAGACCAGACGACGCCGCTGCACTGGCTGGCGGACCATGGCCGGCGACATCACGCGCAAATCGCTGCGTTGCTTCTCGACGCCGGCGCCGATGTCAACGCCAGGGATGCCCACGGCGCCACGCCCCTTGCCCGGGCTGTCGGGCCCCACCGCATTGCCTTGTGCGTGCTTCTGGTCTCCCGGGGCGCCGACCTGAAGCTGGCCGCCGGAGACGATGGCGATCTGGTTCTCGACGCGCTGTGGTTGTCCGCAGACACAGACCTCGCCGAGTTCCTCGTGAGCCGGGGAGCGCCGATGGGTATCCACGCCGCGTGCGCCATCGGACTGGAGGACCGCGTGGCGGCCCTGTTGGCGGAAGACCCCGGGCGGATCAGGGCTGTGATAAAGTGGGTCAGGACGCCGCTGGAGATGGCCGTCAGATATGGGCGGCTTCGGGTGCTGAGGCTCCTCATTGACCGGGGCGTTGACCTGGGGCCAATGAGAGAAGGGAAGACGTGCCTGTTGCATGAAGCGGTGCGCAGCGGGGGCCTTCGTATTGTTAATTGTCTCGTCAGGGCCGGCGCAGATGTCAATGCCAGGGACTTCTATGGCAACACGCCGCTTTCGCTGGCGCCGTGCAGCAGTCCAATAGCAGAGTACCTTCTGCGTCGAGGCGCGCACGTGGATGTTGCCGCTGCGTGCTACCACGGAATGGCCGAGAGGGCAAAAGACCTTCTGACCAGCGACCCGGCGCTGGCGGACAACCCGCTCGCGGGAGGCTGGACGCCGCTCCACGTCGCTGCGGAGCACGATCATCTGGAAGTCGTCAGGGCGCTGCTCGATGCCGGCGCGCGCCCCAACGGGCGAGGCCCGCCCTCGCCGGGGCCCCTCGACCGTGCAGTGTGCTTTGGGAACTGGGAGGTGGCCGACCTGCTCATCGCCAGGGGGGCTGACGTGGGCCTCTTTGTCGTCTGCGGTCTCGGGATGACCGACCGCGTCAGGTCGCTCCTGGACGCGGGCGAATCGGTCAATCGGTATGATGGTATCATGA